>Ga0134122_10003770_pt1 | contig 11279 bp, 10 predicted proteins | sample KB302_FD_96461 | JGI IMG/M metagenome (GOLD analysis project Ga0134122, IMG submission 96461) | Terrestrial soil microbial communities without Nitrogen fertilizer from Kellogg Biological Station, Michigan, USA - KB3-0-2 | ecosystem: Environmental > Terrestrial > Soil > Unclassified ...
CTTCTCGCCCAGGACCTCGGCGATCTTGAGCATCGCCTCCGCCTGCAGCTGCGTCTCCTTGTGCAGTTGATCCGAAAGGGTCTGGAACCGTCGATCGACCGATCCCGCCGTGTCCGAGGCCATCCCGGCCTCGAGCTCCTTGATCGAACGGATCAGCTGGCGCACCAGCTCTCCATCGACGGCGGGTTCCATCGTGCCGCCGGCCGGCGCCAAGGTGGCCATCCGGTCCGCGAGGGCCTGGGAATCCGAGCGGATCAGCCTCGCGATCGCCCCGGCGCGCTCATCGATGTGGTTCATCATCCGGTCTTCGAAGGACTGCTGGCTCTCCGCGATGAGTTGGTCGAGGCCGTCGACCGAGCCGGCTGCGACCGCCATCCGCTCGACGTTGCGCTCGACGCTCGCGCTCGTCGCGCTCGAGAGCGCCAGCACCTGCTCGCCCATCGTTCGCTCCAAGGAGGTCATCCGCTCCTCGACGATGTGCTCGAGGGCCGCCATGCGATCGTCCACGACCCGGACCAGCGGTCCCGCGTCGAGCGCACCGTCACCGGATGCGACCATCATCCCGGCGCGATCCTCGATCAAGCCGCGCAGGGCGGTCGAATCCGAGCGGATCAGCTCGGCGAGCCCGCGCATCCGGGCATCGACCGCCCGTTCGAGGGAGGCTCGGAGTTGCTCTTGCTCGCGGCCGTGGAGGCCAACCTTCTCGCGAACCATCGCGACCTGCTCGGTCAGCTCCGATGCCTGCTCTTCAACGACCTCGCGCACGTGCTCCACGATGTTGTGGTCCTGCAGCACGAACAGCTTCGCGTGCTCTTCGATGCGCTGTGCGAGCCGCCCGACCGTCTCCGTGCCGCCTTGCACGTACGCCTGCATCGCCTCGACGATCCGGGTGGTCTCGCGCGTCATCAACTCCCCGTGGTCCCGGACCTGGCCCAGGACCTCGGTCGCGATCGCTTCGTCGCGCTGGTCGAAATGCGCGAACGCCTCGGCGATGTGCCGCTCCACCATCTCGAGCTGCGTCCGCACGGCCTCGACGCCGTGCAGGGTGGGGGAGTCGGCGATCTCCCGGATCGCGTGTGCGGTGGCTTCCATCGCCGCTCTCGTCCTGCGCTCGGAGTCCGCCAGCTCCTGGAGGTGGTCCTCGAGACTCGCGCTGCGGACGGCGAGCGCTTGGAACCGCTCGTCGGAGGAGGCGATCAACGACCGGATCGCCTGATCGCGAGACAGGATCGAGACGATGCGCTCCTGTTCGGGACGCACATCCTTCGCGGAGGACCGCCAAACCTCACCGGCAACCTCTCGCATGAGCCCGGTCGCCTGCTCCTCGATCGCCCGGATGCCCTCATCCAGCCGATCGTCGACCGCGCGCTGCAAGAGCTCCGCCAACCGAGCCTCGGGCTCGCTGATCACGGGCTCGGTCTGAACCGGCTCGCGACGGGGCAGGAACCCGCGCCGGAAGAGCCCGGGCTCCTCGGCGGAGGGGGAAGAACCACTCGTACTCATCGGACGCCCTCGCTTGTCTGGGGCCGCGCGTGGTCGTCGTCCGCCGAAGCATAGGGCCGAGATCGTGCGGACTCACGTAGCCGACATGGGGAAATGCGCGCGCCGGGTGGGGGGTTCCGCGACCACCTGCCGGGGCTATACTGAGGCGCCCGAGGCCCCGACCTCGGGGGACCGGCGCCGAAGGCGCGTAGCTCAACTGGCAGAGCACCGGTCTCCAAAACCGGGGGTTGGGGGTTCGAGTCCCTCCGCGCCTGCAAAGGGAGCAGCATGAATCGACAGATGAAGCGAGCGCAGGAGAAGGCCGAACGCCTCCAGAAGGGGTCCGGCGTCGATCGTCGCGCAGCACCGCCCGCCACGACCCGCCGTGCGGCGCAGCAGGAGAAGCGCAAGCGCGCCGGCGTTCGCCAGTTCCTCCGTGAGGTCCGTCTCGAGCTCAAGAAGGTCGACTGGCCGACCCGCAAGGAGCTCATCACCTACACGGTCGTCGTCCTCGTCACGATCACGGTCCTGACGTCGTTCGTGTTCGCGATCGACTGGGTCTTCGCGAAGTTGATCTTCAACCTGCTCGACTGAGCGTTCCGGCAGCGTCCGGACGACCGTTTTGCCGGGTCTTCCGCCGCCCACCTATACTGGTCCGCGCTGGGCGGGAGCGCGCCCCACGGGCGCTCCGAGGCTCTTCCGCCGCCCGCCGAGGCCGGTCCCGGCCCGCTCCCTGGACACAGACGTAGAGGATCCATCGTGGACGACGAGCAGAACCCGAACGACGAAGAGCTGCGTGACGCGCTGGAAGCCGCCGCCGTCCTCGACGACGACGCCGTGGCTCGCGTCGAGGTCGCGACCCAGGTGGCGGAGGCGGCAGAGGCGGCCGAGGAACAGGCCGTGGCGGACGGAGACTTCGCGGCCGCCGAGCGGATCGACCAGGAAGCCGACGAGGTCATCACGGAGCTCATCGCGGAAGCGTTCGTGGAAGCCGAGACCGCCGAGGATGTCGCCGAGACCGTGCTCGGTCCTCAGGCCGATGAGGCGGCTCCACCCGACGACGTGGCCGACGATGTGGCCACGCCCGACGAGGAGCTCGTGGTCGTTCCCGAAGCAGCGCCGGAGGCTCCCCCGGAGCCGGCCGACGCGGGCAGCGGGGATCCGTTCCGAGGCCCGGGCGACTGGTATGTGGTGCACACGTATGCCGGCTACGAGAACAAGGTCAAGGCCAACCTCGAATCCCGGATCCACACGATGCAGATGGAGGACAAGATCTTCCGCGTCCACATCCCGATGGAAGACGTGATGGAGATCAAGTCGGGCAAGAAGCAGGTCGTACAGAAGAAGGTCTTCCCCGGCTACCTGCTGGTGAAGATGCTCTACGACAACGACTCGTGGTACGTCGTGCGGAACACGCCGGGCGTCACGGGGTTCGTGTCGGCGGGCACCGGATCCAAGCCGACGCCGCTTTCCAAGCGCGAGGTCGAGAAGATCCTCGTCGTGAAGAAGGAGGAGCAGAAGCCGCAGGTCAGGCTCGGATTCGAGGAAGGCGACGTCGTCCGCATCATCAGCGGTCCGTTCGCCGACTTCAACGGCACGATCAGCGAGATCAACCCCGACCAGGCCAAGCTCAAGGTGCTGGTCAACATCTTCGACCGGGAGACCCCGGTCGAGCTGTCCTTCGACCAGGTAGCGAAGGTCTAAGGGCCGAAGATCACGAGACGAGCGGGAGGCCGGGTCGGACCCGGCCGCTGGAACCGCAGGAAGGCGTGAGGCAATGCCGCCGAAGAAGAAGAAGGTACTCGCGACCGTCACGCTCCAGATCAGGGCGGGGCAGGCAACGCCGGCTCCGCCGGTCGGCACCGCGCTCGGTCAGCATGGCGTGAACATCATGGAGTTCTGTAAGCAGTACAACGAGCAGACCCAATCGATGGCGGGCCAGGTCATCCCGGCCGTCCTCACCATCTACGAAGACCGGACGTTCTCGTTCATCCTCAAGCAGCCGCCCGCCGCGGAACTGATCAAGCAGGCCGCGGGGATCGAGAAGGGGTCGGGTGTCCCGAACCGGGACAAGGTGGCGTCGCTCACTCACGCCCAGGTCATCGACATCGCGCAGAAGAAGATGGCGGACCTCAACGCGAACGACGTCGAGATGGCGGCGCGCATCATCGCGGGCACCGCCAGGAGCATGGGTGTGGAGGTCGAGGCATGACCACGGTCCAGGGCAAACGGTACCGCGAGGCCACCGCCGCGTTCGATCATGCCGAGGAGCACACCCCGGCGGAGGCGATCGGCCTGGTGAAGTCGCTCCCCGCCGCGAAGTTCGACGAGACGGTCGAGGCTTCGTTCCGGTTGGGGATCGATACCCGCAAACAGGATCAGACCCTCCGGGGCACGGTCACGCTCCCGAACGGGTCCGGAAGGACCGTCCGGGTTGCCGTCTTCGCCCAGGGCGACAAGGGGCGTGAGGCCCGCGACGCCGGCGCCGACGTCGTCGGTGGCGACGAGCTCGTGGACGAGGTGATCAAGGGGAGGATCGACTTCGATGCCGCGATCGCGACGCCCGACATGATGGCCTCCGTCGGGAAGGCCGGCCGCGTGCTCGGACCCCGCGGGCTGATGCCGAACCCGAAGACCGGGACCGTGACGAACGACATCGAGAAGGCGGTCGCGGACATCAAGGGCGGGAAGATCGAGTACCGGGCCGACCGGACAGGCAACGTGCACATGGTGATCGGGAAGAAGTCGTTCGAAGAGCGCGCCCTGCTCGAGAACTACCTCGCGGTTGTCGACGAGATCCTCAGAGCGAAGCCGTCATCGGCGAAGGGGCGGTACATCCGCTCACTCGTCGTCTCCACGACGATGGGGCCGGGGATCCGGATCGACCCGACGAAGCCGAAGGGTGTGGATGGGGGTGGGGCGACGGCGTAGCCGTCACCCCACCGGACGAAGAAGGGGCGCCGCCCGCTTCGCGGGCGGCGCCCCTTCCGTTCCCACGGGGCAGGGATCCCTGGGATCAGGCCGCCTTCTCGTACACCTCGATCGTGAGCGGCGCGTCGTCGCAGTCGAACGACGCTTGCGCGACGACGCGACTGCCGGGGATGCTGATCGCGAGCTCTCGGCCCTCGGCGACCATCGGGAGCGACAGCCTGCAGTAGCTCTCGACGAGCGCTTTGACGTTTCCCGCCGTCATGTTCGCGACCTCGCCGAGGGCGTCGCGGATCTCGTCGTCCGTCGTCGTGTTCTCCTCGACGTCGAACATCGTCGCCGCCACCCTGCGGGCCAGGCCCTCGGCGCAGCTGACCAAGACCGTCCCGTCCCACCCGCCGGAGATCTGGACGGATGCCGACAGGTGCCTGGTCCCGTTCATCTCGGCTGGGGCGCTCCTCGCCTGGACCGGGAACCCGAGCATCGAGGTCCAGATGTCGCTCACGATCTGACCGAGATCCTCCGCACTGAATTCCATGACCGTCCTCCTTATCCCTGCCCCGTACGCACGGGGGATCGTTGTTCCTTGCGGTACCACCCGGTAGCGGCCACCGCGTCCCGACGGAAGGCTCCATCGATGTGCAAGGTCGTCTCCGACGATCCGAGGAGCAGGTATCCGTGCGGCGCCAGCACGTCGCGGACGCGCGCCAACAACTCCCGCTTGGTCGCCAGGTCGAAATAGATCATCACGTTGCGCATCAGCACGAGGTCCATGGGGGGGAGGTTCGTCCACGGCCCCATGAGGTTCCGCCGCTCGAACCGGACCATCGAACGGATCCGCTCGTCCAGTTCCCATCGCACCCCGGCCCGATGGAAGTACTTCACCAAGAGATGGGCCGGCAGTCCGCGGTTGACCTCGATCTGTCCGTACAAACCCGCCCGTGCTCGTTCGAGCATCGCGGCGGACACGTCGGTACCGACGATCGAGAGCTGCCAGTCATCCAGTTCGGGGAAGTCCTCGCGGAGCAACATCGCCAGGCTGTACGGTTCCTGGCCGCTCGAGCAACCGGCCGACCAGATGAAGAGCGTCCGCGACAGCCGTTTCCGCTCGATCAGGTCGGGCAGCACGTGCGTACGGAGGCGCTCGAACGGATGCACGTCTCGGAACCAGGTCGTCTCGTTGGTGGTCAGCGCATCGACGACCTCCTCATGGAGGGCGGACGTCCGCTCCTCGCGGAGGGCGGTCACGAGCTCGGCGAGCGAACCCATTCCGGCACGGCGTACGAGCGGATCCAAGCGGGTGACGGCGAGGTACTCCTTCCCCGGATCGAGCACGATCGCGGCTCGCTCACGGACGAGGTCCTGGATGTACCGGAAGTCCTGTTCCGCGATCATCAGGGACCCACCCCGACCGGTGATCGCAGAGGCGCCCGGACACGACCGACATCGAGCCGGCGCTCGATCTCGGCGGACAGTCCCGCCAGCGGGACGATGGCGTCCGCGACCCCCGACTGCACGACGAACCCCGGCATGCCCCACACGACGCTCGACGCTTCGTCTTGCACGATCACACGGGTCCCCGCTGCCTGGAGCTGCAGAGCGCCCCGCATCCCGTCACTTCCCATCCCGGTCATCACGATGCCGAGAGCGTGGGGTCCGTACGCTTCGGCGACGGAGCGGAAGAGTGGGTCGACGGACGGGCGGCAGGAGTTCTCGCGGGGACCCACGTCGGTGCGGATCCGCACCTGCGCTCCGGCGCGTTCCACCGTCATGTGGCGGTCGCCGGGCGCGAGCCACGCCCCGCCGGCGTCCAAGACCTGGCCGTCGGCCGCCTCCACCACGCGCAGCGCCGATGTGCGGTCCAGACGCTCTGCCAAGACCCGTGTGAACATCGGTGGCATGTGCTGCACGATCAGCACGGGAACGGGGAAAGGCGAAGAGAGCTCGGGGAGCACCGTTCCGAGGGCCGTCGGTCCCCCGGTGGACACTCCGATCGCGATCACGTCGATGCGGACGGCGGGTCCGGAGGCCGGCGAGACGGGTTCGTCTGCGATCGTTGGACGGGTCGTGCCGTTGGGGGGCGCGCCCGGGTGCAGCGTGAGGATCCTCGGCAGGAGCTCCTCGCGGATCCTTCCCATCGCCTCGGTCGGGCTCGCGGCTCCGCTCGGCTTGACGACGTAGTCGTTCGCGCCCAACGCCAGCGCGTCCAGCGTGATCTGCGCGCCGCGCGCCGTGTAGGTGCTGAACATGATGACGGTCAGATGCGGCCAGCGCTCTCTGATCGCCTCGAGGGTCTCCAGTCCGTCCATCACGGGCATGTCGACGTCGAGCGTCACGACATCCGGCCGAAGCCGTTCGATGTTGGCCAACGCCACGCGGCCGTCCGGCGCAACGCCGACCACGTCGACGGACCCCTCGGATGCGAGGGCCGTCGACACGAGACGGCGGGCGACGACCGAGTCGTCGACGACCAGGACGCGTGGCCGACCCATCAGTCTTGTTCGACCAGACCGACCAGGCCGAGCTTCTCGGCGAGCGCTTCCCGCGTGATGGGCTTGGTCGCGTACTCGTCGACCCCGGCCATCAGCGCATGGAAGATCTGTGCCGGGTCGCTCTCGGACGTGATCATGACCACCCGCATCTCTTCGTAGGCGGCCTCGGCGCGGACCTGGTGCACGAACGTCATGCCGTCCATGCCGGGCATCGTCCAATCGACCAGGACGACATCGACCGCACCGAGCTCGGCCAGCCGTGAGAGCGCCTCTTGGCCGTCACCAGCCTCGAACACCTCGAAGCCCAACGCGACCAACTCGCGTTTGAGGATCATCCGCATCGCTTTCGAATCGTCGATCACCAGTGCTCGCATCGTGTCCTCCATCTCCTGCCGATCCGTCATCCGCGTCATCCCGCGGTTCCCATGCCGTTCCCGCCCGACATCCTCTGTCCCGCCCCGGCCAGACTCGGTTCGAAGCCCGATCTCGGGTCCGTGTCCGTTCCGCGGGCGGCAGGCATCCGACGGAGCCGCGCCGACCCCTCGACGACGAAGCGGGAAACGGTCAGGCTGAGCTCCTCCGCCAATCGCGCGAGGTCCTGGGCGGCCGCCTGCGCCGACGCGGCCCCCGACGACGTGTCCTGAGCCGCCTGCGCCACCCCGGTGACGTTCGCGGCGATCTCTCCCGCGCCCGTGGCTGCCTCGGTCACGTGCCGGGTGATCTCATTCGTCGTCGCGGTCTGCTGCTCGACCGCGGACGCGATCGTTCCCTGGATGTCGTTGATCCGCGTGATGACCTCGGAGATGTGGTTGATCGCGGCCATCGCGGCATGGGCGTCGCCCTGGATGGCGATGACCTTCTGGCCGATCTCCTCGGTCGCGGCAGCCGTCCCCTTCGCGAGCTCCTTGACCTCGTTCGCGACGACGGCGAACCCCTTGCCTGCATCGCCTGCTCGGGCGGCCTCGATCGTCGCATTGAGGGCCAGCAGGTTCGTTTGCTCGGCGATCGAGGTGATCACCTTGATCACCTCGCCGATCTCGGCCGACGAATCCCCGAGCTGACGCACGGTCGCATTGGTCGATCCCGCGGCGGTGACCGCCTCAGCGGCCACATCAGCGGCTTCGTGAGCCGACGACGCGATCTCGCGGATCGACGCTGACATCTCTTCGGCGGAGGCCGCCACCGTGTTCACGTTGGCCGAGACCTGCTCCGCCGCCGCCGACACCGCGTTGGCCTGGGCGGACGTCTCCTCGGCGGAAGCGCCCATCTGCGTGCTCGTGACGGACAACTCTTCCGAGGAAGATGCGAGCGTCCATGCGGACTCGCGGATCCGACGGACGACGGTGGAGAGGTCGCCGACCGCTCTGTTGAACGAGGCTCCCAGCTGCGCGACCTCATCGGATCCCGTGACGCGGACCTCGCTCGTCAGGTCCGCCTGGGCGAGCGACTCGAGCCCCACGACACATTCGGCGAGCGGCTTCGTGATGCCGCGCGAGACGAGCCGGGCCGCATAGAAGAATCCCGCGAAGACCGCGATCGTGAACCAGATCTGCATCCCCTGGACCCGCTCGGCGACTGCGTTCGCATCGCTCGCGGCTTGTGCGGCTCGTGCCTGGATGACGTCCGTGAGGTCGCTCAGCATCGATCGGAGGTCCTGCGACGACTGTTCGAACGTGTCGCGTTGCGCGAGCGCCGACGAACGATCCGTCCCGGTCAGGAGCGCGAGCTGTTTCGCGTCATCGACGTAGGTCTTGGCCACCGGCACGACGATCCGGAACCGATTGACGATGTCGGGGTCATCTTTCAGCTGTGCCTGCGCGGCCGCGAGGCTGCCTAGCAGCGTCTGACCGTCTCGTTCGATCGTCGTGGCGTCGAGTCTCGGTTCCGGACCTCCGGCGAGCATCCCGAGGTACACGTCGCCGCGGATCGCGTCCTGCATCATGTCTGCCTGCATGCCCGCTCGAACGGCGATGGCGGTCGCCGCCGTCCGGTCGCTCGCTGCCGCGAGCGACCGGATCGCCACTCGTTGAACCAGCATGACCGCGAGCGCGGCGCACAAGCCCGCGAGTCCGAGCGCCATGATCTTCCGGCTGACGGTCCACCGGAACCGTCTCGCTCGTTGAGAGGCCGGCTGTCCCACGCCCGCGTCGCGACCCTTCTTCCGCCCAAACCTCATCGGTCGTCCACCTCCGCATCGATCCCCGAGGGGTTCGTGGTTCCGATCGCCGCATCGAGGTCAAGCTCCAGGAGGAGCCCGCCGTCGAGCTTGTACGCGCCAAGGATCACGTCCCGGCCGGCCCCTCGAAGCGTCGACGGCGGCGGCTCGAACGCATCGTCATCCACCTCGAGCACGTCGCTCACGGCATCGACGAGCATGCTCACGTGGCCGTGCTCTGTCGTCACGACGACGTTCATCGGTCGTTGGTCGTTCTCGCGTTGGGGCCGTCCGAGCGCCTCGCGGAGATCGAACGCCATCACGATCTCGCCGCGGATATTGATCAACCCAGCGATCTGGGGCGGCGCGAGCGGCACGCGCGTCAGCTCGTGGGGACGCAGCACCTCTCGAACCCTCGTGACGTCGACGCCGAGGGAGCGACCATCGACCGTGAACGTAGCCAGCCGTTTCACGAAGCGGCTCCCGAATTCGCCGATACGTCGAGGCGACGGCGATCCTCACGCGCCTCGAGCAGGGCGGGCAGATCGATGATCTCGGTGATCCGCCCCTGGACGAACATCGTGCCGCTCACACCGGCGCGGCTGGCAGCCTGCAGCTCGGGCGGCTGCTCCACGATGTCGATGATCCGACCCACCACGAGCCCGACGAGGTCGTCGCCTCGACGGTGAACCAAGACCTGAAGCTCGGCCGGCATGTCCTCACCCGCCCGGCGCGGCTCCCGTCGCCGCTCGTCCAAGAGGTCGTCTACCGGGACGAGGGGCAAGATGCGGTCGCCGTAGGGGACCGCTTCAGCGAACCCCGAACGTTCGACGACCGCGCGCGGGAACTCTTCCAGGCGATCGACCAGCTCAAGAGGAACCGCCATACGGCCGCCGGTCGGGCCAGCGAACACGAGCAACGCCCGACGGTCGTTCGGTCCTTCGTCGTGCCGTTCGAGGTCGAGCGTTCGCTCGTGGACGGCGCCGGCCACCCCCGCCCGATCGGCGAGACCGGCCACATCGAGGGTCAGCCCGACGTGGCCGTCGCCGAGGATGGTCGCGCCCGCGAACACCTCGAGCCCGTTCAAGTGCGACCCGAGCGGTTTCACCACGATCTCGGACGGGTCGCTGAGTCCGTCGACCACGAGCCCGTACCGGCGGTCGTCTGCTTGAAGCACGATGAGGAAGCGTCCCGCGGGTGACTCCTCCACGCCATCGTGCAGATGAAGTTCGCGCGCTAGGGAGACGACCGGCAAGAACCGGTCGCGGAGACGGAAGACGGGGACGTCGTGAAGGGTCTCGATCGATCCAGGCACGATCCCGACGAGCTCGAGAATGTTGGCCTGAGGGATCGCGAAGCGCTCGTCGGCGGCCGTGGCGATGAGCACGGGGATGATGGCGAGCGTGAGCGGGATCCGGATCTTGAAGGTCGTGCCCTCTCCCGACCGGCTGGAGACGTCGATGCTTCCGCCGATCCGCTCGATGTTGGTGCGAACGACGTCCATCCCGACGCCGCGGCCGGAGACGGTCGTCACATGGTCCGCCGTCGAGAACCCGGGGACGAAGAGCAGATCGACCACGTCTCGTTCGGACATCCGCGCCGCCTGTTCCGGTGTCATGGAGGCGAGCTCGACCGCCTTCGCTCTGACGGCTTCCAGCTCGATCCCCCCGCCGTCATCGAACACCTCGATCGTGACCTGGCCGCCCTCGTGGTAGGCCCGGACGGACACAACACCTTCCGCGGGCTTGCCTGCCGCGATCCGCACCTCGGGTTCCTCGATGCCATGGTCGACCGCGTTGCGCACGATGTGCGTCAAGGGATCCTTGATCGCCTCGATGATCGAACGATCCAGCTCGGTGTCATCGCCGACGGTCTCGATCCGGGCACGCTTGTCCAGCGCAACGGCAAGGTCGCGGACGACCCTGGGAAAGGTGCTCCACGCCGTGCGGATCGGCTGCAGTCTCGTCTTCATCACGCTTTCCTGAAGCTCGGCGGTGATGTGGTCGACGCTCTGGGTTGCCGACGCGAGTGAAGGATCAGGCCGGTCGACCGCAAGCTCGACGAGGTGGTTGCGTGCGAGCACGAGCTCGCCAACGAGGGTCATCAGCCGGTCCAGCAAGCCCACGTCCACCCGGACTGTCGTGTCCGTGAAGGGCCTTCGCGGGCGGGCGCCTCGCGTCGGCGCGGCAGGCTTGGGCGTCGCCTCGGCCGTCGTCGTCGGA
>Ga0134122_10003771_pt1 | contig 11277 bp, 8 predicted proteins | sample KB302_FD_96461 | JGI IMG/M metagenome (GOLD analysis project Ga0134122, IMG submission 96461) | Terrestrial soil microbial communities without Nitrogen fertilizer from Kellogg Biological Station, Michigan, USA - KB3-0-2 | ecosystem: Environmental > Terrestrial > Soil > Unclassified ...
AGGCGCAAGCGCCACTCTAAAACGCCGCCGAAGCGGCGGCGTCCGTTAGCGCCGATTGCACGCGAGGGCTCGAACCTTCTGACCCGCTCGCCCGCGCTGCCACCGTTTCTGGACTGTCCCCGTTTGCTAGCAAATCGGGAATGTCCCCATTAAGCCGCGTCGCTGGTGCGCTTCTCGTCGAACTTGAGGATGGCCTTGCCGCTGGTCACGGTGACCTCGCCCTCGATGCGCGCACCGTTGGCGATCGCGAGGATCTTCGCGACGATCTGGCCCTTGATCACGGCGCTGGCACTGACCTCGAGCTTGTCCTCGATGACGATCCTGCCGATCACCGTGCCGGCGAGCACCGCCTGGCGTGCGGTGATGTCACCCTGCCATTGCGCAGACTTGCTCATCGACAGTGTGCCGCCGATGCGGCCGTTGCCCTGGACGTGACCCGAGACCATGAGTGGACCCTGGGTGATGACGTCTCCGACGATCGAGGTGCTCTCGGCAATGACCGTGGGCGACAGGCCCAGCCGGTCGGAGAGTCTGCGTTTCGGTTCTTCGGCCATGGGCACTCCATAAATACGCGCGCCGTTTACAATAAACCCATGTCCAACCGTCTGCTCGTGACGCTGTTCGCAATCCCGTTGCTCGCGCTTGCAGGATGTAGCCGCGAGAAGAGCGATTGGCGCTCGGCGCAGGCCGCCGACACGGCCGAGTCGTACGAGCAGTTCATCGGCAAGCATCCCGACAGCACGCTGGTCGGAGCCGCCCGCGAGCGGCTCGGGCAGCTTGCCGAAGAGCGCGATTGGCGCAAGGCGGCAGCACAGGACTCGCTCGAGGCCTACCAGCAGTTCCTGGCGCAATACCCGGGCGGCCGCTGGGCACGCGAGGCGCAGATCCGCATCGAAAACTTTGCGGCGGCGCCACCTGCGGTGCGAGCTGCGCCCCTGTCGCCAAATGCAGCCGGTGAGGGCGCGAATGTTCCGACCGCGCCGGACGCAGCTTCCGCGAGCGCTGCTGCCGGCGGTTTCGGCGTGCAGCTCGGCGCGTTCTCATCCGCGGAGCGCGCCAACGCTGAGTGGAACAAGCTCAAGGCCGAAGCGGCCGGCACGCTAGACGGCCTGGAGCCGCGCGTCGTGGTGGGCGAAGCATCCGGCAAGACCATCTATCGCCTGCAGGCCGAGGTGCGCGACGAGGCGCAGGCGCGCGCGATCTGCGGTGGCCTCAAGATAGCCCACAGAGCCTGCGTGCCGGTGCTGCCCGCACCCGCTCCCTGACGCTTTACAAAAGCACGGCAATTTCGAGCAATTGCGCGCAGCGCGCGTGTCACTAACTGACACGGCGCGTCACCCCGACACCGGTGCATATGTCGACTGCACCGCCAAGCCACTGATTTTGCAGGGCGCCGCGAGCTGGCACAGCCGTTGCTTTATCCATCCCTGTGATGGCGAGATCCACAGTGACGCTGATTCTTCCCCACGCGCAGGGTGTCGCGAGCATGCGGCCGGCGATGGCGGGAATGCTGGTCCGGCGTCGCCGCGGTGGCAGCGTGATGTTCGCGCCCATCGATGCGCGACTCGCGCGGGCCCAGCTCGCGGCGATCCACGCCATCAAGGTTTCGAGGTAACTCCGCCAGAGAGTGTCCTCAAAAAGAACCGCGAACAACTCTTCCCCGGTGTTCGCTTCTTGGCGCCGCGCACGACTTCCCCCGTACGCGGCGCTTTTCTTTTCCGGGTGTGGAAGTAGAGTGGCGCACTTCGCATTTCGAGGTGTCGCATGCTCACCGCCACGCTCGGCCGCGCGCTGAGTTTCAGCCTGCTCGTGTTCGTGGCACTCGCCGCGACGGCCGCGCCCAAGCCCAAGTCCGCAGCCGAAACGCGGGTGCCCGGCGCCGACCAGGTGCGCTCCACGACGCTGGCGAATGGCATGAAGGTCATCGTCTGGACCGACCGCGACATCCCGAATGTGGCGCTCTACAACTGGGTGCGCGTCGGCAGCCGCAACGAGGTGTCGGGCATCACCGGGCTCGCACATTTCTTCGAACACATGATGTTCAACGGTACCAGCAAGCGAAAGCCGGGCGAGTTCGATCGCGCGATGGAGGCGCAGGGTGGCTCGAACAACGCCTTCACCACCGACAATGTCACGGTCTACCAGGACTGGGTGCCGCGCCGCGCGCTCGACCTGGTGCTCGATCTCGAGTCCGACCGGCTCGCGAATCTGTCCTTCGACCCGCAGGTGATCGAGAGCGAGCGCGGCGTGGTCTATTCGGAGCGGCGCCTGCGCACCGAGGACAGCAACGAGGGTTTCCTCGCCGAGCAGGTGCAGGGCACGGCATTCATCGCGCATCCCTACCACAATCCGACCATCGGCTGGCCGGCCGACATCCAGGGCTGGACGGTCGATGACCTGCGCAAGTTCTTCAAGACCAACTACGCGCCTAACAACTGCACGCTGATCCTGGTCGGCGACGTCAGCGCCGACGAGGCGTTCGCGCTCGCGAAAAAATACCTCGAGCCGATCCCGAGGCAGGAGCCGCCGCCGCCGGTGCGCACCACCGAGCCCGAACAGCTGGGCGAGCGGCGCGTGGTGGTCGAGCGCGACGCCTCGACACCGCTGCTCTATGTCGCCTACAAGGCGCCGGCGGCCAACGATCCGCAGGGTCCGGCGATCAACCTGCTGTTCTCGATCCTCACCGAGGGCAATTCTTCGCGGCTGCATCGCCTGCTGGTCGAAGAGAAGAAGCTCGCCATCGACGTCGGTGGCCAGTTCCAGGAGGGCTTCGATCCCGGGCTCGCCTGGCTGCTGCTGACGCTGCCCGAAGGCGCCAAGGTGCCCGAAGTCGAGGCCGCGCTCGATGCGGCGCTGGCGCAGATCGTGGAGCAGGGCGTCACCGCCGCCGAGCTCACGCGCGCCAAAAACCTCCACGCCTCGGGGTTCTGGAAGGGACTCGCCACCATCGACGGCAAGGCGAGCGCGCTCGGGGCCTTCGAAGTCTTCGAAGGCGACTACCGCAAGCTGTTCACTTCGCCGGCGACTTATGAAAAGGTGACGCGCGAAGACGTGCAGAAGGCTGCGGCGCTGATCTTCCAGAAGGCGCACCGCACGGTGGGAGTGCTGCAGTCGCCGCCGCAAGCCGCGGCCAGTGCCCAGCCGGCCTCTTCGGAGGCAAAGCCATGAGCGCGCGTATTCCCCTGCGCTGCGCCGCGCTGTTGCTGGCGTTCTGCTTCAGCGTCGCGCAGGCCGCGGGCACCGAAGCCGTCGGCGTGAAGGTGCCGGCGAACCAGCGCTTCGTGCTGCCGAATGGGCTCACGGTAGTGCTGGTGCCCAACAAGGAGGTGCCGCTGATCGCCTTCAGCGGCTTCGTGCGTGGCGGCGCACTCGCCGATCCCGCGGGCAAGCCCGGGGTTGCGGCGGAAGTTGCCGGGCTGCTCGATCGCGGCGCCGGCAAGCGCACGGCGTTCCAGTTCGCGGATGACATCGAAGGGGTGGGCGGCAGCTTCAACGCATCGGCCGGCGCGGAGTCGATTTCCGTCGGCGGGCAGTTCATGGCGCGCGACCGCGCGCTGATGATCGAACTACTCGCCGACGCGCTGATGCGTCCGCACCTCGATGCCGACGAGTTCGCGAAATTCCGCGACCGCGACATCGAGTTCATCAAGGCGGCCAAGGATTCGGACCCCGCGCAGCTGCTGCCGGAGTACGCGCGCGCCAGCTTGTTCGGCGCGCACCCATACGCGCGCCCGCAGGGCGGCAGCGAGCGCTCGCTGGCGGCGCTCACGCAGGCAGACGTCGCGGCGTACCACGCCGCGTATTTCGGCGCCGATCGCACGGTGCTGGTGTTCGCCGGTGATCTCGACGCGAAATGGATGAGGTCCGCGCTGACCGCCGCGTTCGGTAGCTGGAGCAAGGCGAAGGGCGCGCTGCCGAAGCTGGCGCGTGCGCCGCGTGTCGAGGGACGGCGCGTGCTGCTGGTGGATTCGCCGGGCTCGGTGCAGACCTACTTCTGGCTGGGCAATGTCGGTGTCGACAAGTTCTACAACGGCCGCCCGGCGCTCGACCTGGTGAACACGCTGTACGGCGGACGCTTCACCTCGATCCTCAACACCGAGCTGCGCATCAAGTCGGGCCTGTCGTATGGCGCTTCGTCGCGCTTCACGCGCGGCACGGTGCCGGGCGAGTTCTCCATCCAGTCATTCACGCGCACCGAGGACACGGGCAAGGCCATCGACCTGGCACTCGAGACACTGAACAAGCTCAAGCACGATGCGCTCGAGCCCGCGATGCTCGAATCGGCGCGCGCCTACGTGCTCGGGCAGTACCCGTTGCGACTCGAAACCGCGGCGCACTGGGCGGCAGCGCTGGCGGACCTCGAGTTCTTCGGGCTCGGCAAGGACTTCATCGAAGGCTACGGCCCCGCGCTCGCCAAGGTGGACCTCGCCGAGGCTGCGGCCGTGACCGCCGACGCCTTTCCGCGGCCCGAGGACCTGGTCCTGGTGCTGATCGGCGACGCGGCCAAGATCCGCGAGGCCGCCGCGAAGTACGGCCCGGTCACGGAGATGAAGATCTCGCAGCCCGATTTCACCCCTAACTAACTACCAGACATGTCTTCAGACAGCTCGTCGCTCAAGGCGATCTTCTACGCATTCATCGCCAATCTCGGCATCGCGCTGGCGAAGCTGGGAGCGGCGGCGTACACGCACTCGGGCAGCATGCTGGCCGAGGCCATCCACTCGTTCGCCGACTGCGGCAACCAGGTGCTGCTGTACCTGGGACTGAAGCAGGCGCAGAAGCCCGCCGATGCGCAGCACCCGCTGGGCTACGGGCGCGCGACGTATTTCTGGAGTTTCGTGGTCGCGTTGCTGCTGTTCTCGATGGGCGGCGTGTTTTCCATCTACGAGGGATGGCACAAGCTGCATGGCGGCGAGCCGCTCAACAAGGCGTGGGTGGCACTGCTGGTGCTGGGCACGTCCATCGGGCTCGAGAGCGGCTCGTTGATGGGCTGCCTGCGCGAGATCAGGAAACTGCGCGGCGAACGATCGCTCGCTTACTGGGTGCGCAACACCCGCAACGCCGAGCTGGTGGTGGTGCTGGGCGAAGACGTGGCCGCGCTGATAGGCCTGGTCCTGGCTTTCGTGTTCGTGTCGCTGGCGGCGGTGACCGGCAATGGCATGTTCGACGGCATCGGCTCGATCGCCATCGGCCTGGTGTTGATCTGCGTGTCGGTGTTCATCGCGATGCGCATCAAGGGCCTGATCGTCGGCCGCTCGGTGGAAGAAGACCTGCAGCAAGCACTCGAAGCGCAGATCGCCGCCGAGCCCGGCATCGACAAGCTGTTCCGCGCGATCACCATACAGATGGGCCCGCAAGTCATGCTGGCCGCCAAGATACGCATGGAGCCGGGCCTGAGCATCGAGCAGGCGGTGGCACACATCAACGCGCTCGAGCGCAACATCAAGTCGCGCTTCCCCGAAGTCGCCTGGTGCTTCATCGAGCCCGACAACGAGGATTAATGCCGAAGACGGTGCCGGGACCAGGATCCGGCATTGTTTCCGGCATCAGCCAAAGTAGTTGGGATGCTCCGCGAGCCAGGCGGCTTCTTCGGCAGTATCGGCCCTGCCAAGAACTCCATTGCGGTGGGGAAAGCGCCCGAACTTCAGGATCAGGTCGCGATGCTTGTGGGCATATCCCAGCAGGCCGGCGCAGAACTCGCGCAGCTCCGCAGGGGCCTCGGCGACCAGTCGTTCAAAAGACGCGATGGCCATGTCCTGCGCTTCGAGCGACTCCGCATGTTCCAGCGGTAGATAGAAAAACAGGCGCTCCGCGGGTTCCAGCGCTGCATCCGCCGCGAGATTCAGTCCTTCGACGCTCAGCGCCAGTGCCTCGCGATCGAACGCGAACGCCGCCGCGGTGCCGCGGTACGAATTCCTCGGCACCTGGTCGAAGAGAATGATGAGCGCCAGCCGGCGCCTGGGGCTCGACGCCCACGCGACGAACTCGCCGCGCGCCGCGCGTTCGAGCATGGGCTCGAGCTTCTCCCGGATCAGCGCATCGCGCGCCGCCGCCGCCTCCGGGCCGTCGCCGCCAAACCAGAAGCGCGAGCGCTCTTCGAGGCGCGCGGCGTCCAGCGGCTCGCGGCCGAACCAGAACTCCAGGATTTCGTTGGCGCGCAGCATCGGGCCAAGGATGCTAGACCATATCGTCGTCCAATAGCGTTGTTACACTGGCTGCCGGCAAGGGTTTGGGGGCATCGCACATGCAAGGCTTCATGCGCGCGACATTGCTCGCGCTCGCGTTCTGCTGTTCCGCCGTCGCACAGGACTATGTTCCCCCCGAGCTGCGCAGCTGGCACGCCTGGGTGCTCAAGGGCGAGGAGTTCCGCCGCTGTCCGTTCCTCGCGCAGGGCCAGCCGGGCGATGTGCCCATCGCCGAGAACACCTACCGCTGCACCTGGCCCGAGCGCCTCACGCTGTCCGTCGACGCGCGCGGCGGCAATTTCACGCAGCGCTGGCAGGTGTACGCCGATAGTTGGGTGACGTTGCCCGGCAGTAACGAATACTGGCCGCAGGATGTGCGCGTGAACGGCGCTCCCGGTGCCCTGGTGGCGCATGACGGCGTCCCTGCGCTGCGCCTCGCAGCAGGCAGCTACACGATCGCGGGGCAATTCACCTGGAGCGCGCGCCCGGAGTCCCTGCCCGTGCCCGCGTCCACCGCGCTCATCGATCTTGCGGTCGACGGCCAGCGCGTCGCGCAGCCCGAACGCCCGGATGGCGCGGTGTCGCTCGGCAAGCGCCGCAGCGCCGGGCAGCCCGCGGCCATGGAAGTCGCGGTGTACCGCCTGCTGAACGACGACATCCCGGCCTACCTCACTACCCGGATGCGCCTCAATGTCGCCGGGGACGCGCGCGAAGTGTTGCTGGCGCGCGTGCTGCCCGATGGCTTCACGCCCGTGAGCCTGAGCGGGCCGGTGCCCGCGCGCCTGGAACGCGACGGCCGGCTGCGCGTGCAGGTGCGCGCCGGTTCGCACGACATCGTCCTGGTGGCGCGCGCGAACACCGTGGTATCGACGCTCGCGCGCCCCGACGCCGCAGGCGGCGAGTGGCCGAAGGAGGAAATCTGGAGCTTCGCCTCGAACGATGCTCTGCGCGTGGCGGCCGCCGAGGGCGCCGAGGGCATCGATCCGGTCCAGGCCAACGTGCCTGCGGACTGGCAGCGCTTCCCGGCCTTCCGCATGGCCGCGGACAGCAAGCTCACCGTGGTCGAGCGCGGGCGCGGCCTGGGCAACGCCGACGAAAACCAGCTGCAGCTCAACCGCAGCCTGTGGCTGGACTTCGACCACGGCGGCTTCACCGCCGTCGACGTCATTACCGGCACCATGCGGCGTAACTGGCGCCTCGACATGGCGACGCCGTTCACGCTGGCGAGCGCGCGCGAGCAGGAGGAGCCGCTGCTGGTCACCTCGGGCGGGCAGGGTGCGACCGGCATCGAGGTCCGCAGCCAGAACCTCTTTCTAACTACCGTGGCGCGCACCGGCGCGCACCGCGCCATGCCTGCCACCGGCTGGAACCAGCGATTCGACTCGGTGAGCGGAGTGCTGCACCTGCCTCCCGGTCACCGGCTGCTGGCCGTGACGGGCGCCGACGAAGCGCCGGGCTCCTGGCTCGAGGGCTGGGGCCTGTGGAGGGTGTTCGGCGTGGCGCTGGTGGTGGTGTTCGTCTACTGGGCGGCGGGACTCACCCCGGCTGCCATCGCCGCGCTCGCGCTGTTGCTGACCTACCAGGAGATGCCGCCGCTGGTGTGGCTGTGGGGCTTGTTGCTCGCGGCGCTGGCCATCGCGCGCGCGGCGCCCGAAGGTCGCTTCCGCCGCTTCGCGCAGGGCCTGCGCACCGCGAGCTTCGTGATCCTCGCGCTCGCGTTGCTTCCCTTCATGGTCCTGCAGATCCGCTACGCCCTCTATCCACAGCTCACCAACGACGCGCAGTGGTCGATGCCCCTGCCCGGCATGCGGCAGGGGATGGTTACTGCAGAGGACATCGGCAGTTTTCCGGCAGACGCGGCCGCAGCCGCGCCCGCGTCAGCTCCTCCGGCGCCGCCACCCCTCGAAGCGAACATCGTCGAGGAAGCGAAACCCGAGGAATCCGATGCAGCGAATTCCCACCGTCGCGACGCATTCCGCAAGCTCGCGCCCCAGAGCAACATGGGCTTTGGAGTGAACTCCGCGCCGGCGGTGCAGCGCTACGCCAGTGGCACGCGCCTGCAGGCCGGCCCCGGCATCCCGGCCTGGCAGTACAACAGCTATCGCTACTACTGGTCGGGCCCGGTGGAATCCGCCGATTCGGTGCGCTTCATCTATATAGGCCCGATCGCCATGTTCCTGTGGCGCCTGCTCGGCGTGTTCGCGCTCGCGGTGCTGTTCGTCTGGCTGGCGCGATTGAGCTATGGCGGAAACTGGAAATTGCCGGGCCTGCGTGGCCATGCGAGCCCCGACGCCGCAGCACCAGGCTCCACGCCGTCGGCGACCGCGGCCGCGGGCGTTCCCGCGCTGCTGGCGCTCGGTTTACTCATGGGTGCCTCGTCGCCGAGCTCGGCGCAGGCTCTTCCCTCATCCGAACTTCTCACCGAACTCAAAGATCGCCTGACCAACGCGCCGCTCTGTTCTCCGACCTGCGCCGACATTGCCGCGGCGCGAGTCGCCGTCGACGGCGAGCGGCTCGAGATCACGCTGCAGGTGAGCGCGCTCGCGAATCTCGCCGTGGCCATGCCGCACGCCAGTGACCGCTGGCAGCTCGACGAAGTGTCGGTGGATGGGCGCTCGACGCTGGCCATGGCGCGCGAAAGCGATTCCTCGCTGTGGGTGCCGTTGACCACGGGCGCGCACACGGTGCGGCTGGCCGGCAGGCTCGCGCCTGCGGAGTCCATCCAGGTCGCGTTCCCGCAGCCGCCGCGAACCCTCTCGGTGCGCGCCAGTGGCTGGACGGTGAGTGGCGTGAACGAGGGGCGGCTGGTGTCCGGATCGCTGGACTTGTCACGCGGCGCGCAGCGCGCCGGAACCGCGGCCGCACTCGAGGCCGGCGCGGAGTTTCCGGTCTTCGTCCAGGTGACGCGGCATCTCAACCTCGCCCTCGACTGGACCGTGCAGACCGTCGTGACGCGGCGCGCGCCGCGGCGTGCGTCCATCGCGGTGGAAATCCCGCTGGTGCAGGGCGAGTCGGTGCTGACGGCCGGAGTGGAGACGCACGACGGCAAGGCGCTGGTGGGCCTCGCTGCCGGCGAGAACTACGCACAATGGGCCTCCGGCCTGGTGCGCGCCGATGACATGGAGCTGTCGCTGCCCGAAGGCGCGTCGCGCTCGGAGACCTGGGAGTTCGCGGTGAGCCCGCAGTGGCACGTGGACTTCGAAGGCTTTCCGCCGGTGGCGAGCAATGCGCCGCCGGATGCGGACTGGGTATTCCGCTTCATCCCGCGGCCGGGCGAAAAGCTGGTGGCGCACGTCACGCGGCCCAGCGGCGTCGAGGGCACGACACTGGCCATCGACTCGGTGGAGCACGAGATGGTCGCGGGCAAGCGCTCCTCGAACCACACGCTGAGTTTCGAGTACCGCAGCACCCAGGGCGGTCGCCACATCCTCAGGCTGCCGCTCGAGGCGCGCGTCACCGCCGTGACTTTCGACCAGGAGCCGGTGCAGCTGCGGCCGGAAAAGGGCGAGTTGCCGCTGGCACTCTCGCCCGGAAAGCACAACGTGCGCATCGAGTGGGAGGAATCCCGCGACATCGGCTTCCGCACGCGCCCGTCGGCAGCCAATCTCGGTTCGGTGGCCAGCAACATCACCACCACGATCCACATGCCTGTCTCGCGCTGGGCGCTGTTCGCGACCGGCCCCGGCGTCGGGCCGGCGATCCTGTACTGGGGCGAGCTGGTGGTGTTCATCGGCGTCGCCTGGCTGCTCGGGCGCTGGAGCTACTCGCCGCTGCGCTTCCATCACTGGTTGCTGTTGGGACTCGGCCTGTCGACGCAGTCGTGGTGGGTGTTCGCCCTGACCAGCGCGTGGCTGTTCGCCATGCGCTGGCGCGAGCGCTGGCAGCTCGTGAACGTGCCGCGCTGGCGCTTCAACGTCGTGCAGATCCTGCTCGCGGGCTTCACGCTGTTTGCGCTGATCACGCTGCTGTTCTCGGGCATCCAGAACGGCCTGCTGTCGGCGCCGGACATGGGCGTGGACGGCCCGAACTCCTGGGATGGCTTCAGCTGGTTCCAGGACCAGACCCCGGGCCCGCTCGAAGCACCGACCGTGTACTCGGTGCCGATGTGGACCTACCGCGTGCTGTTCTTCGCGTGGGCCGGGTGGATGGCGTTCGCGCTGGTCGGCTGGCTACGCTGGGCGTTCAATGCGTGGAAGACCGGCGGCTTGTGGAGAACTGTATGAACGTCGACGCGCTGAAGAAGATCGGGCTGATTGTCTTGGCGGGGATGATGGTGGCTGCGGCACGCGCCGCCGATCCAGCGGTGAGCGTGCCAGCGGTATTGACCAATGCCAGCGAGCTCAAAGACCTCGACAAGCTATCGCCCGACGATGCCCTCGCGAAGGCGCGCGAGTTCCGCAAACGCGCCGAAGCCGGAGACGCGGACGCCACTTTCGGATTCGCGATGCTGCTTTCGATGCACGGTCCGAGCCTCTGGAAGCGCGATTCGCCGCACGCAAGTGAGTGGCAGGAACTTGGCGACAACAAGCCCCCGGGCACATGGCTCGACAAGGCGGCGGATGGTGGAAGCCAGTACGCGATCCGCGCGATCTGCCGAATGGGCGAAGACGCGCTCGCGCCGGCGGCGCTACGTGAGAAGAGTCAGGAGCGGTGCGAGGCGCTCAAGGCAAAGTTTCCAGGGAAGTAACGGAAATGGCGGAGCCGAGCGGGGGTTCTCGCGGCCCGCGAACAGTAAATGCCGTTGCCGAGTTCTCGTGGCGCGAACCACGAGAACACCCGCCCGGCACCACTTACTCGCAGAGCCCTTCGAGGTAACTCTGCGCGGCCGGCGACAGGCGCTTCAACGCCAGCGCACGGGCCTTGGGTTCGTCGACGATCTCCTCCAGCGGGCCGCTCACCAGGATGTGGCGCACCTGGGGATCATGCTCCGCCTTGCGGGCGAGCTTGTTCAGCACGGTGAAGCCGCGGGAGATCTTGTCGGACTTGAAGCGCCGGTGCTCGATGGAGCTGGCGAGGTACTTGCCGAAACGGGCGTAGAGGAAGTAGTCGTCGTTTCCAACGTGGAAACGGGCCTCGGCAAAGAAATCTGGGA
>Ga0134122_10003772_pt1 | contig 11274 bp, 11 predicted proteins | sample KB302_FD_96461 | JGI IMG/M metagenome (GOLD analysis project Ga0134122, IMG submission 96461) | Terrestrial soil microbial communities without Nitrogen fertilizer from Kellogg Biological Station, Michigan, USA - KB3-0-2 | ecosystem: Environmental > Terrestrial > Soil > Unclassified ...
GACATCCACTGTGGCGACCAGCGTCCCGCCGAATTCGGGCGCCTCGTCGCACGGCACTCGATTGCCGGTTTCTTCGCCGCAAGTCCCTCCGCTCCCCGTCAGCGGACCGCTGAACGTAGCGTCATTGGCGACCAGGTGATTGCACGAGGTGGTCCCGAAAGTACAAGGGGGAACGCCCCATGCGCCGTCGAAGAGCGCGGCCGAGCAAAGATCCTTGCTGAACGCGAACACACAGGTCGCCGCGGGAGCGGGGGGCACTTGAGCCACTACGGGCACGGCAAGCAGCGCGAGTCCCAGGAAAGCCAGTACGCCCAATGTCTTCATTCTCATCGGTTGCTCCTCTCTCTTGGAATGGGATCGTCCGATCCCGGTTCGATCGCGGCAACGCCGCGAACATCGATCGCAACTGCGTAGAGCCTTATTCCTGAAGGTGCGCGTCAATGGCTCGGGCGAGCCGAGGAACGAGGAGCGGGCCGCTACAATGGACGGATGATCGACCTACCCTCCCTCCTCGGCCCGATCGACATCTACCTGCTGGACCAGGTGCTGCGCGGCCGAATCGTTCCAGGCCAGCGGATCTTCGACGCAGGGTGCGGCGGCGGGCGAAATCTCGTCTACTTCCTGCGCGCCGGATTCGAGGTCTTCGGTGTCGATGCCGAACCCGAAGCGATCCACGCCATCCGAGCACTCGCGGCCGAGCTGGCTCCGCGCCTCCCGGTCGAGAATTTTCGGGCCGAGGCGATTGAACGGAGCACGTTTCCCGACGAATGTGTCGAGGTCGTGATCAGCAGCGCCGTCCTTCATTTCTCCCGCGACGAAGCTCATTTCCGAGCGATCCTCAAGGGCTCTTGGCGCCATCTCGCCCCCGGCGGCCTCTTCTTCTGCCGGCTGGCTTCCACGATCGGGATGGAATCGCGCTTCACGCCGCTCGGCGGACGTCGCTTCCACCTTCCCGACGGCTCGGATCGTTTCCTGGTAGACGAGGCGTTCCTGCTGGGCCTCACCGAAGAGCTGGGAGGTAAATTGCTCGATCCGATCAAGACGACTGTGGTTCAGGATCGGCGGTGTATGACGACTTGGGTGGTGCGGAAGGTTGGTTGAACTCAAGCCTCAACGAGCGCGATCCTCGCGTAGAAGCGTCGTGCTGTCAGGGGCGCCGACAGCGCTCGGGCGGAAGGACCGGCGACGCCGGATCTCTTCGAGCACCTCTCCGGCTGAAGGCCGCTCGTTCGCAAGCGCGAACGTCAGGAGGTCTACGACCTCCACACCGATCGAGCGGCCGTGAGCCTCGGCCCGTTGGCGGATCTGTTCGTACAGCGCCTCGGGAATGGATAGGTGAAGGGTCGCCATGGTTTCTTCTTTCACGTTCTATCACGTTCCTTTCCCTCTCCCTGGGTGCGAAGGCGTCTCGCCCGCGATGGCGGGCCGGAGGCCCGCGCATCCAGGAAAAATCTGTAACCCTATTGAATAGCGCGCCGCGCTATTAAGACTTGAGCCACAACTTTGAATAACGCCCGCTCGTCACGCGGCCGGGTGGCCTTGCCAGGGGAGGACCAACTCGGCGATCGCGCCTTTTTCGGGCGAACCGGCGACGCGGTTTTCGACCCGGATCGTGCCGCCGTGGGACCGCGCAACTTCGCGGACGAAGTTCAACCCTAAGCCGGTGCTTTTCCTTCCGGTGTCGGGGCGGGCGAGCGAGTAGAAGCGATCGAAGATCCGGTCGAGCGCGAAGTCCGGAATGCCCGGGCCGTTGTCGGTGATCGAGATGTGTACCCGGTCGCCCGCGACTTCCGCGCTGGCCGCCACGGTGCCTCCTTCGGGGCTCCATTCGATCGCGTTCTGGACCAGGTTATCGACTGCCTGGTGGAGCAGGAAGGGGTTGCCTGTCGCCATTAGCCCTTCGGCCGCGGAGATCTCCATCTTCACGCCGCGTTGGGCGAGCTGCGGCGCGTGGCTCTCGGCCAGGGTGCGCAGCAGGGCGTTCAGCTCGACCGGTTCCATCTCCGGCTTCTCGCGCCGATTTTCGAGCCTTGCGAGATCGAGCATGCGCTCGACGATTCGGGCGATCCGTTCCGATTCGGAGCGGACGTTCCCGATGAAGCGCGCCCGCTGTTCCGGGGGCATTTCCTCGTCCTGCAGCAGCTCGGCCGCGCCGCGGATCGCCGAGAGCGGACTCTTCAGCTCGTGGGTGAGCGTAGTGACGTACTCCTCCGCGTAGCGCCTTCCTTCGAGCGTCTCCTGCATGCGGCGGAGCGCTTCGCCCAGATCGGCGATTTCGGAGCGGCCCAGGCGCGGGAACGGCGGGTGTTTGCCTTGGTGGATACCCTCCGCGTAGCGCGCGAGGCGGCGGATCGGGCCGGTAAGGCCGTAGGAGACCGCGAGGCTCAGGAGCGCTACGACGCACAGCGTCAGAAGCCCCGCGCGCACGAAGGCGGGGCGGGCGAGATGGAGGAACGCCTCGATGCTCACGGTCGGCTCGGCCAGGGTGAGCACGCCAACGATCTTCCCCTCGCGATAGATCGGCGCGCCGATGTAGAGCACGCTCGAGAACGGGTCGGCAGGATCGCGCCGCGAGGTTCGGACGCCGTACTGCCCGGCGAGCGTGAGCGAGACGTCGTGATAGGCGCTGTAATCCTCGCCCACGGCGCTCGGCCGGCGGGTGTCGAGCAGCACCTGCCCCGCGGTGTCGGTCAGATAGATCTCCAGATCGACCGCGTGCTTGTCGAGGCCATAGATCCGCGCCGATAGAAGGCGCGCGTGGGCTCGGGTGAGAGTGCTCTGAAGCGCGGCGTAAGAAAAATCGGGGCGCGCCATCTCGCGCTCGACCTGGGCCGCGATCAGGTTCGCCGCATCGACGAGCGGCTCTTCGACACTCTCCAGGTAGCGGGTGCGCAGCGTAGTCCAGATCCAATCGGTGGCGTAGTAGAAACAGACGGAGAAGATCGCGAGGTAGAGAAGGAAGATCCGGAAGCCGAGCCTCATGATCCTTCCTTCCACGAATAGCCCATGCCGCGATGGGTGGCGATCGGATCGAGGTCGGGCCGGACCTCGCGCAGCTTCGCGCGCAGGTTTTTGACGTGGGCATCGACCGTCCGATCGAAGCTCGCCTCCGGCTCGTCCCAGACCAATTCCAGCAACTGATCGCGGCTGTAGACGCGGCCCGGATGTTCGAGCAGAAGAGCGAGCAGGCGGTACTCGTAGCGCGACAATTCGAGCGGCCGGCCGCAGTAAGAGATCTGACGCTTCTCCGCGTCGTGGGCAAAGGTCGCGCTTTTCGCGGTCGCCTCGACAGAGCGGGCGGGCCGGGTGCGGCGGAGCACCGCTTTGGCCCGCGCCGCCAGCTCGCGCGGGCTGAACGGCTTGGTCACGTAGTCATCGGCGCCCAACTCCAGACCGACCACCCGATCGACCTCGGCGCTCCGCGCGGTGAGGAAGATCACCGGCACGTCGTGCTCTTCGCGAATCCGCCGGCAGACCTCGATGCCGCTCATGTCGGGCAGGCCGATGTCGAGCACCACGAGTGCCACCCGCTCGCGCTCGATCGTCTCGACCACCAAGGCGCCGGCCTCCAAGCGGAGGCAGCGAAAGCCCTCCGCTTCGAGCGCGTACTGGATCGTGTCGGCGATCGCCGGCTCGTCCTCGACCACCAGGATCGTCGGTTTCTCCGTCACGGCCTCCCCTCGATACGATCGACCCACCGCCATCCCACGAGCGTCACCCCCAACGCGGCCAGGGTCGCCCCAAGGACCATGATGGCATGCTCCGCGAACCGCGGCCCCCCCGCGCGAAAGGCGCCGGTCAGGAGCGGCACGCCGAGCGTCATCCCGAGATAGGCGCCGGGCACCAGAAGGAACCCCGCGGCGGAACCCCGCCCGCCGGGTGCTTCCCTCCTCGTCAGCCGGTCGAGTACCGCGAACATCCCCCAGAGCGCACCCAGGTAGACGACCACACCGAGCAACCGGTGGAGCTGCTCGGGAGTCCATCCGAACGGCGGCTCGCGCCGGTAGAGCTCGATGGCGGCGAGGATGCGCACCGTGTTCACCGCCAGGGTGAGCAACCAAGCGCCGCCGAGCGCACCGAGCCAGAAGAAGAATCGCCCCCGCGACGTGCGAAAGCGGTGAGAAAAGCCGAGCACAGAGACCACGAACGCCAGAATCAGAAAATTGACCCCTGCGCAGGCCGGCGCGATCACGTAGGAGCCGTCCGTCGGCGCCCAACCCGCGGCGCCGACCACCAACCTCTCGCCGCGCAGAGCGCCTACCAGCTTCGCCGTCGGCGCGAGAATCCAACCGAGATCCTCAACCGCGGCCCGGCTGTAGCCTGCCTTGAGGCCGTAAGCCGCCGCGGCGCACGAGATCCACGAAATCCACGGCAGGCGCCGCAGGCTGTCGCCTCCGAACACGTTCATCGACTCATCTCCGTTCTAACAGCCCTCACCCCCGGCCCCTCTCCCAAAGGGAGAGGGGAGAACAGCAAAATCAGCCTCGCCTTGCTCCCCTCTCCCTTTGGGAGAGGGGCCGGGGGTGAGGGCTGGTGCAGGCAAGCCGGGGCGACATTGGCCAGCTTCAGACCACCGGGCCTTTGGCAGAAGCCACCGCACGGCCGATCCTGGCGCGACCCGCGGGGGTCAAGCCGAACAGGACCAAGCCGAGCAGAAACAGCAGCGCCAGCTCGGGTTCGGGCACCGAGGAGCCGACCGCGCTGTCCGCGACGTTCTCCGGCAGCGGCAACGGCTGGACGACGTCTGTGCTCTGGCCGTTCGGATTGCGCACCACCTCGTGCACCGCGATGAACGACGTGAACTTGGTCAACAGGTCGTAACCCAAGCCGAGCGCGGTAATCTGGCTCACGGTCTCGGGGCTCTCGTCGCTGCCGTAGTCCGAAAGCCGCGCGACGCGAGAGCGCGCCCAGAGGTAGCGCAGCGCGCTTAAGTCCGCCGAAGGTTTCGCCGTCGCGACTTCGATCGCGCTCTCGAACGTTCCGCCCCCGCCGATACCGGTCACTCGGATCGTCCCCTCGGGCTTGCCGCGCCACTTGCCGAAGATCACGAGCGGCCGATCGGCAAACAGGTCGGGGATCGACTGCGGTTCCACGTCGTAGGCCTCGAACCCTTCGGCCTTCCACGCGATGTCGGTCAGCACCGGCGAGGAGATGTACTCCTCGAAGCTCTTGGCGACCGTCTTCGCCAGGCCCGGCCCTTCGACCACGAACGGCTCGCCCGCTCCGGCGTGGGCCATCCCTTCGATCAGATAGCGGTTGACCGACTCGCCGATGCCGAACGCGAACAGGTTCGAGCGGTTCAAATTCGCGCGGATCTTCGCGAACACCTCGGGCTCGGCGTCGATATAACCGTCGGTCACCACGATCGTCGAACGCGACACCCCTTCCGCCCCGGGAAGGGCGAGCGCCTTGTCGAGCGCCAAGCCCAATTCAGTGCCGCCGCCCCCCTGCTCGCGTTCGATCTCGGCGATCGCCTGCTCGACGTTTTCTTTCGTCGCAGGAAGCGACTGCGGCGCCAACAGGCGCGAGCCGCCGGCAAACAGAACGATGTTGAACTTGTCGATCGGGCGCAGGGTTCCGATCAGCTCACGCATCAGAGCCTTCGCCGTTTCGAGGGGATACCCTTCCATCGAGCCCGAGACGTCGAGCACGAAGACATACTCACGCGGCGGAATCTGCCGCACCGCCACCCGCTGCGGCGGCTGGACCATGAGCAGAAAGAAATTCTCGGCCGGTTGGCCCAGCTGGGTCGCGATGCCTGGGTACATCAACAATCCCGTCGCCACCTGCTTGCCCTCCAGGCGATAGCGCAAAATGTAATCGCGATTGCCGCCGTTGATCTCACCCGGATCGAGCTCGACCTTCGCTTCGCTCATCCCCTGCCAATCGACGTGGGTGCGGTGAGAAGTACAAGACAGCTCCTCGATCGGCATGCCCGCCGAGATGGTCGTCTCGATCCCGAACGCATAGGTCGGCGCCTCGCCCTGATGGGTGTAGGAATTCTTGACCCACTTGGCGTCCTCCGCCGCGGTGCTCTCGAATTTCGTCGAGTAGCGCGGGCCGACCACGGTCGGATAGACGAACTCATAGGTGCCGTCGGTCGGGATCAACAGCTCGCTGTAGTGCAGCTCGACGTGAATGTCGTCGCCCGGCATGACGTTGGCGACCGACATGCTGAACACGTTCGGTCGCTCCTGTTCGAGCAGCGCCGCGCTTTTGCCCTCTTTCTTCGCCGTCTCGAATTCCTGCTTCGCCTGCTGTTTCTCGCGGATCTTCGCGCGAATGCGCACGTCCCCCACCTGGAGCGTCATGCCATGCACCGCCGCGCGGGTGGACGCCGGGAAGACATAGCGCGCGTTGATCGGCCGGCTTCCCTTGTTGGTATAGACCTGGGTGACCAGGACATCGGCAATCACCCCGGCGATATGCACCTGCGCCTTCGTTTCGGCCAACGGCAGCTGATCGATCGCGGGGTCTCCGTTCTCGACCAAAAGATAAGGCGAAAGAGTCTGCTCAGGGCTTTCGCCGACGGCGGCTCCCGGACGCGCCATCCCGGACGCGACGCAAAGAGTCAAAACCACGGTTTGCCACAACGGTTTCATCGAAGTCCTCCCGGGCAGGCATCGGCTCTGCCACGAGAAGGAGCTTGGGGTTCATAGAAGAACGGCGTATGAACGGGGGGTGAAGGGAGAGAGAAGTTGGGGCGGACACTGGCCGGAGCCGGTCTCGCCCGAGACGGCGTAAGGACCCACTTAGGTCGAGTCGTCGCGGTCGCCGGGCGAGAGCATCGGATCGAGCGTGCAGTTGACGAACACTCCATGCGTCCAGGGCGGGTCGAAATCGTTCGTCGCCTGCGCGAGGTCGAACCACAGGTCCCAGGCGCGGTCTAGCTCCTCCCACGTCATGTCCTTGAGGTTGAGGTCGTCCTCGCTGAGCAGCTCCATGGTCGATCAGCCTTTCGTCTTTCCGGGTCCGTCGCCTAACGACCCGACCACCAAACCCTCCGTGGTAGCCTTAGCTGCGAGGAGGCCTCGATGAGCCGTATTCGTTGGCAGGACCATATCGCCATCGCGGAAGATCTTCATCACGGGGACCCGTGCATCAAAGGGACCCGCATCCCGGTGCGCACCTTGATCGGTAGCCTCGCAGACGGAATGCTGCCTGGCGAAATCCTTGGCTCCTATCCGCAACTCTCCCAGAAGGACCTCTTGGCGGCTCTAGCCTATGCCGCCGATGTCCTCAGCCACGAGCTGGTGACGCCTCTCGCTTCCTGAACTGCGATGCACATCAAGGTCGACGAGGACCTTCCACGAGAAGTAGCTCAACTCCTGCGGGATAGGCGCTATGAGTGCAGCACCGTCCTCGAACAGGAACTGGGAGGAACCAAGGATCCCGTCCTTTGGCACACTGTCCAGCAACACGGACAATTTCTGATCACCGCCGACAAAGGTTTCGGAGACGTTCGCAAGTACCCACCAGGGAGACACGGCGGAGTCCTTCTCCTGCGCCCTTCTGAGGACGGAATTCGGCCTCTCCTCGATCTAATGAGTCAAGTTCTTGCAAGGTTCCCGGATCTCAAGATCATTGAGGGCCTCTTGACCGTCGTTTCGCCGCAAGGGCTCCGGGTCCGGCGGCCTGAATGACGGCGCTCGACGACTCGGCTCGACCTCTGCGGTTGAGGGCTTCTGCGGAGCAGTTGTTTTTGGGGCCGGTCTCATGACCATGACCCTGATTCTATCCAACGACACCGTTCTAAAAGAAGTAATCTCACCAGGCGGCTACGCTCTCGCGGTGTAACTTTCGGTCGAATGCAGCTTCGCCCGGTCGCACCGATCACTGCAAGTCGATGTTGACCGTCAACGTGTAATACACCGCAACCGGCTTGCCATTCAACGTTGCGGGCTTGAACTTCCATTTGAGGATGGCGGCGAGAGCCGCGGCGTCGATTTTCGGGCCGGAGCTTTTGAGGATCCGGGCGTTGGTGACGTCTCCTTTCTCGTCGATCACCGCCTCCGCGATGAAGACGCCGGTCATGCGAGCCTCTCCGTTTTGAAAGGCGGCGAAGTCGATCGGGACTCTGTGGATCACTTCGGGCCGGGTGACTAATCCGCCGACGCGAAGCGGCTCTCGGATAGGCTCTGCGGGTGCATCGGCGACCCGCTCGGGTTCGGGAGCGGTCGTCTGCATCGCCTCTGGCGCGGCGGTCGTTTGGGGAGGAGCAGCGGACGGTTCAGTGGCGGCGGGCGCCTCGGGCTTCTTCTTGGACTCATGCAGATGCACGTCGCAACCGACCCAGAGGAGAAACGACGCGCAGAGCGAGGCGAGGGTTCGCGGATTCAAGGAGCGCTCCTTTGGATTCCAGTCTCTGAAGCCTACCGCCCAAGAGGCCGTTCAAGAAAGAGGCGACGCGAACCTCGCAACCGTTCTGCTCAACCCGCGGACCGTCACGGAGGACGAAAAGATCGTTCCGCTCGCCCGGCGGAGGGGTCTTCGCAGTGAAAAGACCCTTCCGCCAGGCCAGCGGAGGGGTTTAATGGACAAAAAGATCGTTCCGCCCGTGCAGCGGAGGGGTTTAACGGACAAAAAGACCATTCCGCGGGTCCAGCGGAGAGGTTTAATGAAGAAAAAGACCCTTCCGCTGGCCCAGCGGAGGGGTCTTTTTTCTCAAAAGACCATTCCGCCAACGTAGCGGAGTCCTCTTTTTGGCCAAAAGACCGTTCCGCTCTCCTGGCGGAGGAGTCTTTTTCTTCCCGAATTCGATCTCGACGACCACTAGATCGTTCGTCGGACACCGAGACGCGTTTTCGGGAACGGAGAGAAGGGTTCAGAGAGGCGCGAAATCCGCCGAACCGGGCACTATCGCTGGTGTGAACCCTTTGAAGGAGATGGTCATGAAGAAATTCTCGATTCCGTTCGCCCTTCTCGCGCTGCTCGCCGTGCCCATTTGGGGACAAGAATCCTGGTCACAGTGGGGCCGCGATGCGCGCCATAACGGGAGGGTTTCGGTGGCCGGGCAGCCGCTCGATCGGTTGCTGGCGGATTTGGTCTACGAGCCGTTCGTCGAGCAGGAGCGGGCGGAGCAGTTCGGGGTGCTCACCCCCCACTACCAGGTGCCTTTGGTGGACGGCAACGACGTCTTCATGGAATGGAAGACCGGGACCTACATCTCTTGCGATCCGCCGGGGTGGATGACCACCGAGCCGTGCGGAGTGAACACTTGGAACACTCAAGTCTGGAACGAGCGGCGGCTGCATTGGCAGGGCGGGCGGCTGGTCGAGAAATGGAACTTCGCGAGCGACTGGAAGCCCGCTCCCGTGCCGGCGCTCAATTTTCTCGGACCGTCCGAGCCGGTGTTCCATGCCCTACTGGCGGGCGGGCACGTCTATGTGCCGGGAGGGTCCGGCACGCTGTGGAAACTCGCCAAGGGGAGCGGCCAGGTGATCGCCCGGATCAACCCCTTCGGCGCGCTCGATCCGAACGCCTATTCGGTCGGCCCGCCGGTGGCCGATGAGGACGGCAACGTCTACTACCAGGTGATCCAGTTCGCGGCGACGGCACCGTTTACGAACGACATCCGCAATGCCTGGTTGATCCGGGTCCGGCCGAGCGGATCGTTCCAGAAAGTGAGCTTCGAGACGCTGGCGGAGGGCGCTCCCGACCCGGAGGACGACTGCAAGCTGGAGTTTTTGCCCGAGCAGCTCCCCTGGCCGCCAAGCCCGACCGCCGTTCCGCCGATCGTGCCGTGCGGCAAACAGCGCCCTCCCGTGAACGCCGCGGCGGGGATCGGCCCCGACGGAACGATCTACGTGCCGAGCCGGGCGCACCGGGCGGATCGATATTCGTATCTTCTGGCGATCCGGCCGAATCTGACGACGAAATGGGTCGCCTCGTTCCGGGGGCACCTCACCGACGGTTGCGGCACGGCGACGTTGCCGAGCGGCACGCCCGGCGGCTGCAATGCGGGGGCGGCGTTGGGGGTCGATCCCGCGACCAACGAACAGCCCGCCGGGCGCGCGGTCGATTCAGGGACCAACGCGCCGGTGATCGCGCCGGACGGCAGCGTGTTCTTTGGCACCTACGGGGAGTACAACGGCTTCCGCGGCAAGCTGTGGAAATGGAGCTCCAACGGCCAGTTTCGCGGCACGTTCGACTACGGCCTCGACGTGACTCCCAACCTGTACACCCACGACGGGACCTACTCGCTGATCTTGAAAGAGAACCACTACGGTTTCGGCACCTACTGCGCGGACCCGACCTTTTGCGCGCCGAACGAGGACCCGGCGTTCTACCTGACGCAGGTTTCCGCCAATCTGACCCCGGAGTGGCGGTTCCAGAACACGAACAACGAAAGCTGCACGAGGAACCCGGACGGCACGCTCTCGTGCACCTCCGATCACCCGTTCGGTTTCGAGTGGTGCATCAACGCAGGGGCGGTCGATAAAAACGGCGTGGTCTACGCGAACAGCGAGGACGGCAACCTCTACGCGATTCGCCAGGGCGGAACGATGAAGGACCGAATGTTCCTTCAGCTCGCGCTCGGCGCCGCGTATACCCCGCTCTCGATCGGCCCCGACGGGAAGATCTACACCCAGAACGCGGGCCATCTGTTCGTGGTCGGACGATAGAAGGGCAAAAACAAACCCGCCCGGCGAGGAGACCTTGCCGGGCGGGCGGGACTTCGAAATCAATACCTACTACTGATGCGGGTGGCCGGCCGGTTTGGCTTGAGCTGCCTTGGCCTGAGCCGCTTTGGCTTGGACCGCCTTGGCCTGCGCCGCTTCGGTTTGAGCCGCGGCGGCGCTTTCGGCCACGATGATTTTCATCCGGCGCACGGTGCCGTCGGCGGCACGCCGAACCTTGAGAACCACCGGCTGGTTGGCGGGAAGCGTTCCGGGGGCGCGCCCGCGCCGTCCTTTGCGCCCTTCGAGCAGTTGGAAGTCGTCCTTGGATACATGGTAGACGGTGCCGTCGGACAGGCGGACCGTCACCGTGTCTCCCTGGGTCGAAAGCTGGGCCATGTTCGTCGCCGTGATCTCCTGGGGCGCCTTGCGAGCCGCGTCCGCGGGGACCGCGCCGAGGGCGAGCGTAACGACCAGGGCGGGTGCCGCGAGGCTCTTCTTCCGGCGGAGGAGCAGGAACCCGGCCGCCGCGGTGAGCGCGGCGAACAGGACCTTGCCGAAATCGCCGAGGGTGGGAATTTCGATCACCGACACGTCGTCCGCGGGATCGTTGAGGATCGTGACCTGCTCGGTCGTCGGCGAGCCGAGTGCCGCC
>Ga0134122_10003773_pt1 | contig 11272 bp, 8 predicted proteins | sample KB302_FD_96461 | JGI IMG/M metagenome (GOLD analysis project Ga0134122, IMG submission 96461) | Terrestrial soil microbial communities without Nitrogen fertilizer from Kellogg Biological Station, Michigan, USA - KB3-0-2 | ecosystem: Environmental > Terrestrial > Soil > Unclassified ...
CGCGGCCAGCGCGTCCGGGGCGCGGTCCACCTGGGCCTCGAACAAGCGGTGAACGGCGGGCTTCATGAAGCGACGCTCCCTCCGAAGTGCTTGCGAGTCCAGGCCACCATCGCCTCCAGGGCACGCGCCCGGTCGGCCGGCCGGTAGAGGATGTGGTCCGCCTCGCCGTCGAAGGACACCTCGACCTTGCCCCCCAGATCGCTGGACGACTTGCCGATCATCTCCCACAGCTGGCCGGCGTGGTTCACGTTGGTGTCGCCGCCGAAGTAGAGGAACAGCATCCTGGTCCCGCGCGCCGCGATGGCCGCCACCTCGTTGCCGAAGACGAGCGGATCCGGCTGGCTGCGGGAGAAGACGATCCCGGCGTCGCTTTGCTGGGCCGCCTCCTGCGCCGCCGGGTCCAGCGCCACGTCGTCGGGCTTCTCGCCCTCGGCGCCGGCCTGCTTGTTCGACAGCCGCCGCTTCCAGCGCTTGGCGTCCAGGAACCGCAGCGGGTAGCGCACCCAGAAGCCGGGGGTCCGCCACGCGTACGGCTCGATGTAGATGGTGCCGGCGACGCGCGGGTCCGCCCTCACCAGCGCGTGGCAGGCGTCCACCCCGGAGCAGAAGGCCGCGGGCACGAACGCCTTGAAGCCCATCTTCTTCTCCAGGAAGGCCATCACGTCCTGCACGTCCGCGACGTGGGTGTTCCCCTCCACCACGCCGCGCCGCGGGGCGCTGTCGCCCTGGCCGGCCACGTCGAAGCGCAGGGAGGTGAAGCCCTCCGCGGCCAGGCGCCGCGCCAGGTCCGTGAAGACGCGGTAGGGGCCCACGCGGTGGTGGATGCCCACGTTCCACAGCAGCACCGCGGGCGCGCCGGCGATCTTCTTCGCGGGCTCCGGCTCGCAGAGGACGCCCACCAGGTTCTGCCCCTCGCCGATGAGCAGCGCGCGCTCCCTCATGCCGCGCCCTCCGAGAGCCGCCGGGTGATCGACTCCAGCACGGTGGTGTAGAGCGCCGCCGCCTCCCGAGCCCCGCCCGACGTCACCGACGCCTTGTCCTGCACCACCTCGTTGGTCACCTGCACGCCGGCCGCGGCCCAGGCCTTCTCCAGCTCCTGCAGCTCCGGGCGCGCGCGGTCCGAGAAGAGCCACACCCGCTTCGCCCCGCGCGGCGCCTCCGCGGCGGCGTCCAGCGCCTCCAGGTCCGCCCGCGTCTCCTTGCTGAACGGGTAGCCGCCCAGCTCGGCGTCGCCGGCGGGGCCCTCGTGGAGGAGCCGCTCCAGCTCGTGCCGGTCCAGCGCCTCCAGCTCCGCCAGGTACTTCTTGCCGGAGAGCACCGGCTCCCACAGCACCAGGTCCTCGGCGGCCAGGCCCGAGGCCACCGCGCGCGCCGCCAGCGCCGCGCCCAGCCGCATCCCCACCAGCGACACGCGCTCCACCTCCGCGGAGTCCTGGAGCTCCTGCGCCGCCATGGCCACGTCCTCCAGCCACGCGGCCACCCGGCTGGCCCCGGCGTCGCCCGCCGAGTCCCCGGTGCCCGCCCAGTCGAAGCGCAGCACGGGGAAGCCGGCGCGGCTGAGCATCCCGGCGAGCTTCCGGAAGGCCCAGTGGCTGATGTTGTACTCCTGGACGCCCGGGTAGCAGAGCAGCACGCCGGCGCGCCGCGTGGACTCGCCGGAGGGCGGGTGCAGCAAGCCGTACCTGGGCTGGGTAGAGGGACCGAAGAAGAAGGGCTTCATCCGACGGAAGGGTTCTCCAACCTTAGCCGATACGCGAACGACTTTGAGCGACCGGGGGTCTCTTTGAGATCCAGGCCCCGCGTGCCACCATGCGCGCCCCTCCCCATGGCGGACGCAGCGCCCCTCGCTCAGGACTCCACCCACCACGACGCAAAGATCGCGGTCCGCAACGCGATCCAGCTGGGCCTCTCCCTGGTCGCCACCTACGGCCTCGGGATGGTGGTCAAGCTCATCTTCCTCCCGCGCATGCTGGGGCCGATGGTGATGGGCATCTTCAACCCCGCCAACGCCGCGGCCAACACCACCTTCCTCCTCACCACCTTCGGGATGGAGCCGTACGCCCAGAAGGAGGTGTCCGTCCGGATCGAGCACGCCAACGACTTCGTCGCCGGCGTGATGATCATCCGGTCGGTGATGTTCTTCGTCCTCAGCGCCCTCATGACCCTCGTCCTCACCTACAACGGCCAGTCGATGACGTATCGGCTGACCGCCCTGGGGATGGGCGGGATGTGGGCGCTCTACCAGCAGAACAGCGCCTTCGGGGGCCTGCTCACCGCCGGGCGCGAGGTGAGGGGCCTGGCGAGGATCAACGTCACCAACAAGGTGGTGTGGGGCGTCGCGGTGGTGGCGGCGGTGCTGCTGGGCGGCGGGGTGGTGGGGGTGGCGATGGCGTTCTTCTTCGCCGAGGCGCTGAAGGCCGTCCTCATCTACCGCGAGGTCTTCCGCCGCCTCCCGATCAAGCTGAAGGTGAACTGGCCCGGCACCTTCGGGGCCCTGAAGAGCGCGATCCCCTTCATGCTCAACAGCCTCTCGCTCATCTACAGCAAGCTGGACCAGAACATGATGTCCTGGTGGCACATGAGCGCGCCCGAGCTGGGCTGGTACGGCACGGCGGTGGACATCTCCAGCTTCACCCTGGCCCTCACCCCGCTCCTGGGCGGCGCCATCCTCCCGCTCTTCTCTCGCGCCGCCGCCCGCTCTCGCGAGGAGCTGAACGCCGTGGGCGCGCGGACCATGTCCACCATCCTCACCTTCGCGCTGGCGGTCGGGTTCGCCATGTCGCTCGCCTCCGAGCTGGTGGTGCGGTTGACCGCCGGCACGGGCTACCTCCCCGCGGTCCCGGCGCTGATGATCCTCTGCGCCAACTTCACCTGCACCTACGTGGCGGTGGTCTCCAGCTACTTCATGTGGGCCAGCGGCCGGCCGTGGACCATGACCGGCATCTCCGCCTTCGGGCTGTTGATCAACCCGATCTTCAACCTCATCTTCATCCGGCCCCTGGCGGCGCGCGGCGACGGGTGGGGAGGGACGGGCGCGGCCATCGCCACGGTCTCCACCGAGCTGTTCATCATCGGCATCCTCCTCTTCTTCGTCGGGCGCAGCGTGTTCGACCGCAAGGTGCTCTCCATGTTGGCGCGCACCGCGCTGGTGATGGCCCTGGTGGGCGCGCTCCACGTGCAGCTCAAGCCGTTGGTGGAGGCACCGCCGTCCTGGCTGGGGTCGCCGCACGGCATCCCGGTGCTCGCCCTCCGGCTGCTGGCGGAGGCCGCCGCGTACGTGGGGCTGGCGATCCTCACCCGGGCGATCAACATCCGGGAGACCCTGGAGTTCGCGCGCGGCGCGTTGCGGGCGCGGCAGGAACGACGGGTCGTCCAGGAGCCGAAGGCGGCGTGAGGAGACGGATGCTGATCGACGTGGCGCTGCTCGTCCTCGTGGTGGCGCTGTGGATGACGCAGTCCGCGGTGCGAGCGGTGAGGTCGGAGGGGCTGGGGTTCCACCCGCCCCGGCGCTCCCCGCCGCCGCCGTGGGGGATCGAGGTCCAGCCCGCCTCCTGGACGGTCCGGCCCCCGCGGTACGAGACCTTCGAGGTGAAGGGGTGGTGGGTCCCGCCGAAGAACGGCGCCACCGTGCTGCTCACCCACGGCAGCGTGGCCGACCGCGCCCAGGTCCGCGAGGAGCTGCTCATCCTCGCCGGCGCCGGCTTCGGCGCGCTGGCGTTCGACTGGCCGGGCCACGGGGAGAGCGGCGGGGTGGTCAAGCTGGGCGTCCCCGAGCGCGCCGCCTTCGAGGCCGCGGTGGACTGGGTGCTCAAGCAGCCCGGCGTCCAGCCCGGGCACCTGGGCGCCTTCGGCATCTCCAACGGCGCCGCGCTGGTGACCGCGTTCGCGGCGGAGGACCCGAGGATCGCCGCGGTGGCCGCCGCGGGCGGCTACACCGACGCGCTGGACCAGACGTCGCACGAGTACGGCGGCACCTGGCCGTGGGCGCGGGCGGCCGCGGTGGCGGTGGTGCGGCGCCACCTGGACGGCGGCAACTTCCGGCCCATCGACGTGGCGGCCAAGCTCAAGGGCCGCAAGGCGCTGTTCATCACCTTCGCGGACGACCCGGTGGTGCCGGCGCGGATGTCCCAGGAGCTGGCGGACGCCACCGGCGGCGACGTGTACCGCATCCCGGGCGAGGGCCACGCCACCTACGCCGAGGGCGGCGGGCGCGCCTACGCGGAGAAGCTGGTCCAGTTCTTCAGCGGCGCGCTCGTCCGGTAGTCCCCGCTCTGGAGGGAATGCTGTTGATGCCCGCCGGGCGGATCGAGCACACTCCCGCCGCTTTCACGCTTGCGGCTCATGGCCATCGACGTCTCCGTCATCATCCCCACCTACCGCCGGCCGATCCCGCTGGGTGAATCCATCCGCAGCGCGCTCGACCAGGAGGGCGGCGTCTCCGTCGAGGTCCACGTCATCGACGACAGCCCGGAGGGCGCCGGCGCGCCGGTGGTGGAGGCGATCAACGACCAGCGGGTGCGCTACGAGCGGATGCCCAGCCCCACCGGCGGGCTCCCCAGCCGGGTGCGCAACTCGGCGTGGCCCAAGGCGCGCGGGGAGTTCGTCCATTTCCTCGACGACGACGACCGGATGGAGCCCAACGCCTACCGGACGCTGATCGACGCGCTGGGCAAGCACCGGGGGGCGGGGGTGGCGTTCGGGCGGATCGCGCCGTTCGGCGACAACCCCAAGGTGCTCGCCCGGCAGCAGGACTATTTCCAGAATGCGGCAGAGCGCGCCCGGTTGTCCTGGAAGTTCCGGTCGAAGCTGATGATGGTCGCCAACATGTTGTTCAAGCCCACCGTGCTGGTGTGCTCGGCGGCGCTGCTCCGCAAGGAGGCGGTGGCGGCGGTGGGCGGGTTCGACGAGGAGCTGCGGTTGGTGGAGGACGTGGACTTCTACCTGAGGGCCATCCGGGAGTGCGGCGTGGTGTTCGTGGACCAGGTGGTCCTCAACTACCGGACCGGCGCTCCGTCGCTGATGCACGACCAGCGGGACTCCACCGGGGCGATCCGCGCCTACGGGCGGATCTTCTCCAAGTACCGCGAGCGCCACGGGGCGGCGGAGCTGATGGCCCTCAAGGTGCTCGCCAGGACGGCGTTGCGGTGGACGTGAGCGGTCCTCTGCGCGTCGAGCGGGTGGAGGGCGCCGACCCCATCGGGGCGCTGGCGCCGGAGTGGCGCGCGCTCTTCGACGCCTCCGGCTGCCGGCTGCCGTTCCACGCGGTGGAGTGGTCGCAGGCGTGGTGGCGGCACCTGCGGCGGAACGGGCGGGCGACCCGGGACGCGCTGCAATTGCGCGCGGTGCGCGACGCGGGCGGCCAGCTGGTGGCGGTGGCGCCGCTGATGCTCACCGAGCGGCCCGCGACCGGACCGCTGCGCGCGCGCAACCTCCAGTTCCTCGGCGCGGACGGCAACCTCACCGAGGTCCGCGGCCTCCTCTGCGCGCCCGGGGTGGAGAAGGACGCGCACGCCGCCCTGCGCGCCGAGCTGGAGTCGAAGGGGACCGCCTGGGACTGGGTGCAGTGGAGCGGGGTGCCGCCGGAGCTGTACCCCGCCGACGTGGGGCTGGACCCGTTGAAGGTGGTGCCGCTGGACCCGCGCGACGAGCACGTGCTGGAGATGCCGGACAGCTTCGAGACCTTCAAGTCCAACCTCAAGCGCAACGTCCGGGAGTCGCTGCGCAAGTGCTACAACTCGCTCAAGCGCGACCAGCACGAATTCACCTTCGAGGTGAAGAAGCAGCCCGAGGACGTGCCGGGCGCGCTGGCGAAGCTGTTCGAGCTCCACGCCGCCCGCGCCGGCGTCACCGACACCATCCGCCACCGCGACGTGTTCGACGGCGAGGCGGAGCGCGGGTTCATGCACGAGATGTGCGGCGCCTTCGCGGCCCAGGATCGGTTCCGCGCCTTCTCCGTCGTCATCGGCGGGGCGGTGGTGGCGACGCGGATCGGCTTCCAGTTCGGGAAGGCCTGGTACCTCTATTACTCGGGCTACGACCCGAAGTGGTCCGACTACAGCGTGATGACCACCTGCCTGGCGGAGGCGCTCAAGCACGCCGTCGAGCAGGGCATCAAGACGGTCAGCCTCTCCACCGGCACCGACCAGTCGAAGTCGCGGTGGGGCGGGAAGGTGATCCCCCGGCAGGAGTGGATCCAGCTCCGCGGCACCCGGCGCGCGCAGATGGCGTACCGGGCGGTGGAGGCGCTCCGGACGGCCAGCTGGCCGAAGGCCGCCCTCGACCTCATCCGGCCGAACCGGTGATGCCGGGATGTCCCCGTCGATTCCTTCGCTGATGCCGCTCTGGGTGAGGCACTTCCCGCTGCTGTTCGCGGTGGGGGCGCTGCCGTTCATGTACGTGGTGACCAGGTTGGCGATCCGGGTCTCCCGGTCCGGTGAGCCGATCCCCGCGGAGCCGTGGTACGCGCGCGCCCGGGCGCTCTGGCCGCAGCAGGCTGCGGCGCGGCAGGCGCAGATCGTGCTGCCGATCCTCCTGATGGTGCTGGTCCCGCTGTTGCGTGGGCCGGCGACGGCCACGCCGGCGTGGGTGGTGGCGGCGGTGACGTATCCGTGCGCGCTGGTCGGGGCCGCGCTCGCCACCAGGGCGTTCCTGGTGTCCGCCGGGGTGCCTCGGACCGCCCGCGCGCAGGTCCGCGGCGTGCTGGCCTGGCTGCTGACGGCCGTGCCCGCGGTGTGGCTGGGTCCCGCCGCGGCGTTCGCGATGGGGTCCCTGCGCGGGGAGGTCCGCTGGATCGCCGGCGCGGCGCTGGTGGCCGGCGTGGCCGTCCTGGCGTCAGGGACGGGCGTCTTCCTCACGCGCGCGGTGGGCCTGGTGTCGGAGGGGCGGCCGGAGCTGGCGAAGGCGGCGGAGGCAGCCGCGGCGGCCAGCGGGCATCGCCCGCGCTTCGTCTGGGAGATCGAGCTGGCGCAGGCGAACGCGCTCGCGCTGCCGTGGATGCAGGGCGTGCTGGTGACGCGCCGGCTGCTGGAGATCGCCTCTCCGGAGGAGGTGGAGTCGATCCTCCGCCACGAGCTGGGGCACCTGCGCGAGCCGTGGCCGATGAAGGTCGGCCGGCTGGCGCTGCCGGTGGGGGCCGGCGTGACGCTGGCCCTGCTCCCGGTGGTCTGGCAGGACCCGCTGGATCTGGCCGCGACCCTGGCGGGCGTGATCGCGCTCTTCGTGGGGAGCCGGGTGCTCCGCCGCTTCGCGCACCGGATGGAGCACCACGCCGACGCGGAGCTGGGCGAGGACCACGCGACGTACGCGCGCGCGCTGGAGAAGCTCTACGCGGACAACCTGGTTCCGGCGGTGATCGGCGAGAAGCGGCTCACCCACCCGGAGCTCTATGACCGGATGGCCGCCGCCGGACATCCGCCCTCGTGGCCGCGCCCGGAACCGCCGAAGAGGAAGCGCCTGGGCGGGATGGTGCTGGGGGGAGCGATCGCCGTGCCGCTGCTGCTGGTGGCGGGCCCCTATTACGCTCCGCAGGGGCTGGACGCGACCTCCGAGTGGGACGTGGTGGTCTCCGGCGGCACCGGCGGCGGCCTGTTCGGCGTGGCGCGCGCGTGGATGCGCGATGGACGGCGGGAGGACGCCAAGGCGTTGCTGCTGGCGCTCTCGGATGAGGACCAGTCCGAGTGGGCGTCCGTCACCGCCGCGGGCGTCCTCGCTGAGGGCGGCTTCTGCCTGGACGCCTTCCGCCTCACCGGCGAGCGCAGGCTGCTGGAGTCCCAGTGGAGAGGCTGGCTCGTGCACCGGTTGCGGGCGTGCTACCCCGATGGTCAGGGGTTGGTGCGCGAGACGGAGCCGTGACACGCGGCTTGGGAGCGCGGCGCTGTCCAGCCATCGGCGACCGCAGGGCCTGGCGAGGGGAGGCGGGGGACATCAAGTCAGACGATGTGGGTGCCGCTTTTGCGGCCAAGGTTCGACTGCAAGACGATGATGGCCGCGGCGCAGATTGACGACGGCAGGCCCGCGAGCATCAAGGTCCGATATGGCCCAGTTACGTCTACTCCGGCGGCGTCCCCGCCTGGCCGGGGGCATCTACGAGCGCGGCCCTCGGAGCTTGATCAGGGCCAAGGCGCAATTCCAACAGGTGAACGTGGCCTGCTGAGTCGCCCGCGAAGATCTGCATCGACTGACTGAGCGCAAGGGCAGTGAATGCGGCCTCGCCTGTGAATGAAGCGAGGCAAGCTCCCATCTCAAGGTCCCACACCTTCAGCGTCCTGTCGCTGGAACCGGAGGCAGCCATCTTCCCGTCCGCGCTCAGCACCACTGCATTGACTGGACCGGCGTGGCCCTCCAGCGTCTGCCTTTCCTGGCCCGTCGCCACGTCGCATACCTTCAGGCTTCTGCTACTGAAGACGGAGCTGGCTATCTTCCCGTTCGCATCCAGCGCCACGGGGTTCCACCAGATTCTGCGGCCGTCCGCCAACGTCCGCCGCTCCTGGCCTGTCTCCACGTCCCACTCCTTCAACATCCCGTCCGAGACAAAGGTGGCCGTCTTGCCGTCCGTGCTCAGGGCCACGACATAGACGTGGTCGCTCGCCAACGTCCACCGCTGCTGGCCTGTCTCCACGTTCCACGCAATCAGCGCGTCGTGGATGGAGATGGAGTTGGAGATGGCTATCTTCCCGTCTGAACTCAGCGCCACTGCATTCACCTCGCCGGTGTGGCCCTCCAGCGTCCGCCTTTCCTGTCCCGTCTCCAGGTCCCACACCTTGAGTGTCCAGTCGCCGGAGGCGGAGACAGCCGTCTTCCCGTTCGCACTCAGCGCCACCGCATTTACGCCGAGGCTGTGGCCCTTCAGCGTATGCCTCACGCGACCGGTCTCCGCGTCCCACACCTTCAACGTGCTGTCGTCGGAGGCGGAGATAGCCATCTGCCCGTCCGCGCTCAGCGCCACCGCGTTCACGGGACCGGCGTGGCCCTCCGATATCCGTTTCTCCCGGCCGATCTCCACATCCCACACCCTCAGTCTCCTGCCGCTGGAGGCAGAGATGGCGACCTTCCCGTTCGCGCTCAGCGCCACCGCATCCATCCAGTCGTAATCCTCCAGGGTCCGCCGCTGCTGGCCTGTCTCCACGTTCCACACCTTCAGAATCCCGTCACCAGAGCCGGAGACGGCTGTCTGCCCGTCCGCGCTCAGCGCCACCGCATCCACAGGGCAGGTATGGCCCTCCAGCGTCCGTTTCTGCTGGCCCGTCTCGGCATCCCACACCTTCAATGTCCAGTCACCGGAACCAGAGACAGCCGTCTTCCCATCCGCGCTCAGTGCGACCGTCTTCACCCAGTCGGGGTGACTCTCCACCGTTCGCCTCTCCTGACCTGTTTCCACGTCCCACACCTTCAGTGTTCTGTCACCGGAGCCGGAGACGGCCGTCTGCCCGTCCGCGCTCAGCGCCACCGCACTTACCCAGCCGGTGTGGCCCTCCAGCGTCTGTCTTTCTTGGCCCGTCTCCACGTCCCACACCTTCAGCGTCTTGTCGTCGGAGGCGGAGACGGCCGTCTTCCCGTCCGCGCTTAGCGCCACCGCATTCAACCAACCGGTATGGCCCTCCAGCGTCCACCTTTCCCGGCCCGTTTCCACGTCCCACACCTTCAGTGTCCAGTCACCGCAGCCGGAGACGGCCGTCCTCCCGTCCGCACTCAACGCCATCCCACCGGGGTAGCCCTCCAGCGTCCGCCGCTGCTGGCCTGTCTCCACGTCCCACACCTTCAGCGCCCCATCCCTGGAGCGAGAGACAGCCACCCTCCCATCTGCGCTCAGCGCTACCGCATTCACCCAGTCGGTGTGGCCCTCCAGCGTGCGGAGAAGTGCTTCTCCGGGAGGATGAAGGCGCGGCCATATGGGCAGGAGCGTGGGCGAGGTGGCGTTCGCGTTGATGCGTGCACAGAGGTACTGCAACTCAGCTTCGGGTGCGCCTCGGAGGCGACCAAGTAGCTGAGATGCGAGTTCCTCCGGATGCCAGGCCAGGACATGGCCGGAGAGTCGAAGGGCATCACGAAGGGACCGAAGGGGCTTGTCTGACGCAAGATCGAGAAGCTCGGAGTCGGCCAGGAGGGCGTTCACACCGGTGGCGTTCAGCTTGGCTGCTAACCAGCGATGATCGAAGAGGAGATCGCGGAGCGCATCCGGCCCTTCCCCGGCGAGGAGATGCTCAGGGCCGTGCTCGAAGAAGTAACCGTCCGACACGACCGCGTGTAGCGCCCGATCTGGAGCCGCGTTCCGGTACGCATTCAGTAACCGTGCATGCCTGACCCGGATGTCCCCACCGCGAGCTCGCACGTAGTCATGCTGCAAGTCGTGGAGTGTGAGGCGGCCTTTGTCGTCGCGACGCACCAGCGAGCGGTCCACCAGCGCGTCGACCGTCGACTGGGCGGCAGCCAACTCGACACCGTCACTCTTCCAGAGAAGCTGCAGGACCCTCTCCGGGACAGCGGTGTCCTCGGCGAAGACGCCGAAGTCGAGAAAGCGGCGCCGGACGTCCTCGGGAAGCTCCTCGACGGACACCTCGATGGCCGCGAGCATGCTCCGGTGCTCGCTGTAATCGGGGAGCGCCGCGGCGAGGTAGGCGAGATCGGCTTTCTGGAGCTGCGCCAGGAGCGTCGGCCAGCGATCATCCGGTCGTCCGCGCAACATGGCACCAGCCATCGCGAGCGCGAGCGGTAGCTCGCCACACTCGCGGACGATCTCCAGAGCCACTTGCGGCAACGTGCCCACCGGCCGATCCGCGTAAGCAGCCAGCAGCGCCAGCCCCGCCGCCGCCTTGAGCTCAAGCAGCTCTCGAACGGTGGCGCCAAGGCCGGACGCGACATCTCGGTTGCGGGTGGTGATCAGCAGCCGGCTGGGTGACGCGATGGCGTTGAACGGCTCAGCGTCCTCGGCACGCCAGACGTCATCAAGGATGAGCAGGGAAGGAGGACGCGCGGCGAAGAGCTCGGCGAGCTTGGCCTTCCCGAGCCGCGACGTATCCATTTCGACCGGCGCGCCCTTGAGCTGAGCGGCGAGCGCCGCCTGCCAACGCAGGGGCGGGTCTGGAGTTCGGCCAAGGGTGAGCCAGAACACCCCGCCAGGGAAGGCGTCCTGCACCTCCGGGTCCCAGGCCAGCGCAGCCGCGAGCAGCGTCTTGCCGACGCCGGGCATTCCCTGGACGCCGAGGCGGTGGTGCTGCCCGGCGACGGCAATGGCCTGCGGGGCCGTGGCGATGAGGCTGAGCTTGAAGGCGTCCAG
>Ga0134122_10003774_pt1 | contig 11272 bp, 10 predicted proteins | sample KB302_FD_96461 | JGI IMG/M metagenome (GOLD analysis project Ga0134122, IMG submission 96461) | Terrestrial soil microbial communities without Nitrogen fertilizer from Kellogg Biological Station, Michigan, USA - KB3-0-2 | ecosystem: Environmental > Terrestrial > Soil > Unclassified ...
ACGTTCGGCGTCCGATAGCAGCCACCACGCGGCGATGATCTCGAAGAACGCGAACCCCAGCAGGGCCTTCCAGTGGTTACGCACGATCGTCAGGGTCTGCCGAGAGAATGCCAGCGGTAGCAGTACCGCCGCGCCGACCGCGGTGCGGGCGAGGACGAGCACGGGGACCGACACGCCTTCGACGGCGATCTTGATCATCAGGTAGGGGATGCCCCAGATGATGCTCATCGCGAGGAACAGGATCCATCCACGCGAGCTCACACACCTAGCCTACGAAACGTGGACAAACGAAATTCCCGGGTGGCGGCTGCGGTGGCCGCCGCAGGCGTCGAACCGAACATCCGAATCCTCGACGCCGATGCCAAGACCGCTGTTGCGGCCGCTGCCCAACTCGGGTGCGAGGTCGGCGCGATCGCCAACAGCCTGGTGTTCGACTGCGATGGCGAGCCGTTGCTGGTGATGGCCAGCGGTGCGCACCGCGTCGACACCGAGCTGCTGGCCCGCATGCTGGCAGTAACGGCGATCCGCAAGGCCGCTCCGCAGTTGGTGCGAAACGCCACCGACCAGGTCATCGGCGGTGTGGCCCCCACCGGGCATCCGAGCCGGCTGCGGACGGTGGTCGACGAGACGTTGGCGCGGTACCCGATGATCTGGACGGCGGCGGGCACCGCGGATTCGGTGATGCCGATGACCTACGAACAGCTCTTGGTGGTCACCGAAGGCGTCGCGATGCCAGTTCGTTACGGCCTCGTCAGCTCCGCGTACCGGGAGACGTGGTAGTCCGTCGAGCCGAACTCATACTGCAAGGCGGTGAGCCGCTTGAAGTAGTGGCCGATCGCCAGCTCCTCGGTCATGCCCATTCCGCCGTGCAACTGCACCGCCTGCTGGCCGACAAAGCGGGCGGCCCTGCCGACTGTGGCCTTGGCAGCCGAGACGGCCCGGGCGCGGGCGTCCGGCTTCGCCTCGAGGTTGAGCACGGCGAGATACACCGCCGCGACGCCCTGCTCGACTTCCATGTACATGTCAACCATCCGGTGCTGCAGCACCTGGAAACTTCCGATCGGCTGCCCGAACTGCTGTCGCTGCTTGCAGTATTCGACGGTGTCGGCCAACACCTTTCGCATGCAGCCCACCGCCTCGGCGCAGATCGCCGCGGCACCTTCATCACGCGCCTTGGCGAGTGACGGCCACGCCTTTCCGTCTTCGCCCAGCAGCGCATCCGCCGGCAGCCGCAACCCGTCGAACACCAGATCTGCCGCCCGCCGGTCATCCACAGTCCGATACCTGTGGTCCTCGATTCCCGTTGCAGCCGAGTCGGTTTCGACGAGAAAGAGGGAGAGCCCCACGGACGTACGCGCGGTGATCAGCAGATGCGTGGCAAGCGGCGCACTCATAACGACGATCTTCGACCCTCTCAACACCCACTCGTCGCCATCGCGGTCGGCGACCGTCGACACGTCGTGCCAACTCTCACCGGAGCCAGGCTCGGCCGCCGCCAACGCCACGATCGCGCTGCCTGACACCACCTTCTCCAGCAGGGCGTTCGCCGCGGAGCCTCCCGCCCGGCGCAGCAGGCCACCTGCCACCACGACCGTGTCGACGTACGGCTCCACCACCAGCGCATGGCCGAGCGCCTCTGCGATCACCATGACTTCGACTGGGCCACCGCCGATTCCGCCCACGTCTTCAGGCAGCGCGGCACCCAGGATGCCCAGGTCATCGGCGAATCCCCGCCAGATATCGGGCTGCCAACCGGCGCCGGTCTTGGCCGCAGCGCGGCTCTTCTCGAGGTCGTACCGAGTCGACAGGAACCTGCCGAGCCCGTCGCGTAGCAGTTCCTGTTCCTTGCTCAGATTGAAGTCCATCTATAGCCCCAGAGCCGCCTTGGCGAGAATGTTTCGCTGAATCTCGTTGCTGCCGGCGTAGATCGAGCCGGCCCTGTCGTTGAAGTAGCGCAATGGTGCGACCGCCTGACAGGTGTCGCCGCTGACGTAACCGTCCGACGGTGGCTCGAATTCGGACACTGGCCCTCCCGGCCATGTCGCGTGTGGCTGGTAGACGCGTCCGCGCGGTCCGGCGGCTTCCATCGCCAATTCGGTCAGCGCCTGACTGAGCTCGGTCGCCACCACCTTGAGCATCGACGACGCCGCACCCGGATGCCCGCCGCCTGCCAGCGCGGCCAACACCCGGTACTCGAGGATCTCGAGCACCTCGGTGCGGATCCGGCAATCTGCGAGCTTGCGCGCGAACGCAGGATCGTCGATCAGCCGACCGCCGCCCGGCGCGGGTTGGTCGGCGGCCACGGTGGCGATCTCTTCGGCCATCACCTGCAGCGCCGGCGAGGCTGCGCCACCTCCTCGTTCGAACTCCAACAGATACTTCGCGACCGTCCAGCCATCATCGATCTGGCCGAGCACATTCGACTTGGGCACCCGCACCTCGTCGAAGAAGACCTGGTTCTGGATCTCCTCGCCCGACGTCATCACCAGCGGGCGGATCTGGATGCCCCGCGACGTCATGTCGATCAGGACGAACGTAATGCCCTGTTGTTTCTTCTGCGACTTCGATGTGCGGACAAGAGCGAACATCCAGTTCGCTTCGCCGGCGTGTGTCGTCCATATCTTGCTGCCGGTGCACACCAGGTCGTCGCCGTCGTCGACCGCCGCCATCGACAGCGCGGCCAGATCGGAGCCCGCCTCGGGTTCGGAGTAGCCCTGACAGAAGAACACCTCGCCGGTCAGGATCCGCGGCAGAAAGTACTCCTTCTGTGCGTCCGTGCCGTACTTGATGATCGCGTGGGCGACCATCCGGATGCCCATCGGCGACAACGAGGGTGCTCCAAACAATTGAGACTCGCGGCTGAAGATGTAGTGCTGGGTAAGGCTCCAGTCGCAACCGCCGTATTCGACGGGCCATGCAGGCGCTGCCCAGCCGCGTTCGTGCAGGATCCGCTGCCACTCCACGCTCGTCTCGTGATCGGCATACACGCTCGTCATGAGGCGTCCGGCCTGGCGCAATTCGGGCGTCAGCTTGTCCTGCAGAAAGGTGCGCACCTCGTCTCGAAACGCCAAATCGGTGGCAGACCATGCCAGGTCCATCGGTTTCCCCTGTCAGCCGGAGGTCTGTGCAGACAGAGTAAACCTAGTTAGTTAAGTGAGCGATGGGCGGGGCATCCTTCAGCTCAGGTGCCGGACGCTCAGAGGATTCCCGGTGACGAGGCGGGGCACAAACGGAATAATTGGGAGGGTGGAGCGGCGACGAGACGGCCAGGATGGCCGAACCCCGATGGCCCTCCTCAAGGAGTTGCCTGCGCTGGTGGTGCTGGCACGGTTTCCAGTGCCGGTGTTGGCCATCGCCGAAGACGGCGTCATCCTCTTCGCCAACGAGGCATTCGGCGAGATGCTAGGCCACTCGACCGAAGTGGTCAGGGCGTTGAAGTTCAAGGAGATCTTCCACACCATGCCCGCCGACGAATCCGCTGTCTCGGTCGTGCGTGCCCACGCGGACCTGATTGTCGAGCTCGTGCACCGGGACGGCTCCATCGTCCGCGCGCGGATGAGCAAGTCCGCATTGTTGCGCGGCGACGATCCGGTCGCGTTGGCGACGTTCCAGGACCTGACCGAGCGGTTGTGGGTGGACGAGCTGTAGCTAGTCGACCACCGGTGCCGGGGAGTGCCGCAATGATTCGCGCGCCAGAAACTCCTCGAAGTAGGGCAGCGACTCCTGGCTGACAAACGCGGGCAGCAGCACCCTCCAAGTACGCGTGATGCGCTCCAGGACGTCGCCTCCGCCCGCCGCGCTCGACAGCAACTCGGCCCCCAGCATCGAGCTGACGATCGTCTCACCCACCGTCCGAGGATCGAGGTCGTCGCGAACATCGCCCTCGTCGATTGCTTGTTGGGTGCGCTCCGTCATCTCGGTCACCCAGCCGCCATACGTGCGTGCGGCCACGTTGTTGAAGTCGCCGAAAGCGCGCAGAAGTTGCATTCCGCTGCGGGCAACCTGGTCGACGCTCATCAGGTCCGCGACGACGAACACTCCGTGGATGATGCATTCCAGCGCTGGCGCAGAGGACGAGGTGATGCTCCGAAACGCCTCGGCCAGGCGGGCGCTGCCGTCTTCGATGATCGCGGTCGCCAGCGATTCCTTTGACTCGAAGTGGTAATACAGTGCGCCCTTCGTCATCTCGGCGCGGTCGATGATGTCGCCCAATCCGGTCGCCGGATAACCAATTTCGTTGAACAACTCGACCGCGGAGGTGATGATTTTTCTGCGGGTAGTCTCGGATCGCGCCTGGCGCACCATTGCCCGGGTACCTCCGGATGTTCCATCGGCCTACCCACGCTGGCGATGGCCTGAAAATGGGATCCTAGTGCATCCGCTCAAAGCGGTATCGCCTTCTTGACCGCAACGGCGGTGCGTCGCTTGATGAACTGATTGAGATACTCGATCCTGTCGGGCTTGACGAAACCCGGCAAGACGAGCACCCACATGCTCTCCAGGTCGCGTAGAAACCGCTCCGGCTCAGCCAGATTGCTCGTCTGTCGCAGGCCCAGGTACATCGAAACCAGCAGCCGCGCAATGGCCTCCGAGTCGCGATCCGCGATGACGTCGCCGTCTTTCACCGCCTTGCGTGCGATTCTTGCGAACGCGCTGACCCAGCCCCCGTGGATGTCTCCCTGCAGTCCCTCGGTGCGGCCAATGGACTCGAGTAGGTTCAACCCCGCTCGAGCAGTCTCGTCGCTGATGTCCTCCACTGCGACGAGATACGAGATGTCGATGAGCGTCTCGATGCCCGACAGTTTCCGCGCGAGCAGCTGGTCGACGGAGGCGCTCGCCACCGCGGCGCGATAGTCGATGATCGCCGACGCGAGCGCGTGTTTCGACCGGAAGTGGAAGTACATAGCGCCCTTGGTCACTTCGGCATCGGCGAGAATGTCGTCGAGGCTGACCAAGCTGTACGACTTGCGTGCGAACTGATGCGACGCCGCGCGCAGGATCTGCAGCCGTGTGGTGTCCGCTCGTCTATCGAGTTCGGTCACTTGCAGGCCTCGGAATCTGGACGGGGGCCCCTGTGGGCGGGGTGATCGCGTTTTCCGTAGATTAGGTAATCACCTGATTCTTTCATCCGCTGCCCCGAAACGGCAGGCGTGCCGGTTTCGCAGCACAAACCGGTCGGCGGCCCTCCTTCGTGTAGCTCCACCTTTCGGTTCCTGGGGCAAACAGATCGCCAATACTCTAAGTCATTTTTTGCCGTACGTAACAGCCGAAAAGTATGTAAGGTACTGGATGTGATGACTCTTGGTTCGGCGTCCAGCGGGCGCCCGCTGACGGCTGATTCCGAGGTCAGCGGGGTTGCGTCACCCCGGGCTCCCCTTTCGCCGGGCAATTCCCAGTGGTATTTTCATGTCGTTGCCATAGTCCGCGTCGGCAAACCCCCTCGAACCCCTGCGCGGGCTGTGGCAACTTCATGTTGGCCGTTGGTATCACTCGCGCGATCTGCCGAGCTTGACCGCCCAGACTCCCTCCGATCCGTGGTCCGTTGGGCAGCCAAGTCCGCGGTGCCGGTGTCGGCACCGGACGATTTAGCGATTCCGAGGTAATTAACAGTGAAATGGGACGAAGAAGTCGACGTGGTGAGCACCGGTTCCGGAATCGCCGGACTGGCGCGCGCGGTGGCGGTCGTAGACATGGGTGGCGAGGTGTTCGTCGCGGATTCACGCGGTGACATCGGCCCCGGCGGAAGCTCCGTCGCGGTCCGTTCGCGGGTCGATCGGCTGCACTGGCTTCAGGTCGATGTTCCGGATGCGGAGACCAACGAGTATTTCGCGGCCTTGTCATCCGACCTCGGTCCGTTGACCCGCTCCGCACGGGACAGCGACGTGCCGATCAGGGTCGTGGAGCACGTCGAACAGGTCGACCCGCGCGGACCCGTTCCGCCGTTCTTCGGTGGCGGGCTCAGGGACTGGGCAGCACGTTGCCTCGTTTCGCCGTACGGCTACCTCTATACCAGGGTGACAGACTGGCGGTCGACTACGCTGCGCACCGTCGACGGTGAGTCCCTCGAGGTCGCCGAAATCGGCTCGATCACACCCGATCCCGCCAATGTCAGTGGCTCGGTTATGGACTGGCTCAACACGCAGGCCGAAGACCGGGACATCGAAATCCACAAAGCCACTTCGTTGCAGCGCATTGTGTTCGAGGAAGGCGATGTGGTGGGTGCCGTGTTCGCGACGCCGGACGGTCCGTTGGCCCTGCGCGCGCGCCATGGTGTGATTGTCGCCAGCGGCGGCCCGCAGGCCGCCATGGCCGCGGGGCAGCCGTTATCTGTCTCGGGTGGTGCGCTGCGTGTGTGCCTGGTCGGCCAGACCGCTAGCCGCTTCGGCCGCCTCGAGCTGGTGACCTCCGAACCTTTCCCTACGGCCGCCGCATCGAACTGCCGATCGGCTAACCGTCAATTACACGCCAGCCTGCATGATGCGCACAGCCATCTACAGACGTGGCGCTGCGGAAAAGGCAACGGCTATCCGGCCACTGCCCAGTAAGGCCTCCATCGCCTCGCCGGCGACGGGACGCGACAGTAGGAATCCCTGGGCGCGGTGACAACCGTGCCGCAGCAGTGTCAGAGCGGCAGTCTCGGTCTCGACTCCCTCGGCAACCAGCTCCAGACCGAACGCCTCCGCCAGCGCGATGATTGCCCTTACGATTGCGAGGTCGCCCGGATTCGAGCCGAGGTCGCGAACGAACCCCTTGTCGATCTTGAGTGTGTCGACGGGGAGCGACTTCAGGTGGGACAGCACGCTGTAGCCCGTGCCGAAGTCATCGATGGCGACCTGGACGCCGACCTCCTTGAGGCCGGCCAGCGTGATCCGAGTGGTCTCGATGTCCTGAACGACAACGCTTTCGGTGATTTCCAGACACACCGACCCGCGGGGTAGCTTGAATTCGGAGATGATGCTCGCAACCGATTCGACGAAGCCTTCGGTGACCAACTGAACCGGTGACACGTTGATGCGAAGTACCGCGTCGAGTCCCACCCCGTGCGACCGCCACCGTGCGAACTCGGCGCATGCCGACCGCATCACCCAGCGGCCCAATTCCCCTGCGAGATTTATCGATTCGGCTACGCCGATGAATTTGTCGGGCGAAAGCAGTCCGCGGGTGGGGTGCTCCCAGCGCACCAGCGCCTCGGCTGCCAGGATCTCGCCCGTGCGCATGTCGACCTCGGGCTGGTAATGCAGCAGCAGTGAGCCTGTTTCGATCACGCTCTGCAGATGAAGCTCGATGTCGTTGCGGAACTCGCTGTCCAACGACATGTCGTCAGAGAACACCGCGACCTTGTTGCCGCCGGAGTTCTTGGCGGTGAGCAAAGCCTGATCGGCACGGCGGAGAAGGTCTGACGTGGTGTCACGACCCGGAAGACCCAGTGCCACACCGATGCTCACCGTGCGCGTCAGCATCTCGCCGTCGATGGCCACTCGTTCACACAAAGTGGACTGCAGCCGATACGCCAGCTCTTCCGCCGCAGCGGCGTCCATCGGCGCCGCGGGTACGACGACGAACTCGTCACCGCCGAGCCGGGCGATCAGGTTCGGGCCGCCGCCACCTTCGCGCAAGCGTTCGGCGAGGACACGAATGAACCAGTCGCCTGCGGTATGGCCTAGATAGTCGTTGATGGCCTTCAACCGGTCCAGGTCGAAGAACAACGTCGATACGGGCCCCGGCTGGCCGGGGGCGAGTCTGGCATCGAGGTGTGCCAGCAGCGCACGGCGATTGTGCAGTCCGGTCAGATCGTCATGTTCGGCGAGGTAGCGCAGTTGTTCCTCGGCGAGTACGCGCGCCTGCAGCTGGGCGAACAGTGAGGCAATCGCCTTCAGCGCATTGAGTTCTTCGGGCCGCCAGTCGCGGTCGCCGAACTTGACGAAGCCGAGTACGCCCGTCGTGAGGTCTCCGGACAACAGCGGTACGCACGCCATCGATGTAGTTGCGACTTGCCTACTCTCGTTGATGGTCTTCTGGTAGTCGTCGGTGGCCGGTTCCGGACGGAAGACGATGGGTTCCTTCTGATGCTCGGCGAGCGCGAAGACCGGATCGGCGTCGGCGAAATAAACGACGGAGAGAGGGTCCGGGTCCGGGATCCCGGGACGGACCGGCCACTCGGCGACCAGTATCGAGGCGTGAATCCGATGATCGTTACGGCGCAGGAAGCTGACGTCGACATCGAAGTACTTGATGAGGTCGGCCAGCACCCGTTGACTCACCTCGACCGACGTGGCCGCGTTCACTCCCATCAGTTGAGTGGCGACCGACGTCACGACCAGCTCCAAGCTGCTTGACACGTGATCCTCCGTTTTGGCGTCAGCCTGGCGGTGACGAAACTCGATGTAGTCCGCGACGTCGGCTCGGTACCGACGGCCGCGGTGCACGAGTAAACCTCAGTACCAACACCTGCGACTCGCCAGCGTCGGTGTTGGCCAGCTTGCGGAAATTGTATTGCAGATCGCCTAGGTGACCAGCAAAAGTAGGCGACAGTTCGCCGAGGTCCTTCTCATCGTGTGCGTACAGAAACGCCGGTGAGACGGGTTGGACGGCGAGCCCATGCTGTTGGGCTCTGATCCACACCGATTCGACTGCCGACCCACCACGGGCATAGTCGCTCAAACTCTGGCCGCGCACGGAGATCACGCCGACGGCGGAACTCGCTGCCACCCGGCCATAGGTGTCGTCGCCAAGCGCTGTTCCGGCGTTCCACTGGGCCAGGTCGGCCATCACCTCGGATCGCCGCAAAATATCGAGCATCACCAGGTGTGCGGGGCCGAGCTCCAGGCTTCGGATGTCGATACCGGTATCCGGCGAGGGATCGCCGGGGAGGCGAAGTTCCTCGAACATTTCCGCATGTAGCCGCGGCGTGAGATAGCGGATGCGATCGGCAGCGGCCAGGATTGTTGCGGCCATTTCAACGTCAGCCGGGTCGCTGAGGATATGAAGCCGGGCGCCCTCGTTTCGAGCGGCCGAGTCGAGCAGCTCGAGGGTCTGTCCGGGAATGGGGGCTCGATCGCCGCGCCGCCGGTTCGTCTCTCGCCCCAGCATCGCTTCGTACAGCGGGGACAGTTCTGCATCATCACCCGACGAGAGGTGCACTATCGCGCTGAGGGGGGACGCCTCATCCCCTGGCTGAAAGTCCACCTTCCCGATCAATCCGTGCGCAGCGGCGGCAACCCGGGCGTTGAAGGTGGCAGCTCCCACCGCCACTGCACTCGCTCGGTATCCGACATCCATCGTCGTCGAGTGTTCTGGCGCCAGCCGCACGCTCACCGACCCACCTCGTGCCTCGATATGCCAAGGCTGGGCATTTCCGCCCGAGGGTGCGCGGATAGCAGCGGCGGCGACGACCTCTGAGGTGCCTGCCGGCTCGACGTGTTCGGTCGGCTCGTCACTCGACGGAGGAGCAGGCGGCGCCACGGCCGGCTCGCCGAGCCCGTCGAGCATGGCTGCGGTGTCGATCCGCACCCTGCCGGAGGGCAAACTCTCGTTCAGTCCGATGCGTCGGACGGCCTCAGCGATGACCGAGGCGTTGAGGGCGACCTCGGATGACAGCTGGGGCCATGTCGACAGGGTCTTGCCCACTTCGACCAGCGATGCGGCCATTCGGGAGGACACCTGCGACGCGTCTGCCACGCGAAGGGCGTAGGGCAGCTTGTCCTCGTTGCTCAGATTCGCGAGTCGGGCGGTATTCACGTCGCCGAGCAGACCGTGCATGATCGGGCGGGACGGATCGATGTCGAACCGCTCCACGTCCATCAGACCCCGGTCGCTGGTCGCCATGAGGACCGGCACGTGTCGTGCTCTCGCGACCTCGCGGATGAGCACTTTCGCGTCGAGCGAGTCACATTCCTCGATGACGATGTCGAGGCCGTCCACGAACTCGTCGACCGTCTGAGGAGTGATCCCAGTCGGCATGACCGTCACAGGAAGGTACGGGTCGAGCTCGGCGATCCTCCTGGCGCAGACGGCTGCCTTGTTCACACCGAGGTCGAAGACCGATGCGGGCACCCGATTCAGATTGGATAGTTCCAAGTCGTCGAAGTCGGTGAGCCGCAACTCACCGCATAAACCCTGAGCCGCAAGAGTGTAGGCAATGGCGTGTCCCACACTCAGACCGACGACGCCAATGCGGAGCCGAGCGAGGCGGTCGAGTTCGGCGGCGGTGATGAGGTTCTTGTTGCGGTCGAGTCGGACCAGTCGGAATGCGCGCGGACCCAGAATTCTGACGGCCGCCCGACGCCAGGGATAGTAAGCCCACCGAGTGGGCTCGGCCGTCACTTCAGACGGGGGAGGGGGTCGAAGCTCCTGTAACCCCGCCTGCTGTTGGTGGACGTTGTCGACGAACTCGATCCCGGCGTCCGCGCGCAGGTCGGCTAGAAATGAAGCATCGGCGGGATTGTCGGGGTTGAAGACTGTGCCATTACACGGGGCCGCATCAGGGATGCCTGAGGTCATCGCAAGGGTCCGGCGGCGGCCACGAGCCCATCGACTTCATCGATTCGTGACGCCAGTTCTTTCTTTTCGGCGAGATATGTTGAAAGCTGTTTCGGGTCAGCATGATTGGCGAATGTGGCGCGGTCCCACCACGCCAGCCTCGTCTCGTAGCGGTGGTCTGGATAGGGAGTCGCAGGAATTTTCATTGCCAGCTGTCCACCCGACGAAAGCCAGCGTTTGAGAACATATGAAGCCGCGGTCGCCATGATGAACTGAATATCGAGCAGATTCATGGCATGTAGCGGCGCGCGTGAAATAGCATTCGTGAGTTGTCGACTACGCTCGGAATCGTCGGTCACCCACGCGGTTTTCATTTCCACCACACCAAATGGCAAGCGGTCGCTGACCATTTTGCGCAAGGCGTCCTGACCGGGTTGCCCACTCCATTCGAGAAGTGCGTGGCATTCGTCAGCGGACTGATACGGGCCGCGCCCGCGCAGACCGGCGACGACCCTGCCCGCATCATTGACGCAAGCCGCGAAAATGATCGTGTCAGCTCCCTTCTGGAGCGCGTCCATGTCGAGCGCCCTTTCGACTCCGTGTTTGCGGTAGCTGCGATGCGCACCCCGCACGTAGTCTATCCACAGATCGCGCTCGGCCTCCGGTCGTGCGAATACGATTGTGCACTCGGTTTCGGCATCCCAACAGCTTGGCGTCGTCTCCAGGCTGACAAAGTTGCGGCGCACGGCCGTGGTGTGGGGAGCGGTCATTCTTGTGCCTTCCTCGGGCAGTC
>Ga0134122_10003775_pt1 | contig 11268 bp, 9 predicted proteins | sample KB302_FD_96461 | JGI IMG/M metagenome (GOLD analysis project Ga0134122, IMG submission 96461) | Terrestrial soil microbial communities without Nitrogen fertilizer from Kellogg Biological Station, Michigan, USA - KB3-0-2 | ecosystem: Environmental > Terrestrial > Soil > Unclassified ...
CTGCGCGCCTTCCTCAACGTGCGCGACCTGGACCTGGCGCTGGCCGCCGTCTACCTCCCCGGCGACGCGCCGCTCAAGATCGAGCGCGGGGTCCTCGACGCCGCGTTCACGATCGTGCACGACGCCAAGGACGGCGCGACGATCGACGCCGACGGCGTGGTCCAGAAGGCCGTGCTCCGCCGACCCGGGGTGCCGGGCGACGCGGTGACGTCGCCCACGCTCCGCTTCATGGTGCGCGAGCTTCACCAGCGGCCGAACGCCATCGCGCTCCGCTACGCGAGCATCGGCGGCGACTTGACCGTGCTGGACCCGACCACGACGACGCCGCGCACGCTCGTGTTCTCGGACTTCACCGCCACCGCCAGCGGTCTGGAGGCCTCCGCGAAGGCGCGCGCACAGCTGGCCATCTACGCCAAGGTCCCCGGCGGCGGCGAGGTCGACATCGGCGGGACCGCCACCCTGCTGCCCCGGCGCGCCGAGCTGCGCGTGCGCGCGCGCGGCCTCGAGCTGGCGACGATCGGCCGCTACCTGCCGCTGGCCGCGCGACTGGACGGTGTCGCCACCGCGGACGTGCGGGTCGTCGGGACGCAGGACGGCGAGAAGATCGGCCTCGCCGTGACCGGCGACACGACACTCGAGCGCGTGACGGTCGGCGACGGCGCGCACACGCTCGTGTCGGCTGCGAAGGTCGGCGTGGCCGGCATCGACTACACCTGGCCGGCCACCCTCCGCATCGCCGAGCTGACCGTGACTCGCCCCGTCGCCACCGTGGAGCGCGATGCCTCCGGCGCGATCAATCTCGCCGCGCTGCTGAAGCCCGTGACCCTTCCGGCGGAGCCCGCTGGCGCCGCGGTGCCTCCTGAGACCAGTACGACCCAGCCTCCGGTGAGCGGAGCGCCGGCCGCCCCGGCGGCCACGCCTCCGGCGCCTCCGCCGGCGGAGGCGCCGGCCCCGATCGCCGTCGACGTTCGGGTCGCGCGCGTGAAGCTCGAGGACGGCCGCGCCACGCTGTCCGACGCGGCGAGCGGCGGCCGGGTGGAGGTCACGCGGCTCGGGCTCACCGCCGGCGACGTCACCTGGCCTCTGCGCGGCGCCTCGCCGGTTGAGCTGTCGGCCACGCTGGGAAGCGGCGAGGTCACCGTGCGCGGGACGTTCGACGGAGTCGGCAAGCGGGTCGAGGCGGCCCTGCGCGGGCGCGCCGTCGACCTGGCCATGCTGCAGCCCTGGCTACCGATCGTCGGCCAGGTACGGGGCGCCGCCGAGGCGGACATCACCGCCGCCGGGACCTACGAGCCGCTTGCCCTCACGGTTCGCGGTAGCGTCGGCGTTTCCAAGCTCGCCGTCCTGGAGCGCGACCGGCCCCAGCTCACCGTCGAGCGCGTCGAGGTGACCGGGATCGACGCGCAGTGGCCGACGAAGCTGACGATCGATCGGGTGCGCGTGACCGAGCCCTGGGGCCGTATCGAGCGCGACCCGCAGGGCTCGCTGTCACTGCGCACGCTCTTCACGCGGCGCCCGGACCGGCCGGCCGCGCCCGCGACGGGACCCGCCGGGCCCGGCCCGATTCCGGGCCTTCAGGCTACCGTGCGCGAGGCCATCTTCGACAACGGCGGCACGAGCATCGTGGACACCTCCGTCGAGCCGGCCGCGCGCTTCGAGGTACGGGGGACGAACCTCAGGGTCCGCAACCTGACGTGGCCCGCGCCCACACCGGCCGCCATCGACCTCAACACGCCGATGCCGGGCGGCGGCACGCTCAAGGCCCGGGGCACGCTGAGCATCGAGCCGACGCGGCTGGCGCTGGAGGCGGAGCTGGATCAGGTCGATCTCGGTCCCGCGCGGCCCTACATCCCCTTCGACGCCCGGGTGCGCGGCAAGGTGAGCGGCCGCGTGAAGATCAATGGGACCTTCGGCGAGACCATCACGCTGGTGGTCGAGGGTGACACGAGCGCGGACCGGCTCGCGCTGGGCGACGACGACCGCCGCCTGGCCACCGTGCAGCGCGCCGAGATGGTCGGCTTCCGCTACCAGTACCCGACCAGCATCCGGATCCGCCAGATCACGCTGCGCAAGCCGTGGCTGCTCTTCGAGCGCAACACGGACGGCAGCTTCGAGCTGGCCTCGCTCTTCGTGTCCCGCACGCCGCCGCCCTCTGCGCCACCAACCGGGCCGCGCCCCGCCCCCGCTCCCGCGCCGGCGCCGATCCGCGTGCTGATCAGCTCGCTGACCATGGAGGACGGCTTCGTGCGCTTCGTGGACCGCACGACCAATCCCGACTTCTCCGAGGAGCTGTCAGCCGTGTCGTTCAACGCCGAGGGCCTGGGCACGCGGCAATCGCGACGCGGCAAGATCGCGCTCCGTGGCACGTTCGCCTCCGGCACGCCGCTGGCGATCCAGGGCGAGGTGGGCGGCTTCACTCCGCCGTACTTCCTCGACCTCACGGTCGGCATCACCGACTATCCGGTGCCGCGCCTGAATCCGTTCATGGACCACCTGCTGGCCTGGGTCGCCAGGGACGGCATCCTCACCGCGACGCTGCACTACCGGCTGGCCGGCGACGACCTGCAGGCCGAGAACGACGTGACGCTCCGCAAGCTCGAGCTCGAGCGGGCCGGCACCGGCGGCACGGTCCAGCAGCGGGTCGGCCTGCCGCTCGACACGCTGGTGAGCGTGCTCAAGGACCGGAGCGGTGACATTCACGTGAACATCCCGGTGAGCGGCAGTCTGTCCGCCCCGGAGTTTCACTACAGCGAGGCCGTGTGGGCCGCCGTCCGGAACATGGCGATCCGTCTGGTCGCCCTGCCGTTCAGCCTGATCGGCAAGCTCTTCTTCACCGAGGACTCGCGCATCGCCTCGGTGAACATCGATCCGGTGATCTTCCAGACCGCGAAGGCCGAGCCGACGCCGCCCGGCGCCGAGCAGCTCGGCAAGCTGGCGACGTTCCTGCGCGAGTCCTCCGGCGTCCGCCTGCGCCTGCGACCCGTCACGACCGTGGCCGATGTGACCTCGCTGCGCCGCGATGCGCTGCAGGCGCGACTGGCGCAGGGGGGCGCCGCCGACCCCGCGGCGCAGCGCCAGGCCGCCGTCGCAATGTATGCCGAGCTGTTCCCGCTCCGGCAGCCGCCCGCGACCGACGAGGCGCTGCTGGATGCGCTCACGCGCGAGACGCCGCCGCCGCCGCGCGCGCTCCGCGCGCTGGCCACCGACCGCGTGGCCGCCACGCGCGACTCGCTGGTGCGCGCGGGCGTGGCCGCCGAGCGTCTGGAACCGCTGGAGTCGCGCGTTGCCGTGGAGGGCGAGGGCAGCGGGCGCGTGGAGTTCGAAATCGCGCGCTGAGCCCGCTACAATGGCGCGGCATGGCCGTGCTCCTCACGCTCCTCGTCGAGCCGGGACGCGCCGAGGCGCGACGCGAGCTGTCCCTGTCACCCGGCACCAGCATCCTCAAGGCGGCGCATGCCGCCGGCGTCGACGTGACCGCTACCTGCGGCGGCCGCGGGCGCTGCACCTCCTGTCGCGTGAAGTTCGTCGCCGGCACGGTGCCGCCGCCCACCATCGCTGACGAGCTCCAGCTGGGCGACGCGCTGGTACGGGAGGGCTACCGCCTGGCCTGCCAGTGCCTGCCGATCGAGGCCGTCACCGTCGAGCTCGCGCCACCACTGGAGGAGCGCTCGTTTCAGATCCTCGGCGCCGGGCCCGGCGTGGGCGGCGGCGTGGCCATCGACTCCGGGGTCGACAAGCAGCTGCTGAAGGTGCAGCTCCCGCGCGAGGAGCACCACCAGACCTCCGATGCCGAGCAGCTCGCCGCGGCGATCGGCGTCACGGCGGCCGACGTCCCGGCCGGCGTGCTCACCGGGCTGCCCCAGGCGCTGCGCGAGGATCCCGCCGGCGTGACCGTCACGACCTTCGCCGGGCGCATCCTCTCGGTCGAGCGCGGGGACACGACCTCCATGCGCTTCGGCCTGGCGATCGACATCGGCACCACGAGCGTGGTGACCACCCTGCTCGAGCTCGGCTCGGGCGAGACGCTGGCCTCGATCTCGAGCCTCAATCCGCAGTCGGTGTTCGGCGCCGACCTCATGTCGCGCATCGCCTTCGCGCAGTTCGACCCCGGCAACCTGCGCAAGCTGCACACGCGGATCGTGGGGCTCCTCAACCAGCACGTGGCCGAGCTGTGCCGTCAGTCCGGCGTGCTGGCCAAGTGGATCTACAAGGCCGTCGTCGTCGGCAACACGTGCATGCACCACATCCTGCTCGGCATCGATCCCTCGTACGTGGGCCTGGCGCCCTACGCGCCGGTCATGCGGCATCCGCTCGTCGTGCCGGCCCGCGATCTCTTCCTCAAGCTGGCCCCGGACGCGCGCGTCTGTCTGCTGCCGATCGTGGCCGGCTTCGTGGGTGCCGACGCCGTGGCGGTGGCGCTGGCCACGCGCATCTACGAGGGCGACGCGCTGCGCGTCGCGGTGGACATCGGCACCAATGGCGAGGTGCTCCTGGGCTCGGCCGCGCGGCTGTGGGCCTGCTCGGCGCCGGCCGGCCCGGCGTTCGAGGGTGGCCAGATCCGCCACGGCATGCGGGGCGCGGCGGGCGCCATCGACCGGGTCACCGTCGACGACGACGTGCGCGTGCACACCATCGGCGAGACGGCCGCGCTGGGGATCTGCGGCTCGGGGCTGCTCGACCTCGTGGCCGGCCTGCTCGAGGCCGGTGTGATCGACTGGACCGGCCTGATCCAGGTCGACGCGCGCGAGTCCCTGCCTCCCGGGCTGCGCGATCGCGTGATCATGCGTGGCGAGGAGCGCCAGGTGATCGTGCTGCGCGCCGGTGAGGCCGGCGCCCCGCGCGAGATCGTGCTCACCCAGGACGACGTCCGCCAGCTGCAGCTCGCCAAGGGCGCGATCGCGTCCGGCATCGCGATGCTGCTCCACGTGGCGGGCGTGTCGCCCGAGCGGCTCACCGAGCTGATGCTGGCCGGCGGCTTCGGCAACTACCTGTCGATCGCCAGCGCGGTGCGGATCGGTCTGATCCCCGCGCTGCCCACCGAGCGCATCCGCTACGTTGGCAACGCCGCCTCGCTGGGCGCCCAGCTCTGCCTGCTGTCCGAGCCCGAGCGGGCGCGCGCCACCGAGGTGGCCGGGCGGATCGAGCACGTCTCGCTGGCCGCGCATCCCGACTTCGAGCAGATCTTCGTGGACGCCATGAACTTCCCGCAGCCATGAGCACACCGGTGGCCGCGCGCTCGATTCCCGCCGACAGCGTGGGCGCCGGCGTTGCTCCGCTGACCCACGCCATCGACGCGCGGTGGCTGATGGCCTACGCCGCCAGCCTCGGCGAGACCGAACCGCGCTACTTCGACACGCTGACGCCAGCCGGTCCGCTGGCCCACCCGCTGTTCGCGGTGTGTTACGAGTGGCCGGTGGCCGTCGCGCTGCGCGAGGCGACGATCGCCGCCGAGCTGCATCCCCTGAGCGTCCACGCCACGCACCACCTCGTCATCCACCGTGCGCCGCGGGCGGGCGACCAGCTCCGCACGAACGCCCGCGTGGTCGCCGTCGAGCCGCGGCGCGCGGGCACGCTCGTCGTGTCGCGCTTCGAGACGATCGACGCGGACGGCCGCCCGGTCACCACGACCGACTACGGCTCGGTGTATCGCGGCGTCGCGATCTCCGGGGCCGTCCCCGCCCCCGCCGGCGGCGCGGCGACGCCGCCCGGGTCGAGCGCGGCGCCCGCGCGCTGGAGCGACGTCGTCCCGGTCGACATCAACGCCGCCCGCGTGTATACGGAGTGCGCACGGATCTGGAACCCCATTCACACTGACGTCGCCGTGGCCCGGGGCGCCGGGCTGGCCGACCCGATCCTGCACGGCACCGCCACGCTGGCGCTGTCCGTGTCGCGGCTCGTGGCGCGCGATCTGGCCGGCGCTGCCGAGCGCGTGCGCGAGATCCGGGCGCGCTTCACCGGCATGGTCGCCTTGCCGTCATCCTTCACCGTGCGGGGCGGCCCGCGACAGGGCTCGACCATCGCCTTCGACGCGGTCGCCGCCGACGGCGCCCTCGTCGTCAGCCAGGGAGTCGTGAGCGTATGAAGCAGATGAGCCGTCGCGAGCGCCTGGAGGCCGCGATCAACCGCCGGCCCGTGGACCGCGTTCCCTATGCCGTCTGGCGCCACTTTCCGGCGGTCGATCGCTCACCGGCCGGTCTCTCGCAGGCCACCCTGCGCTTCCACGAGCACTACGGTTCGGACTTCCTCAAGATCACGCCGCACGGCGGCTACGCCGTCGAGGCGTGGGGGTGCGTCGAGGCGGACGAGGTCCTGCCGGACGGGCACCGCCCCTGCGCCTCGTGCGCGGTGAAGGCGCCGGAGGACTGGAAGCGGATCCGCCCGCTCGACCCGCAGAGCGCCGACGGCTACGTGCAACAGATCGAGACGATCGTCCGCATGGGCTTCGATCGGCGCATCGGGGATGCCCCGGTGCTGCCCACGCTCTTTTCCCCGCTGTCGCTGGCTCACAAGCTCTCCGGAGGCCGGCTGGCGGCGGATCTGCGCGAGCATCCCACCCTGGTCCGCGGCGCGCTGGAGGCGATCACCGAGACCCTGGTGCGCTTCGCGGATGCGGCGCTGACCGAGGGCGTCTCGGGAATTTTTTACTCGATCCAGGCCGCCAGCCGGACCGCCCACACCCAGGAGGTCTACGCCGAGTTCGGCGAGCCCTACGACCGGCAGATCCTCGACTCGGTCGCCGGACGCTCGTTCCTGACCATCATCCACTGCCACGGCGATGCCCTGATGTTCGACCGCCTGGCGAAGCTCCCCGGGCACGCCTGGAACTGGGACGACCGCCGCACTCCGCCCGCCCTGGGCGAGGGTCAGTCGATGGTCACGGGTGCGGTCATCGGTGGGCTCGATCAGTGGGCGGCGTTGCGCGACGGCACGCCCGCGATGGCCGAGGCGCAGGCGCGGGACGCGATCGCCCAGACGACCGGCACGGGCCTCATCGTGGCGCCGGGTTGCGTGCTGGCCATGAATACCCCGGATGCGAACGTGGCGGCGGTGGTGCGGGCGCTCGGGGGACCGCTGAAGCCGATTCCGGGGATCAAGCCGAGCTAGCCCGTCTGGGCGGACGACCAGCCGCACCTTCTCGAGCGAGGGCCCCGAAGGGTTCTAGGCCGCGCGCCGCTGGGTGCGATCCGAGCGGAGCGAGCGGCTGTGCGCCAGCTCACGGTGGCGTGTCAGCTCACGGCGCCGGACCACGAGACGGGGCCGGGCAGGCCGCTCGGTACGCGCAGCCTCCACCCGCTCCCACACCACGAAGCCGAGTCCGACCACGGCCGCGAGCAAGCACGCCCACCCGATCGCCATCAAGTCAGCCATGGCTCTGGAATACGCACGCCACGTGCCAGCTACTTTGCGAGCCGGCGAGCTACTTGGCGACGTTGAACCGGAAGTGACAGATCTCCCCGTCGCGCACGACGTAGTCCTTGCCCTCGAGCCGTAGCTGCCCACGAGCCCGGAGGTCGGCGAACGAGCCGGCGGCCGCCACCAGCTCGTCGTAGCCGTTGACCTCGGCCCGGATGAAGCCGCGCGCGATGTCGGAGTGCACGGTGCCCGCGGCGTCCTGGGCGCGGGTGCCGGCCGGGATGGGCCACGCCCGCACCTCGTCCTCGCCGGTGGTGAAGAACGACACCAGCCCCAGCAGGGCGAAGCACTCCCGGAGCACCCGGTTGATCGCCGGCTCGGTCAGCCCCAGATCGGCCAGGAAGGCCTGCTGCTCGTCGCCGGCCAGCTGGGCGATCTCCGCCTCGATCACCGCCGAGACCCAGCCCACCCGCGTGAGCGGCCGCGCCGCCACGTCGGTCAGCTGGTACTGGTCGGCGATCTTCTCGGCCTGCGCGATCCCCGCCTCCTCCACGTTGACGAGATGCAAAATCGGCTTCTGGGACAGGAACGTGAAGCCCCGGATCAGCCGGACCTCGTCCGGCGTCATGGTCACCGCGCGCAGCGGCGTCTCGGCTTCCAGCGACGTCTTCAGGCGCGTGAGCACCGCGTGCTCCTGCACCTCGGCGTCCTTGCGCTGCTTCTTGATCGAGGCCTCCAGGCGCTCGACGCGACGGTCGACCACCTCGAGATCGGCGAAGATCAGCTCCAGCTCCAGGTCCAGGACGTCGCGCCGTGGATCGGGCGCGCCCCGCGCCTCGTCGGCGAACGCGCGCACCACGTGCAGCAGCGCGTCGGCGTTGCGGAACTCCTTGGCGTCCAGCGCCGTGCGCTCGCCCTTCTCGATGCCGGCCAGGTCGACCACCTCGAAGGTGGCGTAGGTCGTTTTCTTCGGCTTGAACAGCGCGCTCAGGCGGTCGACGCGCGGGTCAGGGACGCGCGCCACGCCCGTGTGCATCTCGCTGCGGCCGGCGTCGTAGCGCGAGGTGGCCACACTGGCGCCGGTGAGGAGGTTGAACAGCGTGGTCTTGCCGCTCTTGGGGAGGCCGACGAGCCCGATCTTCATGAGAATGGATTATAGTGGACGCCGCATGGTCGTCGAGTCAGCGCTGACCTGCGCCCATCCCTGAGCGCTCCCCTCCGCAACGTCGATCTCCGCGGCGCCGCCCTGGCGCTGCTCGTCTCGCTCTTCTGGGGCGCCAACACCGTCGCCATCAAGATCGGGCTCCTGGACGCGCCGCCGCTGCGCCTGGCCGCGCTGCGCTTCGTGGTGGGCGGGCTGGTGATCGCGTTGTGGGCCTGGTGGACCGGCCGGTTGACCGGTTTCCGGATCGAGCCGGACCAGTGGCGGCCGCTCATCGTGATCGCGCTGATCTTCTCCGCTCAGATCGCCACCATGAACGTGGGCACCGGCCTCACCAGCGCCGCCCATGGTTCGGTCGTGCTGAACATGTACGCGGTGCACACGGTCATCCTGGCCCACTTCCTGATCCCCGGCGACCGCCTGACCGCGCGCCGCCTGGTCGGCGCCCTGGTCGCCTACGGCGGCATCGTGCTGCTCTTCGCCGCCGAGGCCTCGAGCCACGGCGCCACGCTGCTCGGCGACGCCATCGTCTTCGTCAGCGCCTTCCTGCTCGCCGAGCGGACGATCTACCTCGCCCGGGCCGTGCACCACCTGGACCCGGTGAAGCTGCTGCTCTCGCAGGCCGTCATCGGCGTGGTCATCTTTCTGGCCGGCTCGGCCGTGTTCGAGTCGGCGCCCACGCGCTGGACGCTGTCGCTGGCCGGCTCGCTTGCCTACCAGGGGGGCCTCATCGCCGGCTTCTGCTTCGTGGTCAATCTCTGGCTGCTCCGCCGGTACCGCCCCAGCGGGCTGGCGGTGTTCTTCCTCTCCCAGCCGATCTTCGGCGTGATCGCCGCGGCCTTCTTCACCGGCGACCCGCTGACCGCCGCGCTGCTCGTCGCGTGCCTGGCCGTGGTCGCCGGCATCGCGCTGACCACGCGGTGACTTCGGCGTGGCCGTATAATCACGCCATGGCCACGCAGCCCTCCAAGGCGCTGGAGGTCGTCCCGAACCAGCATCCCGACCGTGACTACGAGGTCTCGATGGTGGTCCCGGAGTTCACCTGCCTGTGCCCGGTCACCGGCCAGCCCGACTTCGCCACGGTCCGCATCCGCTACGTCCCCGATCAGCATCTGGTCGAGCTCAAATCGCTCAAGCTCTATCTCTGGTCGTATCGTCAGGAAGGCGCCTTCCACGAGGCCGTGACCAACCGGATCCTCGACGACCTCGTCGCCGCGGCCCGGCCGCGCTGGGCCGAGGTGGTCGGCGACTTCAACGTGCGAGGCGGAATCAAGACTGACGTGCGCGCGGTCTACGGGAAGCGTCCTGCGCTCGAGGGATGAACGAATCCGGCCTCGCCGTCGTGGATGTCATCATCGTCATCGCCGTGGTCGGCGTCCTGGCCACGGTCGCGCTCCTGGTGCTCCTCGGTCCACTCCCGCGCTGATAGGCTAGGGAGTCGGAGGCCCGCATGGAACTGGTCAGCCGGATTCTCGACGGCTCGATTCCCTACAACTCACGCGGCGAGCCCCTGGGCCGGAGCTACTTCGGTGGGCGCATCAGTCAGGACGACCGGATCGCGCGCCTGGAGGAGGTCAGCCTGCTGCAGGGCTGCTCGCGCAAGCAGCTCAAGCGCATCGCGCGTATCAGCGAGATCCTCGAGGTGCCGGAGGATACCGTCCTCGCCCGCACCGGCACCGCCGGCAACGACTTCTTTCTGATCCTCGACGGCCACGCCAAGGTCGAGGTCACGCCGCGCAAGCGCTCGCGCCTGGGGCCCGGCCAGTACTTCGGCGAGATGAGCCTGCTCGACGGCGGTCCCCGCTCGGCCAGTGTCGTCGCCGAGACCCCGCTGCGCCTGCTCGTGATCAAGCGCCGCGACTTCACGACACTGTTGAACGAGGCCCCCGAGCTCACGCAGAGCATCCTGGAAACCCTGTCGCGCCGCCTGCGCCTCGCGGAAGCTACCGTGAATGATTGACGTGGGAGGCGTCCATGACGTGGGGGGCCTCGAAAGGGCCCCCCCACCCCCCACGCTCCGCGCCCCGGCGAAGCCGTGGCGCTTCGCGAACGTTGACGGGCCCCGCGGCTCTAAGCTTCCCCCCAACCGTCCTTGGACGCGGCCCTTGACCCTCTAGCTTGCCAGGGCGAGGAGGATCATGCCGATGAGCATCACGAGGGCGCCGAGGGCGGACTCGCGGACGCGCTGGGCTTCGCCGAAGGCGAGGATGCCGATGGCCATGGCGAAGAGGATCTCCACCTGCTTCACGGCCTCCACGTAGGACGACAGCGTCAGCGTGTAGGCGTATCCCTGGCTGATGGTCGTCAGCGCGGCGAACAGGCCGAGCGCGACGAACTCCTTCCAGTGCCGCGGGAGCGCGGCGAAGTGCCGGCGCGAGGTGCCCAGGACCACCGGCGTCATGATGATGCTCGCCGCCAGGTAGCCGCCCAGCGTGCCCATCGAGGCGCTGGAGGCGATGATGGCCTGCTTGATCGTGATCACCGACGGCGCGTAGAAACACGCGGCCAGCAACGTGTAGCGCTGGCCGCGATCGGTGAACAGCACGCGTAGCGGCTCCCAGAAGCCGAGCCGGGCGCGGTGCACGTTCAGCAGGTAGACCCCGAGCGCACTCAGCAGCACGCCGATCACGCCGAGCGCGGAGGGCTTCTCACCGATCGTCACCCAGGCCAGGCCGAGCAGGATCAGCAGGCTCACCTTCCAGAGCGCGGTGACCAGCGAGATCTCCGAGAGCTTGAGCGCCTTGGACAGCGCC
>Ga0134122_10003779_pt1 | contig 11263 bp, 3 predicted proteins | sample KB302_FD_96461 | JGI IMG/M metagenome (GOLD analysis project Ga0134122, IMG submission 96461) | Terrestrial soil microbial communities without Nitrogen fertilizer from Kellogg Biological Station, Michigan, USA - KB3-0-2 | ecosystem: Environmental > Terrestrial > Soil > Unclassified ...
ATTTCCCGGTAGACCGCGAGGTCGAGGGCGTGAGCCAGATTGGCCACCGAGCGGTGCTGGACGGCCACGCCCTTCGGCCGGCCGGTGGAACCGGAGGTGTAGAGAACATAGGCCAGGTTTTCCGGTACCGCCCTCACCGGCGGATCGACATCGTCGCCGGCGGTGGACGTCGCGTCGACCTCCTCGAGGAGCAGCGGCTGGACCTGCTCAGGGAGGGCAGTGAAGCGAGAGAGCAGGGCCCGCCGGCTGATCAGTGCTATGGCGCCGGCATCTTCCAGCATGAAACCGAGCCGCGCCGCTGGCTGGGCCGGGTCGAGCGGCAGGTAGGCCGCATCGGCCTTGAGGATCGCGAGCAGAGCGACCAGCAGCTCCGCCGAGCGCTCGAGACAGAAGCCGACCCGGGTCTCCGGTCCGGCGCCCAGGCGTCGGAGCCGGTGAGCGAGACGGTTGGCCCGGCGATTGAGCTGCTCAAAGGTGAGACGCTCATCGCCGGCCAACAGCGCCAAAGCATGCGGGGTCCGCGCCGCCTGCCGGCTGAAGAGCTGGTGGATGCAAGCATCGTCGTCCCAACCCTTCGCCGTCCGGTTCCAATCGACCAGCAGACGGCGCTCTTCGGCCGCGTCCAGCAGGGGCAGATCGTCGATCGGCGCTCCGGGATGAGAAACGGCGTACGCCAGCAACCGCCGCAACTGGCCGGCCAGCCGCGCGACCGCGGCCGCATCGTAGAACGCCCGGTCGTAGCGCAGGCGGAGCTGCCAGGAGCCGGTGTGACAGAGCACTGAGAGCTTGAGCTTGAATCTGTCGCTGTCGCTGTCGAAGGCGAGGGGCGAGACTCCCACTCCGCCCGTCACCTCGATCGGAGGCCAGTCGAGGTACTCGAAGCCAACCGCATCCGAGCTGCCGCACGACTCCAGGTACTCTTGCCGGTCGGCCCCCTCCCGGACGTCTTGGTCGGCCTGCGCGAGCGCGGCGGCGAAGGAGAGCTCGGAGGGGAAGGTCGTGCCCACCGGTCCCCACCGCGCATAAGGACCGAGCGCCCGCAGCATCTCCTCGTAGACCCGGCCGTGATGGTGAAGGAAGACCCCGACCGCGCGTTGACCGCTGAGCCGATAGAGCAGCGCCTGCCAGGCGGCGACGAAGACGGCGGCCGGCGCCACGCCATGCTCGGCCGCCAGCCGCGCCACAGCGGCGGACGATTCAGGCTCCAAGGGCACGGCGAGAGAGGCCGGGGCAAAGGTCGTGCCTGCCGGGGGAACGGCTTCCAGCGGCAGCGCAGGAGGCGCGGGCAGGGCCGCGAGCCGTTGTTTCCAGAAGGCCGTTCCCGCTTCCGGAGCGGCCAACAGCTCGTTCTGCCACTCCGAGAATTGCACATATTGCACGGGCTCAGTTTCGCCTGCAGGCGCGGCCATCTCCTGCGCCAGCTCGCCAGCCAGGTTCCACAACGAATCCGCGTCCGCCGTCAACGCCGGCAGGCTCACCACCAGCACGTGGCGCCGCGCCGCCACCGCGAGCGCCAGGAAACGGCCGGCACGGCCATCTCGGGGATCGAACGGCAGCGCGCTCTGCTCCGCCAGGAGGCCGTGGACGCACCTCTCCTGCTCGCGCTCGTCGAGGGCGCGCAGATCGATCCACGCAAAGGTGTGAGCCGGCCGCGAGCGGATGACCTGGATCGGCAGGTCCATCACGGCCAGCCGTTCGAAAGCGGTGCGCAGGATCTCATGCCGCGCCGCGAGGCGCGCCACGGCCCGCGCCAGTTGGGAGACCGCCAGCTCGCCGGTGAGCAAAAAGGCGCCGCTCGCGCGCAGCACCGAGCCGTCCTGGGTCAGCAGCCAGAGCCGCTTCTGCTGTGGCGAGAGCCGGAACCCTTCGAGGCTCATCCGCGGTTCTCCGCCCCCGCCGCCCGGCCCACGAAGCCGAGGAACCTGTCGCGGTTGGACTGCCGGAGCTGCTGCTGGCGCCCCGCCGCGGTCCTTCGCTCCTCCTCGGTCTCCAGGCTGAGCAGATCGAGGCGTCTTTCCGGGTACTCGACCGCGTCGGCGAGCAGCGCGTTGAAGCGCTCGTCGAGTTGGGCCACGGTGGCGGCATCGAAACGATCGAGCCGGTAGCGCCAGACGCCACCGAGCCGCTCGCCCTCCTCCTGGATCAGCAGCGACAGGTCGAACCTCAGCTCCTCGTCGTCGAGCGGCACCGGTTCGATGGTGAGCCCGGCCAGATCTGGCGGCCGCTTCGGCGTGTTCTGGAACGCCAACACCACCCGAAAGAAGGCGGCATGGCTCAGATCGCGTTCCGGCCGTAGCGCTTCGACCACCTTCTCGAAGGGCACGTCCTGATGACAATAGGCGCCGAGCGTTACCTCGCGGACCCGCTCCAGGAGCATGCCGAAGGTGGGATTGCCCGAGAGGTCGGTGCGCAGGGCCAGGATGTTGACGAAGAATCCGATCAACCCCTCGGTCTCGATGCGATTACGGTTGGCCACCGCCGAGCCCACTACCAGGTCATCCTGGCCAGTCAGCCTATAGAGGAACGCCTTATAGGCGGCCAGCAGGACCATGAATGCCGTCACCTTGCGCTCGCGCGCCAACCGCCGCAACGCCGCCATCCGCTCGACCGGCGGCGAGAATGGGTGGTGGCGGCCGCGCCGGCCAGCGGTGACGGTATGCTGCGAGCGCGCTGCGGCAAGCTCTCGCATCGGCGGTGCGCCGCGCAGCTTCCGCCGCCAATAGGCGAGCTGACGCTCCAGCACCTCTCCCTGCAGCCACTGACGCTGCCAGACGGCGAAATCGGGATACTGCACGGGCGGCTCGGGCAGGACCGCGGGTCGGCCGCCCGCCGCCGCTGTATACAAGGCCGAGAGCTCCGAAGTCAGGATGCCGATCGACCAATCGTCGCCGATGATGTGGTGGAGCACGATCACCAACAGGTGCTCATGCTCGCGCAGCTTGAGCAGGCACAGCCGCAACAGCGGCGGATGACCGAGGTCGAATGGCCGGCCGCTCTCGGCCGCGGCGATGCGCAGCGCCTGCGCCTCCCGCTGGGCCAGCGGCAGCGCGCTCAAATCGAGGAGCGGCAGCGCCAGATGCGAAGGCTCGGAGATCCGCCACTGCGGCTGGCCCTCGACGACCGGGAACCCGGCGCGCAGCACCTCATGCCGGCGCATGATCTCGCCGAAGGCGAAGGCCAGCGCCGAGATCTTCAGCGGCCCCCGCAGACGAACCGCCGCGCGCCCGTTGTAGGCGGAGCTGCCGGGCTCGAGCTGATCCATGAACCACAACCGCCGCTGGGCGTAGGAGAGCGGCAGGTCGCCGCCGCGCGGCGCCGGCTGAATCGACGGCGGTCGCGGTGCATCCGCCCTGGAGAGCAGCTCCACCTCGTCAGCCAGCCCGGCCAGCGTCGGCGTCGCGAACACCGCCCTGACTGGCAGCTCGACTCCCATCGTCTGGGCGACGCGCGATACCAGTCGCGTCGCGAGCAGAGAGTGGCCGCCCAACTCGAAGAAGTTGTCCTCGCGCCCCACCTCCCGGACCCCCAGCAGCTCGGCCCAGATGGTGGCCAGGACCTCCTCGATCATCGTCGCCGGAGCACCGCCAGCGGAGACCGGAGGCTCAAGGGGCGCGGGCAGGGCGGCGTGGTCGAGCTTGCCGCTCGCGGTTCGCGGCAGGTCGTCCAGGGTGACATAGGCCGCCGGCAGCAGGTGGCAGGGAAGCTCGGCGGCCAGTGCTGCGCGCACCGCGGCGAGACTCCCGGCCGGCCGCGCCGCGAGCACTACGTAAGCCACCAGCCGCGGATCGCCCGCCCGCTGCCATGAAATGACCGCCGCCTGGCGGACTTCGGCCAGGCGCAGCAAGGCCGCCTCGACCTCCCCAAGCTCGATGCGGAAGCCGTGGATCTTCACCTGGCGATCGAGCCGCCCCAGGAATTCCAGCTCCCCATCTGGCCGCCAGCGCACCAGGTCGCCGGTGGCGTACAGCCGCGCTCCCGGCGCGCCGAACGGGTGGGGTACGAAGCGCGACGCCGTCAGCGCCGGCCGGCCCAGGTAGCCGCGCGCCAGCCCCGCGCCGCCGAGATGGAGCTCGCCTGGCACTCCGACCGGCGCCAGTCCGCCGGCGCCGTCCAGCACATAGGCCGCGGTGCCGGCGATCGGCCGTCCGATGGTTGGCTGCCGATCCGCGTCCCCAATGCTGGCGGCAGTCGAATAGACCGTGTCCTCCGAAGGGCCGTAGAGGTTGCAGAGCCGCAGGCCCGGGCAGGCGGCGTGGAGCTCCCGCGCCAGCTCCCCCGGAAGCGGCTCACCCGCGAGGTTGATGGTGCGCAACCCTGGCGGCAGGCCGCCGGTCCGGACCAGCTCCGCCGCAGCCGACGGAACGGTGTTGAGCAGACGGACCTCGCCCCCGGCGGCCAATCCCGGAAGATGCAGCGCGCTAGGGGCGAGAACCACCTTGCCGCCGCAGCACAGGGGCAGGAACAGCTCGAACACCGACAGGTCGAAACAGATCGAGGTCGAGGCCAGCACGCCGTCGAGCTCTTCCGGACCGAAAGCCTGCCGCGCCCACCGGAGCAGCGCGGCCAGGCTGCGGTGCTCGATCGCCACGCCCTTGGGCCGGCCGGTCGAGCCCGAGGTATAGATGAGATAGGCGAGGTTCCTGGGGCCAGCTTCCAAGCGGGCTCCGGCGGCTTGCTCCCTTCCCGGCTCATGCCCCGCGGCGACGGCCGGGTCGCAGATCGACCACCGCCGGCACAGCTCGGGGAAACGCTCGCGAATCGTCCCGTCGGCCACCAACAGACGACAGCCCGCGTCCTCCAGCATGAAGGCCAGGCGCTGGCGGGGATACTCCGGATCGAGCGGCAGGTAGGCCCCCCCGGCGGCAAGGATGGCGAGCAGGGCGATCACCAGGCCGGCATCACGCTCGGCGAGCACACCCACCACTTCTTCCGGCCCGACCCCGCGATGGCGCAGCTCGCCGGCCAGGCGCTCCACCCGGCGCTCGATCTCTCTGTAGGTCAAGCGCCCGCCGCCGCAGACCAAGGCGACGGCGTCCGGCGTCAGCGCGGCTTGTGCCGCGAAAAGATGATGCACGCAACGGCTCGCCGGGGCCTCATGGAAGGCCGCGTTCCATTCGACGAGGAGTTGCTCTCTCTCTCCGGGGCCGAGCAGGGAAAAGGTTTCCACTTGGCGGTCCGGAGCGGCCGCAGCGCTCGCCAGAACCGCCTCCAGATGCCCGAGAAGGCGAGCCATCGAAGGCGCGTCCCACAAATCCTGGGAGTATTCCAACGCGGCGGCTACCACCCCTCCGGACACTGCCATCAGCAGCGAAAGGTCGAACTGCGAACGCCGCTGGCCGATGGCGACGGTCTCGAGCTGCAGTCCGCTCAGATCGAGATGCACTCCTTCCAGGCCCAGCGCGACCGATCCGATCTGCTGTCCCCAATCCCGGCCGCCGGGCGCCCGCTGCAGCGCGAAGAGAGTTTGAAAGACCGGCGGGTAGCTGCCCTCGCGCACGGGGTGCAACCGTTCGGCGAGGAGGGCAAACGGCATCTCCTGATGCTCCAGAGCCGCCAGCGCCGCGCTCTGCACCCTTGCCTGCAGCTCGCGGAAGGTAAGCCGGCCGGACAGATCGGCGCGCACGACCACGGGATTGACGAACAGACCGACCACCCCCGCCAGGTCAGCCGTCGGGCGGCCCGCAGCCAACGTGCCCACGACCAGATCGTCCTGCCGGCTGTGGCGTTGCAGGAGGGCCAGAAACGCCGCGAGCAAAGTCGAGTAGAGAGTCGCTCCCTGGGAGCGGGCCAGCTCCTGCAGCCGCGCGCTCAAGCCGGCATCGAGCTGCAGCCGACAGACCCCTCCCCGATCCGAGCGGATCGCGGGGCGCGGACGGTCGGTCGGGAGATCGAGGACCGGCGAAGCTCCGGCCAGATGCCGGCGCCAGAATTCCCACAGGCGCTCCCCCTCAGTGGCCGCCAGGAGGCGGGCCTGCCGCTCCACGTGATCGGCGAACGTGGCGGCGGGAAGAGGAAGAGCAGGCGCAGCCATCCCGGCTTCGCCGCGGTAGAAGGCCCCCAATTCCCGCGCCAGGATCGCCAGCGACCAGAGGTCTGAGACGATATGGTGGACGACGAGCACCAAGACCGGAGGGGCGGTCGCGGGTCAGCAGGCGGACCCGCAACAGCGGTCCGCGCTCCAGATCGAAGGGCGCGCCAGCCTCGCTCGCGAGGAACGCCGCCTCCTCGGCGGCGCTTCAAACGGACGCGTCGACCACCGCGAATGCAAGCTCTCCGGCCGCGGCAATCCACTGCCGGGGCTCGCCGTCGCGAGCGAGGAACGTCGTGCGCAGAGCCGGGTGGCGCTCGACCAGGCGGCCGCAGGCCCGCTCCAGGGCGCGAGCGTCGAGCGGTGACCGAACCCGCGCCGCTACGGCGATGTTGTACGCGGCGCTCTCGGGCGCCAGGCGCTGCAAGAACCAGAGCGCCCGCTGGCCATAGGAGAGCGGCTGGTCCGGCGCGGCACTAGTTGGCGCGACCGGTTCCGGCACCGGCTCGCGTCGGTGACGCCGGACCACCGTCCCGATCTGGCGCAGAGAGAGCCCGCGCAGCAGGGCGTCGCCGCTGATGGCGAGCCCGAAGTCGCGTTCGATCGTGTGGCTCAGCCCGGTCGCCGCCAGCGAGTCGAGGCCCAGTTCCGTCAAGGGCCGGTCGAGCGGTATCCGCCCCTCTTCCATTTCCAGCGCCTCAGCCGCCAGCCGCCGCAAGCCGGTCTCCAGAGGGTCCGCGGTTTCCGCCGCGGCCTCCGCGCTCTCTTCCTCGTTTGCCGAGGCGCCGCTGCGCGCCGCCACCTTCAGCGAGCCCTCCAGATAGGCCGCGCGGACCGCGTGGCGCTCGATCTTGCCGCTGGTGGTCTTGGCGATGGTGCCGGCGCGCAGCAGAACGACCTCATGCACCGCAGCTTCGTGCTCGACGGCGACGGCCCGGCGGATGCAGCGCATCGCCTCCTCGGCTTCCGCGTCCATGCCGCGCTCCAGCTCGTGGACGGCGATCAATCGCTCTTTCCCGGCGAGCTCGACGCCAAAACAGGCTCCGCCACCAGGACGCAGGGCTGCGTGGCTGCGCCCGACCGTCAGCTCCAGATCCTGGGGATAGAGATTCCTGCCCCGCAGGATGACCAGGTCCTTGAGGCGCCCGGTGACGAACAGCTCTCCTCTGGCGCGAAAACCGAGGTCGCCGGTACGCAGGAAGGGATGCTCGCCGGTGTCCGCCAGCGCCGCACGGAAGGTCCGCTCGCTCAGCTCGGATTGTCCCCAGTAGCCCTGCGCGATGCTCGGGCCGCGCACCCAGATCTCCCCCACCGTCCCCTCGCCGCACTCCACCCGCAGCTCGGGATCGACGATCGCCAGTCGCTGACCGGCCCCCGAGAGGCCGCAGCTCACCAGCCGCCGGCCGCCCGCCGCTCCCTCGGGCGTCTCGACCGCGCGGTTGTTCTCCAGGGCGGCGGCCGCGAAGCTCGCCTGCTGCGCCCTACCCAGCACGGCGCCGCTCACGAACAGGGTGGCCTCCGCCAGCCCATAGCAGGGAAAGAAGGCTGCCTCGCGAAAACCGCAGGGGGCGAACATCGCAGCAAAACGCGACAGGGTTTCCGCACGGACCGGCTCGGAGCCGCTGAACGCCACCTGCCAGCTCGCCAGATCGAGACCGGCGCGCTCCTCGCGGCTGATCCGCTCCGTGCACAGGTCGTAGGCGAAGTTCGGCCCGCCGCTCGTCGTCGCCTGGTAGCGAGTGATCGCCTGCAGCCACCGGCCCGGCCGCTCGAGGAAGGCGAGCGGCGACATCAGCACCGTGTGGGCCCCCAAGAAAAGCGGCTGCAGCACGTTGCCGATCAGACCCATGTCGTGGGACAGGGGCAGCCAGCCGACGACGACGGACTCGGCGGACTGCCCGAAGGCTTCCCGGATCATCTGTTCGTTGTGGAGCAGGTTGCCGTGCGTCACCACGACGCCGCGAGGCGCGGCGGTAGAGCCGGAGGTGTACTGCAGCAGGGCGGGCTCATCCGCCGCCGCCGGCGCCGGCGTGAAGCGGGCGGCCCAGCCATCCTCCAGCGTATCCACGGCTCCCCATTCCATCCCCTCCAGCCATGGCGCTCCGGCAACCGCGGCCCGCACGCGGCCGAGCAGCGCCGCGGTGCTCAACGCGAGCTGGGGACGGGCATCGGCAGCGATGGCCAGCGAGCGGAGACGGCTCCGCTTCGAGGTCGGCGGAAAGGCCGGCACCGCCACCGCTCGCGCGTAGAAACAGCCGAGAAGGGCGGTCACGAACTCGAGCCCGGATGGAAACAGAAGCAGCACGCGCGCATCGGCGCCCACCGTCGCCTGGATGAACGCGGCAATCCCGCGCGCCGTCTGGTCGAGCTCACCGTAACTGAGCCGACCTACCTCCCGCTCACCGTCTTGCAGGAAGCTGACCGCCAGCCGCCCAGGGTGACAAGATGCCGAGGCCCTTACTGCCTCGACCAGCGACAGGGCCTGCAAGCGCTCAGCGATCATCATTTAGAAAGAAGCTTCGTATCAGAGAATAGCAGATCCGACCCTATCCCGGCGTCTGCGAAATGAGGTCAGAAGCGCTGGAGATCTCGCCCGACCTCCGTCCGCGATGCTCGGCCGCGAGACGCGCGCCGCGCCCCACCATCCCCAACATCGGTAGCAGGTCGAGATGATTGACCGGGCTCGCTCCGTACCAGCCCTCCAGGACGGAGTTCTCGTCGAACCGGGTTACCCCGTCGCAGTCGCGGCCGTTCCAGATCACGAACGGCACCGGATGCAGGGAGTGGGCGTCCGCCCGCATCGGGCCGAGGAGCAGATTCGTATAGTGGTCGGGCGCGACCGCCAGGCCGCCGAGCTCCTCCGGGCGCGCCCGAAAGTACTCCGTGATGGGACCGAGGACATGGCTGTCGATCTCCTCCAGGCAGCGGATCTTCAACTCCCGGTCGTGCATATGGGCCGCCTCATCCGGCGAGTTGACGTGACATACGACGAACGAGTAGCCCGCCTCGAGCAGCGCCAGCACCTTCGCCCCCTTGCCTGCATAATCGGTATCGGGGCGGCCGTTGCCTACCTTGAAAAAGTCGATCCCGCCCAGCTTGGCAATTCCTTGCAGGAAATCCATGCACCCCACGATCGCGGTGCGCCCCTCGAATCCCGCGTTGTCGCGAAAGGCGGGCAAGGCCAGGGCGCGCGAGGCGCTCCACGGGAAGATCATGTTGGCGGGCTCGCCGGCCAGGACCTCCGCGACCCGGGTGAGGTAGCGGTTGAGCCGCGCGGCCACCGCCGCACTTTCCGGGGTCCTGCCGGCGATCAGCCGGGCGATCTCGAATTCGGTTCCTTCGTGATCGTGTGGCTCCGGGCAGAGGAAAAGCGCCGGATCGACTCCTGCCTGCCGCACCACCAGACTGTTGCGGAAGTCGCAGTTGTGGTGCAGCTCAAGCTCCGGGAACTCCGCCGCGGTCGCCCGATTGACGCGCTCCACCAGCGGCGTCGCCTGCTCGCTCAGGATGAATCCGGCGTTGTAGCTGATGAGACGCGAATCCGCCATCTGCACCAGGTTGGCGCGGAAGACCAGGTCACCCGGACCGAGCTCCACGTCCTCCAGAGCCAACAGCTCCCAGACCGAACGGCCGTGACCCGAGTGCTCGTAGGGATTCCAGCCCAACAGCCCGAGCTGCGCCACGATGCTCCCCCGCGGCAGGTCCTCGTAGAGGGTCTGCATCAATCCGCAGACGCCGTTCGAGGCCAGCCAATCCCAATAGGGGATCGAGGCTTCGGCGAGAGGCGAGCGGCCGGCGGCCCGGTGTACGTCCGCCGCGCCGTCAGGAATGATCAGCAGATACTTCTTCTGGTCCTGCAATCAGCATCCGCCTTTCCACCACCCAGGCCCTCGCAGGTACGAGAAGATTCCTACAATAGAATATAAAGGAATGTGGCGCGCGATTGCGCGCGTGCGGGAGTGCAGCCGCACCGCTCGGAGCGCTACCCCCGCTTCAACGACGCTGACTTTGAAGCGAATGCAGCGGCCATCACCGGACTGTCCCTCGAGCCGCTCCAGCATTGTGGTACACTCTCACTGCTTCAGTGCTGTACCACCTTCAAAGCGTGACAACGGCAAGGATTCCGGCGCTGCGCGCATCTGTATTCTCAAGGTGAGAACGGCGAGCGGAGCCGACCCCGCCCCGCGGCTCGCCGCCCCGGATTGAGCCCGCCCGTCCCGCACGACCTCATCGCGCGCACCTATAGAGGGAGCAACCCTTCGCTCTTCAAGGGAGCCTTGTCGACGTCGAAAGAGAAGGATGCGCCGATCTCGCCGGCGGGAGCTCGGCTTTCACTGCCCTTGCCCGAGACTGCGTAGCTCAAATTATTGCTGCAGCGGAAGAAACGGCCGAGTGTGGGCCACCAAGGAGCTTCGATGAGCCAGCCTATCAGGAACGTAGTGGTCGTCGGCGGCGGAACCAGCGGCTGGATGACCGCTGCCTATCTCGCGAAGGCGCTGCGAGGGACAGTCGAGATCACTCTGATCGAATCGGAGACGATCAAGAAGATCGGCGTCGGCGAGGCGACCATACCCAACTTGCAGCGTGTCCTTTTCGACTTCCTCGAGATCCCCGAGGAGGAGTGGATGACCCAGGTGAACGGCTCGTTCAAGGTGGGCATCAAGTTCATCGACTGGGCTCGCAACCCCACGCCAGGAGCGCCCAGGCACTTCTACCATTTCTTCGGGGGTATCCCGGCCTGCGAGGGCATTCCGCTCCAGCAGTACTGGTTGCGCAAGGCGAAGGCGGGTGACAACGCCACGCTGGACTACTCCTGCTATGCCGAAGGCTGGCTGGCCGATGCCAAGAAGTGTCCGCGGGCCCTGGACGGCTCACAGCACATGTATTACGCCTGGCACTTCGATGCGCATCTCGTGGCCGACTACCTCAAGCGCTGGGCGACGTGCCGGGGTGTCCAGCATGTCGTCGCCGATATCGATCAGGTCAACCTCGATCCGGAGAGCGGGTTCATCGATTCAGTGCGCACCTCCACGCGAGCCGTCTACGCCGCGGATCTGTTCATCGACTGCTCGGGGTTCCGCTCCTTGCTGATGAACCAGGCGCTCCAGGAGCCGTTCGTGGACTCGTCGGATTACCTGCTCTGCGACAGCGCCGTGGCGTCGGCCATTCCGCATGACGATCTCGCCCATGGCGTCGAGCCCTTTACCTCCGCCATCGCCATGAAGCACGGCTGGA
>Ga0134122_10003781_pt1 | contig 11260 bp, 9 predicted proteins | sample KB302_FD_96461 | JGI IMG/M metagenome (GOLD analysis project Ga0134122, IMG submission 96461) | Terrestrial soil microbial communities without Nitrogen fertilizer from Kellogg Biological Station, Michigan, USA - KB3-0-2 | ecosystem: Environmental > Terrestrial > Soil > Unclassified ...
TCCGTGGAAATGGCAAAGCGTGTCTTGTCGATCAGGCGTCGTAGATCGGCGGCGGCGATTTCGAAGTTATGGCTGAACTCGCCGGCGGCGAGATCGGGAAAATCTTCCGGCGCCAGGGTCTGCAGGGCAAAGCGGGACTGTCCCGAGCTCAGCGTAAGCCGCTCCTTCTCCGGGTCGCGTTTGATCTCCACCTCGGCGCCATCGGGCAGCTTACGCACGATGTCGTGCAGGATGTGCGCCGGCACCGTGACGGCACCGGGTTGCGACACGTCGGCGGCAGCCTGATCGAGCACCTCGCGCTCCAGATCGGTCGCCTTGAGCTCAAGGGCCGGGCCGGACGTCTTGAGCAGAACGTTGGAAAGGATCGGGATGGTGGTGCGACGCTCGACCACGCTCGTCACATGGGCGAGCGCCCGTAGAAGCTCACTGCGTTCAATGACCAGCTTCATGCCCGTTTGCCTCGCCGGCTACCTCCCAAGATCACCGCGGCGGCCCCGCCGTTGGCCCGAACAGACCAGTGCAGAACCTTGAGAACCCACGCTTCTTCTTAGGGGATTCGTACCCTCAGGCAAGGTGGACCTGAGTACGCCGGTTTGCAAGCGCGAACCACCGCAAATGCGCTTTGGCAGAGGCGAAAAACAATGCAGGAGCGGCGCCGTCGTAGACGCCGCTCCTTCCCCGCCGCCTCTCCGCCCCCAATAGGCCCCCTGGGTGGCGGATTCTGGAAGATCCTGGCGCTGGAACCTATCGATGCAACTGCCGCTTGAGCTCCTCGATCTCCTCCTTCAAGCGCGGGTTCTCACCCACCTCCTTGTCGATCTTGCGGATCGCGTGCAGCACCGTGGTGTGGTCGCGGTCCCCGAAGCGGCGACCGATTTCAGGCAATGACCGTGAGGTGAGGTGCTTGGCCAAATACATGCCGATCTGGCGGGGTCGCACGACCGAACGATGCCGGCGCTGTGACAGGATATCCTGTTTGGACACGGCATAGTGCCGCGAGACGATGCGAAGGATGTCCTCGATCTTGATGCGCCTGGGCTCAATCCCCTGCACCAGATCACGGATGATGGTTTCGGCGATGTCGAGGGTAACCGGGGCATGCATCAGTTGCCACGTGAGATAGAGGCGATTAATGGCGCCCTCCAATTCGCGACCGCTTTCGGTGAGCTTGTCGGCCAACAGCTCCACGACCGCACTGGGAATTTCAAAGGAGGGATCCGTGGCGCGCTTCTCCTGAGCGCGCTTCTCGAGAATCTTGAGGCGCAAGGCAGGGTCGAGCGAGCTGATCTCCGTCACCAGCCCGCGCTGCAGCCGCGAGCGCATACGATCGTTGAGGCCGTCGAGTTGCGCGGGAGGCCGCGCCGAGGCGACCACGACTTGCTTGCCCCCATCGAGCAACGAATTGACGATATGTTCGAACTCCTGCTCGGTCTTCTCTCCGCGCATGAACTCGAGGTCGTCGATCAGGAGAATGTCGATCGCGCGGAATTTGTCCTTGAAGGCCAGGGCATCCTGGCTCTTGATGGCCTCGACGAACTGATAGCGGAACCGCTCGGCGGTCAAATACAGCACCTGGGCTTTGCTCTGCCGCTTAACTTCCCAGGCGATGGCGTGCTGCAGGTGCGTTTTGCCGAGCCCGACATTGGAATGCAGATAGAGCGGGTTGAAGGCCCGATCGTCCGCCAGCACGGTCTCGGCCACCTGCGTGGCGGCGGCGTGTGCCATGCGATTGGCCGGGCCGACGACGAAAGAATCGAAGGTATAGCGTGGGTCGAGCGGGGAGCCCTCGAAACCGCTGGCGTGCGTGCGCCCGACAAGAAAGGCGGGGCCCGGCCGGGACAGCGGTCGACGCTGCTCACCCGTGGGCAATTCCGCCGCCGCTGAGGCGTTGGGCTGCCCGGCGGTTTGGCTTGCCTGGCCCGCCGGCTTCGTCATACCCGGCTGGCGCACAACTATGTCGATCCGCTCGGCGCCTTCGAATTCCGCGGCGCAGCATTCCAACAAGTCGTCGGCGTAGTGCGATTGAATCCAGCTTTTCAGGAATTTCACGGGCACCGTCGCAACGACCAGGCGACCATCGAAACTCTCGAACTCCAAGGCATTAAACCAGCTGGAGTAAATGTCCTCCCCCAGCCGCGCCTTCAAAATCGCACGTACTTTTTCGCCCCGCTCATTGCAGGACTTGCGCTCGTTGGGCTTGGCCGTTGACTCAGATTTGCTGCTACGCCCATCTACTCCAGACGAAACATGACCCTCAACGGAATGAGACATTCGACTTCCCCGCCACTAATGGCCGCAGACTGCAGCCGTGCCGCCTCCATATCGTGCGACGTCGCAGACTCCACCATCCGCCGTACAAGTTGGACGGAGCGCCGCATCACACGTATTTCAAGTTGCGCGTTGGCGTTATCCCTGAGCCCAGGGAAGCCCTCTGGCTTTCCAACCCGCTACTTGCCCTCTGTGCCGGCCGGGGTCCAATGGTCCCTCAAACCCCTCCGTCACATTGCCGCAACGACGATATCCTGCCGCCGCCATCGCCCGCGCAGCCTTTAGGCTCCGACTGCCGGAACGACAAATGAATAGCAGTTCGCAGTCTTTATTGGCGCCAATGTCGCGCAGCGCTTCGCTGAGCCGCTCCACGAATGCGGTGTTCGGACGATCGCCTGGAAATCCCTGCCACTCGACAAGGACCGGACGCTTGCCGATTGCGTCGAGGTCTGGAAGCCCAACGTAGGCCCACTCAGCGATGGTTCGCACATCGATTAGGACTGAGGCCGAATCCGCCTTGAGCCTCGCCCACGCATCCTCCACAGATACACCTTCGATGTGGATTTCTTCCACGCCGCAACCCTCAACGCCGCATAATTGCCGTGAACCCCCGGCTACCCAGTGAACCCAGATAAGGCTGTCGCCTCTCCCGGTTCGCCGAGATATACGCACGAAACGCCTTGCTTACAGCAAAGAGGCCAATAGTTGCCGAGCTACGCACACACCCAAGGCTCGAACAACAACGCGGACCAACTCGATGGAGGCTTCGCTAGGGCCGCCCATCTGGAACGTATCTAAACCAGAGGTGACCGCGCTGGCAACATTGCCCACCCCATTCACATTTTCTTGCGGGCGCTCCGGGTTTGTTCACAACGCCAGTGCAAAAAGCCTGCAAGCAAACCTCAAGATTGGGGAAAAGCCTGTTGAGTCTACGTTGAGATTCGCTGGACAGCCTGGTCGCAACGGGGCGCCCAATGACACCTTAAGCATGAGCGTCGTTCAGCCAAGATTCCGTTTGTCTCGAGTCCCCCAGTGGTCCCCCTACCGCCGGGGGATGGGCGGTCAAGTCCACACAACCCGTTGGATTCACGCCGCTTCGCCTTGCTTCCCGCAATCGCAGCAAGCCCAAGTTTTGCGACAAATGTGCAACAGCTTCATGAACCCACTGGAGCTGGGGATGGTTGCTGGACCCGACGCAATCAAGCCATCGTTTTGATGCGGGCAGCCAGTCGGGACACCTTGCGCGCGGCGGTCTTCTTGTGGACGACGCCCTTCTGTGCGTGGCGCACGAGAACGGGCTCGGCTGCCGCCAGCGCGCTGCGGGCTGCGGCCTTGTCGCCGGCCGCCAGGGCCTCTTCGACTTTGCGCACCTGCGACTTGAATTGCGAGCGTCGCGATTTATTGATCTCGGTACGGCGGAGCATCTTGCGCGTCGCCTTTTTGGCCGAACTGGTATTGGCCATCGGGCCACCTCCTATTGAAACATGCGGGTTGGGCGGACGCCCCCGGGGCGCCCCAATGCTGGCTGCTATAGACTGTCACAATTGGCAGGGTCAATAACGGCCGGGTGGGCCAAGCCCACCCCCGCCGGAGCCGGAGCCGTCTCAACCATGCTTGAAGTCGGGTTTGCGCTTCTCGACGAAGGCCGCCATGCCCTCCTTCTGATCGGCCGTGGCGAACATGGCGTGGAACACGCGCCGCTCGAAGCGGATACCCTCCGCCAGCGAGGTCTCGTAGGCCCGATTGATAGTTTCCTTGGTCATCATCACCGCTGGCAGCGACATGGAGGCGATGCTGCGCGCCGTTTTCAAAGCTTCCTCCATTAAGCTCGCGGCCGGCACCACGCGGCTCACCAGATTGGCGCGCTCGGCTTCGGTCGCATCCATCATGCGCCCCGTCAGGCAAAGCTCCATGGCCTTTGATTTACCGACCTGGCGAATGAGGCGCTGGGTACCGCCGGAGCCCGGCATGACGCCGAGCTTGATTTCTGGTTGGCCGAACTTGGCGGTATCGGCGGCGATGATAATGTCGCACATCATGGCGAGCTCGCAGCCGCCGCCGAGGGCGAAGCCGGCCACCGCGGCCACCGCGGGCTTACGCAGGGCCGCAACACGATCCCAGCGCGCGATGAAGTCTTCCTTGTAGGCCTGCATGTAGGACTTTGACTGCATCTGCTTGATATCGGCCCCGGCTGCAAAGGCCTTGTCGTTACCTGTGATGATGATGCAGCCGATACCATCATCGGCTTCAAAGCCATCGAGCGCCTGCCGCATCTCTTCGATCAGCTGCGCATTAAGCGCATTGAGCGCATCGGGCCGATTGAGCCGAATGATGCCAACGCGGTCCTTGCTCTCGACAATGATCGTTTCGTACGCCATCGGGAACTCCTCTTGGTCAGGACGTCGGCTGCGCGCTTAACGCTGGCAGACCGGACAGTAAAAGGTCGAGCGACCGGCTTGGGTCATGCGCCGCACGGTGCCCCGGCAGCGCGGCTTGGCGCATGGTTGGCCGTCGCGGCCATAGACGGCAAATTCGTTCTGGAATCGACCGATGCTGCCATCGGCCTGCTTGTAGTCGCGTAGCGTCGAGCCGCCGGCGCGGATCGCGTCTAGCAGCACGGCCTTGATGGCAGGAGCCAGGCGTTGCGCCGCAGGCGTGGGTTTGCCTCCTCGCGTAGCCAGGCATGCGGCACCCCGCCACGGGTTCAGTCCGGCGCGATAGAGCGCTTCGCAGACGTAGATATTGCCGAGGCCGGCGACGATGCGCTGGTCCATCAGGAACGCCTTGAGGTCCGTCTTTTTCCCAACGGCGCGGCGCGCAAGATAGGCTGCATCGAGTTCCGCGCTCAAAGGTTCGACGCCCAGCCCCTGGAAGAAAGCGTCGTGTTCGAGGTCGCGCTCGGCGATCAAGGTCATATAGCCGAAGCGCCGCACATCATTGTAGGTGACGACCGGCCCCCCAGACATGGTGAATACCAGGTGATCGTGCTTGTCGAGATGGCCGTGGTCATGAACAAACTCACCGAGGAGCTCGCTGTCGCCCGCACTAGGTAAACCCTGTCGCACCAAGAAACGTCCGGTCATGCCCAGGTGCACGGCCAACACTTCCGCGCCATCGAGGTGCACAAGAATATATTTGGCGCGCCGATCGAGGCGTTTCACCCTGCGTCCCGTTAGACGTTGCACAAAGCCTTGTGGCAGCGGAAAACGCAAATCCTTCCGGCGCTGCTCGACTTTCAAGAACCGTCGTCCCGCCAGCACGGGGGCGAGCCCACGGCAAACGGTCTCGACTTCTGGAAGCTCCGGCATTTTCTGACTCTCAGCCCCGATAGCTTGCAAATTGGCCGTGCGGCCGGAACGGTTCCAGGTATTCAGGCACGATCGTCTCCATGCTGCTGGGATGCGCGACCCCCAAGGCCGCCAGGGTACGCCCCTCCTTGAGCGCCGCGGTGCTCACCACGTTGGGGATTTGCAGCATCCGGATTTGATCGACGGTCAGCGGCCGCATCGAGCTGGGTAGCGGAGCCGTCAGTGCCGCGCCGAGCTTGGCAAGCGAGAAGGGGATAGGTACATAGAAGCGCTTGCGGCCCGACCACGCCAGCGTTCTATCGAGCAGCTCGCGGAAGGTAATAGCCTCAGGTCCGCCGAGTTCATAGGTTGAGCCGGGCTTCGCCTTGGCGGCACAGGCTGCCGCGATCGCCATCGCCACATCGCCCACATATACGGGCTGGAACGTGCTGCGTCCCCCGCCGATCAGGGGCAAGAACGGCGAGCGCGTGGCCATCGCCGCAAATCTATTGAAAAGCTGATCCTCCGGACCGAACACGAGCGAAGGTCGCAAGATGATGGCTGCGGGGAATTCCTGCAGCACGGCCGCTTCGCCGGCGGCCTTGGTGCGCGCATAGACCGCGCGCGACTTCGGCGAAGCGCCGATTGCGGAAACGTGCACGAACACCTTGGCGCCGGCCGCGCGCGCGGCCCGGGCCGCGGCACGCGCACCCTCGACGTGCACGGCCTCGAAGGTCTGGGCGCCTGAGCTCGACAGAATGCCCACCAGGTTGACGACGGCGACAGCACCCTCCGCTGCCCGACGAGCGGAATCGGGAAAGCGCAGGTTGGCCTGTACGGCCATGATCTGGCCGACGCTGCCCATCGGCTGGAGATGCCCGGCAAGATCGGGGCGACGCACGGCTGCGCGAATGCGCCAGCCATCATGCGCCAGGGCACGCACGGCATGGCGGCCGATAAAGCCGGATGCGCCAAATACCGTCGCCAGGCTTCCCTGCTCGCGCCGCAGCATGCGTATCATCTCCGGATTCAATGGCATTTGAGGGCGAGCAATAACGCTACGGCGCGCGGGTGTGAAGCGGCGCAGGCGCGCAGGGTGGGCGCGGTGGACTGTGGGCCCGGTCGCGGTGGCGCTTTCTAGCCCGCGCCACGGGTGCCAAGGGGCCGCGGCGCCCGCAATTGACAAGGGGAGCCCCCCGCTCTAGGTGATGCCCGCCATGGCCGGGCCTGCCCAGGTGGCGGAATTGGTAGACGCACTAGTTTCAGGTACTAGCGGTGTAAAAGCCGTGGAGGTTCGAGTCCTCTCCTGGGCACCAGACACGTAAGAAAGCGCTTTTAGATCAAAAAGATAAGGCGCATCGAGGGCTTTTCCCTCTCCTGCGAGTCCACGGGAGAGGTGTACAGTGATCGTTCAGATGTCTCGGCCGCAATCCCGCGACGGATGATCCCTACTGCCGCAGTCGCCTGCCGGCCGATCTGACCAGCTGGGCAGGCGGCGACTATAGAAGTCGCGGATGCGGTAATGCATCGTCCACTAGTGCAGCGTCCGGGGCGAGAGCGGCGGCGTCTGCCCTTCCGGCCCCGCGGCAAACGCCCAGGCGATGTGGTCGTTGGCGCAGAGCTGGTCGAGCCGAAGCATCAGCTTCTGCGCTCTCTTCCTATGCGCCTCGATCGTCACGTTCGGAAACGCCAGGCGTGCGGCCGTTGCGGCGCTGACGGCGTGACCGCCATACCAGGCATCGAGCTGGTCGCCGATGTCCAGCATCCCAGAGGCGATGATGACGCTCGAAACCGCCAGCGTCGTGATTGTGCGGCTCTCGGGGTCGGTGAGGGGGCGCTCCAGGTGCGCGTGGCGCGTGCGCGAGCGCATCGTCGCCGGCCAGTCCAGGCGCCGAGCGAGCTTGTCCACACCTTCCTCAAGGAGGGCCAAGTCGGCGTCATGGAGAGGGTGGTGACGGGTCATTCGGAGCGTATCCAAAGCCGCCCGATGACCGCGATGCACGTGCCTTCTGAACGCCTTCAACTGGCGGATGCTGTCGGCCAACGTGTCGACGGCGAGCTGGATCGTCCACAGCGCCGCACGACTGTGTCCCTGTTCGGCCTTGCGCGTTAGGGTTCCACTGCTCTTCAATGGTGCGTTCCTCAAGCGCGCTTCGCGAGCGCTTCGTGCGGCTCTAGGCGTTCCTTTGCCTTCCAGTCGCGCTCTGCCTGCTCGGCCTTGGCGATACCCTGGCCGCCGACGCCATGTGCAGTCGCGAGCCAGTGGCCTAGGAAGATCGCCGCTTTCGGCGAGAACTCGTGATAGCGTAGTCTCTTGCGCTGCCGCTTAGCGATCGGGCAGTAGGCGCCAAAGCAGCTGGCTGTTGGCGCCCAGCAACCGGGAGCCCGGCAGGTTCGGTGGTTCATGGCCTCGATTTTCGCAGCCTTGGTCTCAGGGACAGGCGTGCTTTCTTGTTCGCTGCCTGGAGATAGGATCGCGCGAGACCCAACCTGATCACCGAAAAAGGGGAGATCGGCGCCAACTGTCACGTCACGAAGTTTGGCGCGGTCAGGCCTCACCTCAAGGATTATGGCCAGAAGGTTGCAACCAGGGCCCTGCTGGAAGACAAGTGCAAGGCACGGCTCCAAAGCATCGCCAAACCCTGATCGAGCGCCCCATCTGCGAAGGGGGAGGCGACGCCTAGCCGTCTCCCGTTCCGCCGCAAGGCCTGCCCCGAGTGCGCAGGAGCGGCCCACGCCACATCGACGCAGAGGGAGGAGCTCATGCAAAAACTCAAGGCGAAGCCTAGGATCATCGTTCGGTAGGCCAACCCGATGCGGCTTTCAGGACCTTGCCTGGGCCGCCCGAACGTCAACTTGCATACCGACAAAACCTCGCCACAGGCGCAGCCTTCGGCCCTGGACTTCCACTGCTGTGCTGTTCTGATGGTCACATGGCACAGTGCCAGGGGAAGTCGGACCCTCGCGTGGAGAACTCGGCCCCGCGTGGTGGGTCTTTCTCCAGTTGTGCCGTAAGGGGCCCAGGCTCTCTGGCAGGCGCTTGGGGGCCTGCTGATTTGCCTCTCCGCATGATCCCACCTACAAGGGGATCTGCAGCCCGCGAGTTGATCCCTAATCCGGGGTCAGCAGTCCAATCTCGCTGCACAAGCGTCCTCCTGACACGTGGGGTCGCACATCCCGTTGGAGCCATAGGCATACGTGAGCCTAGCTGGCTTGGCAGCCCACCCATCGCGCATTGTCCCCGCGACACGCATAGGGGTCTGGCGCGTTGGGTGATGAGGACCTTGGCCAGATGTGTGGTGAGGAATGTGGTGGAGGCGCTTCTCGACTGGGTAGACTGGACCGGGATCAGCACGATCCTGTTGTTGATCATCGCTCTGGGCCTCGTGTGGTTGTGGCCTAGAGGTCGCGATTGAACAGGCGACTGGGATCAGATGGCGTCCATTCCACGGGCCGGTCTGCTTCAACGGCGGCGTCGGTAGTCGAGCGCCATTCTCTGCAGCGCGGCACGCTTCAGAACATCGACGTCACGGCTATCGTCGTTGGCAATCGAGAGCAGGGCTTTGGCCAATCTCAGCCTTGCTTTTTCCACGTCCTCGGCATCATGCCCGAAGTTCCCAGCGATCTCCGTCCAAGCGGCAGCGAAGGCCGCCCCGATGGCCTTCATGGCCTCGGGACCGAAGGACGCGCCGTCTATAAGCTGCCTGGCATTGGCCGTCGCAGTCTTGCCTGCCACGTACATGGTAGCATGCCCCAAATCGGCCGCCCGCGTTTCGCGTAGGTTGCGTATCACGTCCAGCCCAGTCAATCAGCACGGTCCTCAATTAGCACAGTTGTCAACTCTTCAGTACGCGATACACGCCGTCGCCGATGCCGAGTTCCCTGGGAGTGGCGGTGGTGCCCCCACCGCCTTGCTGAGCAGGCCGATCTCGGGCAGCGTCATGTACATGACCAAAAAAAATGGGCACCGATCCGGGGGGTGGAGGGTGCCCTGATTATTCAGCTCTAAGCGGAATTTTGGGGTTTGCGAGAGCTGAGTGGCGCTACAACGACTGGCGGGCATGTGTATTCCCGCGTGCCTTCAAAACGATGACAGTCGACATCCGGCCACGCAACGCACCCCCGACCTTCGCAGCACGAACTCCTTTCCATCTGCCGCACGCGCCTGAGGTGCGTCTCGAACTCTGCGAAGACACCGAGCATGTCGTGGAACGCCTTTCCCGCCGCGCTGTTCGGGTGGATGGGTTGTCCCGTGGCCATGATGTGGACGCCCTTCTGGAGCAGCTCGTGCACGATGTGCCGGCAAGCTGCGCGAGGCGATCAAGGCCAGCACGACCCTACACCAGGTGTTCCTGCGCTTTGCCCATGCTTTTCATGATGCAGGCGACGACCTACCCAGCGCTCGCCAACGGGCGCAGCCTATCGTTGCCGGCGCGGCCCTCACGATCGTTGTCTACCGCGAGGCCATGCGAGGCACCGAAAGCATCGCATGGCCCACTGAATTCACTTCTTCAACTCCGCCATGCGCTCCTCGAACCAGGCCACGTCTTGCGGAAGCGCCGCGTCGCCGGGAGCCTGTTGGCGCAGGCGCAAGAGAATGGCATGCCCCTGCCTTAGGACCACGACCGCGTCTCGCTGCGAGCCCTGGCGCGCAAGCACCATGCCGATACGGCCATGGCTCAAGGCCAGCTCGCGCTGCCAGGCAGAATTGGCAGGGTCGGCGCTGGCTAGTCGCTCGGCGAGCGCCAGCGAAATGCGGTAATTTTCCAGTGCCGCGGAGAGATTGTCCTGAGACCGAAAGACGTCGCCCATCCTTGCATGCACGAGCGCCAGGTTTTTCTGCCAGGGCACATTGCCAGGATCGGCCTTGACCAGTGGCTCGGCGACGGCGAGCGAAGCACGGTAGCTGTCCAATGCCGCAGATAGTTTGCCCTGCGCAAGGAGAACGTCACCAATTCTCAGATGCGACATGGAGAGGTCGCTCTGCAAGCCAGCATTGCCAGGATCGGCCTGGGCGAGATGTTCGGTAATAGCGAAGGCAAGACGATAGCTCTCCAGTCCAGACGACAGACTGCCCTGTTGCGCCAGGATGCTGCCGATTTTTTCGTGTGAGAGCGCGACGAGGAGCTGCCCGCCTGCATTCTCGGGATCGGCTCTGGCCAGACGATCGAAGATCTCGAGCGAGGCTCGATAGCTTTTCAAGGCCACAGGCAGTTTGTTTTGCTGGGCCAATACGTCGCCAATTTTGTCATGCGACATCGCCAGATCGAGCTGCCAGCTGGCATTCGTTGGATCAGTCTTGGCCAACCGGTCGGCGATCGCATGCGCAGCACGGAAGTTGTCCAGCGCCGTCAACAAATGCCCCCGCTCAGCCAGGACACCGCCAATTTTCTCATGTGACATCGCCAGCTCGGTCTGCCGGTCGGCGCTCTCAGGATCGGCCTTCGCTAAACGATCGACAATGGCGAGAGAGGCGCGGAAGTTGGCCAGCGCGGCCAGAAGATTGCCTTGGGCTAGGAGGGCATCGCCAATCTTTTCGTGCGAAACCGCCAGGTCGCGCTGCCAGTCGGTATTGTCAGGATCGGCCTCGGCTAGGCGCTCTGCAATGGTGAGCGCATCGAGATATTTGTCCAATGTGTTCGGCAGGCTCCCCTGACGCACCAGCACGCTGCCGCCCTTCTCGGACGCCAGTGCTGGATCGGGCA
>Ga0134122_10003782_pt1 | contig 11259 bp, 10 predicted proteins | sample KB302_FD_96461 | JGI IMG/M metagenome (GOLD analysis project Ga0134122, IMG submission 96461) | Terrestrial soil microbial communities without Nitrogen fertilizer from Kellogg Biological Station, Michigan, USA - KB3-0-2 | ecosystem: Environmental > Terrestrial > Soil > Unclassified ...
ATGAGGGCCATAGTTTTGGGGCAGGCCCGTACCTCGATTTTAAACTCTGCGAGCATACGGTTGATCAACGGAGGCAAGAACTGCCGCCCAATCACCTGTTGCACGAGCAACGTGTCGAGAGAGTTCGAGGCCCCAACCTTCTGCACTTTGGAATTGATTGCGACATTTTGAGCCATCGGCATATCGGTGTCGGCATCGACATACATGGTCGTAAGCCCTCCATCCGTACAGAGCACCGGTATCTTTGTCTGTTCGATGACTGCCTTCCGGAGAGCGGCTCCTCCCCGTGGAATAATGGCATCGAGACTCTTGCCGGCCCGGATGAGTTCGACCGCTACGTCTTTATCTGGCCGTTCGATAATGATCCATGCGCCTGCCGGTATCCCATTTTGTTCCGCAGCTTCCCGCAAGCCGGCCGCAATCGTCTGTTGCGTCAAGCCCCACTCAGGCGCGCCACGAAACACACAGAGGTTGCCCGACTTGAAACAGAGTGCAATCGACTCCACGGTAATGAGCGGACTCAATTCCGATATGACCCCGATTACGCCGATAGGGACGCGGACACGGCTGACTTGCAATCCGTCGAGCCGTTCCCATCGTGATGTGACCTCGCCTACCGGATCCGGCAGGTCTGCGATCATGCGGAGGCGATCGACCATCTGCTTGATATCATCTGCTGTCATGCGAAGGCGGGCGACGGCGGCTTTCATCCGGTCCTTCAAGACGTCGGCTTCGAAGGACTTTCCAACCGCATCCACATCCTTCTCATTTGCCGATAGGATCTTCTCCTCGTCAGCCGCTAATCGGTCCGCCATGGCCCGTAAGGCCTTTCCCTTTATAGGACCGGAGATGAGTCCCAGGTCACGAGCTTCTTTCTTACAATCTTTCAGTAGTTTATCAATGTAGAGCTTAGCTGGAACTTCAGGCATTATATCCCCACGAAGTATGTGCCCCTGTTAACAATCAACCAAACACGTGGCGGCGACTATAGCACGCGGTTTTTTCACAGGTAAAGCGACGGGAAGGGGATGGAGCCTGATGATCTTCTATGCTCGCGCAACCAGCAGCCCCTGAAAGATTATGAAGGGAGCCGCCAAACCATCCTTCTTGCTCGCGGAACGCGCGCAGGGAAGGACAGTCCGGCGACTCCCTTCAGAGAGAGTATCTGATATCACAGAGAATGCATGAGAAAGTCACATGCAATAGAAGATCAACAGCCTCCATCCCTATAGAGATATCAAACAAGCTTGAAGGGAATAGTAGTGTCGCTCGACGCGCCCAGTGAAGGGCAGCCTTGACCGTTCCCTCTATATATAAATGGTGTGGGGAAATAAAAGGTGCTCTTTCAAGGCTTCTCCTCTTGGAGGCACAAGTTTGCTAGAATGAACCGCCACAATCCTGCGGCCTGACGAAGGACCACTATGATCGACCTGCGAAGCGATACAGTCACGAAACCGACAGACGCGATGCGAGAGGCGATGGCACGCGCAGAGGTAGGAGACGATGTCTACGGAGAAGACCCCACTGTCAATCGGCTCCAAGACATGACTGCCGCAATGTTTGGAAAGAAGGCCGCTCTCTTTGTGCCCTCTGGCACGATGGCGAATCAACTTGCGATTCGCCTCCACAGCCATCCGGGCCAAGAGGTGATCGTCGAAAGCAGGGCCCATATCGTGCGGCATGAACAGGGTGCTGCTGGAGCACTGGCAGGAGTCCAACTCCACTGGGTCGTAGGCGATCGAGGGCTCATCTCAGCCGAGCAGGTCGAAGCAGCCGTCCGTCCTAAGGATCCACATACCATTCAAACAGCGCTGATCTGCCTTGAGAACACTCACAATAGCGGCGGAGGGACCATATATCCCCTTGCGACAATTGAGCAGATTCGTGCTGTGGCTGCAATGCATGGCATTCCCATGCACTTGGACGGGGCACGGCTGTTCAATGCAATCGCCGCAACGACCTTGCCGCCAGCCTCCTATGCCCAGCATTTTGACACGCTTTCGGTGTGTCTCTCAAAAGGACTGGGGGCGCCGGTGGGCTCACTGCTGATGATGAATGATCTGACGCTCCTTGATAAAGCCAAACGGGTGCGCCGCATGTATGGCGGCTCGATGCGTCAATCCGGTGTCCTCGCCGCAGCCGGTATCTATGCCCTGGAGCACCATATCGGACGATTGAAAGTGGACCATGACCACGCCAAGCGGTTGGCACGAGCTCTGCAAAATGTTCCGACGGTCAGAATCAACTCCCACGATGTCGATACGAATATCGTGATCTTCGATGTCATCGGTCACCGCCTTGCTCCCCCGGCTATTGTTGCCGCGTTGAAGAAGGAAGGGGTCTTGATCAATGCTCTCGGCGGTAACAGTTTTCGTGCTGTGACGCATCTGGATATCTCCAGTGCCATGACTGATGAAGCCTGCGCGATTCTTTCCCGTGTTCTGACAAACTGAAATCACGACTCATTGACAGCTCTCCCCCTGAAATCTAGAATGCTAGGCATGGGGGTTGGTATGCCGTTGACCGTTGTATCGTTTAAGCACATCACCCAAATCTTAGGGGTCACTGATTCTCTTGGACTGAACCGGGAATGGGTCGAAATTCCCTTGTCCCCGCAAAGCCCGGGCGCCGTCAGACGATTGACCAACGGCAAGCTGGAAATTGTCGTCGATGCGGACCAACCCTTCGAGGACTGGCTGCGATCGCTCCCGAGACACATTCAGCTCGCACAGGAAACTTAAGATGGACAGCCCTACGCTTCAACCTGTTCCCACATCAGAAGAATTGAAGGCGGAACTCCTGGCGATTCCAGACCCGCCGGAACAACCGGACCCAATAGATGAGCCGGGATTTGAAGAGCTTGTCGCAATCGCCGTGCGCCATGTCCGTGGTCGTCGCGGAGGGGATCTTGTCAGTGTAATCCTGGTAGGGTCCAGCGTTCGCCGCGCCATCACGGCCCACAGCGATATTGATCTCATTGCCCTGGTCAAGGGACAGGCCGACAGCCACGAAATCGTCCGTGTTTCCGATCGCCTGGCTGACATCCGATATCGTGGACATCAAGAGTTTGAGGAGGATCTCCCCTTCTCGCCACGCCTCCCGTCTCTCCTACGCAAAGCCCGGATCCTTTTCGATCACGACAATATTGGCGCAAAGCTGATCGAACGGGCCAATCACCGGTTTCGACAGGGACCACCCCCCGTCAGCATCAACGAACAGATTCGGATGAAGGCAGAGTGTTTCCATTGGCTGGGAAAGGCGCGAGATCTGGCAGATAAGCCGGCAACCGCTCAGTACGTACTCTCGATATTTTTTGATGACATTATTAACTCGTTCTTTCGGCTTCGAGGTTTCTGGCTGACTGCTCCGATCGAAGCGCCGAAGTTTATGGCCTCCCGCGATGCAGAGTTGGGTGACCTTGCTGGGCGCTTCCTAACTGCCGCAACCTTGCCGGAACGGCTTAATTTTGGCCGCGACCTTGCCGATACTCTCTTTAAGGACGTACCGAATCCTGCCCGAATTGACTGACAGGCGAGGCAGAGCAGCGCTTAAACCTTCCGCCTAACCCCGGCGGTTTTTCTAGCACCTTGCTAGCAAGGAGTCACAATGGAAATCGGATTCATCGGGCTTGGGAAAATGGGAATGAATATGGTGACTCGACTGCAACGCGACCGACACCGGGTGGTGGTCTATGATCGGTCGGCCGATTTGATCAAACAGGCCGAAGCCGTCGGCTGTGTCGGTGCGACCTCACTGGCAGATCTGGCCGGCCAACTCAAGGCTCCACGCGCGGTCTGGATCATGGTCCCCTCCGGTGTAGCAACGGAAGAAACCGTTCACGCTGTCGCGGCACTGCTCCAGGCCGGCGACACGGTGATCGATGGCGGCAATACCAGATACCACGACGATGTTCGAAGGGCCGCGGACCTCAAGAAACGGCAGATTCACTATGTCGATGCCGGCACCAGCGGTGGCATTTGGGGGTTGACAATCGGCTACTGCCTCATGGTGGGCGGCGACGAGGCCCCGGTGAAACAGCTCGCGCCGATCTTCACGACGCTGGCACCGGAACAAGGATGGGCTCACGTCGGCAGAGTTGGCGCAGGCCATTATGTAAAAATGGTACATAATGGAATTGAGTACAGCATGATGCAAGGGTATGCGGAAGGCTTCGAGCTGATGGCGAAGAGCGACTATCAGCTCAATCTTGCGAAGATTGCAGATCTTTGGATGCACGGCAGCGTCGTCCGATCCTGGCTCTTGGAACTGGCGGCCGGTGCCTTGAAAGAGGATCCAAAGCTGGAGCAATTGAAAGGCTACGTGCAAGATTCCGGTGAGGGACGCTGGATGATCGCCGACGCAATTGAGAAAGATGTGCCGGTCCCGACGCTTGCGACTGCCCTCTTCACTCGTTTTCGTTCTCGGCAGAGCGAATCATTTGCGGAAAAAATGCTGGCGGCATTGCGGAAGGCATTCGGCGGCCATGCAGTCCGACGGTAAGGGCTCAATCTTCCATGCCACCGAATAGCCCGCGTATCGACATCAGCCCTTCACAGGAAACGATTCCTCCGGTCGAGCCATGCACGCTCGTCATTTTCGGAGGGTCCGGCGATTTGGCTCGTCGGCGACTGATTCCTGCGCTCTACAACTTACTCCTCGACGGATTGCTCCCCCGGCGGTATGCGGTGATCGGCCTGGGGCGCAAGTTGATGACGGACGAAGAGTTCCGCGCCACGGTTCGCGACGGTGTCGTCGCACATTCCCGTCAAGCGTTGGCAGAGGACAAGTGGAAGGACTTTGCGCCGCACCTCTTCTACGTGTCAGGGGGAAATGACGATCCCAACACTTATGCCCAGCTGAAGTCCCGGGCAGAAGAGATTGAACGGACCTTTCAGCTGCCCGGCAACCGGATTTTCTATCTGAGCATTCCTCCCAGTTCATTCGCATCCGTCTGCGAGGGGCTCGAGCAAGCCGGGATGGCTACGAAGCCGCAAGCTCCGGCGCCATACGCCCGCATTATCGTGGAGAAGCCGGTGGGCCGAGATTTGGCTTCCGCCCAAGCGATCAACCATGTGACCGGACGCGTGTTCGACGAGTCACAGATCTTCCGCATCGATCACTATCTGGGGAAAGAAACTGTCCAGAATCTGATGGTCGTCCGTTTTGCCAACAGTATCTTCGAGCCGATTTGGAACCACAAATATATCGATCATGTGCAAATCACGGTGAGCGAAGCGGAAGGTGTCGGGACCAGAGCTAGTTACTATGAAGAGGCAGGCGCCTTGCGCGACATGGTGCAGAATCATATGCTCCAGCTGCTCTGCCTGGTCGCGATGGAACCGCCCTATTCCCTCGATCCTGACGTGGTGCGCAATGCGAAGATGGAAGTCCTGCGCTGCCTGAGGCCCATCACCAATCAGGATGTGGAACAGGTCACTGTCCGTGCGCAATACAGCGCCGGCACAACCCATGGCAAGGCCATCCCCGGGTATCGTCGCGAGAACGGCATCCATCCCGACTCCACGACAGAAACCTATGTCGCGCTCAAATGTTTCGTGGAAAATTGGCGCTGGGCTGGAGTCCCCTTCTATCTGCGAACGGGGAAAGCGCTTCCTCAACGAGCCAGCGAGGTCGCGGTGCAATTCAAGGATATTCCGCAGATCTTATTCAACGCCAATGCACATCAACCGCAACCGCCTAATGTATTGGCATTGCGCATCCAGCCGGAAGAAGGGCTCTCGCTTCGCATCGTCTCGCGCGTACCGGGGACTCGCGAGCAGACGCACCCGGTGGAAATGGACTTTCAATATAGCGATGTCTTCGGTCGGCCCTCGCCCGAAGCCTATGAGCGGTTACTCCTGGACGTGATGGCTGGCGATGCGTCGCGATTCATGCGGCGCGACGCAGTTGAAGCCTCCTGGGCCTGGATCACGAAGATCCTTGAAGGATGGCAGCAGCAGGGATTGCGCTGGCTTCCTGAATATCCTGCAGGGACATGCGGGCCGGTAGAGGCAGATCGTCTCATCGAAAATGACGGGCGGACATGGCGGACATTATAGCGACGCAGGTCAATTCGACCATAGCTGTTTACAGATTTCCTCTCTCGTTCCAAGACCACCGATGAATCGCGTGAACACTCCTTCTTGATAATAGGCTAGTGCCGGCAATGAGTGGATTTCCAGCTCTGCAGGAATCTGGAAGTTCTCCTCGACGTTCATTTTCAGAATTAAAATCTTACCTGCCACGTCGTGCTCCAGCTTTTCGAGCTCACGCATCAGTGCCCGGCAACTCCCGCATCCCGGCTTCCAAAACTCTACCAGCACCGGAATTTCAGCCTGCCTGATAACGTGGTCGAAATCCCGATCAGTCACGTCATGCATTATGATCAACTTTGCTCCGTTCTCGCAAACACCTCACGGAACAAACGATCCGCAAACAATCGATACCCGCTGGTGGTCAAATGCAGCCCATCGTTGGAATATTGCCGCGCAAGCTGTTGTGACTCTGGGTCTACGGTTGCCGCGAAGAGATCGAACAGCGCCAGGCGCTGTGATACGGCAGATTGGGCTATCAATTCATTGAGTTGGCGCCGCCGATCAAGGTGTTCGGCGAACCACCGACGCCCCTCCTCATTGCAAAGATCTTCCTCACCCACTCTGATCGATGGAACGGTCACTGGCACCGGCTTGATCCCGGCCGACGCGGCCAGTTCATACATCTCAAGGAGATTGTGCATAATATCTGCCGGAGCGGCGTTCCATCCCAGATCATTCGTTCCGCCAAGAATGACGACATGAGTCGGCTGCGGCGCAAGCACAGCCGATCGAAACCGAATCGCCATTTCTCCGGTCAGTTCGCCACAGATACCCCTCACAGACACACGTACGGCAGGCCCTGTCAATTCTTGTAAAAATGTCCCGTACGGTGTCAGGACACCTTGGGGGTTGTCGGCGGTGGGCGTCTGAAACCCTGCCGTCAGACTATCGCCAAAACAGACAATGTGTCCTGACTCAATCATGGCAGTGAAATTTATTCTACCGGCCTGTCATCAGCTTCACAATGCCATTATTCCGGTTACCATTAGCAAGAAAATCAATTGGGGATTCCTCCCTATATACGACCGGCAAAGAGCGGCTATTCTCTTGACGATTCAGAACCTCCACGGTACGACTAATCATCATGGATGGGCTGAAAACAGACGGCGGTGGGCTGCCAGCCACGCCTGCAAAGGAACTGGCTAACCCAGAACTGGCTTCCGTCAAGCGGGTTCTTGCACTGTTGGACAAGACTGCGAAGTCCAGTCGAACTTATGGGGCGGCGAATCCCGTCGCGCAGAAATTCTTCCAGCAATTGTTCGAAGGGCTCACGACACACCTGAACAATTACCACAAACTGGCATTTCTGATTCAACGTTCAGAGTTGTACTTCAACGGGGAAGTTGTCTATCAATCTGAACAGGACTCAAGTAACGAAAGCGTTGCCTTCAAGCTCTATTCGGATGGCATTCGTGAACTCGCGTTCCTCGATGGCCTGTCTGCAGAAGACCTCACCTTCCTCCTTGAATCGCTGTGGGACAGCGTCGATTCCGAGGAAGATGATGACGATATTGTGACTCGTCTATGGTCGAAGAATCTCTCCGCCATTACGATCGTGACCGCCGAAGAAATCGCCAAATCCTCTGCGGGGGGAGAAACCTTTGCACTGCATCCGGCTGGGATGATGGAGGCGTCGGAATCAAGCTTGAGGGAGATTCTCGATCGGGAGCAGACACGCGCCAAGACGGACTCAGGGGCAGGGACTGGAGACGGCGGCACAGGAAGCAGCGATGGCGTGACCTCGGCTGGCGAGAAACCGGGGGCGAAATCCAGGGGCCAGGCCGGACGTTTCAAGTCCGGTCTCGCAGGCTACGAAGTCTCCGACGAAGAATTTGCTCAACTGGCCAAGGAAATCGAGGCTGAAAGCGCCAGGGATAATACGACATACATTTTAGACATGCTCACCGCGATTTTGGCCTCGGAACAATCTCTTGTCATCCTGACCAAGTTGCTCGACCTCTGGGGACAAGTTCTAGACGGCTTGATGGCCCAAGGAAAATGGATCGTGTTAGAAAGCGTGTTGGGACTCTTGCAAGTCACCGCCGAAATGAGACCTGATCTCGGTGACGATCACAAGAAACAGTTGGCGTCCCTCCTCGACACCCTGGGTCGACCGGATCGGATGAGGATGATTGAAGGCTATTTGAATCGGACGCCTGGCGCAGCCACAGATGGGTTGGCAACTGTTCTGTTGTCCATGACGTCTGCTAGCATTCCCGCTTTGTGCGCTCTCTTGGCAAATCTGGAGAATGCAACCCATCAGGCGATCGTGGCTGGAGCCCTTGAGACACTCGCGAAAGATCAACCGGACCATTTGCTTCGTGGTTTGTCGGACCGCCGACCCCGTTACGTCAGAAATCTCCTTGCAATCATCCTCAAATGGAACAATCCCCGCTTTGCAGATTCCATCGAAAAACTAGTGCGCCACCCCGACGTTCAAATAAGGAAGGAAGTGGTGCGGGCCATCGGGATATTCCGCCCGAACGGAAACGGGGCGAAACTGATTTCGCTCTTGACCGATTCAGAGGAGTCGGTGCGGTTTGCGGCCCTCAAACTGCTCACGACCGGTCAATATACGGCTCCATACTCTGTGTGGTCACCACTCGTATCGGCAGACACATTTATGGATCGGCCTCTCAGTGAAAAGCGCGCGGTATTCCAAGCCATGCGAGCCACGAGTAACGATGAAGTTATTCCGTTTTTTGAACGTTTGCTTACGGAATGGTCCTGGACCAACCGGAAGAAAAAGGATGAGCTTGCCGCCCTCGCCGCGGAGGCATTAGGGAAATTGGCTACTCCTGCCGCTCTCGCCGCGCTTGCACTCGGCCAGAAAAAGGCCAGTACCGCTGTACGGCAAGCGTGCGCTACGGCGCTCGTTCAGGCCCAACGACAACAGCAACACGTTAAGCAGGCTGCATCATAGGTAAGGAGCCTCTGCCGTGAATGACATCAAGATCCACGAGACTCCGGTCACGGATGAACAAACCCAGCCGATCCTGACCCATGAACGATCTTTGTCGAGAAAAATCGCCCATGGGTCTGAAGCCAGGGATATCCTTGACCAGCAGATGGCCATATTGGGCATTCAACTGGTCACACAGTTAAACGTCTTGCTCAAGACCTCCCGCATCTATGAGCGCACGAACTCCGCGCTGGACAAACCAGTCGATACGATGCTGACTCTGATCAAAACCATGGCGCAGGATCAACCGCTTACTCTCCGTCTGCAAAACGATTTCTTGTTTCTCGGAGACAGTCACTTAAAAGTGAACGCGCAGCAGATGGCGGTCGCCACCAGCATCATCGATGTCTTGAATGTCTGGAAAATTGGCGGCATCACTTTTTCGCTGGTGGTAGAGTCGAAGGATCTACGTGAGTTTGCCGCCCTCTTTGTCAGTCTTGACCCGGCCAAGAACACAATCGAAGATCTGCAGAAAGAGATCATTTCGCGGAATGTCGCGGGCATTGAGTTAGAAGAACAACGGGAACTGCAAATCCGCGCAGGAACCGGAGCGACAGAGTCATCGCAATCCGGAGATACAAACAGCGCGGGAGCCGATGGCGTAACAAACGGCGATTCAAAGGTGCAACGGAAAATAGCCGCTAAGAACGGGTACGGCAAAGTGGGAGAATCCGTTGGATCTCTGACGAAAGCAGCCCGTGAGGGAGGAACAGTCAGCTTTAAACAAGCCAAACGAGCGATTCAAAACATCATCGATATCATGCAGGATGACGAAGCGACGGTCCTGGGTCTCACGACCCTTCGCTGTCACGATGAGTACACACATAATCATTCGGTCAATGTGTCCTTGTTGTCCATCGCCCTGGCAAATCGCGTCGGCTATCCAAAGGTGGAATTAGCCGACTTGGGCCTGGCAGCACTGTTCCACGACATGGGCAAATCCACCATCCCCCTGGAAGTCCTGAACAAACCGGGAGAGTTCACCGATGACGACTGGAGGCTCATGCGCAATCACCCCACGGAGGGAGTTCTCATTCTGTCGAGAATGAGAGGCATCACGAATTTACCGGGGCGCATGGCAGCAGCGTCATTCGAGCACCATATGAACCAGGACTTTTCGGGATATCCGAAACTGGCCGTGCCCTGGACTCTCTCACTCACCGGCCGTATTCTCACAATCGCAGACTGTTATGACGCCATGACCTCCTCCCGTGTGTATCGTCGTGAGCCCATGTCCCCGTCGAAAGTATTGAATATGATGTTCTCAAAATCCGGGAAGGCATTTGATCCAGTGCTGCTCAAGTTATTCGTGAACTGCGTCGGTATCATTCCCATCGGCAGCCTGGTCATGCTGGAGACAAACGAGTTGGCGGTCGTACTCAAGCCTGCGGCAGACAAAGCGAATGCCGAACGACCCATCATCAGAGTCATTGCCGATCCGCAGGGGGAACCGGTCGAGCACGGGCGCGAAATAGACCTGACCGAGAAAGATGACGCCGGCGAGTTCCGCCACCATATCATCCGCTTGGTTGACAACACTGAGTATAAATTTGACACCAGCCGTTATTTTACGTGAAGGTCTTTACACACCGCACCCTGATCTCTTGACAGAGCAAGGCCCTCCAGCTATTCTCGCACGCGTCATACGGTTTGCAGGGTTACAACAAGGAGTGCTTATGTATATGACGGGAATCCTCTTGAGAAGGGCAACCCTCGCTTTGGCTGCCACGGCCATTCTAGTACTCACGGTGCTTCCTGCGGCACAGGCTGCCGACGCGTTCAAGATGGGAGTCGTCGATCCTCAAGCGGTGTTAGAAAGATCAAAGGCGGGCAAGAAAGCCCTGGATGGCTTCAAAGAATATGTCGCCACGAGGCAGAAATTATTGGCCGGGGATGAAGAAGAGCTGCGCAACCAGGAGAAGACGCTCAAGGACCAAATGGCGAAATTGAGCGATACCGAAAAAAAAGAAAAAGAGACTCAGTTTCGCGTAAAGGTCCAAGACTTCCAAAAGCGCGCACAGGAGTTTAATCAGGAATTGCAGGGGAAGCAGAAGGAATTACTCGATGACTATATGAAACGAATTTCTTCGGCCACTAAGACTGTGGCGGAAAAAGGCGGCTTTGCTCTCGTGGTTGATAAAGGCAGCGAACAAGTCGTTAAAATTGTGATCTACAACAAAGACACCATCGATTTAACCGAGC
>Ga0134122_10003783_pt1 | contig 11259 bp, 11 predicted proteins | sample KB302_FD_96461 | JGI IMG/M metagenome (GOLD analysis project Ga0134122, IMG submission 96461) | Terrestrial soil microbial communities without Nitrogen fertilizer from Kellogg Biological Station, Michigan, USA - KB3-0-2 | ecosystem: Environmental > Terrestrial > Soil > Unclassified ...
GCCAAGTTCGTCGGCCACGACGGCTTCGACTGGGAGGCGATCTCCAAGGCGATCGAGAAGAACGAGAAGAAGGGCAGGGTGGTGTCGGGCGCCTCGACCATCAGCCAGCAGCTGGCGAAGAACCTGTTCCTCTCGGGCGAGCGTTCGTGGCTGCGCAAGGGCCAGGAGGCGGTAATCACGTGGATGCTCGAATCCACGATGAGCAAGCAGCGCATTCTCGAGCTCTACCTCAATTTTGCCGAGTGGGGTGACGGCGTGTTCGGCGCGGAAGCAGCCGCGCGTTACCACTTCGGCACCAGCGCGGCGGGGCTTAACGCGACACAGGCGGCGTTTCTGGCGGCAATCCTGCCCAGCCCGCGACGCTATGGACCGGGCGCGATCACGCCGTACGTCGCCGGGCGGATCGAAACGATCCTCGCGCGCATGCCGGCGGCGCAGATACCCTAGCCAGGTCCGCCCGCATGAGCGAATTTCCGACCCGCCTGGAAGTCGAGGACCTGCACCAGAACCTGGCGGCGGTGCAGGAGATGCTTGCGAGCAAGAGCGAAAGCGCCGAACTGCGCGCGACGCTGGACAAGCTGCACCCGGCCGATCTCGCCTACGTCCTGGAAGCCCTGCCGCTCGAGGAGCGGCAGCTGGTCTGGGACCTGGTCAAGGCCGAGCGCGAAGGCGAGATCCTGCTCGAACTCTCGGAGGCCGTGCGCGAGTCGCTCATCGCGACCATGGACTCGAAGGAATTGGTCGCGGCTGCCGAGACGCTCGAAGCGGACGAAATTGCCGATCTCGCACCGGACCTGCCCAAGGAGGTGGTGCAGGACGTCATCCGCGCGCTGCCGCAGGAGGAGCGGGTGCTGCTGCGCGCGGCGCTCTCGTACGACGAAGGCACGGTCGGCGCGCTGATGGATTTCGACCAGATCACGGTGCGCGAGGATGCGACGCTCGAGGCGGCGACGCGTACCCTGCGCGGCCTGGATGAATTGCCGGCGCATACCGACCAGCTGTTCGTGGTGGACCGCGTCGAGCGCCTCACCGGCACGCTGCCGCTCGCGCGCCTTATCGTGTCCGACCTGACCCGGCAGGTCGGCGAAGTCATGGTGCCGGAGAGCGTGAAACTGCGTCCGGAGGACCGCGCCGAGGATGCGGCGCAGGCCTTCGAGCGCTATGACCTCGCTTCCGCGCCGGTGGTCGATCTGATCACCGGGCGACTGGTGGGTCGCGTGACGGTCAACGCGGTGATGGACCACATCCGCGAGAAGAGCGCGGAAACGCAGCTCGCGGAAGCTGGGCTGTCGAAGGAGGAGGATGTCTTCGCCCCGGTCTGGAACAGCTTCAAAAACCGCTGGGCCTGGCTGGCCGCGAACCTGGTGACCGCGTTCATCGCCTCGCGCGTAATCGGCGCTTTCGAGGGCTCGATCGGCAAGCTGGTGGCGCTCGCCGCGCTGATGCCGATCGTCGCCGGCATCGGCGGCAACTCGGGGAACCAGACCATCACCATGATCGTGCGTGCGCTCGCCCTGGGACAGATCCAGTCGTCGTACTGGGCCAAGCTGATCAGCAAGGAACTCGGCGTGGCGACCCTGAACGGGGTGGTCTGGGGCGGGCTGCTCGGCTTCGCGACCTACCTGCTCTATGGCAACGTCGCGCTGGGCGGCGTGATGGCGCTCGCGATGCTGCTCAACCTGCTGCTCGCCGCAGGCATGGGCGTCGCGATACCCTACCTGCGCGCCCGCTTCGGCCGCGATCCCGCGGTCGGCTCCTCGGTGCTGATCACCGCCTGCACCGATTCGGGCGGGTTTTTCATATTTCTCGGCCTGGCGACGCTGTTCTTGCTATAAGGCACGAGCCTGTAACTCGGGAGTGATATCCATGAAGCCCGCAAGCATTGCCGCCCAGGCGCTGGGCTGGGAGGACGAAAAAACCCGCGCCATCGTGCCGCCGATCCATACCTCCACGACCTTCATCCGCGACCCCGACAACCAGTTCCGCTCTGGCCGCGTCTATGCGCGAGACCAGAACCCGACCTTTGATCAGGCGGAGGCGGTGCTGACCGCGCTCGAAGGCGGGTATGCGTCGCTCCTTTTCGCTTCGGGCATGGCGGCGGCCACGGCTGTCTTCCAGGCGCTCTCTCCCGGCGACCATGTGCTTGCGCCGAAGGTGATGTACTGGTCGCTGCGCAACTGGCTCGCGAATTTCGCCACGCAATGGGGCCTGCGTGTGGAGTTCATCGACATGACCAGCGCCGACGAGCTGCGGCGCGCGATACAGCCCGGCAAGACCAGGCTGGTCTGGATCGAAACGCCCGCCAACCCGCTCTGGTCGATTACCGATATCTCCCTCAGCTGCGAGATCGCGCACGCTGCGGGCGCAGCGGTGGCGGTGGATTCCACGGTCGCGACGCCGGTTCTGACGCGGCCGTTCGAGTTCGGTGCCGACATCGTGATGCACGCAGGGACAAAGTATCTGAATGGCCACTCGGACGTGATCGCGGGAACGCTCACCACACGCGTCGACGGGCCGCTGTGGCAGCGCATCAGAAGCGTGCGCGCGCAGGTCGGCGGGGTGCTCGGCACGTTCGAAGCCTGGCTGCTCACGCGCGGCATGCGCACGCTGTTCCCGCGCGTGCGCGTGGCCTGCGCCAGCGCGCAGGCGATCGCGGAGCACTTCGCCACGCACCCGCGCATCGACGAAGTGATGTACCCGGGGCTGGCCTCGTTCCGCGGGCACGCGACCGCGGCCAAACAGATGCAAGGCGGTTTCGGCGGCATGTTGTCGATCCGTGTGCGGGGACCGGGCGGAGGTGAAGCCGCCGCCATTGCTGCCGCCGCCAAAGTCGAATTGTGGAAACGCGCAACTTCCCTGGGTGGCGTGGAAAGCCTGATCGAGCATCGCGCCAGCATCGAAGGCGCGGGCACGCCCGCGCCGGCGAATCTGTTGCGCCTTTCCACGGGCATCGAGGACACCGGCGACCTGATCGCCGATCTCGAGCAGGCGCTGGGGCGCTAGCCGCCGGCCTGAAGCCGGAATGCCTCGCGCGCCGCGGCGAGCGTTGCGTCGATCTCGGCGCGGCCGTGGGATGCGGAGACGAAGCCCGCCTCGTAGGCCGACGGTGCGAGGTACACGCCGCGCTCGAGCATGGCGTGGAAAAAACGGTTGAAGCGCTCCTTGTCGCACTGCATGACTTCGGCGAAGCTCGTCGGCGGCGCAGCGCGGAAGTAGAGGCCGAACATGCTGCCGATCGCCTGCGCCGAGAAAACGACCCTGGCCTTTTGCGCTTCGGATTTGAGGCCTTGAATCAATTCTTCCGTGACGCTGGAAATTTTGTCCTGGAAACCTGCCGTATCCACAAGCTTCAGAGTCGCCAATCCGGCAGCGACAGCCACAGGATTGCCTGACAAGGTGCCCGCCTGGTAGACCGGACCGAGCGGTGCGATCTTCTCCATGATCTCGCGCCTGCCGCCGAACGCGCCGACCGGCAACCCGCCGCCGATCACTTTCCCGAGCGTGGTGAGGTCCGGCCGGATGCCGTAGCGCGCCTGCGCGCCGCCCAGCGCGACGCGAAAGCCCGTCATCACTTCGTCGAAGATCAATACGGCGCCATGCCGGCCGCAATTTTCGCGCAGCGATTCGAGGAATCCGGGTTTGGGCAGGACGAGATTCATGTTGCCTGCGACCGGCTCGACGATCACACCTGCAATCTGCTTTCCTTTGTCCTTGAAAAGATTTTCCAGCTGCGAGATGTCGTTGAAATCGAGCACCAGGGTGTGTGCCGCAGTTTCTGGCGGCACGCCGGCGGAACTCGGGTTGCCGAACGTGAGCGCGCCGGAGCCGGCCTTTACCAGCAGGCTGTCGGCGTGGCCGTGGTAACAGCCCTCGAACTTGACGATCAGGCTGCGCCCGGTGTGGCCGCGGGCAAGGCGAATCGCGGACATCGTCGCCTCGGTACCTGAGGAGACGAGGCGCACCATTTCCACCGACGGCACCAAACGGCAGATCGCTTCAGCCAGTTCGATCTCGCCCTCGGTCGGGGCGCCGAAGGAAAGCGCCATCGATGCCGCGGCCTGCACCGCCTCGACGACTTGCGGGTGGGTGTGACCGAGCACCATCGGCCCCCAGGAGCCGACGTAGTCGACGTAGCGATTGCCTTCCACGTCCCAGAGATAGGCGCCGGCGGCGCGTGCGAAGAAGGGCGGTGTGCCGCCGACGGCGCGAAAGGCGCGTACTGGCGAGTTCACCCCCGCGGGAATGCGCGCCTGCGCGCGCTCGAACAGGTCCTTATTGCGCGAAGTCATGCTAAAAGAGCTTACCGTAGGCGCGCGCCCGCTCGGCGATATCCGTTGCCTCGAACAGGTTCGAGATGACCGCCAGGCCGTCGGCGCCTGCGGCGAGAAGCTGCGGCGCGTTTTGCAGCGTGATGCCGCCGATCGCGACCAGCGGCACGCCGAGGGCGCGCGCTTCGCCAAACAGCGCAAGCGGCGCGCGCACCGCGCCGGGCTTGGTGGGGGAAGGGAACACGCTGCCGAAAGCAATGTAGTCCGCGCCCGCGGTGACCGCAGCGCGGGCGGTGGCAAGCGAGTCGTAGCAGGAAACCCCAAGGATCCTGCCTTCCAGTCTTGCGCGCGCTGTTGCCAGATCCCCGTCGTCGCGGCCGAGATGCACGCCGTCGGCGCCAGCTTCGAGCGCGAGCTCAATGTCGTCGTTGACGACAAAGGGCACGGCGCGTTCCCGGCACATGCGCGCAAGAAATTTCGCTTCATCGATACGCTGCCGGCCCTTGCTGCGGTACTGCAGCATCGCGATGCCGCCCTCGAGCGCCTGCGCGATTTGCCGTAAGAGCGTTTTGGAGTCGGCGCGCTCCGGCGTCAGCGCGTACAGGCCGCGCAGTCTCATCGCGATTCGAAAAAGCGCTCGGGTATCGACTGGCCGCGGCCCGGCGAGAATCCGGCGGCAAGCGATTTCCAGGTGTATTCCTGCGCCTGCCGGACTGCCTGTTCTACCGCCAGACCCTTCGCGAGCAACGCAGCGATGGCCGAAGCCAGCGTGCAACCCGAACCGTGGTAGCTCGCTGGCAGGCGTTCCCAGCGATCCTCGCGCACGACGCCGCGCGCGTCGTAGAGTGTGTTGACAACCTGCGCACCCGCTTCATGGGTGCCGGTCACTAGTACGTAGCGGCAGCCCAGGCGCACGAGTTCGCGCGCGCAGCCGGCAAGATCCGCCTGCGGCGCCGCGCGCGCCAGGCGGCGGGCTTCGATGCTGTTCGGCGTGAGCATGGTGGTGCGCGGCAGGAGCGAATTGCGCAATGCCTCTATGGCGTCGGGTTCGGCGAGGCTATCGCCGCGTCCCGAGGCGAGCACCGGATCGAGCACCACGGGAACGCGCGGGTGCTCGGCGAGGATCGCGGCGATCACCTGCGCATTGCGCGCCGAGCCGAGCACGCCGAGCTTGAATGCGGCGACCGCGATATCCTCGAGTACAAGGCGAGCCTGGCGTTCGACCAGAGCCGCTTCGATCGCGTGCATGCTCTCGACGCCGCGCGTGTCCTGCACCGTGAGGCCGGTCAACACCGACAATGGATGGCAGCCGAAGCTCGCGATCGTGAGCAGGTCCGCCTGCAAGCCGGCGCCGCCGGTCGGATCGGACGCGGCGAAGGAAAGTACGGCCGGAGGTGAAGACGGCATGCGTTGGTCCCGGGAACAGGCGTCAAGTCGCCTGTTATTATCCGGGGCAATTTTACTTTCACGCGACCCATGGCCGAGCAGCAGGTTCAATACAAGACATGGATGTGCCTCATCTGCGGATGGGTCTACGACGAAGCGGCAGGAATCCCCGGCGAAGGCATTGCGCCGGGCACGCGCTGGGAGGATGTGCCGATGAACTGGACCTGTCCGGAATGCGGCGCGCGCAAGGACGACTTCGAAATGATGGAGATCTGAGCTTTCAGCCCTTGAAGGCGGCGGCGAAGCGCCCGCCGAGCGACTTCAGGCGTCCCATGATGGAATCTTCGGCGGCGCCCCGCTTGCCCGCCTTGGCCGATTCGGCGCGCAGCAGCGCGGGAGATTTTGCCATCCGCGCGTAGCGCTGCAGCGCCGCGCCCAGAGCGGCCTGCAACAGCGAGTAGTTCACCGGCTTTTTCAGGAAGCGGTAGATGCGCGCTTCATTGATCAGGCTGATGATCAGTTCCGAGTCCGAGGCCGCCGAGAGGCTGATGAGCTGCGTCTGCGGCGAACTCTTTTTCAGGATCCGCAGCAGCGCTGCCGGGTCCTGTGCGCCCAGATCGAGGTCGCACACCAGGGTGGCAATTTCCTCCGCGGCGAGGATTTCCAGCGCCGCATCCACGTTGGCCGCATCGAGCACGCGGTAGTTGTCCTTTGCGAGCTCGCGTGTCGCGCGCGCGAGGGTCGCCTCGCCCAGTACCAGGACCGCCGCGTTCGGCGGCAGCGTCGGTGCCGGGCTCGCCGCTGCCGCTTCCAGCGCGATCGCTACGTCCACCGCCTCGGCGACGGTCGCGCGCAGGTCTTCCTCCTGCCAGGGCTTGGAAACGAAGCGGAACACCTCGCTCTCGTTGACCGAGCCGACGATCGCGGCGAGATCCGAGTAACCCGTGAGCAACAGACGAACGGTGCCTGGCGCGATGCCTTTGGCCTGGCGCAGCAGTTCCACACCCGGCATTTCCGGCATGCGCTGGTCGCTGACCAGCACATGAAAGCGCCGCGCCTGCAGCCGCTCGAGCGCGAGGGCGCCGCTGTTTGCGACTTCGACTTCGTATTTGTCGCGAAAGAGATAGCTCAGCGCATTCAGTACGCGCTCCTCGTCATCGACGAAAAGTACTGCCGGCTTGCGCGCCTTTGATTTGACAGGCTCGGCAACGGGCTCGGCAGCGGGCGGGGCGATTGGAACCGCCATCTGTTGTGTTTTCTCGATCGCCTTCGCCGCTGGCGCCGCCGCCGGGGTACCGAGCGCGCGGCGCAGGGCGCCGACGTTTCCCGCGATGCCGGCGAGAGGCGGCAGCATGGTGGTCTGGGCCGCGGCCGGCGCGCTGCCGGGAAACGCATGGCGCAGGGCATCGAGGAATTCACGTGCGCCGCGATAGCGATTCTGCGGTTTCTTCGCCATCGCTTTGGCCAGCACCATGTCGATGGTGACCGGCAGGCGCGGCTCGTAGGTAGAGGCGGGCGGCGCCGGTTCCTGCAGGATCTGGTGTATCAGCTTGCCGTCCCTGCCATCGAAAGGCCGGCGCCCGCACAGCACTTCGTAGACGATCACGCCCGCGGAGTAGATGTCGCTGCGCTCGTCGATTTCCTTGCCATCGTACTGCTCCGGCGCCATGTAGTAGGCAGTGGCTGGCACTTCGCCCTGCTGCGCCAACTGCGAGCGCTCGATGCGAGCGATGCCAAAATCGCTGATCTTCGCCTCGCCCATGTTGCTGATGAGGATGTTGCCGGGATTGAGGTCCCGATGCACGACGCCGCGGCCGTGCGAGTAGTCGAGCGCCTCGAGCAGCTGCTCGAGTACCGTGGGCAGCTTCGAGAGGTCGGGCCGCCAGCCGCCGCGCATGTGGTCGTGCAGCGAGCGCCCTTCGACGAGCTCCATCGCAATCCAGGCGTAGGCGTCGTCCTCGCCATATTCATGGATCGCGACCACGTTCTGGTGCTGCAGGCTGCCGGCGGCCTGCGCCTCGCGCTTGAAGCGCTCGAGGATTTGCGCCGCCTCGCGCGCATCGAGTTCCGCCTTGCAGATGACCTTGAGGGCCGAGGCGCGCCGGATCACCGCATCGAGGCCGCGGTAGACGATCGCCATCCCGCCGCGGCCAAGCTCGCCCGAGATCTCGTACCTGCCGATGCGCTCGGGCGACATGCGGCGCTAGGCGGCCCTGGCCACGGGCGGATTGATCGGCAGCACGATGGTGAAACGCGTGCCCGCGCCCGGCTTGGACTGGACTTCCAGCTTGCCGCCATGGTTCTCGATGATCTTGTAGCTGACCGAGAGTCCCAGACCGGTGCCCTTGCCGACCGCCTTGGTGGTGAAGAACGGATCAAAAATTTTTGGCAGCACGTCGGCCGGAATGCCCGAACCGTTGTCGGCCACTTCCACCAGGACATGCGCCGCATCGCGCATGGCGGTGCGCACCGTGATCGTGCCGTCGCCGTCGCGCGTCGCCTGCGCCGCGTTGGCGAGCAGGTTCAGGATCACCTGGTTGATCTGCGATGGCGAGCAGCTGACGCGCGGGATCGGGCCGAACTGCTTGTGCACGATGCGTTTTTCGAGTTGCGCGTGACCAATCCGGATCGAACTCTCGATGCCCTCGTGCAAATCGAATTCGGCGACCATGCCGCGGTCCAATCGGCTGAAATTCTTCAGATTGGCGACAATCTCGGAAATCTGCTCGATGCCGAAGAGGCCGTCCTTCACCAGCCGTTCGAGGTCGTCGAGCGCGCTGCGCCCAGCCGTTTTTCCGGCCAGTTCCTCCACCAGTCCGCGTACCAGCGCGAACTGGGCTCCGAGCGCGGCTTCATCGGCGTTTTGCGCCGAGAGCAGCGCGAGCAGCCGCTCTGTCTCCACCGCCAGCCTGCCGGTGCGCGGCACGCTCTTGCCGACCGCATCGAGGCTCGATTTCACGTACGCAAGGGGCGTGTTCACTTCGTGCGCGATGCCGGCCACCATCTGGCCGAGCGACGACATTTTCTCGCTCTGGATCAGCATCGCCTCGGATTCCTTCAGCCTGGCGAGCGCGTCGGACAGATCGCGCGTGCGGTCGCGCACGCGCGCTTCGAGAGTTTCGTTGGCGTCGCGCAGCTCCCGGCTGCGCTGGTCCAGGCTCCAGACCAGGAAGGCAAGCACGGCAAGCAGGAAGCCGGAGTAATAGAGCAGGCCCAGGCGGTAGAGCTCGGCCTCGGTCAGTGCTTCGTCGAAGGCCCGGTCGATGGCGCGTGCAAGCGTGTCGAGGCGCGGGCCGGTGGAGGCGTACCAGGCCTGGCCGAAAAGCTCGTCACTGCTCGCGCGCAGCGCAGCGAGCTTCGCTTCCTCTGCCGGTTCGGTGCGCCGCGCCTCGGCCAGCGCGCTCTGCGTCTCCGCGAGGCGCACCAGCAGCGCGAACTTCTCCTCAAACGCCCGCTTAAGCTGCGCCAGCTCGCGGCCGACCAGGGGATCGCCCAGTCGCAGCGCGCGGACTTCGAGTCTCGTGTAGGCGAGGCGGTAGCGTTGTGACGGCACGACGGTGCGCGACGCGTCCGCGGCCGCGTTCGCCGCGCCGCGCACGGGTAGCTGGGCGTAAATCAATTGCTGGTTCCAGCCCGCATCGGCGGCGCGCAGTTCGGCGAGTGCGGCGCGCGCGCCTTCGACAGCGGCGAGATCCACCGAGTTCGAGAGCCAGTAGATGAACGCCCAGCCACCGGTCAGAACCAGTGCCATGAAGCCGTAGCCGATAAGTCGCAAAACGCGCATGGACGTGCCAGTCGGAATTGGGCAATTCGCGGGTGTCGCCGTTCGCAACCTCGGTCTTTGCCCGGGGCGCCCGAGTATACCGGCGGCTCGATGGGCGATGCGGTAAAATAGCGTCAAGCGTGTCATCGATCAATCTGACGAATCATTTCCTGATCGCCATGCCCAACATGGCCGATCCGTACTTTGCCAAATCACTGACGTACGTCTGCGAGCACAACGATCAGGGCGCGCTCGGCATTGTCGTCAACCGCCCCATCGACATGACCCTGCAGGCGCTGTTCGAGCGCCTCTCGCTCAGCCTCAAGGACCAGGCTTACGCCGACGCGCCAATTTATTTCGGCGGCCCGGTGCAGACCGATCGCGGTTTCGTGCTGCACCTGCCGGCGGGCGAGTGGCAGTCGACGCTCAAAGTCAGCAGCGGGGTGCGCGAGACCATCGGCCTGACGACCTCCAAGGACATTCTGGAGGCAGTCGGACGCGGCGAGGGCCCCGCGAAGCTGCTCGTCTCGCTGGGCTACGCCGGCTGGTCGGCGGGGCAGATCGAGCATGAGCTGAAGCAGAACGCCTGGCTCACCGTGGAAGCCAAGGACGCCATCTTGTTCGACATGCCGGCCGACGAGCGCCTGCCCGCCGCCATGCAATTGCTCGGCATCGACTACGCACGGCTCGCCGACCAGGCGGGACATGCCTGACAAGGCGCGCAGTACAACCTCCGTCACTGTCCTCGCGTTTGATTTTGGTTTGCAGCGTATCGGCGTCGCCGTGGGCGAGGCCGAACTCGGCACCGCGCATCCGCTACCCGGCATCAAGGCCGGCACCCAACCCGGCCGCCTCACCGCGATCGAGCGCATGGTGAGAGAGTGGCAACCCGCGCTGCTGCTGGTCGGGCGTCCTCTGGACGAAGACGGCGCGCCGCACGAGATGACGCGCCGCGCGGAACGTTTCGCGCGCCAGCTTAGCGGCCGCTTCAAGCTCCCGGTCGAACTGGTCGACGAGCGCTACAGCACCGTCGAGGTCGAAAGCCGCATGCGGGCCGCCTACGGCGGGCGCAAAACCGCGGAGCTCGCGCGCGGCAAGACGCTCGATTCGCAGGCGGCGCAAATCATCCTCGAGCAGTACTTCGGCGGCAAGGAGGCGCATGGGCAAGCTACCTGAGGCCGAAAGCCTGCTGCCGAAGCTTGCCGCCGAGTTGAAGGCGCGCATCACGCCCGAGACCGCGATGATCGGCCTGCACACGGGCGGCGCCTGGGTCGCCGAGCGGCTGCACCCGCTGCTCGGGTTGAAGGATCCGCTCGGCCTCATGGATATTGCCTTTTACCGCGACGACTACGCCAAGGAAGGCCTCAAGCACGATCCGAAACGCACGCGGATTCCGTTCGAAGTCGAGGGCAAGGACCTGCTGCTGGTCGACGACGTTCTCTATACCGGGCGCACGGTGCGCGCGGCGATGAACGAATTGTTCGACTACGGCAGGCCGCGCAGCATCGCGCTGGTGGTGCTTGCCGACCGCGGCGGCCGGCAGCTGCCGATTGCCGCGCAGTACTGCGGCGCGCACGTGGACGTGCCCGAGGGCATGCGGCTGCGCCTGAAGCGCGCCGCGGACGGCAAGCTCGCGCTGGAGTTTGAACGTGCCGGCTAATCCGCAACTCAACGCCAACGGCGAGCTGCAGCACCTGCTGTCGATCGAGGGCCTGCCGCGCGAAATACTCAGCCAGATCCTCGACACCGCGGAGCCGTTCGCCGGCGTGACCGAGCGCGAGGTGAAAAAGGTGCCGCTGCTGCGCGGCAAGAGCGTGTTCAACCTCTTCTTCGAGGCCTCCA
>Ga0134122_10003784_pt1 | contig 11259 bp, 8 predicted proteins | sample KB302_FD_96461 | JGI IMG/M metagenome (GOLD analysis project Ga0134122, IMG submission 96461) | Terrestrial soil microbial communities without Nitrogen fertilizer from Kellogg Biological Station, Michigan, USA - KB3-0-2 | ecosystem: Environmental > Terrestrial > Soil > Unclassified ...
AAGGGCAGGCGGTCCATGTCCTCGAGCACGGCCCGCTCGGGGTTGTGGGCGACGCGGTCCCCGCTGCGGTACGAGAGCCCCGCGATGCCCGCCAGCGGGCGGCCCTGCGCCACCTCCTGCACGGTGAAGTCGAACTCGCTGCCCGCCACGAAGGCGAGCGCGGCGCTGGCCCGGAGCGAGGGCTCGGGCGCCACCGCCACCGCGGCGCCCACCATGCCGATCATGAGCGCGGGGTTCTCCGCCTTGAGCGCCTCCGCGACCTTGACGTCGCCCGCGAAGGACGGCGTGCTCGTGTGGATCACGCAGAGGTCGTATTGCCGCGCCAGCGGCCGCACGTCGTCCAGGGTGAGGCCGTCGGGCGGCGCGTCCACCAGGCGAGACCCCGGCACGAGGGCGGCGGGCTGAGCCAGCCAGGTCGGATACCAGAAGGACCGGATCTCGCGCCGGGCCTGGTACCGGGAGCCGGCGCCGCCGTCGAAGCCGTCGGCGGAAGGGGGATGGAGGAAGAGCGTGCGGAGATAGTCGGGCGCCATGTCGATCAACTCTAATATACACGGGTATACACGTCGCGAGCGTGACGGACCCTCGCGCGCATGGGATACTCGGCCCGCGTGATCGCCCTGGCTTTCGTGTTCCTCCGCGCGCTCGGACTGAGCGGTCAGGCGCTCGCCCTCGGGGGGGCCGCCGTCGGCCTCGCCGTCCTCCTTCCCTGGCTCCGCGCCGAGCCCGCGCTGGGCGCGGCCGCCCGCCGCTCGCTGCAGCTCACCGCGTGGGGCGCCGGCCTGGCCATGGCCGCCCAGGCCGGCAGCCTGCTTCTGGTTTTGGCGTCGGTGGCCGACGCGCCGGGCTGGGCGCCGGGTGTCGTGCTCGCCACCCCACTCGTCCACGCGAGCCTCCTGCGCCTCGTCTTCGGCCTCGCCACCCTCGCCGCCGCCGCCACCGTCGCGCGCGCGCCCGCGGCGCGGGGACGCCGGCTCGCGCTGCTGGGGGCGGCCCTCGCGCTCGCGGCGAGCGCGGCGGGCACCAGCCACGCCGCGGCGAGGCTGGACAGCCGCGCCGCGCTGCTCGGCCTGGACGCGATCCATCAGGTTGCGACCTCGATCTGGGTGGGTGGGCTCGTGCACCTCGCGGCGCTCGCGCTCGCGCGGGGCGCCGCGCCGTGGCCGGCGCGCGCGCTCGCGGCCTTCTCGCGGATCGCGCTGGCCGCCGTCGCCACGCTCGCCGTCACCGGCGCCGCGCTGGCGTTCGCCTATGTGGGGGATCTCGACGCGCTGGTGGGAACGTCCTACGGCGGCATGCTCGCCACCAAGCTCGCGCTCTTCGGGGGGCTGGTCGGGCTGGGCGCGCTCAATTTCTCCGCCGTGCGCCGGCTCCCTCCCGGCCGCGCCGTGCTCCCCGAGCGGCTGCGCCGATTCATCGAGGTGGAAGCAGGGCTGGGCGTGACGCTGCTCTTCGTGGCGGCTTCGCTCGGCTCGGCCCCGCCCGCGGTGGACGTGACGGCCGACCGCGCCACCGCGGCGGAAGTGGTCGAGCGCTTCACCCCGCGCTGGCCGCACCTGACCACCCCGAGCCTTGCCCAGCTCGAGGCCGTGTCCGACCTGGACGATCCGCTGGCGCCGCGCACCGCCGCCGACATCGCGTGGTCCGAGTACAACCACAACGTGGCCGGGCTCGTCGTGCTGGCGGTGGGCCTGCTCGCCGCGCTGGACCGGCTGGCCGGCATCGGCTGGGCCCGCCACTGGCCCCTGGCCTTTCTGCCACTCACGGTATTCCTCCTCTTCCGCAGCGACCCCGGCAGCTGGCCGCTCAGCGAGACCGAGACCTTCGTCGAGGGCCTGACCGATCCCGAGGTGCTCCAGCACCGTGTGTTCGCGCTGCTGCCCGCCGCGCTGGGGATCTTCGAGTGGCTGGTACGGACCGGCCGCCTCGCCGCCAGGCCCTGGGCTCGCGTCTTCCCCCTCCTTGTCGCGGCGGGAGGCGGGTTGCTCCTCGCGCATGCGCATCCCCTGGTGCACGTGAAGGAAGCCTACCTGATGGAGATCACCCACCTGCCCCTGGGCGCGCTGGCCGTCCTCGCGGGCTGGGCGCGCTGGCTCGAGCTACGGCTCCCGGCGCGCGAGGGACGCATACCGGGCCGGCTCTGGCCGCCGGCGCTCCTCGCCATCGGCGTTCTGCTGATCTTCTACCGCGAAGGCTGAGGCGCGCCGACGCTCACGTAGAGCCGCCGGCCATTGTGGCTGAGCAGGAGCCGCACGCGCTCGGGCGGCAATCCGGCCACCACGCTCCGCTCGGGCGCCCGCGGCGTGACGAGATAGGTGGTGCCACCCGACAGCCAGGCGTCCTTGAATCGCGCCGCCGTCCAGAACGTCTCGCGCGCGTCGGCGAAGGTGGCGCCGAAGCCCAGCACGCTGCGCGTCCCGTCCAGCAGGATCGGACGGCGCCCGGAATAGAGCTCGAGCGCGCCGGAGACCTCGATGGGGCCCTCGTGCGCGATCAGATCGCCGGGCTTCGCCCGCGCGGCCAGCTCCGCGCCGAGCCGATCCACCGCGCGGGAGTCGGCCATCACGCGCAGGCCCTCGCCCACCAGCGGCAGCGTGGCCAGCATGGTCACCGCGACCAGGGCCGCCGCGGCGGCGCCGGGGACCGCGATCCGGCGCAGGCCGCCGAGCAGGGCCAGCGCCGCCGCGCCCGCGCCCAGCACCAGCGCGGCTCTGGCAAGAAGCGCCGCGAACTCCGGCCAGCGGACGATGACACTCACGTCCCCGGCGAGCGTGGTCGCCTTGCGCGCGGTGGGATCGGCGACGCCCAGCACGCTCTCGCCGAAGAGGCGGCCGTCGCTGGCGGCCGCGAGCGCGCACGCCAGGGCGGCCAGCCCCAGCAGCGCGGCGTGCAGCAGGGCCGCGCCCCGCGCCCCGTCGCGGCGCTCGTGCCACCAGCGCGCCGCGAGCAGCGCCACCGCGCCATAGGCGGGGAGCCCGTAGTGCGGCAGCCGGAACGGAATCGCCGCGAACAGGATCAGAAGCCCGGCCGTCCAGAGCGCGAGGGCGAGCCACGGGATCTCCCGCGCCTCGCGCCAGGCGCGGCGGCGCGCCAGCGTCCATAGCATGAGCGCGGCGGGCACGATCCAGGGGAAGGCCCCCATCCCCGCCGCAGCGAGGAACTCGCCCGCGCCGAGCGGCACGTCCTCGTCGGGATACGCTCGCGTGAGCGTCGCATTGCGCAGGTGGTTGTCCACCACGGTGTACCAGAGATAGCCGGGGTTGGTCCACGCGGCAAGCGCCGTCCAGCCCGCGCCGATGACGACGAGGCCCACGAGCGCCAGCGGCGGCAGCCAGGCGCGCACCGGACGCAGCCGGCCCGCCATCGCGAGCGCCACCGCGAGCGCGGCCAGCGGGCCCACGAGGCCCAGCGGATCCTTGGCGAGGACGGCCAGCCCCAGCGCCACGCCGCCCAGCGCGGCCGAGACGAGGGGGCCGCCGCGCGCGCGCATCAGGAGCCCTGCCAGACCCCACTGGATGCCGGCGAGAAACAGCGTCTCGGGGCGCACATAGCGCGCGAAGGCATAGAAGAAGCCGCAGGAGAGCAGCGCGACGCCGGCGAGGAGCCCGACGCCCGGGCCGAGCAGCCGCGCCCCCAGCCAGGCCGTGGCCGCCACCGCGAGCACGGCGCCCGCCACCGGCGCCAGCCGCGCCGCCCACTCGGAGACGCCCCAGATCTCGAAGGCGCCCGCCTGGAGCAGATAGAGGAGCGGCGGCTTGTCGAAGTAGCGGACGCCGTTGAGCCGCAGGGTGAGCCAGCTCCCCGATCGCCACGCCTCGCGCGCGATCTCGGCATGCTGGCCCTCGCCCGGGTCATCGAACGGCGCCGCGCCGAGGCCGGGCAGGAGCAGCGCCAGCGCCAGCGCGGCGGCGGCGAGGGTCACGCGCGCGGCGGCGTGAGAGCGGGGCGGCTCCACGCGGCGCGCTAGGGAACGAGCCGGCCCGCGGAGAGCCGGAGGGACACATCCGCCTCCGCGGCCGCTTCCGACCGATGCGTCACGAGGATCACCGTCGCGCCGCGCGTTCGCGCCTGCGCGCGCAGCTCGGCGAGAATGGCGCGCGCGTGCGCGTCGTCGAGGTTGCCGGTGGGCTCGTCCGCGAGTAGCAGCGGAGGGGAGTTCAGCACCGCGCGGCAAAAGGCCACGCGCTGCTGCTCGCCGCCGGAGAGCTGGGCGGGGTAGTGCCCGCGCCGGTGCGCCACGCCCATTCGCTCCATGAGGGCCAGCGCCTCCCGCGTGGCGGTGCCGCGGTCCCGGCCGATATAGCGCGCGGCCAGCAGCACATTGTCCAGCGCGGTCAGGCTTCCGATGAGGAGGAAGGCCTGGAAGACATAGCCGATCCGCGTCCCGCGCACCCGGCACTGGGCCCGCCGGCCCAGCGGGCTGACGCGCTCGGCGTCGAACCAGATTTCACCGGCGTCGGCGGGCTCGAGCAGCCCGAGGAGATTCAGGAGCGTGGACTTGCCGGAGCCGGACTCCCCGATCACCGCCACCACCTGTCCCGGCCGGGCCTCGAGGTCCACGCCGTCCAGCACGCGCACCGGCGCCGCGCCGTCGACGCCGGGGTAGATCTTCGTGAGCCCGGTGGCCCGGATGATCATGGCGGCGCCTGGGAGGACGGCCCGGGCTCACGCCCCGCGGCGAATGGCCTCGGCGGGCGAGAGCCGGGCGATGCGCAGCGTGGCGTAGGCGGCGGCAAGCCCGCCCAGCAGCACCGCGAAGACCAAGGCGAAGGTGAGGAGGCGCGGCGAGAAGTAGAAGAGCTGCTGGCCCTCGCGGAGCGTGCGCCAGTCCACCGCGGCGCCGATGCCCAGCGCGAGCAGCACGCCCAGGCCCACGCCCCAGAGGCTCACGGCCAGGGCCTCGCCGAGCACCTCGCGCAGCAGCTGCGCGTCGGTGGCGCCCAGCGCGCGCTTGACGCCGAAATCCCGAATGCGCTCGAAGACGGCGGCAGTCACGGTATTGGCGAGCGAGAGCCCGCCGATGACCAGACCGAGCCCGCCGATGCCGATGAGGAGGGCGGAGAAGAAGGCGGTGGAGGTGCGCAGGAGGCGCGAGAGCTCCCCGGGGATGGTCACGTTGACGCCCTTCACCGAAGCCTGGATCCGGCGCGCGAGCTCGTCCGGGTCCACGCCCTCCTGCCAGCCCACCGCCGCGCCCGAGTTCAGGTCGGGACGCGCCAGCCCCCCCGAGCCGAAGACGCGGAAGAGCAGCGGGTCCCGGCGCAGCCAGAGGTCGCGGGCGTCCTCCAGCGGCACGATGGCGAAGCGGTCGGGGGCGGTGAGGGTCTTGTCCAGGATCCCCACCACGGTGAAGTCGAGCCCGCCGATGGGAAGCGCGGCGCCGACGCCGAGCTTGCGCGAGGCCGCGAAGTCGCTCCCGATCACGGCGACCTTCCGGTCGCCGCCCGCGAGGTCCCGACCGGTGCGGACCGCCAGCGAGCGATAGTGGCGATTGGCCTGAGGCGCCGCGGGATCCACGCCCATGACGAGCTCCTGGGTCACGGTGAGGAACGCCGAGGTGCTGGTGCTGATCGGCAGCATGACCTGCGGCTGCACCACCGCCACGCCCGGCACGCGGGCGATCTCCGCGATGCGCGCGGCGGGGAGGAGGCCGCCGGCGGTGAAGCCCGCGCCCATGCCCATCCCCTCGCCCGCCACCGAGATCTGGCCCAGCACGAAACGGTCGCCGCCCTCGATGAAGCGGCTGATCCGCTCGCCCATGGCGCCCAGCGCGACCAGGCCCGCCATGCCCACCGCGATGCCGAGCACGGTGAAGCCATAGCCCTTCGGAAAGACGCGCCGCAGGGCTAGTACTCCAGTCGGGATTCGGCCCGCCCCTGGCGCCGCCGGATCAGCCGGTTGATGCGCACGATGGCGAAGAAGAGCTCGAGGGAGAGACGCTTCTTCAGCGGAATTCGACGGAAGGCCCCGCCGGCGAGGACGAAGGTCACCGTGTCCACGAGCCCCAGCGCGTCGCGCGGGTTCATGAAGATCTCGAGGAACTGGCGGTCGTAGAACTGGGTGATGAACCGGGTGAAGGGCCGCATCCCCCGCTTGAGCCGCCGGGCATACCCCGCGAAGCGTCTCGCCTCGAAGCGGCGGTCGCGGAACGCGCCGAGGATCTCGTCCGCGGCCATCTCCCCGGACGCCATGGCGAGGAAGACGCCCGCCGAGAAGATGGGATCCACGAAGGCCACCGCGTCACCCACGCAGAGGAAGCGGTCGCCGATGATGGGCTCCACCGCATACGAGAAGTTGGCCGCGGTGTACATCGGCGTCACCTGCCGCGCGCCCTCGAGATTCTCGCGCACGCGGTCACACCGCTCGACCATGGCGCGGAAGAGATCCTCCGGCGAGCCGTCCCGTTCCCGGACCGTCCGCGCGTGGAGCACGCAGCCCACGCTGGTCTCGTCACGGGCGAGCGGGATGTACCAGAACCAGCCCTCCGGATAGATGTAGATCCGGACATTGCCCTCTTCCCGGCCGGGCCAGCGCTTGGCGCCCTGGAAGTAGGCGAAGATGGCGACCTTGCCCAGGCCGGGCATGGGCTCCCGGCGGCCCTGGCGGGAGGCGAGGAAGGCATCGCGCCCGGTCGCGTCCACGAGAAACCGGGCGCGCAGGCTGCGCTCGCCGTCGCCGTCGCTGAGCCGCACCGTCACGCCCTCGGCATCGAAGGCGACCTTCTCCACCGTGGCGGGCTGGAGCACGCGCGCGCCCTCCGCCACCGCGTGGGCGAGGAGAACCTGGTCGAACTCCGCGCGGTGCACGTCGAAGGTGAAGTGCGGCCAGGGCCGCCCCTCGCGAAAGGTGAAGGTGGCCTCGCGCTCGAGCTCCTGATCGTGGAAGGTGACCCCGAACTTGTCGAGGAAACCGTGCGCCTTGATCTTGTCCAGCACGCCGAGCCGCTCGAGGATGGGCATGCAGTTGGGCACCAGCGACTCGCCGACCTTGAAGCGCGGGAAGACCTCGCGCTCCACCACCGTCACCCGCAGTCCGCCGCGGGCGAGAAAGGTGGCGGTGGCGGAGCCGCCCGGACCGCCGCCGACCACGAGGACGTCGGTGTCGAAGGGGTCCACTCTAGCGTCCACTCCAACGTCCACTCTACGGTCGTCGTAGGTCATGACGCCCTTGATTTGATCTACGGTCGCCCCAAGGGGCGACCTTCATAAGGTGGCTTCGCATTGGCTTCGCGTTCGCATTGGCTTCGCGTTTGATTTACCAGGAGAGCCTCGACTCCACCGGCTGGCCCAGCCAGCGGCGGCGCCAGGTATTGATGCGCACCAGCCAGAAGAAGATGCCGAGCGACATCCGCATGCGCAGCGGCATGCGGAGGAAGGCGCCGCCGGCGAGGAGGCCGGTCACGCTGTCGAGGATGCCGAAGTTCTCCCGGGGCAGGAGCAGCACCTCGAGGAACGCCGGCTCGTAGTACCGGTTGATGAAGCGCGTGAAGGGCCGGATCCCGCGCTGGATGCGGCGCACGTAGCCGCCGAAGCGGCGCGCGGCGAAGCGATTGTCGCGGAAGGCGCGCAGGATCTCCGCCGAGGCCAGCTCCGCCGACTGCATCGCCACGAAGACGCCGGTGGAGAAGATGGGATCGATGAAGACCACCGAGTCTCCCACGCAGACGAAGCGGTCGCCCACCACCGGCGTGGTGCGGTACGAGAAGTTGGCCGCGGTGTGCACCGGGGTGATGCGCTCGGCGCCGCGCAGCGCCTCCGCCACGCCCCGGCAGCGCGCCAGCATCTCCTCGTACAGGGCCTCCACCGATCCCTCGCGCTCCCGCGCCGCGCGCGCGTGGAGGACGCAGCCCACGCTGGTCACGTCGCCGGTGAACGGGATCCACCAGAACCATCCGTCCTCGAAGACGTAGAGCCGGATATTGCCCTCTTCCTTGCCGGGCCAGCGCCGCGTCCCGCGAAAGTGGGCGAAGAGCGCGATCTTGCCGAGCCCCGGAATGGGCTCGCGCCGGCCTCCCTGGCGGGAAGCGAGGAAGCCGTCACGCCCGCTGGCGTCCACCAGGAAGCGGGCGCGGAGGGTGCGGCGGCCCGACGCGTCCTCGATCTCCGCGCTCACTCCGTCGGCGTCGAAGGCGACCTGGTCCACCCGGGCGGGCTGGCAGATGGTGACTCCCGGCTGGGCGGCGGCGTGGTCGAGGAGCACGCGATCGAACTGGGCGCGCGGCACCTCGAAGGCCCACGGCGGCCAGGGCTTGCCGGAACGGAAGGTGAACGTATAGGAGAGATCCGATTCCTGGTCGTGAATATAGGCGCCGTACTTGGTGATGAAGCCGGCCTCCCTCATCCGGTCCATGACGCCCAGTCGCTCGAGGAGCGGGATATTGGCGGGCAGGAGCGATTCTCCGATGTGGAACCTCGGAAAGGCTTCGCGCTCCACCACCGTCACCCGCAGGCCCCCGCGCGCCAGGCAGGTGGCGGCGGTGGAGCCACCCGGCCCGCCGCCGATCACGAGGACGTCCGTCTCGGAGGTCATGACCGCGCCGGGCGCCGCACTTGACAGGAGCGGAGGGCGCGGGCGAGCCGATCCTGCGCGTAGACGCGACGGATGAACGGAGTGAGCGGGTCGCGGCCCACGCGCCCCAGCACGACCTGCGCGAGCGCCAGAGCCACCAGCACGGGCAGCGCCGCGGTGGCAAGCCCGGCCTCGCGGATCTGGATCGCGCGGGGATCCTGCCACCACCGCGCCCAGGTGTCGGCGGTGCGCGCCAGCGCGAAGTTGGCCACCGCCAGCATGAAGGCGGCGAAGTTGTCGCGGGTCCCGGTGGTGGCGGCCATCACCTCGCGGTGCCGGATCTTGCGCCGCTCGCCGATGAAGGGCCGGACCTGCGCCCACAGGACCATCGCGATGTCGCGGACCCAGCGCCAGAGGCCCTTCGCGGTGAGAAAGGCCGTCACCGCGACGCCGTCCCGCAGCGGACGGAAGCGGCTCCGCCGGTTGGCGTGATGCACGGCGGTGATGGGCGTCTCCACCAGCGGCACCCCCAGCGAGGCGGCGCGCAGCAGCATCTCCGTCTCGAAGACGAAGCCGCCTCGCCGTCCCCGCCCGGCGGCGAGCAGCGGCAAGGGATAGACGCGAAATCCGGACTGCGTGTCGCGCAGGGCATAGCCGGTGAGCCAGTCGATGAAGAAGCCGGCCACCCGCATGGCGTTGAGACGCCCGCGCGGGATGATCCGGTAGCCGGGCTCGTCGGGATTCCCGTCGGGCCCGTGGCCGAGCCGCCCGCCGATGACGAGGGCGTCCGGATGCTCGGCGGCCGCCTCCAGCAGCCGCGGGATCTCGTCGGGATCGTGCTGGCCGTCGCCGTCCAGCGTGACCACCCGCTCGGCGCCGCGGGCCAGCGCGGCGTCGAACCCGCGCCGCAGGGCCGCGCCCTTGCCGCGTTGCCGCGGCAGCCGCACCACCTCGGCGCCCGCGCGCGCGGCCACCGCCGCGCTGGCGTCGGAAGAGCCGTCGTCCACCACCACCACGGTCCCGTGCGTGCGCGCGCGCGCCACGAGGCCCTCGATGGTGGCGGCCTCGTTCAATACCGGGATGACGATCAGGTGGTCGCCCACGGGATCTTCCCTCAGGCGGGCCTGGCGACGAGGATCGCCGTGCGGCACCCGCCCCGGGCGAGGCCGTGCGCGAGAGCCGGCCCGTCGCCGGCGGCGAGCGCGGCCGCCGCCACCCGCAGGACACCGAGGCCGCCGTGCTGGCCGAACTGCGGAGCCAGGGATCGCGGCGGCAGCAAGGCCGGGTTGGCGGCGAGGTCCACCGCGAGCAAGGCCTGCTCCCAGTCGTCGAGGGCGGGGTCGCCGTTGCCCGCCGCCCAGACCCCCCGGAGCGCAGCCGCCGTGAGTCCGGCCGACTCGAGCCCGCGACGCAGCGGCGAGCGCGGGTCGGGCCGCCGCGGCGGGGCGGTGTGCGGCGCCACCGGGATATTCCCCCATGCCGCCGCCGCCACTTCCGCCACGATGGACGCGCCGCGCGCGCGCGCGAGCTCACGCTCTTCGAGCACGACGAAGGTCGCGCCCTCGCCCAGCACGGGGCCGTTGTGGTCGGCCGCGAACGGACGGCAGCCCTCCTCGCCCGGGCGATGCGCGCCGCGCCGCATCGGCGAGAGCACGCCCATCTCCGCGAGCCGCCGGTAGACGGGGCCGCAGAGCTCGTCCACACCGCCCGCCAGCACCGTCTCCGCGTGGCCGCCCGCGATCAGCGCCGCGGCGCGCGCTACCGCGAGATCGCCCCCGATGGTGGCCTGGTTCACGGTGACGGTGGGCCCCTTGGCGCCGATGGCGATGGCGGCCGCCGCGCCCATGGCGTTCATCACGGTGCCGGGAAAGAGCATGGGCGAGAGCCCGCCGGGGCCGCGCGTGAGATAGCCGGTGGCGAAGTCGCCGCTGGACCGGAAGTCGCCGAACTCCGTGCCCACCACGAGCCCGAGCTGCGGGCCCGCCTCCACTCGCCCGTCCTCCATTGCGAGCCGGCACGCGGCCACCGTGAACCGGCAGATGCGCGAGAGCCGGCGGGCGGCGTCCCGATCGATCAAGGCTTCCATGACGGCGTCGTCCACCTCGGCGCCCAGCACCGACGGCCACCCGGTGGTTTCGAAGGCGCGAACGGGAGCGATGCCGGTGGCGGGTCGCGCCAGCGCGTCCGCGATGGCGGCGGCGCCCCCCGCTCCGGCGGCGCTCACCATCCCCATCCCGGTCACGACCACGCGGCGCGGGGCCCTCATCGGCCGAACACGAGGCTCACGTTCTGCCCGCCGAAGCCGAAGGAGTTGCTCAGCGCCACTTCCAGCGGAGCGGGCCGAGCGGTGTTCGGCACGCAGTCGAACGGAATGTCGGGATCCACCTCGCCGAGATTCGCGGTGGGCGGGATGAGCCCGTTCTGCAGCGCCAGCACCGTGGCCACCGCTTCCAGGCTTCCCGCCGCGGCCATGGTGTGGCCCACCAGCGACTTGGTCGAGCTGATGGGCACGCCACCCGCCCCGAAGACGCGCACGAGCGCGAGGGCCTCGGTGCGGTCGTTCTGGAGTGTCCCCGTCCCATGGGCGTTGACGTAGTGGACTGCGCCGGGGGGAAGCGCGGCGTCGGCCAGCGCCAGCTCCATGGCTCGCGCCATCCCCTCGCCCTCGGGCTGCGGCGAGGTCACGTGATGGGCGTCGGTGGTCATCCCCGCGCCGAGAAACTCGGCATGCGCGTGCCCCCCGCGCGCCCG
>Ga0134122_10003785_pt1 | contig 11258 bp, 13 predicted proteins | sample KB302_FD_96461 | JGI IMG/M metagenome (GOLD analysis project Ga0134122, IMG submission 96461) | Terrestrial soil microbial communities without Nitrogen fertilizer from Kellogg Biological Station, Michigan, USA - KB3-0-2 | ecosystem: Environmental > Terrestrial > Soil > Unclassified ...
TAGCCTCTAGTAGGCCAGAAGCCGCCTTAACTTCCGAGCACGCACTTCTCGTAGAGCTGCGGGAACGCTCCCGCGGCGTCGTACTTCGCCTTGAGCCGCGCGTAGACGGCGCCGCCGTAGCGCGCCGCGAAATCCTCGCGCGCGAAGAACGAGTCCGAGTAGAGCGACTTGATGCCGCCCAGCGCGGCGACCTTGCTCTCGATCAGGCGGTTGAAGTGGCCCGCTGGATGCCTCTCGCGCGTCCGTTTCACGTCCCAGAAGCCGAAGTTGACGTACCACTCCTGCCCGACCGGGTACAGAGAGAACGGCTGCTGCTGGGGGCCGATCGGGCACATCCACATCGGCCACAGGCCGATGGTCTCCGCATAGAACGCCAGGAACTCGGCGGCATTTCGCAGCGGGATGTCGACGTCCTGGATGACCGACTCGGAGTGCAGGCCGAGCACGCGCTCGAGCTTCTTCGTCACGCCGACGCGGCTGTTCCAGCGCATGATCTTCGTATAGGTGCGCGAGCCGAGGCGATCCCTGCCGTAAACGTACCTTCGGAAGAACGGGTTCTGCGCCAGGACGTTCTTCGAGCACCAGAACCAGTCGGTGTCCCAGCGCCAGAGGTAATCCGAAACTGTGAGGGTGTCCTCCTCGCGCTCGGCGATCGAGCGGTAGTAGATCTTCTCGAACTTGTAGTCGCTGGTGTAGGGGGCCGAATCGGTGAAACGCCCGAGGGTCATGAACAGCTTGCCGGGACCGAAGGCGGTGGCGTCGACGAAATCCTCGCTCTTCGCTTCCAGGACCTTTTCCAGCTCCGCAAACGAGGTGAAGGGCACGTGACGCAGATGCACGAACGGCTTCACCGGGATGGTTTTCGCGCGCACCCGCAGCGCGTAGCCGAGCGTGCCGTACGAGTTCGGGAAGCCGAAGAAGAGATCGCTGTGCTCGTTGGCCGGCGTACAGGTAACGACGCGCCCGTCGCCGAGCAGCACGTCGAGCTCGAGCATGCCGTCGTGCACCAGGCCGTGGCGGTGCGAAGACGACTCGATGCCGACGCCGGCGACCGCGCCGCCCAGGGTGATGGTCTTCAGCTGCGGCACCACCGTCGGCATGGCGTGGTGCGCAAGGCACTCGCGCACCAGGTCCTCGTACGGGATCATGCCCTCGGCATCCACCCAGCCTTCCCCGACCTGGATGACCTGGTTGAAGGCGCGCACGTCGAGCCGCCGGCGCTCGCCCGCGGCGCGGTCGCGGAACAGATTCGAAGTGTCCTTGGCGAGCGCGACCGGGCCGGTCGCGGCCCTAAGCTGCGCGGCTAGAGCTTCTTTTTTCTTCGCGTGCTGCTGCAAGCTCGTCGTAGAGGAACTCCCGGCCCATCGGATAGCTCGTCATCGTCACGTTGCCCTTGGCGAAGACGATCTGGAAGAGATGCGTGCGCCCGACGCGCGAGCGGAACATCTCGGCGCAGCCGTACAAATACGTTCTCCAGATGCGCCGGAAGCGCTCGTCGAAGCGCACCGGATCGAGCGCGCGGATCTTCTCCCAGTTCTGGTCGAAGCGCTCGCCCCAGGCGTCGAGGGTCAGCGCGTAATGGCGGCGCAGGTTCTCGATGTCGAGCACCTCGAGCCCGGCCTTCTCCATCTCCAGGATCACGTCGGCGAGGCTCGGGATCCAGCCCCCGGGGAAGACATACTTGCGGATGAAATAGTCGGTCTCGAAGTGGCCGACATGGCCGATGAAGTGGATCAGGCCGAGGCCGCCGGGCTTGAGCGAGCGGGCGTGCGCGCGGATGAGGTCGGTGAGGCCGTCGCGCCCGGCGTGCTCGAGGCAGCCGATCGACACCACCTTGTCGAACTGGCGGTCCATGCTGCGGAAGTCGCCCTCGACGGCGACCGTGTTCTTCAGGCGCCTGAACTCGATCTGGCGCCGCGCGTGCTCGACCTGCGAACCGGTGGTGTTGTAGCCGGTCACCTTGACGCCCCAGCGCTCCTCGGCGTACTGCAGGAAGCCGCCGAAGCCGCTGCCGATGTCGACCACGTCGTCGCCGGGCCTGAGCATCACTTTCTTCGCCACGTGGTCGAGCTTGTTCCGCTGCGCCTCTTCCAGGGTGCGCGTGCCTTCCTTCCAGTAGGCGCAGGTGTAGAGCATCAGCGGATCGTCGAGCCAGAAGCGGTAGAAGTCTGGCCCGAGCGCGTAATGGAACTCGGCGTTGTGCTTGGCGCGCATCCAGCTCGAGTTGGAGTGCAGGAATTCGTGCAGCCGGTTGAGCCCGCTCACCAGCGAGTTCTGGTTGTCGATGCCGCTTTCCATGCCGGCTTCGAGCGCCCTGGCCAGGCTGCCGTCGATGTCGAGGTCGCCGTCGAAGTAGGACTCGAGCAGGCCGACGTGGCCGAACAGGGCGCTGCGCCAGTACGCGCGCGGCCGGCGGAACGACAGCGTGAACGCCGGGTCGCCGTCCGAGTAGCGCACTTCGCGGCCGTCTGCGAAGCGCACCGCGAAGGGCACCCGGCCCTGCCGCCCGAGCTGCCGAACCAGCGTTTCGACCAGGGACTTCACGGCGCCGATTGTAACGCCCGGTGGATGACGAGGCATGACTTCTGCTAGGGTCGTTTCTCTCCGGAAACACAGGAGGAAACATGGCCAGGAAACAGCCGGCGAAGCCCCGCCCCGCCGAGACGCAACGGAAAGTACCGAGCGACCTGAATAACCTTATCGCCGAAGCTGCGTACTACCGCGCGCAGCAGCGCGGCTTCACGCCGGGCCACGAGCTCGACGACTGGGTCGCCGCCGAGACCGAGGTCCGGCGCAGGCTGGAAGGCTAGCGCCGCGTAGCGCCGGCGCCTGCCGCCCCGCCCTGGCTGTCGCTGGACGAGGTGCGGGTGCCGAACACCTCGATCTCGACGCGCCGGTCGGGCTGCAGGCATTCGACCAGCTTGCGGTTCTTGCGCTGCTCGGCGCCCATGCGATCGCATTCCGCGCCGGTAACCGGCTCGGACTCGCCCTTGCCCGCGACCTCGATGTTCTGCGTCGCCACCTTGGCCTCGAGGTAGTCCTTGACCGCCTGGGCGCGCGTCTCGGAGAGCTTCTGGTTCGCGTCTTCCTTGCCGATGCGGTCGGCGTGGCCGGTAGCCACGATCGCCTCCAGGTTCGCGTCCTGGATGCGGCTGGCGAGCTCGTCGAGCATCTCCTTGCCCGAGTCCTTCAGGTCCGCCTTGCCGAAGTCGAACAGCACGTCGGTCGAAAGAGAAACTCGTTCCAGCACCGGGCCGCGCGGCGACTCATTCTGCGCCAGGGTGTCCGGCTCAGGCGCGGGCGCCGGCTCGGATTGCACCACGGGCGCGGGTGGGGGCGCGACGGCTGCCCGTGGCACGGCGTCGCAGGGCGTGACCGCCTGGTCGGGCGTCCACGTCCCGCTATGGACGCAGAGGCCGAAAGGCGTCGTCACCGGGCCGGCGCCGGAGGATTGGGTGACGTAGCCGGACTCGGCGATCGCAGCGGTGCCGAGCGCGGCGAGCGCGGCGGCTAACAGGGTTCTTTTCATCGGCGGGCCTCCTGGAGAGCGGGGATATCGTCCGAAAGGAGCAATTTGCGTTCCCGTCGTGGTCCGGACGGCAGAGGTGGCTCGGCCGGGAACTTGCACGCCGCAAAGGCAACATCAGGAGCTCGACCCATGAACATCTGCGTGCACACCTCCCCGAGCCGTCGAGACGACGCTGAGCCGCACGTCTTTTTCGTCGGCGGGCGCCGGCTGATCGTCGCCGGGGTGCGCCAGCGCTGGGTCGAGCACCCGCACCGCTACTACGAGGTCACCTGCGACGACGGCCGGCGCTTCCTGCTGCGCTACGACACCGACCAGTGCACCTGGGCGCTCGCCGGCGTCTACGCGTCGCGGCTCGTCAACGCGCGCTACCGGTAAGAAACGCCGCGATCTCGCCCATCACCTCGCGGTGATGGCCGACCCAGAGATGCCCGCCATCGCGCAACGACAGCAGGCGCGCGCCGGGGATGTGCTGCGCCGTGTAGACCGCGGCATCGAACGTGCCGAACAGGTCGTCGGCCGCGCTGATCGCCAGGGTCGGTAGTGCCACGTGCTCCAGGTCGTAGCGTTGCAGGTGAGTGACCACCGTCGCGTCGTTGAGCAAGCCTTCGCGCCGCTCGCTCACCGGCAGCGGTTGCAGGACAAAGCGCTCGAAGCGCGCCCGCTCCGTCTCGTCAGCCCTGGCCAGCACATCGGATGGGGTTCCCAGCATCCGGTGCGGCGATCCGCGCGCCGCCAGCCAGAAAAAAAAGTCGGAGCCGGCCAGGCGCTCGAACAGCCAGCGCGAGCGTGACGACGGCGGCGGGAACCGGGCAACGAGCTCTGGCGAGTACGCCATCGGCACCAGCAGCACGAGCGCGCTGCAGTGCTCCCCATGGCGCAGCGCGAACTGCAGCGAGGAAGGCGCGCCCGCCGAGACACCGACGATCGCGGCGCGCGGGATCCTGAGCGCATCGAGCAGGCAGGCGTACGCGTCGGCTTGCGCCTGCGGCGTGGCGTCGTCGCGCTGCGGCGTGCGCAGATAGCCGAAGCGCGACGGCACCACTACGTGAAAACCGCGCGCGGCAAGTTCGCGCGCGGCATCCAGGGTCTGGTCGAAGCCGCCGCCCATGCCGTGCACCAGCAGCACCGCCGGCCCCTCGCCGACCACCGCGAACTCGACCGGACCGCAGCGAGTGTCGGCGATCTCGCTGCCGCTCGCCACCCGCGCGCGCGCCGCGTCGAGGTCCGTGCGATAACCGGCGTAGACCAGCGCCGCAGCAGCTGCGGCCACGCCGAGTACCGTGAACAGAGCGGCTTTCCGGATGCGCACGGCACAAAGCGTACGCCGTTTGACCCATGCTCTCGCGCGCCAGCGCAAAGACAGCGCCGCGTGCGCACCGGAAAATGGCGGCCTATGAAAACCCTAGTGATTCTGATCGCGCTCGCGGCGCTCGCCGCGTGCAACCGCGAAGGCCCGGCCGAGAAAGCCGGCCGGAGTATCGACAACGCCGCCGACAAGGCGGGCCGCAGCATCGAGAAAGCGGGCGAGAACATCCGCGACGCCGCCAAAGGCAAGAACTAGCCCTTTCGCTGTACAGTCGGCGCACCCATGGCGGTGCGCCACTACCCGGTCGAACTGGAGGGCGATATTGCCCTCGCCGGAGGCGTGCGCCTGCCCGTGCGGCCGATCCGCCCGGAGGACGCGAGCCTCCTGACGCGTTTCTTCGACGGGCTCTCGGAGCGCTCGCGCTATCAGCGCTTCATGCAGCACCTGCGGACGCTCCCGCCGGCGATGCTGGCGCGCCTCACCAACCTCGACTTCCAGCGCGAGCTCGCCCTCGTGGCGCTCGACCCGGCGGGGCGCGAGTTCGTCGCCGTCGGTCGTTACGCACCGAGCGTCGACGACGCCAACGCCGAGTTCGCCCTCACGGTGGCGGACGCATGGCAGGCCAAGGGCATCGGCCGGGTGCTGCTCGAGCGCCTCTGCGCGCGCGCGCGCCACGCCGGCTACGCCGCCCTCTACGGCCGCGTCCTGGACGAAAACAAGGAGATGCTGGAGCTCGCGGCGCGGCTGGGTTTCGTCGCGCACTCCCGCGATGGGGCCGAGCTCATCGTCGTGCGCCACCTGTAGACTTCGCCTCTGCCCATGCGCGAAGGCTCGCTCGAAGCGCCGACCCGCCACCCGCTCGACTGGAAGAGCGAGGCATTCCGCGACCCGGCGAAGGTGGAGAAGGAGCTGGAGCGGGTCTTCGACATCTGCCACGGCTGCCGCCGCTGCGTCAGCCTGTGCACCACCTTCCCGACGCTGTTCGACCTGGTCGACGCCTCTCCGACCCTGGAAGTCGACGGCGTGAAGAAGGAGGACTACGCGAAGGTCGTCGACCAGTGCTACCTGTGCGACCTCTGCTACATGACGAAGTGCCCGTATGTTCCGCCGCATCCCTGGAACGTCGACTTCCCGCACGTCATGCTGCGCGCCAAGGCGCTCAAGTTCGAGAAGGGCATCAAATTTCGCGACCGGCTGCTTTCCTCGACCGACGCGATGGGCAAGCTCGCCGCCATCCCCGTGGTCGCCCAGACCGTCAACGCGGTGAACCAGAACGGGGTCGCCCGGAAAGTTCTTGAAACGACGCTCGGCGTGCACAAGGACCGCGAGCTGCCGCCGTACGCGCCGCACAAATTCAGGAGCCACGCGGTCGAGTCGCCGCCGTTTCCGGTCCGGGATGGAAAGGACACGCCGGGGAAGGTGGCGATCTTCGCCACCTGCTACATGAACTACAACGAACCCCAGCTCGGCCACGACCTGCTCGCCGTGCTGTCCCACAATGAAATTCCCTACGTCGTGGTCGACAAGGAAGCCTGCTGCGGGATGCCGAAGCTGGAGCTCGGCGACCTCCGTGGAGTCGATCTTCTCAAGCAGCGGAATATTCCAGTTCTTGCGCGCCACGCGCGCGACGGCTATGCCATCCTGGCTCCTGTGCCCTCCTGCGCGCTCATGTTCAAGCAGGAGTTGCCGCTGATGTACCCGGACGACGCCGACGTGCTCGCGGTGCGCGACGCGATGTTCGATCCGTTCGAGTACCTTGTCTTGAGAAAAAAAGAGAAATTGCTGAAAAGCGACTTCAAGCAGCCGCTCGGCAAGGTCGCGTATCACATCCCCTGCCACGCGCGGGTGCAGAACATGGGGCAGAAGACGCGCGAGATGCTCGAGAGCGTCCCCGGCACGCAGGTGACGGTAGTCGAGCGCTGCTCCGGGCACGACGGCACCTGGGGCGTGAAGAGCGAGTACTTCGACAACTCGATGAAGATCGGCCGCCCGGTGTTCCGCATGATGGCCGAGCCGCAGCCCGACTACGTCAGTTCCGACTGCCCGATCGCCGCCCGGCACATCATGCAGGGCATGGCCGATGACGCAGGCAAGGCCGTCAAGGCCCATCCCCTCACCCTGCTGCGCAAGGCCTACGGCCTCTAGGGTCCTAGCGCTGCTGTTGCTGGCGGGCTGTGCGTCCGCGCCCCCGCCGCCGGGCGCGCTCACCTTCGGCGTGCTCGGCGATACGCCCTACAGCACTCGCGAGGTCGAGCGGCTGGAAGCGATGATCGCCGACCTCAACGCCGAGCGGCTGGCGTTCGTGCTGCACGTCGGCGACATCGGTGCCGGCAGGACCGGCTGCAGCGACGAGTGGCTGCGGGCGCGCAAGCAGCAGTTCGACCGCATCCGTCATCCGTTCGTGCTATTGCCCGGCGACAACGAGTGGAGCGATTGCCCACAGCCCCTCGAGCGCCTCTCCGCTTGGCGGAAAGTCTTCTGCTTCCAGGAAAACAATTTCTCTCTCGAAAGACAAGCGGGTGAATTCTGCGAGCACGTACGCTGGGAGGCCGGCGGTTTCGTCTTCGTCACCTTGAACGTGCAGGGCAGCAACAACAACATCCGCCACCCCGAGCACGGGCCGCGCATGGCCGCGGCCCTCGCATGGCTCGAGGATGCGGCGCGCCTCGCCGAGCGGCAGCGCGGCCTGGTCGTGCTGATGCAGGCGGATCCGTTCATCGTCCTGCCGCGCGACGGCTTTGCGGAGCTGCGGCAGAAGCTCGCCGCGCTCGGCGAGCGCAGGCCCGGCAGGGTCTTCCTGGTGCATGGCGACAGCCACACCTATCACGACGACGAGCCGCTGCCCGGCGTGCGCCGGCTGGAGGTCTGGGGCTCGCCGGTGGTGAGCTGGGTGCGGGGAGAGATCGCCGGCGGCGAGCTGCGCTTCACCGCGCCGCGCTACCGCTGACTCAGCGCACCACCGAGTCGATCGTCACGCGCACGCCCCTGGCGTCGTTCGCCACCGCGCCGCTCGAACCCTGCAGGTCGCCTGGCTGCGGCGCGGCCTGGCCGGACTTCGAGACACGCGCCGAAACGACCACGCTCGGAAAACCGGACAGCTTCGCCGCCGGAGCCATCGCCATCGTGTCGTCGAGCGCGAAGGTCAACGGCAGGTCACGCACGCGCTTTCTCAGGACCGCGAGCGGCATCGGCGGCCCTTCGGCGGCACGGGCGAAAATGAATACCGTGTCGTCGGGCGAGACGCTGCCCCGCAGCTTCTCCGCCAGGCGCACCTCGCCGCGCAGCGCGCGGCCTGCGCTCGCCGCCGGCTTGCGCTCGGCGCCGGCCGCATTTCCCGCCATGGCCAGAGCCTCGTCGATGTTGCCCTGGATCGCGCGCGCGTCCTCGGAATCCTGCGGCACCAGGGGCAGCATGCGCCGCCAGGTGCTCGCCGCGCCCTTGAAGTCTTTGCGCTCGTACTGCGCGGTCCCGGCAAGCGCCAGGGCCTTGAGGTTGGTCGGCTCGATCTGCAGCGCGCGTAGCACCAGCTTCTCGGGCTCGCCCTGCAGGCTTTGGCCGCGCGCCATGCCGAGCGCGTCGGCGAAGTCGACCAGGAGCTGCGGGTCGCGGGGCGCGCGCGTCGCCGCCCGCGCGTAGGCGTCAGCCGACTCGGCGAAGCGCCCCATGACCGCGTAGGAGCGTCCAAGCAGCTTCCAGCCGTCGGTGTCGTCGGGATTCTCGCGCAGGCGCGCGGCGAGCCGCGCCACCATCGCCTCGACCTGCTGCGCGGTGACCGCCTCCTGGGCCTCGCGCTCGATCAGGCGCGGGCTGCCGACGCTGAAATAGACGCCGAGGGCCAGCAGCGGGATCGCCACGCCGGCCACCCAGCCGATCGGCGAGCGCTGCGGCTCGGACGACGCATCCGCCGCGGCCACGTCCGCCAGGAGCCGCGCCTCAAGCTCGCGCCGCGAGCGATCGTGGTCCTCGCGGGTAATCTTGCCGCCGGAAAGATCACCCTCCAGCTCGCGCAGCTGGTCGCGGTAGATCGAAACATTCGCGTCGCGCGCCGACACCGGACGGCGCGAGCGCGGCGGCAGCAGCAGGCGCAGCAGCAGAACGGCGGCGAGCAGCGCCGCGAGGGCCGCGAACAAGATCATTCGAGCAGCTTCGCCGCGCGCGCGCGGTCGCTCTCGGAGAGCTCGGCCTCGGCCGGGACTTTTCGCTTTATTCTCAGGAACAAGAGAAACAGGCCGAACGCGAGCAGAATGAACGGTCCGGCCCAGAGAAGCAGCGTGTTCCCCTTGAGCGGCGGCCGGTAGAGCACGAAGTCGCCGTAGCGCGCGACCAGGAAGTCGATGACGTCGCGCTCGCTTTTGCCGCTCTTCAGCTGCTCGCGCACCTGGTTCCGCAGGTCGACTGCGAGCGGCGCGCTGGAATCGGCGAGCGTCTGGTTCTGGCAGACGAGGCAGCGCAGCTCGCTCGACAGGTCGCGGACGCGTTTCTCCAGGACCGGATCCTCTTGGGCGATGGCGAGCCCGCAAAAAAGAACGAGTGCGAGCCTAACCATTCAGTTCTTTCAGAAGAGGTTCGATCTTCTCTTTGAGGATCTCCGGCGTCACCGGGCCGATGCGCTTGTAGCGGATCACGCCCTTGCGGTCGATGACGTAGGTCTCGGGCACGCCGTAGACGCCGTAGTCGAGCGCGATGCGCCCGGCGCCGTCGTACACCGACGCGGCGAACGGGTTGCCGTTGCGCGACAGCCAGGGAAGCGCGTCTTCGCGCGCATCCTTGTAGTTGAGGCCGACCACCGGCACCGCTCCCGCGGCGAGGCGCGTGATCTGCGGATGCTCGACCAGGCACGGCGCGCACCACGACGCCCAGACGTTGAGCACCCAGACGCGGCCGAGCATGTCCTTCTGCGAGAAAATCTTGTCGGGCGCGGCGAGCAGCGGCAGCTCGAACGCCGGTGCCGGCTTGCCGATCAGCGGCGAAGGCACCTCGCGCGGGTTGAGGCGCAGGCCGACGGCGAGCAGAACGATGAGCGCGACGAAGCCGCCGAGCGTCCAGGCGAGTCTCACGCCGCAGTTTTCACGAAAGAAGGATCTTCCTTGAGGGCGTAGCGATATCTGCGATCGCTCGCCGCCAGCAGGCCGCCGAGCGCCATGATCAGGCAGCCGAACCAGATCCAGTCGATGAACGGCTTGACCTGGACCTTCACCAGCCACGCGCCGTCGCCCAGTGCATCGCCGAGCGAGACGTACAGGTCGCGCGTCACGCCGGTGTCGATCGCCGCTTCGGTCATCGGCATCTGCTGCACGGTGTAGAGGCGCTTCTCGGGTGCGAGCTTCGCGACCGGCCGGCCGTCGCGCGTCACGGTCACGTGAGCGCGCGCGGCGGCGTAGTTCGGCCCGCGCACATCGCTCACGTCGTCGAGCCGGAACACGTAGCCGCCGAGCTCGACCGCCTCGCCCGTCTTCAGCTGCACGTCCTTCTCGCTGTCGTAGCCCTTGACGAGCGTCACGCCGGCGACGAACACGGCCACGCCGACGTGCGCGACGACCATGCCGTAGTGAGAACGGGTTTGATGGAGCGATTTCCTGAAGCTCAACACTGCGGTGAGGACAATCCAGATCGCCAGGGCGAGCCCGAAGCCGACCATGGGATGCCACGTTCCCATCGCGAACGGCAGCAGCAGCCCGGCCGCGAGGCTCACGGCCAGCGCCCAGCGCAGCAGCACCGCGAGCTCGGGCAGGCTGGTCCGCTTCCAGCGCGCGAGCGGGCCGACGCCCATCAGGAACAGCGCGGGCGCCATGAGCGGCACGAACACGGCCTCGAAGTACGGCGGGCCGACCGAGATCTTGCCGGCGCCGAGAGCGTCGATCAGCAGCGGATACAGGGTGCCGAGGAACACCGTCCCTGCCGCCGCCGCGAGCAGCACGTTGTTGGCCAGGAGGAAGCTCTCCCGCGAGACCGGGGAGAAGTCGCCGCCGAGGCCGATGCGCGAGGTTCGCCACGCGTACAGCGCCAGCGCGCCGCCGATGAAGAGCGTGAACAGGCCGAGGATGAAGATGCCGCGCTTGGGATCCACGGCGAAAGCGTGCACCGAGGTCAGGACGCCGGAGCGGACGAGGAAGGTGCCGAGCAGCGACAGGCCGAAGGCGATGATCGCGAGCAGCACCGTCCAGCTGCGGAACGCGCCGCGCTTCTCGGTGACGGCGAGCGAATGGATCAGCGCCGTGCCGACCAGCCACGGCATGAACGAGGCGTTTTCGACCGGGTCCCAGAACCACCACCCGCCCCAGCCGAGCGTGTAATAGGACCACCAGCTCCCCATCGCGATGCCGATTGTCAGCGCGCACCACGCCGCCAGCGTCCAGGGCCTGACCCAGCGCGCCCAGGCCGGGTCGACGCGCCCCTCGATCAGCGCCGCCGCCGCGAAGCAGA
>Ga0134122_10003787_pt1 | contig 11257 bp, 8 predicted proteins | sample KB302_FD_96461 | JGI IMG/M metagenome (GOLD analysis project Ga0134122, IMG submission 96461) | Terrestrial soil microbial communities without Nitrogen fertilizer from Kellogg Biological Station, Michigan, USA - KB3-0-2 | ecosystem: Environmental > Terrestrial > Soil > Unclassified ...
AAACACCGCGCCGCAGGGTCGCGGCGAGGCATTTCAGGGTGGAAACACCGCGCCGCAGGGTCGCGGCGAGGCATTTCAGGGTGGAAACACCGCGCCGCAGGGTCGCGGCGAGGCATTTCAGGGTGGAAACACCGCGCCGCAGGGTCGCGGCGAGGCATATCAGCCCGGAGGCGGCGTCGAGGTGCGCCGCAACGCCGCGAAGGCGTCAGCCCTGCAGCCGCCGCAGGCGACCCGCCTCACGAATCCTCCTCGATCATCCCCTCGAACCGCGCTTTGTTGACGGCCTTCATGTAGGCCTCGCGGGCGGTGATCTTGCCGCTTTCGACGAGGGTCATGAGCGCGTCGTCCATCAACTGCATGCCTTGCGTGCGGCCACCCTGGATGAGGGTGGTGATCATCGGCGTGTTGCCTTCGCGGATGACGTTGGGCAGGCCGGAGGTCTTGAGCAGGATCTCGTTGACGGCGCAGCGGCCCCGGCCGTCGGCGGTGCGCAGCAGGAGCTGCGAGACGATACCCGCGATCGATTCGGCGAGCGTGGTGCGGATCTGCGCCTGCTCCTCGGCAGGGAAGGCGTCGATCAGCCGGTCGATGGTGTTGGCCGCGCCGTTGGTGTGCAGAGTGCCGAAGACGAGGGCGCCCATCTCGGCGGCGGTGATGGCGAGAGAGATCGTTTCGAGGTCGCGCATCTCGCCCACCAGGATGACATCGGCGTCCTGGCGGATGGCGGCCCGCAGCGCGGCGCCGAAGCTCTCCGTATCCGTTCCCACCTCGCGCTGGGAGAAGACGGAGAGCTTGTTCTGGTGCACGAACTCGACCGGGTCCTCGATGGTCACGATGTGCTTCCGGTACGTGCTGTTGATGCGGTCGATGATCGCGGCGAGGGTGGTGGACTTGCCCGAGCCGGTGGGTCCGGTCACCAGCACCAGCCCCTGCTGCAGGTGTGCGAGCTCCTCGATCGCCGGCGGCAGGTGCAGCTCTGCGAGCGGGACGATGGTCTCCGGAATGATGCGGAACACGGCGGAGCAGCCGTTTTCCTGCCGCAGGAAGTTGGCGCGGAAGCGGGCGACGCCCTCCAGGCCGTAGGCGAAGTCGAGGTCGCCGCAGCCGGTGTACGCTTCCCAGTCTTCCTCGGTGGCGATCTCGCGGATCAGCGCCAGCAGCTCTTCGTCGGACTGTGGCGGCCAGCCCGTCACGGGCTCGAGCGAGCCGTGAACGCGGATGCGCGGCTCGAGCCCCGCGGCGAGGTGAAGGTCCGAGCCTTTTTTTTCTTTCAGGTATTGGAACAGCTCGTCGATGCGGGCCATCCGGTCATCCTCCGATCCGTTGCGGCTCTTCGGCGTGGCGCAGGGCTTCCTCGCGGGTGATCACCTTGTTCTTGACCAGCTCGGAGAGGGAGGAGTCGAGCAGGCACATTCCCGCGGCACTGCCGGTCTGGAGGACCGAACGGATCTGAAAGGTCTTGTTCTCACGGATGAGATTGCCCACCGCCTTGTTGGCCACCAGGATCTCCAGGGCGGGCACCCGGCCGGTGCCGTCGGCCCGGGTGACGAGGCGCTGGGAGATCACCGCCCGCAGCGACTCGGCGAACATGGTGCGGATCTGCTCCTGCTGGCTCGGCGGGAAGACGCCGAGGACGCGGTTGACGGTGCGGGTGGCGTTGTTGGTGTGCAGGGTGGCGAGCACCAGATGGCCGGTCTCGGCCGCCGTCAGGGCGAGCGAGACGGTTTCGAGGTCGCGGAGCTCGCCGATGGCGATGATGTCCGGATCTTCCCGCAGGGCGGCCCGCAGGGCACGGGCGAAGGAGCCGGTGTGCGGCCCCACCTGGCGCTGGTTGACGACGCAACTCTTCGAGGGATGGATGTATTCGATGGGATCCTCGATGGTGATGATGTGGTCGCGCCGCTTTTCATTGAGGATGTTGAGCAGCGCGGCGAGGGTGGAAGACTTGCCGCAGCCCGCCGGGCCCGTGAGAAGCACCATTCCTTGATGGAAGTCGGCGAAGCGGGCGAGGCTCGCGGGCAGCCCGAGATCCTCGAGGACGGGAGGCCGTGGCGGGATGGCGCGGAACACGGCGTCGGTCCCCCGCTGCTGCCGGTAGGCGTTGCTGCGGAAGCGGCCGATGCCGGGCAAGGTGTAGGCAAAGTCCACCTGGCCGTGCTCGCGCAGGGCGCTCGCCTGCTCGGGAGTGAGGATTTCCATCACCAGCCGCTCGGCCGTCCGCGCGTCGACGGGAGCAGGGCCCAGCTCGTTGAGATGGCCGTGGACGCGCAGCTTCAGGGGCGTGCCGGTATGGAGGTGGAGGTCGCTCGCTGCGGACCGCAGCGCGTGCTCGAGCAGGCGGTCGAGGGCACGAGGCTCGTCCAGGGAAGGGACGGCCGGCGAAAAGGCCTGAGGAGACGGGGAAGATGGCGAGGTCTGCTGCCGGTTCACGTACTCGCGCTGCACGGCGAGGAGCTGTTCGTGCTGGCGCGGCGTGAGGTAACCCTTTTCGACGAGGATCTCGCCGAGGGGACGGCCGTTTCCCGCGGTATCCTGAAGCTGGGAGACCTCCACGAGCTGCTCGCGCGTGACGAGCTTGTAGTGCAGGGCGATCCGCCCGAACAGGAGGTCGTCGGAATCAGGATTCATTGGCGGCAGGGTAGTCAAGGCGGCCGGCGCGCGTCAATCTCTCCCGTGAGAGGGGGCGCTTGTAGAATCCGCGCGGCTGAACCGAATCTGGGTGCAATGCGGCGGCGGTCCCGCCGCGGGAGGTCCTCATGGCGGACGGGTCCGAAGTTGATGTCGCAACGCGCGAGAGAGGCGCCGGCCGGGGGTTGGCCGCCGCGCTGATCCTGCTCGCGCTGGCGCTGCTGCTGGCGGTCGTCCAGTCGGTTCCTCCCGAGCCGAAGTCGAAACAGGTCCCCCTGGCGGAATTCTCCGCCGGGAGGGCACGGGAGGTGCTGCGCGATCTGCTCGGCGACGGCGCTCCCCATCCGGTTGGCTCTCCGGCCAACGGACGGGTACGCGAGCGGATCCTCGCGCAGCTTCGCTGGTTGGGATACTCGCCGGAGGTCCAGGAGGGGTTCGCCTGCAGCTCCGGCGGCACCTGTGCCAAGGTGGAGAACGTCCTGGCGCGCCTGCCGGGAAGGGAGCCTGGCAAGTCCGTGCTGCTGATGGCTCACTATGACTCGGTGCCCGCGGGGCCGGGCGCCGGCGACGACATGACGGGCGTCGCCGCCCTCCTGGAGATCGCCCGCGTCCTGAGGACCGGCCCGCCGCTGCGCCACGGCGTCCTGCTGCTGATCGACGACGGCGAGGAGGCGGGGCTGCTGGGAGCCAGCGCCTTCACCGAGCGGAGCCCGGCGATGCAGGAAGTCGGAGCGCTGGTGAACCTGGAGGCCCGGGGCAGCTCGGGACCGAGCCTGATGTTCGAGACCAGCGGCCCCGACGCGTGGGCGGTCTCGCGGTTTGCGGCGCGGGTCTCGCGGCCGTTCACCAGCTCGCTGTTTCCCACCGTCTACCAGTTCCTGCCGAACGACACCGATCTGACGGTGTTCAAGGGCCGCGGCGAGCTTTCGGGGCTGAACTTCGCCTTCATCGGCGAGCCCAGCCGTTACCACACGCCGGCCGACAACTTCGCGAACGCCTCTCCCGCCAGCCTTCAGCACCACGGCGACAACGCCCTGGCGGCGGTGCGGGGGCTGGCGGAAGGCGATCTCGCGCGGCCGCCCGGGGGCCGGGCGGTGTTCTTCGATCTTTTCCGCGTTGCGGTGGTACGGTGGCCGGCGGGCCTCTCGCCGCTGCTCGGAGTCCTGGCGCTGGCCCTCACCCTCGCGGCGGCGGTGCTGGCGCGCCGGCGGGGCATCCTGACCTGGAGCTCGTTCGGCCTCGGGCTGCTCGTCACGCCGGCGGCGCTGCTGCTCACGCTGGCCGTGGCGTTCGGGCTCCAGGCGACGCTCGCCGGCGCCTTTCCTTCTCCCTGGGTGGCCCGGCCGTTGGCGGCCATAGCCGCCTTCTGGCTGGTCTCGCTCGTCGTCACTTTGTGGACGGCCGTCCTCCTCACCCGCCGCGGCGGCGTCGCTGGATTCTGGTCCGGCGTCTGGGTCCTGTGGTCCCTGCTGGGGCTGCTCCTCGGGCTGTTCCTGCAGGGCGTGAGCTTTCTTTTCCTGGCGCCGGCGCTGGTGGCGGGCCTCGCCGCTCTGGCGGGAACCGGGCGCCCGCTGGTCTCGATCCTGCCGGTCGTCGTGGTGGCCGTGATCTGGTTCCCCGTCGTCGTCCTGTTGTATGCCGCCCTGGGCTTGACCGGTCTCCTGGCCGCGGCCCTGCTGCTGGCCTTCGTCTTCGCCACGCTGACCCCCCTGGTGGCCGTAGCCGGGCCTTTCGGGCGGCGCTGGCTGCCCCTCGCGGCCGCGGGGGCGGCGGTGATCTGCGCGGTGCTGGCGTTGGTTTCGCCGCCGTTTTCCCCGGCCTCTCCCCGGAGCCTCACCCTGCAACTGCATGAGGATGCGGATTCCGGCGCGACGCGCTGGCTGGTGCGCGGCGCGCCGCCCTTCCCTCCGGCGCTCCTCGCGGCCGCCAAGTTCGCGCGGCAGCCCGTGGCGCCTTTCCCCTGGTCGCCGCCGATGTCGCGGGCTCTCGCGGCGCCGGCCCCCGGACTGCAGGCCGCGGCTCCCGAGCTGGCCGTGCTGGAGGACTCGGTCGCCGGAGGCAAGCGGCACCTGCGCTTGCGGCTGACCTCGCCGCGGGGCGCACCAGCCGGAACGGTTTGTGTGCCGGAAGCCGCCAAGCTGGAATCGGTCGAGATCGATGGCCAGTCCGTCCCGATGGAAGAAGGTCAGGGAGGAGGATGGCGGCAATTCACGAACCTTACGCTGCCATCTCAAGGCAGCGAGCTGACGGTCGTTCTCGGAGCCACCCAACCGCTGGACTGGTACGTGCTCGACCGCTCCTTCGGTCTGCCCTCCTCGGGCCAGGCCCTGCTCGCGGCGCGGCCGAAGGACGCGGTGCCGATTCAGGATGGGGACGTGACGCTGGTGAGCCGCAAGGTGAGGATCTAGCGTCCTCGGGATGCCAACCTACCGGCTCACCCTGGAGTACGAAGGCACCCGCTACCACGGTTGGCAGGAGCAGAAGAACGCGCGCTCGGTGGCGGGCGAGCTGCGCCGGGCGGTGGAGGAGGCCGGCGCACCGGTGCGCGAGCTGGGTGGCTCGGGAAGGACCGACGCGGGCGTCCATGCCCTGGCCCAGGTCGCCCATCTGCGGCTGGCGGGCGCCGTCGATGCCGAGCCCTTCCGGCGGGAGGTCAACGACCGCCTGCCGGCGGACATTCACGTCCTTTCCCTGACTCCGGCAGCGGACCGCTTCCACTCGCGGCACGACGCGGTCTCACGGTCCTACCTGTACCAGATCTCGCGGCGGCGAACGGCCCTGGCGAAGCGCTGGGTGTGGTGGGTGAAGCGTGGTCTGGACACCGCTCGCATGGCGGAGGCCGCCGCGCTGCTGAAAGGCCGGCACGATTTCCGGTTGTTCTGCGAACGGCCGGGCGAGCAGCCGGGTACCGTCGTGGTTGTCGAGAGCGCTGAAGTGACGACGGCAGGGGCGTTGATCCTGGTGCGCCTCAGCGCCTCCCATTTCCTCTGGAAGATGGTCCGCCGCGTGGTGGGGACGCTGGTACAGCTCGGCGCGGGGGATCTGGATCGCGCGGCGTTCGAGGATCTGTTGGCGGCGAAGCAGCCGAAGTCGGGCAAGGGCCTGCCGGCGGAATGGACGGCGCCGCCTTCCGGACTGTTTCTGGAACGGGTATCCTATGAAGGCGATTCCCCGCTCCGTCCGATCGAGCCCGTCATCGCGGTTACCGAGGAGCGGTAAGCTGAAGCAAGGAGCACGGAATGACGATACGCCAGCGAGTGAAGGTCCTGCCTGGAGGCACGATCGAGATCCATGATCCGGAGCTGCCGGAGGGGGCAGAGGCGGAGGTAGTCATTACTCTGGATAGACAGGAAGGAGAAGCGCTTCTTGCAGAGGCCGAATACGATCCGAATGCGAAACCTATCTGGGAAGAGGTTTTAGAGATCGGAGCCAGTGTCCCACAAGAGGAGTGGGACAAAGTGCCAACGGATCTCTCGAAAAACCTCGACCATTACCTGTACGGAGCTCCCAAGGAAGAGGAATGAGGGCAGTCTTTGCCGATGCGAGCTACTGGATCGCCCTTCTGAATTCCAAGGACGCGCTCCACGAGAAAGCCAACTCGCTGTCCAGGTCCCTCGGTCATACCGAGATCGTCACCAGTGAGATGGTCTTGGCGGAATTCCTGAACGACTTTAGCGGTCGTGGTGAAGCTTTGCGCAATGCGGCAGTTCGGTTGATCGAGCGCGTCCGCCGGAATCCCAACGCCTCGATCGTCCCTCAGTCGAGCCTCCAGTTCCAGGAGGCCCTGTCTCTCTATGCCGAGAGGATCGACAAGTCCTGGGGCCTTACGGATTGCTCCTCGATCCGGATCATGCAACGAGACGGTCTGACTCGGGCGCTCACTTACGATCGGCATTTCGTACAGGCCGGGTTCCAGGCTCTGCTGCGGGATTGATCTCGAGGCAGGCGCGGCCCGCGATATCCTTCGCGGATCATGAACCTCCTCTACACCGCCCACGTTCCCGCCGGAGACGGTCCGTTCCCGGCGGTCATCCTTCTTCACGGCTGGGGAGCCAGCGCTCACGATCTGCTCGGGCTCGCGCCCATGCTGCACGGCGGCAGGGCGGTGGTGCTCTGCCCACAGGGAACGGTCGCGGTGCCGTTCGGCGGCGGCCAGTACGGCTACGGCTGGTTTCCCCTGCGCCCCGGGGAGCCCGCGGACGCCGAGGCCTTCCGCCGTGGCGCCGACGCTCTGCGCGAGCTCGTCGGTGAAGCCCTCGACCGCTATCCCATCGATCGGGAGAAGGTGGTGCTCGCCGGCTTCAGCCAGGGCGGCACCATGGGGTACGACCTCGCCCTACGGCAGCCCTCGCGCTTCGCCGGCCTCGCCGCCCTCTCGACCTGGCTGCCGGCGCCCCTCGTCGAAGATCTGCCGAAGCTCCCCGAGCATGAGGGCTTCCCCGTGCTGGTGATCCATGGCACGCGGGACGACCGCGTCGAGGTGGAGCGGGCCCGCGAGTCGCGGGAGGCCCTGCGGCCGTTCGGGGTCTCCATCACCTACCGCGAGCTCGAGATGGGGCACGAGATCCGGCCGGACGCCCTGAAGGTCATCCTGCAGTGGCTCGACGAGAAGGCGCTGAAGCCTCCTATGCCGTAACCTCGGCGGCGACGGGCTCGGCGGGCCGTTCTTCGTCGCCGAACATCACCTTGCGCAGGCGGTCGAAGAAGGCGATCCAAAGGCTCCACATTTCCTCGGCGCTCGCCACGATCCGGTCCACTTCCCCCGGCGTGAAATCCGGCTCGATGGCTTCGTTGACCTGCTCGACGTGGTCCGGCTCCTGCTGGATGTGGATGTCCACCCACGGCAGAACCTGCATTCCGGAGACCCGCCGCACGGCGTTGCCGATCCCTGCGACCATCGCCAGGTCGGCGACCTCGGTACCGTAGACGAAGCCCAGGGCGCTCAAGCGTTCCGCCGAGGCCTCCCGGTAACGTTCGACGAGCCGGCGAGTCTCTTCGAACGGTCTCGCTTCGGAGACGGTCTCGCGGTCGAAGCCGGCCTCCTTCATGGTCGCGATGTAGAGCCGCTCGTGGGCTCGTTCGGGGTCCCCCTCGCCGAGCTCCTGATAGAGGATCTTGGAGATCGCCGTCTTCATTTCCAGCATGGGTACCTGGTCGATCGTACGGGAGAGGAAGTTGGGGAAGTAGTGCAGCGGATGCCACCACTGGCCGAGGAAGACTCCCACCTCGTCGCGGGTGAGATCCGAGGCCTTCACCTCCTTGAAGAAGGGATGGTGGATCAGCTTTTTGCGGAGCGGGTTCTCCTCGAGCCGTTCGTTGATTCCTGTGCCGAGCATGAGCTCTCCTTTTTTCGACTTCCGAGCCATTGGCTCGCGAGCGTTCCTCTTACTCGGGTGCTCGCCGTCTCGCGAGGCGGGACAGCGGAGGCGGGCTGAACGATTTCCGCTCCGATTGTCTCGGGGAGAGGAAGCAGGGGCACTGTATCTTCGGTTGTGAAGGCTCGTACGCCGTCGCGCCCGAAAGTCCCGAGCCCTGAGATCCACTCGCATGCGTCCCGTCGACGGTCGTCAAAGATGTTTCGAGGTTTTCTGAAGGTTTTCAGCCGGAAGGTTCAACAGATCCCAGCTCCAGGAGAAGCGTGGTGACCGGGCCGGCGGTGTGGTCCGAGGCTCGGCTCGCCACTCTGGCGGGAGTGTTGCGGTCGCGGGCGGCGGAGCGGCCGGACCGGGTGGCGTTCTCCTTCCTCGCCGACGGCGAAGCCGAAACCGGCCGGCTGACCTACGCCGATCTCGACCGGGCGGCGGCGGCGGTTGCCGCCGCGCTGCGGGAGTCGGCCCCCGCGGGCGAGCGGGTGCTCCTGCTCTATCCTCCCGGGATCGACTTCATCGCCGCCTTCTTCGGTTGCCTGTATGCCGGAGTCGTGGCGGTGCCTGCCTATCCTCCGCGTCCGAACGACCGGTCGCAGTCGCGCCTGCGGGCGATCGCTCGCGACGCCGGGCCGCTCGCGGCGCTGACCACCACCGCCACCCTGACGACCGTCGAATCTCCCCGGGGCCTGCTCGCCGTCGCTCCCGAGCTGGCGGCGTTGCGGTGGATCCCCACGGACGCCCTGGACGTTGCCAAGGCGTGCGCGGAGCCCTTCCTCGAGCCCGATCCCGAGGCGGTCGCCTTCCTGCAGTACACCTCCGGCTCCACCGCCGACCCGAAGGGGGTGATGGTCACCCACGCCAACCTGCTGCACAACGAGCGGATGATCGGCGAGGCCTTCGGCATGGACGAGGACTCGGTGGTGGTCGGCTGGCTGCCGCTCCACCACGACATGGGTCTGATCGGCAACGTGCTGCAGCCGCTGTACGCGGGCGCGCGGTGCGTGCTGATGTCGCCGATCTCCTTCCTGCAGCGGCCGCTGCGCTGGCTGGAGGCGATCTCGCGCTACCGCGCCACTACCAGCGGCGGCCCCAACTTCGCCTACGAGCTGTGCCTGCGCAAGGCGAGCCCGGAAGCCCTCGCCGGCCTCGACCTCGCGAGCTGGCGGGTGGCGTTCAACGGCGCCGAGCCGGTGCGGGCCTCGACGCTGGAGCGCTTCGCCGAGACTTTCGCGCCCTGCGGCTTCCGGCCGGAGGCGTTCTATCCCTGCTACGGCCTGGCGGAGGCGACGCTGTTCGTCGCCGGAGGCGAGCCGGGCCGGCGGCCGCGGACGGCCGCTTACGAGCCGCCGCGGTGCGTGGTGAGCTGCGGCCGCGCCTGGCTGGGCCAGCGGCTGGCGGTCGTCGATCCCGAAACGGGGACGGAGCTGCCGCCGGGGGCCGTAGGGGAGATCTGGATTTCGGGTCCGAGCGTGGCCAGCGGCTACTGGGGGAACGAGGAAGCGACGGAGCGCGATTTCAACGCCTACCTCTTGACCCCCGCCGGGCCTGGTGACGGACCCTTCCTGCGCACGGGAGACCTCGGTTTCCTGGCGGACGGCGAGCTGTTCGTCACCGGCCGCCTGAAGGACCTCGTCATCCTGCGCGGCCGCAACCACTATCCGCAAGACCTGGAGCTGACGGCGGAGACCAGTCATCCCGACCTGCGGCCCGGCAACGGCGCGGCCTTCTCTGTAGAGGTGGAGGGAGAGGAGCGGCTGGTGATCGTCCACGAGGTCGAGCGCCGGCGGCGCAGCGGCTTCGAAGAGGTCGCCGAGGCGGTGCGCCGGGCCGTCGCCGCGGAGCACGAGGTGCAGGTTCACGAGGTGGTGCTGATCCGTCCCGGCGGGCTGCCGAAAACGTCGAGCGGCAAAGCGCAGCGGCGGCTCTGCCGCGACCTCTATCTGGCGGACGAGCTGCCGGCGGTGGGGCGGAGCGCCCTCACCCGGGCCGATTCGGCGCCGGAGATCGCGCTGGCGCTCACGCGTGGCGCTCTCACGGCGCTGGAGCCGCGAAAGCGCCGGCAGATGCTCGCCGCCTATCTGTGCGAGCGGGCCGGGTCTGTGCTCGGGGTGGCAATAGGGGAAAGGACAGCAAGGAAGTCAGGGACGGCAAGGACGGATTCGCTGAGCGCGGCGGCCGCGGACCTGCCTCTGACGGCCCTGGGGCTGGATTCGCTCACGGCGGTCGAGCTGAAGGGGAGTATCGAAGCGGCGCTGGGGCTGCCGGTGCCGCTTGCGGAGCTGTTGCAGGGGATTGGCATCGAGGGGTTGGTCGATCTCCTCCTGGCGGAGCTGGAGGGGGAGTCGGCCGTGGATGTGCCGCCGGCGCGAGCTTTGTCGCTGCAGGGCGATCGGCCGCTCTCCCCGGGCCAGAAGGCGCTGTGGTTCCTGGAACGGCTGGCGCCGGAGGCGGGGGCCTACAACGTCGTCGTGGCGGCGCGCGCGCGTTCGGGTCTCGACCCCGGCGCCCTGCGCCGTGCCCTGGCGCGGTTGGCGGCGCGCCACGAGGCGTTGCGAGCCGTGGTCCTGGCCGCGGACGGCGAGCCCGTGCAGCGAGCCGTGGCCGGCATGGAGCCGGATTTCACCGCGGAGGATGCGCGGGGCCTCGGCGAGGAAGAGCTGCGCGGACGGCTGGAGGCCGAGGCGTGGCGGCCGTTCGATCTCCAGGCGGGACCGCCGCTGCGGGCGCGGATCTACGAGCGCGACGGCGGCGAGCGGGTGCTGCTCCTCGCCGTTCATCACCTCGTCTGCGACTTCTGGTCGCTCGCCGTGGCGGCCCGGCAGCTCGGCGCGCTCTACCGCGAGGAGACGGGCGGACCGCGAGCGGAGCTGGCGGCGCCAGGCTTGCAGTACGCCGATTTCGTCCGATGGCAAGCGGATCTCCTGGCCGGTCCTCGGGGCGAGCGGCTCTGGGACTATTGGCGCCGGGAGCTGGCTGGCGTGAGCGATCTCGATCTGCCGGTGGACCGGCCGCGGCCTCCCATCCAGACCTGGCGCGGCGTCGCCCGGACCGCGGAGCTGCCGGCGGATCTCGTCGCGGCGCTGCAAGGGCTCGCGGCGTCGCAGGGGGCGAGCTTGTTCGCCGTGCTCCTCGCCGCGTTCCAGGCGCAGCTCGGACGCTACTCGGGCCAGGATGGCTTCGCCGTGGGAGCGCCCACCTCCGGCCGCGGCGCGGCGGAATGGGCCGACGTCGTGGGCTACTTCGTCAACCCGGTGGCGCTG
>Ga0134122_10003789_pt1 | contig 11249 bp, 14 predicted proteins | sample KB302_FD_96461 | JGI IMG/M metagenome (GOLD analysis project Ga0134122, IMG submission 96461) | Terrestrial soil microbial communities without Nitrogen fertilizer from Kellogg Biological Station, Michigan, USA - KB3-0-2 | ecosystem: Environmental > Terrestrial > Soil > Unclassified ...
TCATCGGTGGGCGGCTTGAAGCGTCCCGCGGCCACCGGCCGCGAGATCTGGATGCGCGGCCGCACTTCTTCGATGAGTTCCTCGGGGTACTCGTCGAGAAAGCGCGAGCGCATGCCGAAACTGTCCATGCCGTGCAGGCGACGCTGCTCGGCGTAGGTGAGGTACAGCTGCTTCATGGCGCGCGTAGTACCCACGTAGCAGAGGCGGCGCTCCTCTTCGATTCCTTCCGGATCGTTGAGGCTGCGCTGGTGCGGGAAGAGTCCGTCTTCCATGCCGCACAGGAACACCACCGGGAATTCGAGGCCCTTGGCGGTGTGCAGCGTCATCATCTGCACGCAGTCTTCCCACTCGGCGGCCTGGCCTTCACCGGACTCGAGCACCGCGTGCGCCAGGAAGGCCTCGAGCGGCGGCAACTTCTCGTCCTCGCCATCCTCCGAGGGCTTCGCCACGTCGGGCTCGAAGCCGCGCGCGGCGGATACCAGTTCGTTCAGGTTATCGACACGCGCCTCGCCGCGATCGGCCTTTTCCTTCTTGTGGTGTTCGACGAGGCCGGAGTTGTTGATGACGTGGTCGACCTGCTCGTACAGCTCGAGGCCGGAGATGTCGTTCGCGAGCTGGTCGATGAGCTTGAGGAATCCATTCACCGCGGCCTCGGCCTTGGGACCGAGCGCGCCGGTTGCCACGCAGTGCGCCGCGGCGGTCCACAGGTGCGTGCCCGCGGCCTTGGCCTGCTCGCGGATCTTGTCCAGCGTGGTGTTGCCGACGCCACGCGTCGGCAGGTTCACCACGCGTTCGAACGACGCGTCGTCGGCGCGGCTGGAGACCAGGCGCAGGTAAGCGAGCGCGTCCTTGATCTCCGCGCGCTCGAAGAACCGCAGGCCTCCGTACACCTTGTACGGAATGCGTGCCGACAAGAACGCTTCTTCGAAGGCGCGTGACTGCGCGTTCGAGCGGTACAGGATGGCCACGTCGCGCCGCAGCCCGCCATGGTTCATCCATTCGCGGATGCGGTTCATGACGAAGTCGGCCTCGTCGCGCTCGTTGAAGGCGCCGTAGAGCCTTATGCGGTCGCCGTCGGCGCCCGAAGTCCACAGGTTCTTGCCGAGGCGGCCGGTGTTGTTGGCGATCAGCGTGTTCGCGGCCTTGAGGATGTTGCCGGTGGAGCGGTAGTTCTGCTCCAGGCGATACATTTTGGCGGCCGGGTAGTCGCGCGAGAAGCGCGTCAGGTTCTCGACGCGCGCGCCGCGCCAGCGGTAGATGGACTGGTCGTCGTCGCCAACGATGAATGGCGCGCCGTCGGGTCCGGCCATCAGCAGCGCCCAGGCATACTGGATCGCGTTGGTGTCCTGGAACTCGTCGATGAGCACGTACCGGAAACGTCGCTGGTAATGCGCGCGCAGCGCGGCGTTGTCACGCACCAGCTCGTAGGCGCGCAGCAGCAGCTCGGCGAAATCCACCACGCCGGTGCGCGCGCATTGCGCCTCGTACTCGGTGTAGATGCGGATCATCTGGCGGCGCGTCGGATCGCCGGCGTCCTTCATCGTGGCCGGACGGATTCCCTCGTCCTTGTTGTTGTTGATGAACCACTGGAGCTCCTTCGGCACCCAGCGGGTCTCGTCGAGTTCCATGGCCCTGACGATCTTCTTGACGAGCCGCAGCTGGTCCTCGCCGTCCAGGATCTGGAAGCTCTGCGGCAGGTTGGCCTCGCGCCAGTGCAGGCGCAGCAGCCGGTGCGCGATGCCGTGGAACGTGCCCACCCACATGGCGCTGCCGGGCACGCCTAACAACTTCTCGATGCGGCCGCGCATCTCGTGCGCCGCCTTGTTGGTGAACGTGACCGCGAGGATCGAGTGCGGCGACGCGCCCTCGGTGGCGATCACCCAGGCGATGCGGTGCGTGAGCACGCGCGTCTTGCCGGAACCCGCGCCGGCGAGCACCAGCACCGGGCCCACCGGCGCGGTAACTGCCGCGCTCTGCGCGTCGTTGAGCCCTGAAAGGATGGCGGCGGTGTCGGTCATCGGGGCGCGAATGATACGGGTTGAACAGCCGATTTCGAAGTTGAATAAACTGCTGTCTGCATGGCCACTTACACGCAACGCGGCGCAGCGACGGTCAACGGCGTCCACTGGGGCTGGCCCTTCGGAAAGATCGAGGTCGACTCGGGGAAAGTCCGGCTGAGCGTCCTGGGTGAAGCGATCACGCTCACTCCGCCAGAGATCATTTCCATCCGCACGCGCTCGTGGCACGTGACCTTCGATTACCGGACGTCAATGCTCGGCGAGACCGCGTGCTTCCGGACCTTCCGCCAGCGCCTGTTGATCGATGCTTTGCGAGAAGCGGGCTTCGCGGTTCAGGAGGGAGGCGACGGCTTCACCAGGTCCTCGTCCTGAGCCTGTGCGTCGAGCTTCGGTTGCGCCGGCCCGATCACGCGCTCATCGAAGTACTGCAGGATGGCCGCGACCAGCGCCAGGAACACCGGCCCGACCACGATACCGATGGTGCCGAATGCCCCGATGCCGCCGACCACGCCCACGAACACCGTGAATGCGGACACCGGCGCGTAGCGCGACACGAGGATCGGCCGCAGGAAATTGTCCGAGGTCGAGGTGATGACGCCCCAGAACAGCATGAACACCGCCATTTTCATGTGGCCGGTGGCGAACAGGTAAATCACCGCGGGGATCCACACCAGCGCGGCGCCGCCCGCGGGCAGCAGCGCGAGGATGGCGGCCAGCACGCCAAACACCACCGGCGACGGCAATTGCGCGATCGCAAAGCCGATGCCGACCAGCAGTCCCTGCACGACGGCCGTGAGGCCGATGCCATAGAACACGCCGCGCGCGACGCTCGCCAGGTGATCGAACAGCTGCTCGCGGTGCTCGGCCGGCACGGGGATCAGGCGCTTGAGGCGCGCGAACATCGACGCCCCATCGCGCAGGAAGAAGAACAGCAGGAACAGCATGAAGAAGAAGCCCACCAGCGTGCCGAGCGCCGACAGCACCACGCCGCCGCCCATCGAAGCCACGTTGCGCAACGTGGCCTCGGCCGCCTTGGTGATCCAATCCTGGATGTCCGCGGCGCTGACCGCGAGCTCTTCGCGCGCCCAGCGCGCCGCAGGACCGATCACCGGGTACTGCTCGAGCTGCATCAGGATCGAGCCATCGAGATGCAGGTTCTGGCCGCGCAGGTACTCGACCAGGCCGCGGGCCTGGTTGGCGAACGCGACGCCGAGGAAAGTCAGCGGCGTCAGCAGCGCGAAAGGCGTGAGCCCGGTGATGATGCCGGCCGAAGCGCCGCGGCGTCCGCCGAGCCGCCGCGACAGCCAGCGATGGAACGGGTTGAGCATGAAGGCGAGGAAGATCGCCCAGGCCATGGACCCGGCAAATGGCTGCAGCACCAGTGTCAGCAGGTAGCCGACGAAGACCGCGACCGCGACGAAAAAGGCTTTTGTGTAGAACTCCACCCGGAGCGTTCCTCGGGCACGATGCCTCGATACTTATATATGTGTCGGCAGAGCGTGGTCTATAGGAGCCGCAGCGACCTGGGCCGACCACCGATCGACTATCCATCGACCACGGGGGTCGGCCCGTGTATTCAGCCACGGTTCAATCTACTCTGGCAGCACGCACTGACGGGGGAGCGGACATGGCCAGGATCAAGGCAGCGACAGTTTCCGCATACATCGCCGCGGCGCCGCCCGAGGCGCGCAAGCACCTGCGCGCGATCCGCGCCGTGCTGCGCAAGGTGGCGCCGAAGGCCACCGAGGCGATCAAGTGGGGACTCCCGGTGCTCGAGGAACGACGCATCCTGTTCGCCTACGCAGCCTACCGGACGCACCTCAACTTCATGCCCACGCCCTCGGCGATGAAGCCCTTCAAGAAAGACCTCGTGGGCTACCACACCGGCAAGGGCTCGATCCGCTTTCCCTATGACCAGCCGCTGCCGACGGCGCTGATCCGCCGCATTGCCGCGCAGCGCGTGCGCGAGCTGCGCGACAACGACGCGAAGTGGATGTGAGCGCCGCGACGCGCCAGCTCACCGGTTCCTGCCTGTGCGGCGCAGTGCGTTACCGCGTCGCGGACGAATTTGCCTACGCCTTCAACTGCCATTGTTCGCAGTGCCGGCGCGCCACCGGATCGGCATTCAAACCCTTCGCCGGCGTGCTGCGCGAGAAACTCACGCTGCTGCAGGGTGGCGATGCGCTATTGCGGTATGGCGACGCCACCACGCATGACGTCCACTGCGGCAAGTGCGGCTCGCTGCTGTATTCGGATATTGGCACCGGGCCGTACCTGCACGTGACGCTGGGCACGCTGCTCGAGGCGCCGAGCCTGAAACCCACGGCGCACATCTTCGTGGGCTCGAAGGCGCCATGGCACGAGATCACCGACGACCTGCCGCGGCACCGCGAATTCCCGCCGGCGCCGTGAACGGGAACTGACTAACTACTTGCCTGGCGCGCGACGGGTGCCGCCGCAGGCGGCGGCGAAGCGCGCGTCGTTCCGAGCCAGGAACCAAGGATCACCAGCGGAAAGCCGATCATCATGCCGGTGGTCAACGGCTCGCTGAGCACCAGCGCCCCGAGCACGATGGCGACGGCCGGGTTCACGTAGGTTATTACCGTGGCGCGTGCCGGGCCCACCTCCGCGATCAGCGCGAAGAAGACCAGGAAGGCGCCGGCGGTGCACAGCACGCCGAGACCGATCACCGACGCGACGGCGTCGGCGTGCAATTCCTTCGGCCAGAGGAAGGGCGCGAACGGCGCGTAGATCAGCGTGGCGAGGATCAGCGAGCCGGTGATCACGCCGATGGCCGGCACGCCCTTGAGCTTGCGGTCGATGATGATGGGTCCGACGGCATAGCAGAGCGCAACGACAATAGTCGCGCCCACGGCCAGGAAATCCGAGAAATGGATGTCGAGCCCGACCAGCAGCGCGACCCCGGCGAAACCCAGCCCCAGCCCCAGCAGGCGGCGCGCCTCGAGCCCCTCGTGGCCCAGCCTGGTCACGATCAATGCCGCAAACAGGGGCACGATGGCGATCAGCAGGCCGGCGGTCGAACTATTCAGCCGGGTTTCCGCGTGCCCCAGTAACACCCAGGGCACGCTGATTTCGATCAATGTAAATGCGACCAGCCATTTCCAGTTTCGAAAAGCCGCGGCCAGCGCGTTACGATGCAGGGCGACAGGCAGCAGCAGCAGGGCGCCGATCAGCGTGCGCGATCCGGCCACCACCAGCGGGTCGATGGAACCCACGGCGATGCGGATCAGCAGGTAGGGCATGCCCCAGACCACACCGAGTGCGATGAACAGCATCCAGCCGCGTCTTGTCATGCGTGGATTCTAGAGAACACCGCAGGCCACCGTGACGGCGAATGACCAAGGAGTTCTTATGCAGGCAAAAGCAGCACTAACGCCTTTTGGTACACCGGTGCCCGAATTGCCGGTTGCGGACGTGCCGCGTGCACAGCAGCACTACCGCGACAATCTGGGGTTCAACATAGGCTGGCTGTATCCGGGCGAGGAGATCGGCGCGGTCAACCGCGACAGCACCTCGATCTTCCTGCGCCGCCGCGAGGCGCCCTTCGAGCCCGCGGTCCACTGGGTGCATGCGCCGCAGATCGACGACGTGTACCGCGACATGAAGGCGCTCGGCGCGCACATCACCGAGCCGCTCGAGAAAAAACCGTGGGGCCTCATGCAGTTCACGGTCGAAGACCTCGACGGCAACCGCTTTTACTTTCATTGCGATTGAACGCGTCGTGGAATTGCGGGCCATCCAGGCCGACATCACCACGCTCGCGCTCGACGCCATCGTCAACGCCGCGAATTCTTCCTTGTTAGGCGGTGGAGGCGTGGATGGCGCGATCCATCGCGCCGCGGGACCGGAGCTGTTGCACGAGTGCCGCCTGCTGCACGGGTGCAAGACTGGTGACGCCAAGATCACCCGCGGCTACCGCTTGCCTGCGCGTCACATCATCCACACCGTGGGTCCGGTGTGGAACGGCGGCACCCAGGGCGAGCCAGGCCTGCTGGCCTCCTGCTATCGCCGCTCGCTCGAGCTGGCTGCTAAGCATTCACTCGCGACGCTCGCCTTTCCCAGCATCAGCACCGGCATCTACGGCTATCCGATCGAGCTCGCTTCGGGCGTGGCGGTGTCCACGGTGCGCGCGCAACTCGCGAAGCACGCAGGCATCCGCGAAGTGGTGTTCTGCTGCTTCTCGGCCGACGACCTGCGGCACTACCGGCGCGCGATGGGCGATTGAAGGCGCTTTGTAAAGCAAAACCAGCGTCAGAATTCGCTCCTGCCGCCTTGATGGCTCAATGGCGTCTGGTGAGACTCAGGGAATCCATGCACAGGAACACGCATGCCATTTGAATACCTCAGCGTCGAAGAAGCGATCCCGCGCAAAGGCCTGCGCATGGTGGTGCTGGGCAAGGTGCCCAGTTCCTGGGGCGAGGCGGCCAAGGGCATCTTCCACATCAAGAAGCTGACCTTCTCCGCGGTGCGGCTGGTGTATGACAACGAAGCGCTCAAGAACTGGGCCGGGCAGTTGAGCGCACCGGTGGTCGTGTACGACGACGAGCCGCCGCGCTCGGGCTGGGCGGAAATCCTCATGCTGGCCGAACGGCTCGCACCGACGCCGGCCTTGCTGCCGCTCGAACCGCACGCGCGCGGGCAAGCCGTTGCGCTCGTGGACAAGTTCTGCGGCCAGGGCGGGCTGGGCTGGAACCGGCGCCTGCAGGCGGTGCACGCCGGGCTCTCGAGCAGCGGCGGATTTCCCGATCGCATCGCCAATTTCCTCGGCGGCAAGTACGGCTACGACCCGGCCGACGCCGGCCGCTATACGCCGCGCGTGGTCGAGTTGCTGGGCGAGGTCGCGGCGGCGCTGCGTACGCAACGCGCGGCCGGCAAGGATTACTACCTGGGCGACACGCTGAGCGCGGTCGACGTGTACAGCGCCACGTTCATGGCCCTGTTCAAGCCGCTGCCCGAGGCGCAATGCGTGATGAGTCCGGCACTGCGCGCGGCGCTCGAATGGCTCAACGACGCGACGCGCGCGGCACTCGATCCCGTGCTGCTCGAACACCGCGACATGATGTACACGCGGCACCTCGAAACTCCGCTGGCGCTGTGACACGGCCCGCCGCCATGAACGACATCGCTCCCAGGTCCATGCCCGAACATGCCTTGCTGGCGCGTTACGCCGGTAACGGCGGATACGCGGATTGCTACGTCACCGAGATTCCGGGCAACTTCTCGCACGCCGAATTCGTCGCCGCGTTCTACACCACCTGGTTGTTCAAGCTGGAGCGCGCCATCCTGAAATTCTTCGTCAGGCGGCCGTCGACCGACGGCGAAGCGCAGCAGCTCGCACGCGGACAGCGCGAGTCCTTCGCGGCCTGGACGGTCGAGGCGCGCGCACCGAACCAGCTGCTGCTGTGCGACTTTCTCGGCAGCACGCGCTCCTGGCTGATGGTCGAATCCCGTGCCGATGGAGGCGCGACGCGCCTGTATTTCGGCTCGGCCGTGGTGCCCCGCGTGGACACGCGCACCGGGGAGAAAAAGCTCGGCGCGTCGTTTCGAGCCTTGCTCGGATTTCACAAGCGTTACTCGCGTGCCCTGTTGTCGGCGGCGCGCGCACGCCTGCAACTCACGGCCTGCTGAGGCGACCGGCGATCAGGGTCAGCGCAGGTCCCCGGAGCTGCGCGCTTCCTCCAGCGCCCAGTCGACGAAGGTGCGCACCACCGGCCGCTTGAAATGCGCCGGCGGCGCCATGAGGAAGTAGTTCCAGGGCGACAGCCAGGTTTCCTGCGTGACGCGTACCAGCTGGCCGCGCGCCAGCAACGGGCCGACATGCGGCGAGCGCCCGATACCCACGCCCAGTCCGGCCACCGCGGCACCGATCAACACGATGGAATCACTGAACTGCAGGCCGCGCGCCACGCCCGCGGTCGGCAATCCCGCGCGCTCGAACCAGCCGCGCCAGCCCAGCCACGGCTGCTCCGGGCCGGCATCGGTATCGTCGAGCAGCGGGTAGCCGGCCAGGGATTCCAGCGTAGTCGGCATGCGGCCGCCGCCGAACAACGACGGGCTCGCGACCGGGAACAGCTCCTCGCGACACAGGAGCTCACCGTGCAGCCCGCGGCCCGGGCCGGGCGCGAAGCGGAGCGCGAGATCGATGGCATCGCGCCGGAAATCGACCAGGTTGCGCGAGGTGCGCAGCACCACGTCGATGCGCGGCGCGCGCTCGCGGAAGCGGTGCAATCGCGGCAGCAGCCAGCCGTTGGCGAAGCCGGCGAGCGTGGTCAGCGTGAGCACGCCGTCGGCGCGCTTGGCGCGCAGGCGCGCGGTGGACTCGCCCAGCAGGTCGAAGCCGGCCGACAGTTCGGGTAGATAGTCGCGGCCCTGCTCGGTCAGCACCAGGCCGCGCGCCAGCCGCTGGAACAGCACGGTGTCGAGGTAGTGCTCGAGCCGCCGCACCTGCTGGCTGACCGCCGCGGGCGAGACGCGCAGCTCGCCGGCGGCCGCCACGAAGCTGCCGAGGCGCGCCGAGGCTTCGAAGGCGCGCAGTGCATTGAGGGGTGGAAGGCGTCGTGCCATGGTATGGACAAGAATAACTTAGCCTCAGCGAAAAGCCTTGCGCCTCGCGCCGCGCGGCTCGCGGATCGATACTTCGGGGCCGCCGTCAACCAGGGAACCACGATGCACCTCTTCGACTACCTCGACTCCGGCAACGGCTACAAGGTGCGCCTGCTGCTCGCGCAACTCGGCCAGAAATATCAGTGGACGAATGTCGACATCGACAAGGGCGAGACGCGCACGCCGGAGTTCCTGAAGCGCAATCCCAATGGCCGCATCCCCACGCTGCTGCTCGACGACGGCACATACCTGCCCGAGTCGAACGCCATCCTCTGGTACCTGGCCGAGGGCTCACGCTTCGTGCCGTCAACGCCGCTGGGCCGCGCACAGGTGTTGCAGTGGATGTTCTTCGAGCAGTACAGCCACGAGCCGTACGTGGCCACGCCGCGCTACATCTGCCGGCACTTTCCCGCCGACTCGCCGCGGCGCGCCGAGCTGCCCGAGCGGCTCGCCAAGGGACGCGCGGCCTTCACGGTCATGGAGCAGCAGCTCGCCGGCCGGCAATTCTTCGTCAACGAGCGCTACACCATCGCCGACATCGCCCTGTACGCCTACTCGCACGTGGCCGAAGAGGGTGGTCACGACCTGAAGCCGTATCCCAACGTGCGCGAGTGGCTAGGGCGCGTGGCGGCGCAGCCCGGCTACGTGCCGCTGATGGCGCGCCCGAAATGAGCGCCGGCGGTGCCGCGCGCACGCCTGAGCCGCCGTACTACGCGGTGATCTTCAGCTCGACGCGCACCGCCATCGATGAAGGTTACGGCGCGATGGCAGATCGCATGGTGGAGCTCGCGCAGCGGCAACCCGGATACCTGGGCGTCGAGAGCGTGCGCGGTGCCGACGGCTTTGGCATCACCGTGTCGTACTGGACCTCGCTCGAGGCCATTGCGAGCTGGAAGGCGCATGGCGAACACCGCATTGCGCAACAGACCGGCCGGCAAAAGTGGTACCAGCATTTCGAAACGCGCATCGCGCGGGTGGAGCGCGCGTACTCCGGGCCGTAGGACGATTCTGCGTCGCCATTCGCCGACGCACGCGGTGATGCCGAACGATTGTCGCGTGCCGCCGCGCGCAGTTAGTCTTGCGCGGCATGCGAAAAATCGTGTTCCTCGGCTCCGCGCAGAAATTCAGCGACTTCGCGTTGTTGCTGATGCGCGTGTTCGTCGGCCTGTACCTGGTGTGGAGTGTCTGGGACTACATCACCAGCCACGAACACATGGGCGAATTCGCCAGCTTGCTCGCGCAGCACGGCTTTCCGAGTCCGCGGTTGCTTGCGCCGGTGTCGGTCTACCTGCAGCTCGCCATCGGCGTGGCCTTCGTGCTGGGACTGTTCACGCGCTGGGCGGGCCTGCTGTGCGCCATTCATTTTGGCGTCGTCATCGCCATGGTCGATCACCACGGCGGCATGCGGGGCGTCTTCCCTTCGGGCTGCCTGGTGGTCATCGGTCTCTTCATGGCGACATACGGTGCCGGCCGCTTCTCGATCGACGCGGCGCTGCGCGCCAATGAAGTCCCCCGCAGCCCGGGAAGCGTGCGCCTCAAGAAGTAGTGAGGAGCGTCCGACTTCCATGGCCCGCAACATCGAAATCAAGGCACGGATCGAGAATGTCGCGCTCATCGGCGCGAAGGTGGCGGAACTCGCCTCCGAAGGGCCGCTCGAGATCGCCCAGGACGACACCTTCTTCGCCTGCGACAACGGCCGGCTGAAGCTGCGCGCCTTCTCCAACGATGCCGGAGAGCTGATTTTTTACCAGCGATTGAACCAGGCGGGCCCGAAGGAGTCGTTCTATATACGCTCACCCACTTCAGCACCCGAGACGCTTCGTGAATCGCTATCGATGGCCTACGGACAAATCGGCCGAGTCCGCAAGTACCGCACTCTCTTCCTGGTTGGACGTACCCGCGTTCACCTGGACCGCGTCGAAGGTCTCGGACATTTTCTCGAGCTCGAAGTCGTCCTGGTGGACGATGAATCAGCAGAAACGGGAATTCGCGAGGCAAGTGACCTCATGGATCAGCTCGGGATTCAGCCCGAACAACTGATCGAAGGCGCGTACATCGACCTGCTGCTGAAGGTACCCGGCACCGACTAGTATCAACGGCAGCGGAACCGGCTGGCTGGCGGCCGGTCTGTTGCTGGGAGCGGTGGTCCCTTTTCACGCTGACCCATGTCGGGGACGGGGAGAAAAACATGAAAGCGCCCATGGTGGGTCTGGTAGTTGCCGCCGCGGCCTGCGCCGCGAGTTCGCTGTACCTGTGGCACGAGCTCGACGCCGAGCGCGCCCAGGCGGCGCAGGTGGAAGAAGCCAACCGCAAACTGCAGGCGCGCGTCGCCGAGCTGGAACAGGCGCGCGCACTGTTCGCGCAGCGGCGCCTGGCCGGTGCCCCGGCTTTCGCCGGAGCAGAGAACCGCCTCGGCGCCCCACCGCCGGCGCAACCGGATACCGTGATCACGTCCGAGACTGCGCCGGGGCCGGCGCCCGGGATGTGGCAAACCCAGCACATCGACCCGCCCGAGCGATCGGCCGCTTTCAAGAAGGTCATGCGATCGCAGATCCGCCAGGCCAACAAGCGGATGTACGCCGACCTCGGCACCGAGCTCGGTCTCGA
>Ga0134122_10003790_pt1 | contig 11249 bp, 11 predicted proteins | sample KB302_FD_96461 | JGI IMG/M metagenome (GOLD analysis project Ga0134122, IMG submission 96461) | Terrestrial soil microbial communities without Nitrogen fertilizer from Kellogg Biological Station, Michigan, USA - KB3-0-2 | ecosystem: Environmental > Terrestrial > Soil > Unclassified ...
CTGGTAGCCGGCCGGGAAGTCCGGGGGAGGGGACGCCATGGCGCTCGAGATGCGGGAGACGTGCGAGAAATGCGGCGCGAGGCTCGGGCTCGGCGCCGAGGCCTTCGTGTGCAGCTACGAGTGCACGTTCTGCCCGGCGTGCGCGAGCGGCATGGCACAGACATGCCCCAACTGCCGCGGTGAGCTGGTGCGCCGGCCGCGGCGCAAGGCAGCCACGGTCACGCCGCGCGCCATCGTAACCCGTCTGCACCACGCCTGGAACAGCGGCGACCTCGCCGCCGTCGACGAGATCTACGCCGAGGACTTCGTGGGTCACTTCCCGCCGAGCTCGCACCTGCCCGACCGGCGTGGCCGCGAGGGTGCGCGCGAGGGCATACGCCGGGCGAAGATCGCGTTCCCCGACTGGCACGAGGCCGTCGAGGCCATGGTGACCGAGGGCAACCTGGTGGTCACGCGCTACACGTCGACCGGCACGCATCGCGGTGAGTTCCGCGGATTGCCCGGCCTGCCGCCGACGGGCCGGACGATCACCGTGCCCGAGATCTCGATCTATCGCGTGGCGGGCGGCAAGGTCGCCGAGCAGTGGTGTCTCCTGGACGAGCTGGGCCGGCTGCAGCAGCTCGGCGCGAGCGTGAGCGGCCCGTCGCGTGGCTGAGCTGAGCGGCGGCGAGCTCGTCGCGCGCGTCCTCGCGCGTGCCGGCGTCGGCCACGTCTTCACTCTCTGCGGTGGTCACATCCTGCCGATCTACGACGGCTGTCTGAAGGAGGGGATCGGCGTCGTCGATCTTCGCCACGAGCAGGCCGCCGCGCACGCCGCCGACGCCTACGCGCGGCTCACGCGCAACGTGGGCGTGGCGATCGTCACCGCGGGGCCCGGGGTCACCGACGCCATCACGGGCGTGGCGAACGCCCACGCCGCGCGCAGCCCCCTGCTGCTGATCGGCGGCGCCGCGCCGCTGGGGCTGCGCGGGCTCGGCGCGCTGCAGGAGATGGAGCAGGTAGCGCTGCTGCGGCCGATCACCAAGGGCGCCTGGTCCGTCGCCGAGACGCGGCAGATCCCCGAGGTCCTCACCACCGCCATCCGCACGGCACTATCCGGGCGGCCGGGCCCGGTCTTCGTGGAGATCCCGGTCGATCTGCTCCTCGGCGCGATCGAGGATCGCCTGGCCCCGATTCCCACCGACTACGTGCATCGGGCCACGGTTGGCGGCGATCCGGCGTCGATCGAGCGCCTCGCGCGCCTGCTGGCGGGGGCGAGCCGGCCGGTGGTCATTGCCGGCAGCGGCGTGTGGTGGGACGACGCCGCGACCGCGCTGGCCGCGTTCGCGGATGCCGCCGGAGTGCCGGTGTTCATGAACGGCGCCGGCCGCGGCAGTCTGCCAGCGGAGCATCCGCTGGCGTTCGCCCACGCGCGTGGCGCCGCCCTGGCCGCCGCCGACGCGGTGCTCGTGCTTGGCACGCCGCTCGACTTCCGTCTCGGCTACGGGCGCGCGCCGACCTTCGCCGAGGACGTCGCCGTGGCCATGGTGGACTGCGACGCGGCCGAGCTCGGTCGCAATCGTCCGCTGGCCGTCGGCATCGCCGGCCACATCGGCCGCGTGCTCGAGCAGCTCACCGCGGCCCTGCCGCGCGGCGCGGCGGCACGCTACGACGGCTGGCGCCATCAGCTGGGCGCGCAGGAACGCGCGGCGCAGCAGGCGCTCGATGCCCAGGCGGCGTCCGACGACGTGCCGGTCTCGCACTATCGGTGGGCGGCGGAGATCGCGCGACACGTCACGCCCGACACGCTGGTCGTCGGCGACGGCGGCGACGTCGTCGGGTGCGCAGCCAAGCTGGTACGTCTGGCGCGGCCCGGCCAGTGGCTCGATCCCGGACCGTTCGGCTGCCTCGGAGTGGGCCCGCCGTTCGCCATCGCCGCCAAGCTGCTGCAGCCGGCCCGCCGCGTGCTGCTGATCGCCGGCGACGGCGCCTTCGGCCTCAACGGCATGGACCTCGAGACCGCCGTACGCTTCGGGCTGCCGCTGACGTGCATCATCGGCAACGACGGCGGCTGGGGGCAGATCCGCAACCCGCAGCTTTCCTTCTTCGGCGCCGACCGCGCGGTGGCGACCTCGCTGCCGCTCACGCGCTACGACGAGATGGTGACGGCGCTCGGCGGCCGCGGCGTCCTCGTCCGCGAGCCGAAGGATATCTCTCCCGCGCTCGAGCGCGCGCTCGCCTCCGACGAGGTCTGGTGCATCAACGTGCTGCTCGATCCGGCCGCCTACCGCCGGGGCGGCCAGGTCTCGATGGCGATCTGAAGATCACCGTGCTCGCCCCGCACGTGCGCATCGCCGGCGGCGTGCGCGCGATCCTGACGTACGCCGACCGGCTCGCCGCGCGCGGCCACGACGTCACGCTGGTGGTGCCGGCGCGCGGCGCGCTGCGCGCGCTGTGGGCCAACGCGCGCGGGCAGGGGCCGGACTGGGTCGCGGGCTTCCGGCCGCGCGTGCGGTGGGTGAGCCGCTGGCGGCCGGATGCCTTGCCGGAGGGCGACGCGCTCGTGGCCACCGCGTGGCAGTCGGCGCCGGTGGCGGCCGCGGCACCGGCACGCTGCGGCGCCAAGTTCTACCTCGTGCAGCACTACGAGAGCCTCTATCACGGCGATCCGGCTGCCGTGGACGCCACCTACCGCCTACCGCTCGAGCCCATCGTCATCTCCACGTGGCTGCGCGACGTGCTGCGCGAGCGCTTCGGCCGCGAGGCGGAGGTGCTGGTGACGCCGGTGGATCGCGCGCTCTTCCATCGCATACCGGTCACGGTGACGACGTCGCGCCCGCGCGTGCTCATGCTCCATCACGACTACGCGTGGAAGGGGGTGGCCGACGGCCTGGCCGCCGTGGCCGCGGCCCGGCCGCGCGTGCCCGGTCTGCGGCTGGTGGGCTTCGGCGTGAAGGCGCCGCGCGCGGCGCTGCCCTTCGACGAGTTTCACGCCAATCCGCCGCAGGAGGCCCTGGCGGCCCTCTATAGCGGGTGTGACATCTACCTCTGCCCGTCGTGGGACGAGGGGCTCGGCATGCCGTCGATGGAGGCCATGGCGTGCGGCGCCGCGCTGGTCACCTACGACAACGGCGGCTGTCGCGACTACGCGGTGGACGGGGAGACTGCGCTGGTGGCCCCGCGCCGCGACGTGGGCGCGCTCGGCGCTGCGCTCGGCCGGCTGGCCGTCGATTCCGGGCTGCGGACGCGGCTGGCGGCGGCCGGCCGCGCGCGGGTCACGACGGACTTCGACTGGGATCGGGCGGTGGAGCGTCTGGAGACGCGGCTGGCTGCTGGGCGTCGAGCCTGATCGCCAGAATCTCGAGCTGCTGCTCGAGCTGACACAGCCGCCGCATGAGCTGGTCGCGCTCCTCGCGGAACGTCTTGGCCAGGGACACGACCGCCTCGATGAGCCGGCGCTCGCGGTCGTCGTCGGGGGGAGATTCGTTCATGCGAGGCGCCTCCGGCTGCACGGTCGCGCGACCTAGAGCAAATGGGATGCCGCGCGCCCGGTTCGTGAACGACGCGTACTTGGCCGCGCCGCTCGCGCGCGCCCGTGACACCGTGACGTCCGCACGCGTCATGGTGACGTCGCCGCCGCGCCACGCTGGCACGAAGCGGTGCTAGACTCGGATGTGCCATGCCGATTTACGAGTACGAGTGCGCGGACTGTCGGCGCCGCGTCAGCCTGCTGATCCGCACGATCTCGAACGCCGCGGCGCCCGCGTGTCCCCGCTGCGGCGGCACGGCGCTGAGTCGCTTGATGTCCCGCTTTGCCACCGTCAAGAGCGAGGACGCCCGCCTGGAATCCCTGGCCGACGACGGCTCGTTCGGTGACGTCGACGAGAACGACCCGGCCAGCGTCGCCCGGTTCATGAAGAAGATGGGCAAGGAGTTCGGGGACGAGCTCGGCGACGACTTCGAGTCGGCCGTGGACGAGGCCATGGCCGAGGGCGAGACAGGGGAGGGGCCCGCGGCCGGCGGCGACGGAACGGAATCCGTCGACGCGGCCGGCGCATCGGACCTCTGAGCCCTGTGAAGACCGACGTCCACGAAAGCCTGGAGGCAGTGGGCCCCGAGGGCTGGGAGGCGCTGCACGCCGACTCGGCCCTCCGCTCGCCCTTCCTGACCTGGGCCTGGCAGCGCGAGTGGCTGGCCGCCTTCGGCGAGGGCCGGCGCTTGGCGCTCTACACCGTGAGCGATGACGCCGGGCGCCTGCTGGCGGTCCTGCCGCTGGTGGAGACCGCGCCGGGCCGGTTGATGCTGACGGGCGGCGCCGACGTCTCCGACTATCTCGACCTCCTCGTCCGGCGCGGCCACGAGGCGGACGCCTGGCGCGCGCTGCTGGACGCGCGCGGCGCCGATCGCGCGACGTGGGAGCTCCACGCGGTGCCCGCCGCCTCGCCCACGGTGACGGCGCTGCCGGAGCTCGCTGCCGCGGCCGGCCTCGTGACCACCACCGCCGTCGAGGAGCGATGTCCCGTGCTCGCGCTGCCCGAGACGTGGGACGCCTTCCTCGGTGCGCTCCCCAAGAAGCACCGCCACGAGCTGACGCGCAAGATGCGCCGGCTCGAGCGCGAGGTCCCCGACGCCCGGGTCGTCTGGGAGACCACGCCGGCCGGCATCGATCGCCGCCTCGACGAGTTCCTGACGCTCCACCGCGCGTCCCGCGTGGGCAAGGCCAAGTTCATGGACGCGCGCATGGAGGGATTCTTCCGCCGCGCGATCGCCGCGCTGGCCGCCGCCGGCGGCGCGCGCCTGGCGCTGCTCGACACACCCGCCGGGCCGATGGCCTCGTTCGTCACGCTCGAGTGGGACGGCACCGTCGGCCTCTACAACTCCGGCTTCGCGCCGGCCCACGCGGTGCTCTCGCCGGGCCTGGTGCTGCTCGCCCACGTCGTGCGCGACGCGCTCGAGCGCGGGTGCCGGCGCTTCGACTTCCTGCGCGGTGAGGAGCGCTACAAGTACGAGTTCGGGCCGAGTCCCGAGCCCGTCCACCTCGTGACCATCGAGGCACGCCCCTGAGCCTGCACGTCGCCATCCTCACCGTGCACACCTGCCCGCTCGCCGCGCTCGGCGGCAAGGAGACGGGCGGGATGAACGTGTACGTCCGCGAGATCGCGCGCGAGCTGGCGCGCATGCGCATGCGCGCGGACATCTTCACGCGCTCGCAGAACCCGGACATCCCGCGCGTGGTGCACCTGGCCGAAGGGGTGCGCGTGGTGCACCTGGCCGCCGGCCCGCAAGCGCCGATGACGCGCGAGCGCGTGTTCGACCACCTCGACGAGTTCGTGGACGGGGTGGAGGACTTCCGCCGCGCCAACGGCGCGGACTACGACCTGATTCACGCCCACTACTGGCTGTCCGGCGCCGCCGGCCTCGCCCTGCGGCAGCGCTGGGGCGCGCCGCTCGTGCAGATGTTCCACACGCTCGGGCGGCTGAAGAACGACGCCAGTCGCAACGGCGCCGACCGCGAGCCCGACACGCGCATCGCCGAGGAGGCGCGGATCGTGACGGCGGCCGACCGGATCATCGCGGCCACCGTCGTCGAGCGCGCGCACCTCGTCTCGCACTACGGCGCCGACGCCGCGCGCATCGCCGTCATCCCGTGCGGCGTGGACACCGAGCTGTTCGCGCCGGGCGATCGGGCCGCGGCCCGCGCCGCGCTCGGCCTCGGCGACGATCCGCACCTGCTCTACGTCGGACGCCAGACGCCCATCAAGGGGCTGGAGACGCTGCTCGACGCGATGGCGCGCCTGCGCGCCGCGGGCAGCCGCGCGCGGCTGTCGATCGTCGGCGGCGACGCCGACGAGCCGATGGACGGCCACGAGGCGGCGCTGCGCGAGCGCCTGGGGCGGCTGGGGCTCGGGCACGCCGTCACGTTCGTCGGCGCGCTTCCTCAAGGCAGCCTGCCCGCGTGGTACGTGGCGGCCGACGCCACCGTGCTGCCGTCCTACTACGAGTCGTTCGGCATGGTGGCGCTGGAGGCCATGGCGTGCGGCAGCCCGGTCGTCGCCTCGCGGGTCGGCGGGCTGCAGGCCACCGTGCGCGATCGCGTGACCGGCCTGCTGGTCCCGGACCACGACCCGGTCGCGCTCGCGGATGCGCTCGGCCGCCTGCTCGGTGACGAGGATCTGCGCTGGCGGCTCGGCCGGGAGGGCGTGCGCTGGGCCGCCCAGCACCGCTGGCCGTGCGTGGCCGAAGCGGTCTGCCGCGAATACGCCGCCCTCGTCGAGGCCGCCGCCCCGCATCTCGCCGCCGGCCGCTGCCAGGAGCAGCCGACCGCGGGCTGACCCCGACGTCCGCGGCGCGCGTGATACACTCCGCGCGTCGTGGGCACCCTGCTGGACGTTCGCAATCTCCAGACGCACTTCTCCACGCGCGGCGGCGTCGTGCGTGCGGTGGACGGCGTGTCCTGGGACGTGCAGGAAGGTGAGACCGTCGCGCTCGTCGGCGAGTCCGGCTGCGGCAAGTCCGTCACCGCGCTCAGCATCATGCGACTCGTCGCGCCGCCGGCCGGGCGTATCGTCGGCGGCCGGGTGCTCTTCAAGAGCCGCGACCTCCTCGCGCTGAGCGAGGAGGAGATGCGCCACGTGCGCGGGCGCGAGATCGGCATGGTGTCCCAGGAGCCGATGACCTCGCTCAATCCCGTGCTGACGATCGGCCGCCAGCTCACCGAGGGTCTCGAGATCCATCTCGGCATGTCCCAGGCCGACGCGCGCAAGCGCGCCGAAGAGCTGCTCGGCATGGTGGGCATCCCCGACGCCGGGCGACGGCTGCGCCAGTATCCGCACCAGTTCAGCGGCGGCATGCGGCAGCGGATGATGATCGCCATGGCGCTGGCCTGCAATCCCTCGCTGGTGCTGGCCGACGAGCCCACCACCGCGCTCGACGTGACCATCCAGGCGCAGATCCTCGAGCTGATGAAGGATCTCTCGCGGCGGCTCGGCGTGGCCATGCTCATCATCACGCACAACCTCGGCGTGGTGGCGCGCTACGCCGATCGCGTCAACGTGATGTACGCGGGGCGGATCATCGAGCGGGGAACCGCGCAGGACATCTACCACTCGCCGCGCCATCCCTACACGCTCGGGCTGCTGCGCTCGGTGCCGCGGCTCGACGAGCCGCGCCGCTCGCGGCTGGCGCCGATCGAGGGCCAGCCGCCCGATCTGACGCGGCTGCCGCCGGGCTGCGCGTTCGCGCCGCGCTGTGCGTTCCGCGTCGAGCGCTGCGCACGGGAAGTGCCGCCGCTGGCGCCCATCGGCGCGCCGGGGCACGTGAGCGCGTGCTGGGAGGCTGCGCGGCTGGAGCGGGAGCTTGAGCCCGTCCGCTGAGGCGCCGATCACCGTGCCCGGCGCGCCGGCCGCCGCGCCCGGCGACGTCCTGCTCGAGGTGCGCAACCTCGTGAAGCACTTCACCGTGGGCGGCGGCTTCTTCGGCGGCCCCGCCGGCCTCGTGCGGGCCGTGGACGGCGTGAGCTTCGCCATCAAGCGGGGCGAGACGCTCGGCCTGGTCGGCGAGTCCGGGTGCGGCAAGACGACGACGGGCCGCTGCATCCTGCAGCTCGAGCGGCCGACGAGCGGGCAGGTGATCTTCGAGGGCCGCGAGCTGTCGGGCCTCGACCTCAACGAGATGCGGCCGATCCGCCGCCGCATGCAGGTGATCTTCCAGGATCCGTACGCCTCGCTGAATCCGCGGATGACGGTGGGCCAGATCGTCGCCGAGCCGATCGCCGTGCACGGTCTCATCCCCAGCGCGCGGGCCCGGCGCGAGCGCGTGCGCGAGCTGCTGCACCGCGTGGGGCTGCTGCCCCAGCACGCCGACCGCTATCCCCACCAGCTCTCGGGCGGGCAGCGGCAGCGCGTGGGCATCGCGCGCGCGCTGGCCGTCGAGCCCAAGCTGATCGTGTGCGACGAGCCCGTCTCGGCGCTCGATGTCTCGATCCAGGCCCAGATCATCAACCTGCTGGAGGATTTGCAGGCCGAGCTCGGGCTGACGTACCTCTTCATCGCCCACGACCTCGCGGTGGTGCGCCACATCTCCGACCGCGTGGTGGTGATGTACCTCGGCAAGATCGTCGAGGTCGCCAACCGCATCGAGCTCTACGAGCGCCCGCTGCACCCCTACACGCAGGCCCTGCTGGCGGCCGTGCCGATTCCCGATCCGCAGGTCGAGGCCAACCGGGCGCGTCCCGTGCTGGGCGGGGAAGTGCCGAGCCCGCTCAATCCGCCCTCGGGCTGCGTGTTCCACCCGCGCTGTCCGATCGCCGTCGAGAAGTGCCGCGGGGAGATCCCGCCCTTGCGCGAGATCACCCCCGGTCACTGGGCCGCTTGCCTCCTCGCTTGACAGGCTGGTCGGACCGCAGGTAACGTTCGCGCAACCTTTCCTCGCTGTGGCGGGTTCTTAGCGCGAACAGACCAGGCGCGTCCGCGGCAACGCGGACGGCAGCCATACCCGGAGGTGGCTCATGCGTCGTCGCTCCCTCATCACTCTCGCGGCACTTCTTCTCGCCGTCGCCGCCGCCGGCATCCTGCCGGTCGTGGCGCAGGACAAGCCGCGCTCGGGCGGCGAGTTGATCTTCGTCGTCCCCTCGGAGCCGCCGTCCTACGACGGCCACCAGGAGGAGACTTTCGGTGTCATCCATCCGATCGCGCCGCACTACAACACGCTGCTGCGCGTGGACCCCAACGACAAGACCGGCACCAAGCCCGTGGGCGACCTCGCCGAGTCGTGGACGGTCTCGAAGGACTCGCTGACGTACACGTTCAAGATCCGCAAGGGCGTGAAGTTCCACGACGGCAGCGAGCTGACGTCGAAGGACATCAAGGCCTCCTACGACAAGATCCTGAAGCCGCCGGCCGGCGTGAAGTCGCTGCGCAAGGAGGCCTACGAGGCCATCGCCTCGATCGACGCGCCCGATCCCACGACGTTCGTGGTGAAGCTGAAATACCCGGAAGGCTCGATGCTGCTGAACCTGGCCTCGCCGTGGAACTTCATCTACAAGGCCGACATCTTGGCGAAAGACCCCCATTACTACGAGAAGCACATCATGGGCACCGGCCCCTTCAAGTTCGGCGAGCACGTGAAGGGCTCGCACTGGGTCGGCAAGAAGAACCCGGACTACTGGGACAAGGGCAAGCCGTACCTCGACGGCTATCGCGCCATCTTCATCAGCAGCTCATCGGCGCAGGTGGCGGCCATTCGCGGCGAGCGGGCGATGATCCAGTTCCGCGGCTTCAGCCCGGCGGAGCGCGACCAGCTCCAGTCGGCGCTGGGCACCAAGCTCGCGGTGCAGGAGAGCCCGTGGAACTGCCTCAACTTCGTGTCGATGCACCATGAGAAGAAGCCGTTCGACGACAAGCGCGTGCGCCGGGCGCTGAGCCTCGCGCTGGACCGCTACGAGGGCTCCAAGGCCCTGTCGAAGATCACGCTGGTGAAGGACGTGGGCGGCATCCAGGTGCCCGGCACGCCGTACGCGACGCCCCCGGCGGAGCTCGAGAAGCTGGCCGGCTACGGGCACGACATCGCCAAGAACCGCGCCGAGGCCAAGCGCCTGCTCAAGGAAGCCGGCGTGGCCGACGGCTTCGGTTTCACCTTCAAGAACCGCGGGATCCCGCACCCGTACGAGCACCTGGGGATCTGGCTCATCGACCAGTGGCGGCAGATCGGGCTCAACGTGAAGATGGAGATGGTCGAGGCCTCGGCCTACCACAACATGCTCAAGCGCGGTGACTTCGAGGTCGCCATGGACTTCCAGTGCGGGTTCATCGTGGAGCCCGATCTCGACCTGCCGCGCTTCGTCAGCACGTCGGACGCCAACTACGGCAAGCACAAGGACACGGTGCTCGACGACATGTTCCACCAGCAGGGCCGCGCCACCGATCCCGAGCAGCGCAAGAAGATCCTGCGCCAGTTCGAGAAGCGCCTGCTCGACGAGGAGGCGCACGTCATTTACACGCTGCAGTGGCATCGGATCATCCCGCACCTGGCCAAGGTGAAGGGCTGGACGATCACGCCGAGCCACTACCTGAACGACCAGCTCGACACGGTGTGGCTGTCGGAATAGCGTGACCAAGTACCTCGTCAAGCGCTTCCTGCTGATGCTGCCCACCATGCTGGGGGTGGCGCTGGTGACGTTTCTGCTCATCCGCGTCATCCCCGGCGACGTGGTGGAGCTGCGGTACTCCGGCGACCGCGGGTCCGTCTCGCAGGAGGTGCTCGACAAGGAGCGCGCGCGCATCGGGCTCGACAAGCCGGTATGGCAGCAGTTCCTGACATGGATCTGGGGCGTGGTCCGGCTCGACTTCGGCACCTCGATGTGGACGGGGGCGCCGATCTGGGAAGAGATCAAGCTCCGCTTCGCGCTCTCCCTGCAGGTGGCCATCATGGCCACGATCGTGGCCGTCGTGCTGGCCATTCCGCTCGGGGTGCTGGCGGCGCTCAAGCAGGACAGCTGGGTCGACTACGCCGTGCGCATCTTCTCGATCGCCGGGCTGGCCATGCCCTCGTTCTGGCTCGGCATCGTCCTGATCCTCCTGATGCTGGTCATCTTCAAGTGGCTGCCGCCCATGGTCTACACGCCGTTCTGGGTGAATCCCTGGCAAAACATGCTGCAGTTGATCTGGCCGGCCCTGGCCGTCGGCTACCGTTATTCCGCCGTGGCCACCCGCATGACGCGCTCGGCGATGCTGGAGGTGCTGCGCGAGGACTACATCCGTACCGCGCGGGCCAAGGGCCTCATGCAGAAGCTAATCCTGTCGCGGCACGCGCTGAAGAACGCGATGCTGCCGGTGATGACGGTCGTGGCGATCGAGTTCGCCTTCCTCATCGGCGGCCTGGTGGTGACCGAGCAGGTGTTCAACCTCAACGGGATTGGCCTGCTGTTCGTGCAGGCCGTCGCCCACCGCGACTACACGCTGCTGCAGGCCCTGGTGATGCTGGTGGCCGGCATGTTCATCTTCGTGAACTTCCTGATGGACATCGCCTACGCGTGGATCGATCCGCGGATCCGGTACCGCTGACATGGCCATCAGCAGCCCGCCGTTCGATCAGGTCGGAGCGCTGCCCGCGCGGGAGGGCTGGCTCACGATCGCCCGGCGCTTCTGCCGGGCGCGGCCGCTGGGCGCCATCGGCGCCGCGGTCATCGTCATCATGTTCCTGGTCGCGGTGCTGGCGCCCGTGATCTCGCCGTACGACCCGGTCGCCAACGACTTCGCCGGCATGCTGGCGGC
>Ga0134122_10003791_pt1 | contig 11248 bp, 8 predicted proteins | sample KB302_FD_96461 | JGI IMG/M metagenome (GOLD analysis project Ga0134122, IMG submission 96461) | Terrestrial soil microbial communities without Nitrogen fertilizer from Kellogg Biological Station, Michigan, USA - KB3-0-2 | ecosystem: Environmental > Terrestrial > Soil > Unclassified ...
CCGCGCACGTCCGCGCCGGTGACCATGGCCAGGAGCGTGTCCGGCGCGCTCTGCCGGAGCTCGCGGGCCAGCTCCCAGCCGGAGACGTCCGGCATCATCACGTCCAGTAGCGCCGCGTCGAAGTGCTGGTGCGACCACAAGTCGCGCGCCACCGCGGCGCTGTGCGCCACCTGCACCTGGTACCCCTCGTCGCCCAGCACCTGCGCCAGCATCCAGGCGTTGTCCGGGTCGTCGTCCACCACCAGCACCCGCAGGCCGGACTTCTTCCGCTCTCCCTCGTGCGCACCGGATGGCGAGCGCTCCACCACCGCCGCCTCGACGAGCGGCAACCGCAGCGCGAAGGACACGCCCTGGGCCGGCTCGCCGCGCGGCTCCACCAGCAGATCCCCGCCCCACCGCTGCACCTCCGCCCGCGCCACGCCCAGCAGCAGCGAGCGCTCCGGCGCGGCCGGCTTCCCCTTGAGCGGGTCGAACAGCGCCGGCAGCTCCTCCGGCGGCAGCGGCGGCCCCTCGTCGCTGATCCGGAGCAGCACCATCCCCTCCACCGGGTGCGACTCCAGCACCACCGTCCCGCCCTCCGGCATCCGCTCCTTCGCCGCCAGGAGCAACCCCATCACCACCTCGCGCAGGAACACCGGATCCGCGCGCACCCGCCCCTTCTGCAGCGCGCTCACCTCCAGCCGCACCGGGTGGTCGCCCGCCTCCAGCCGCGCGCGCGTCAGCTCGATGGCCTCCCGCACCGCGCCCTCCAGCTCCACCTCCACCGGCTCCGGCGCCGCGCCCTCGGCGTTGAAGTCCTGCAGCCGGGAGATCATCTCCCCCATCTTCCGCGCCAGCCGCTCCAGCGCGTCCAGGTGGTCCGGCCGGGCGTCCTTGCGCAGCAGCGTCAGCCGAAGCCGGAGCACGTTGAGGAAGTTGTTGAGCGCGTGCGCGGTGCTCCCCGCCAGCTGGCCGATGGCGCGGGAGCGGGTGCGCGCCAGCAGGTTGCCCTGCACCTCGGAGAGGTCGCGGTAGGCGCGGGACAGCTCGCGCGTCCGGGTGGCGCTCTCCGTCCGGTCCACCAGCGTCTGGATGGCGCCCACCAGCTCGCCCTCGCCGGCGCCGCCCTCCGCGGCGCTGTCGTCGAAGAGCGGGACGGCGGCCATCTCCACCGTCAGCTCGGTGCCGTCCGGCCGGTGCATCACGCAGGTGACGCCGCGCACCGGCGCCCGCTCCCGCACCGCCCGCAACAGCGGCAGCTCGGAGACGCGGAACGGGGTGCCGTCCGGGTGCTGGGCGCCGCGCAGCCTCAGCACCGCCGCCAGCCGCTCCTGCGCCGGCGAGCCGCGCAGCGTCCGCACCGGCACGCCCAGCAGCCGCTCCACCGGCGCGGTGGCGAACGAGATGGTGCCGTCCTCCTCCGCCACCAGCACGCCCATGTCCACGTGGTGGAGGACGGACTCCATCATCGCCGCCTCGCGGAAGCGCACCTCCTCCGTGCGCAGCACGCGGGTGAACGCCGCCGTCACCGCTGCGATGCCCTCGCCCACCAGCTCGGCGATCAGCTCCGCCACCTCCAGCTCCAGCCCGCCGTGCCGCCGCGCGTAGACGAACAGCAGCACGTGCTGGAGCGCGTTCAGCTCCCGTACCAGCTCGGCCGCGTCGTAGCGGTCGCTGAACCTCCGGTGGCCGTGCGAGCGCACCGCCTCCGGCCACAGCCTCAGCGCGTCCTCCCCCCGCTCCTTCAGCAGCCGCGCCAGCTCGTAGACCATCCGGCCGAGCGGCTCCCGGATGGACGCGCTCGTCGCCTCCACCTGCGAGTCGGCGACCAGGCGCTTGGCCCACAAGCGGACGATGCGGTCCTTCTCGGCGCTGACCAGCTCCGCCAGCGCCTCCACGGCGCCATGGGAAGGTGTGGCGATGGACACGGCTTCTCCACGTTGGGCACGCGACGGAGGCGCGGCAAGCGCGGTTGAAGGCCGGGCGGCCGGTTCCCATCTTCCGGCGGACACCCATGCCACGAGACACCACCAGCGCGGACCATCACGCGGAGCACCCTTCGGACCTGCTCCTGGCGCAGCTCTACCGCGGCGAGCTGTCGCGCTCCGACCGCTGGCGGATGCGCCTGGACACCACCAGCAACTGGGCGCTCACCACCACCGCGGGCGTCATCTCCTACGCGTTCTCCAACGCCAGCACCTCGCACGTGGTGCTGCTGGTGGGCATCTGGCTGGTGGTCACCTTCCTCGCCCTCGAGGCGCGCCGCTACCGCTACTACGACCTGTGGAACCGGCGGCTGCGCCTGCTGGAGCACGGCTTCTGGGGCCCGGTCCTCCGCCACGAGCCGGAGGACCCGGACGCGATGCGGGAGCTGGCGGCTGAGCTGGAGCGCCCGGTGCTGCGGCTGTCCCACTGGAGCGCGCTGGCCACGCGGATGAACCGCACGTACTGGCCGATCCTCCTGGTGCTGCTGGTGGCGTGGATCATGAAGGTCACCGCGCACCCGCAGGTGGTGGGGTCGCTGGCGGAGCTGTCCCAGCGCGCCCACGTGGCCTTCGTCCCGGGCTGGGTGATCCTCGCCGGGCTGATCGCGTTCGCCTTCGTCTCGGCGGCGCTGTTCGCCTCGTCCTTCGTGGGGCGGGCGCCGCTGGGGGAGCTGCGGCCGGCCCCTCGCTCCCGCCGGCGCGCGCTGTGGGAGGCCTTCGCCCGCCCGTACGAGCTGGCCCCGCCGCGCATGCCCCGCCGGCGGCAAGCCGGGAGCCCCGGTCCGGGCGCGGGCCCGGGCGAGCGCCCGCCCGCGGAGGGTGCTAGATCCGCGCCCCCATGACGGCACCCGGGGCGGAAGGCTCGACGACGGCGGCGGCGGCACGGACGGTCTCGATCATCCCGGGCGACGGCATCGGCCCCGAGGTGATGGCGGCCACGGTGCAGGTGCTGGAGGCGATGAAGCTGCCGCTGCGCTTCGAGCCGTGCGAGGCGGGCAACGAGGTGGTGAACAAGCTGGGCACCAACCTCCCGCGCGAGACCATCGAGTCGGTGCTGCGGAACGGGGTGGCGCTCAAGGGCCCCACCGAGACCAAGGTCGGCGGCGGGCTGCCGTCCGCCAACGTGGGTCTACGCAAGTCGCTGGACCTCTACGCGTCGCTGCGGCCGGTGCGGAGCGTGCCGTCGGTGAAGACGCGCTACGAGGACGTCGACCTGGTGGTGGTGCGCGAGAACACCGAGGACCTCTACTCCGGCCTGGAGCACATCGTGGTGCCGGGCGTGGTGGAGAGCCTGAAGATCATCACCGAGAAGGCGTCCACCCGCATCGCCCGCTTCGCCTTCGATTACGCGGAGAAGAACGGCCGCAAGAAGATCACCGCCGTCCACAAGGCGAACATCATGAAGCTCTCGGACGGGCTGTTCCTCGACTGCTGCCGCAAGGTGGCGCGCGAGCACCCCGCCGTCACCTACGAGGAAGTCATCATCGACAACCTGTGCATGCAGCTGGTGCGCAACCCCGAGAAGTTCGACGTGATGGTGATGGAGAACCTCTACGGGGACATCGTCTCCGACCTCTGCGCGGGGCTGGTGGGCGGGCTGGGCGTGGTGCCGGGCGCCAACATCGGCGAGCGCTGCGCCGTCTTCGAGGCGGTGCACGGCACCGCGCCGGACATCGCCGGCAAGGGCCTGGCCAACCCCACCGCGCTGCTCATGTCCGCGGTGATGATGCTGCGCTGGCTGCAGTTCCCGCAGGAGGCTGATCGGCTCCAGGCCGCGCTGCTGAAGGTGTACGCCGAGGGGACGGCGCGCACCGGCGACCTGGGCGGCAAGGCGACCACCGCCGACTTCACCAGGGCCATCGCCGGCGCCCTGACCTAGGCGATAGTCGAGAAACCATGGCCATCTCTGGATACGCGGACCTGGCGTCCGTGCGCCCCGGCGGGACGCTCACCCTCTTCGTGTCCACGGACGCGCCGCGGTTCCGCGCCGAGCTCTACCGGGTGGGCGCGGTCCGCGGCCCGCCGCTGCCGATGACGCCCGATCGCGACGTCCGCGCCGGCGTCCAGCGCCCGCCGGGCGGGCCGAACGCGGACTGGGGTTGGCAGCCGTTCACCTACGCCATCCCGCCCGGGTGGGCGAGCGGCATCTACGTCTGCTTCCTGGTGGAGTGCGACGCGGCGGGGGCGGACCTCCCCGTCCAGGCGCTGGACCGGCGCACCTACGATGGCCCGGACCGCAAGGTGATGTTCGTGGTGCGCGCGCCCGCCGGCCACGAGCGCCGCATCGTCTTCAAGGTCCCCACCGCGACCTACGCCGCCTACAACTACACCGGCGGCGGCAGCTGCTACGCGGACGCGGGCGGCTTCACCGTGTCGCTGCGCCGGCCCGGCATCGGCACCGGCGGCGTCACCACCTACGCGCGCGCCGGGACGCCGTACCCGCAGGTCGACTGGTACGACCCGTCCTCGGACCGCGCGACGCTGGTGCACCTGGAGGCGCCGTTCATCGCCTGGCTGGAGAAGTGCGGGTACGCGTTCGACTACTGCAACGACTTCGACTTCGAGGCGGACGCGGCGGTGCTCGCCCCGTACCATCTGATGCTCAGCGTGGGGCACGACGAGTACTGGAGCGAGAGGCTGCGCGAACAGGTCAACGCCATGCTCCACCGCGGGGGCAACGTCGCCTTCCTCAGCGGGAACACCTGCTACAAGTTCGTGACCTACCCCACGCCCTGGCAGCTCACCAACCGCGGCACCTGGCCGAAGGCGGGGCGGGCCTCGGAGGAGCAGCTCACCGGCGTCAGCTACGTGCACGGCGGCGGGCGCTGGGAGTCCACCGGGATGTGGGACGGGCCGCGCCAGGCGGTGGGCTACGAGCTCCAGTTCCAGGACCACTGGGCGCTGAAGAACGTCGCCTCGCCGCTGGGCGACGTCTACCCGGACACCGGCGAGCCCTCCGGCTGCATCGGCTACGAGTGCGACGGGGCCAAGGCCACAAAGCAGAACGGCGTCTGGACTCCCCAGGGCACGCCGGGGGACTTCTTCATCCTGGGGCAGGCGACGCTGGACGGGTCGTGGCAGGACGACCTGGACCACAGCCGCGCCTGCACCATCGGGCTGTACACCAGCCCGGGCATCGCGTTCGCGGTGGGGAGCGTGGACTGGGTGCGCGTCGCCTCGAGCGGCCGCGACCCGAACGTCGCCAACCTCACCCGCAACGTCATCGACGCGCTCTCGGTGGCGGAGCCCGGGTGGTCGCCGCTGGGCGGGCAGATCACCTCCGCGCCGCTGCCGGTGCGCCACGCGGACGGGAAGCTGGAGGTGTTCGGGCGCGGGTACGACGGCGCGGCCCGCCACTGCGCGCAGCTGGCGCCGGGTGGCGGGTGGACGGGGTGGACCGGCGTGGGCGGCGCGCTCGCGGGCAACGGGCGCGTGCCGTCGCGGCTGGCGTGGGCGAGGGGGAGCGAGGGTCGCCCGGTCATCGCCGCGCGGTTCGCCGACGGCTCGGTGGAGGTGCTGTCCCCGTCCGCGCCCGGAGGAGCGTGGGGCGCGTGGGTGTCGCTCTCCGGCCGCGTGGGGAGCGATCCGGCGATGGCGGCGAGCGCGGACGGGCGGGTGTCCGCGTTCGTGCGCGGCTACGACGGCCTGGTCTACGTGCAGCAGCAGGCGGCGCCGGGCGCGGCGTTCGGCGGGTGGGCGCCCTTGCAGGCGAATTCGGCGGACCGCATCGGCGGCAACCTCGACGTGGCGCCGAACGCGGACGGACGGCTCCAGCTCTTCGCGCGCGGCGGCGACCACGCGCTGTGGACGTTCGCGCAGGCGTCACCGAGTGACCTGCACGGGAACTGGACGTCGCTCGGCGGAAGCTTCGCCAGCGACCCGGCCGTGGGCATCAACGCGGACGGGCGGCTGGAGGTCTTCGCGCGCGGCGTGAGCGGGAAGCTGTACCACGCGTGGCAGAAGTCGCCCGGCGGCGCGTTCTCCACCTTCGCCGACCGGGGCGGGCTCCTCGCCGGCAATCCGGCGGTGGCGCGCAACGCGGACGGGCGGCTGGAGGCGTTCGCGCGCGGGACGGACGGCGCCATCTGGCACGTGTCGCAGGTCGCGCCGAACGGGACGTGGGGCCCGTGGTCGTCGCTGGGCGGCGCGTTCGCCGGAGACCCGGCGGTGGTGGCGGGCGAGGGCGGCCGGCTGGACGTGTTCGCGACGAGTCCTGCTCGTTCCGTGTGGCACCGCGCGCAGCGGACACCGGGCAGCTGGTAGCTCGCGGACGGCGCCTCGGTTTGCTCGCGCCGCGGCGCCCGGATCGGGGCGCATGGCGTCCCGCCCACCGTGCGGAACCTCGAGAACGGCGGTCAGCCCACCGAGACCTTCTTCACGCCTCGGCCCTCCAGCCACGCCTTCACCCGCGGGCGGTGATCGCCCTGCACCACCAGCGCGCCCTCCTCCACCGCCCCGCCGCACCCCAGCGACTGCTTGAGCGCCTTCAGCCACGCCTCCAGCTCCGCGGGCTTCAGCTCCAGCTGCTCCACCACCGTCACTTCCTTCCCGCCCCGCCCCTTCCGCTCCATCCGCACCACCGCGCGCGCCGGTCCCTTCGGCTTCGGCTTCGAAGCTTTCGGTGCCGGCCCGGGCGGCAGGTCCCGGTACAGGTCCTTCAGCTTCTCGAAGGGGTTGCTCACGGCTGCCTCTGCGGCGCCGGGAGCGTGGCGAACGCCGGCATGTCCGCCCGCCCGTCGGCGAGCGCCAGCAGGTAGACGAACACCGGCAGCGGCACCGGCGGCATCACCTTGCCGTTCATGATCACGAACGGCGTCCCGCCCGGCTCGAACTGGCCCGCGTAGGCGAGGTCCTCCTGCAGCCGCCGCTCCGTCTCCGGGCTCTTCACGCAGCGGTCCAGTATCTCGCGCGGCATCGCGCCGGAACCGGCGATCTCGAGGATCTTCTCCTGGGTGAGCGTGGCCTGCGCCGCGAACAGCTTGGCCTGGATCTCCTCGAACTGCGGCGTCCCCTCGTTGCAGATCTGCGCCTTGGCGCCCAGGCAGTGCAGCCCGCTGTGGTCGGACATCGCGAGCTCGAGCGCGTGGTTGCAGTCGCTGTCCAGCGGGTACTGCCGCGACTCGATGGAGATCCGCCCCGGCGGCACCAGCCGCCTCACCACCGCCATCGACTCCAGCAGGTCGCGGCAGTGCGGGCAGCGGACGTCCGTCCACTCCACCAGCCGGACCGCGGCGTCCGACGGGCCGGAGCGCTGGCGCGGCTCGCGCGCGTACCCCACGGCCGGCGCGTTCAGGTAGTAGTCGCGCAGGTCGGCGATGAACTGGCGCCCTTTCGGAGGGAGGCCCTCGAGGACCGCGGCGATGGCCTGGTCCGGCGTCGCGTTCGCGGGCACCCGGCTCGACAGCCGGAAGATCTCCTCCGAGCCCGTCGGCTGATCGCTCTTCAGCGCCCTCGCCTGGAGGTACACCATCCCGCCCACCAGCAGCGCGGCGACGGCCGCCATCCCGGCGCCGGCCACGAGGTCACGGGAGCCCCCGCGCTCGCGCTTCGCGCACAGCACGACGAGCGCGGCGTAGGCGGCCACCAGCACGTACGTCCCCAGGCAGGTGAGGCAGACCGCGCCCACCTGCACGCTCCCCACGATGAACACCGGGATGGAGACGGCGCCGGCGAGCGCGGTGGCGCGGGCGGCGGCGAGCACGGCGGGGGACGGGTCGCCTTGGCGGGCGCCCCCCCACAGCAGGAGGGCGAAGAACGCCGCCACCAGGCCCCACACCACGCCCAGGCCGGCGACGGGGACGTGGAGCAAGCTCGAGACCTGCGCCGCCATGGGCGAGGTCCACACCGTCTGGCAGCTCACCCGGGCGTTGATGGCGCAGAAGGGCGCGTCGCCGCCGCGGCGGATGGACTCCAGCTCGAACCACTGCCACGACGCCAGCAGCAGCTCCGCGGCGCCGGCGACGATCATCCAGGGGAGCAGTGTGCGGTTGACCTTCATGCGTGCTCGGGAGGCGGGGTCATCATCACCAGCAGGCGCGCCGGCCCGGCGCCACTGTTCTCCACGCCGTGCTCCTGCCCGGCCGGCGCCAGAACAGCCGTGCCGGCCCCGTGTTCCTGGGTTTCGGCGCCCACCCGGAACCGGCACGTCCCCTCCAGGACGAGGTACACCTTGTCGCTGGTGGCGTGGGTGTGCGGCTTCTGCGACTGGCCGGGCTTGAGGCAGTACACGTCGAGGAAGAAGCGGGCTGACTGGAAGACGTTCAGCTTCTTCATCTTTTCGTCGCCGAACTCGGCGAACGCGGCGAGTGGTCTGGCGTCCATCGGTCCTGGACTTATATAGCGACCCTGGGATGGAGCCACTGCCGCTGCAGCTGCATGACTGGCACCTCGCCCGCGGCGCCGTCTTCACGGCGCTGAACGGGTTCGAGGTGGTCGCTCACTACGCCGACCCCGCGGCCGAGCTGCGCGCCGCGCTCGAGGGCGCGGCGGTGTTCGACTGGAGTGCGCGGGGGGTGCTGAAGGTGACAGGTCCCGACCGCCTGGAGTTCCTGCAGGGGATGTGCACCGCGGACGTGAAGAAGATCGCGCCCGGTGCCTCGGCCTACGCCGCGTTCCTCACCAACAAGGGGGCGATGGTGGCGGACGGGCGCCTGTGGAACCGCGCGGAGGACGTCGTCATCGACACCGAGCCCGGCCTCCTGCCGGCCGTGCGCGACTACCTGCAGAAGCACCTCGTCTCGGAGGACGCGGAGATCTCCGAGGACGAGGGCCTGGCGGTCGTCACCGACCTCCTCGCCCCGCGGGCGGAGCTCCAGGCGACGCTGGAGAAGCGCATCGCCGCGGGCGGAGTGCTGGCCGGCTTCGACGCCTGGGAGCGCGCGCGCGTGGAGCGGGGGACTCCGCGGTACGGGCAGGACATGGACGACAAGACCATCCCGCTCGAGGCCGGCCTGCAGAAGCTCATCAGCTACGACAAGGGCTGCTACGTCGGGCAGGAGGTCGTCGCCCGCGCGACGTTCCGCGGCCACGTCAACCGGCAACTCCAGCGGTTGGCGTTCGACACGGCCCCCGCCGTGGGCGCCGTCCTGCGCTCCGGCGACAAGGAGGTGGGCCGCGTCACCTCGGTGGTGAAGGCGCCGGATGACCGGAGCTGGATCGGCCTGGGCTACGTGCACCGCGACGCCACCGAATCACCTTTGGCCCTCGAGGGAGGCGGCGCCGTCCGGATCCGCTGATGCTCCGCGTCCTCGTCATCGACGACGAGAAGAACATCCGGACCACGCTGCAGGTCTGCCTCGAAGGGCTGGGCGCCGAGGTCGCCACCGCCGCCACGCCCGAGGCCGCCGTCGCGGCGGTGGAGCGCGCGCCGTTCGACCTGGCCTTCCTCGACCTGCGCCTGCGCGACGCGAACGGGCTGGACCTCCTCCCGCGCCTGCTGGCCGCCCGCCCCGAGCTCCAGGTGATCATCGTCACCGCCTACGCCACCTTCGACACCGCGGTGGAGGCGGTGAAGCGCGGCGCGGTCGACTACCTCCCCAAGCCGTTCACCCCGGCGCAGATCCAGCACGCGGTGGAGCAGGCCACCTCGCGCCGGGAGATCGCAAGGCGCGTCCAGGACCTGGAGCACACGCTGGCGCAGGAAGTCCCCGAGGCTGACCTGGAGACCAGCTCGCCGAAGATGCGCGCGGTGCTGGATACGCTGGCCCGGGCCGCGGCCGCCGACGCGCCGGTGCTGCTCCGCGGTGAGAGCGGGACCGGCAAGGGCGTGCTGGCCCGCGCCGTCCACGCCCAGAGCAGCCGCGCCGCCGCGCCCTTCGTCACCGTGAACTGCCCCACCCTCTCGGACGACCTGCTGGCGAGCGAGCTGTTCGGCCATGCCCGGGGCGCGTTCACCGGCGCGGTGCGCGACCAGCCGGGGCGGGTGGAGGCGGCGGAGGGCGGCACGCTGTTCCTCGACGAGATCGGCGAGATCTCCCCCAGCCTGCAGGCCAAGCTGCTCCGCTTCCTCCAGGAGCACCAGTTCGAGCGCGTGGGCGAGAACCACACCCGCCGCGCCGACGTCCGCGTCCTCGCCGCCACCAACCGCAACCTCGAGGAGGACGTGAAGGCGGGCCGCTTCCGCGAGGACCTCCTCTTCCGCATCAACGTGGTGGAGGTGTCCGTCCCGCCGCTGCGCGAGCGCGGCGAGGACGTCGTCCGCCTGGCGCGTCGCTTCCTGGAGTTCTTCGCCCGCGCCGCCCGCCGCCGCCCGATGGAGCTCTCCCCCGAGGCGGAGACGGCGCTCGCGCAGTACGCGTGGCCCGGCAACGTGCGGGAGCTGCGCAACGCCATCGAGCGCGCGGTCATCCTCTGGCCGGCGCAGGTGCTCACCCCGGAGGCGTTCCCGGAGCGCATCGCCGCCCACGCCGGCGGATTGCCCAGGCTGGGCGGGCCCTTCACGCTGGAGCAGGTGGAGCGCGAGCACATCACCCAGGTGCTCGCCTGGGCGCCGTCGCAGGAGGAGGCGGCGAAGGTGCTCGGCATCGACCCCACCACGCTCTGGCGGAAGAAGAAGCGCTACGACGGGTAGCCCGTTATGGGAGAGGGCATGCTCCCCACGGTCTATCTCCCTCACGGCGGCGGCCCGTGGCCGTTCGTGGAGCTGGGTTTCGGCGATAAGGCGGGCGACGAGGCCCTGGCCGCCTACCTGCGCTCGGTGCGCGCGGTGCCGAAGACCCGCCCCGCCGCCCTGCTGGTGATCTCCGCGCACTGGGAGGAGCCGGTACCCACCGTGATGACCTCGCCGCGCCCGCCCATGCTCTACGACTACTCCGGCTTCCCGCCGGAGTCGTACCGCATCACCTGGCCGGCGCCCGGAGACCCGGCGCTCGCGTCGCGGGTGCGGTCGCTGCTGGAGAAGGCCGGCTTCCAGACCGCGGAGGATCCACAGCGCGGCTTCGACCACGGGACCTTCGTGCCGCTGAAGCTGGCGTACCCGGAGGCGGAGGTGCCCACCGTCCAGCTCTCGCTCGTCCAGGGGCTGGACCCGGCGGAGCACCTGCGCCTGGGCCGCGCGCTGGCGCCGCTCCGCGACGAGGGCGTGTTCATCGTCGGCAGCGGAATGAGCTTCCACAACATGCGCGGCTTCGGCGACCCGCGCGCCCATCCCATCTCGGAGCAGTTCGACGCGTGGCTGCGCGAGGCCGCGGTGCAGGCGCCGGCGGAGCGCGACGCCCTGCTCACCGCCTGGTCGAAGGCGCCCGCAGCGCGGCTGTCGCACCCGCGCGAGGAGCACCTGCTCCCGC
>Ga0134122_10003792_pt1 | contig 11247 bp, 7 predicted proteins | sample KB302_FD_96461 | JGI IMG/M metagenome (GOLD analysis project Ga0134122, IMG submission 96461) | Terrestrial soil microbial communities without Nitrogen fertilizer from Kellogg Biological Station, Michigan, USA - KB3-0-2 | ecosystem: Environmental > Terrestrial > Soil > Unclassified ...
AACCGACTGTGAGCAGGTGGCGCCGCAGTTGATGCCGGCGGGGCTGCTGGTCACGGTGCCCGAGCCGGCGCCACTCTTGCTGACCGAGAGCGAGACAGGCACCAGGGTGAAGGTCGCAGTGACAGAGGTGGCCGCATTGACGGTGACGGCGCAGGTGCTAGTCCCGGAGCACGCGCCGCTCCAGCCGGCGAAGGAGGAGCCAGCGGCGGGCGTGGCGGTCAGGGTGATCGCGGTGCCCGGCGTGAGCGACTGCGAGCAGGTGGCGCCGCAGTTGATCCCCGCGGGGCTACTGCTCACGGCGCCTGTGCCGGTTCCGGTCTTGGTGACCGAGAACGTGACCGGCACCAGGGCGAACGTAGCCGTGACCGAGGTCGCCGCACTCACGGTGACGGCACAGCTGCCGGTGCCCGAGCACGCACCACTCCAGCCGGCGAACGACGAACCAGCCGCCGGCGTGGCGGTCAGGGTGATCGCGGTGCCCGGAGTGAGCGACTGCGAGCAGGTGGCGCCGCAGGTGATGCCGGCCGGGCTGCTGGTCACGGTGCCGGATCCGGCGCCGCTCTTGGTGACCGAGAGCGTGACCGGCACCAGGGTGAAGGTCGCAGTGACGGAGGTGGCCGCATTGACGGTGACGGCGCAGGTGCTAGTCCCGGAGCAGGCGCCGGTCCAGCCGGCGAAGGAGGAACCAGCGGCGGGCGTGGCCGTCAAGGTGATCGCGGTGCCCGGGGTGAGCGACTGCGAGCAGCTGGCGCCGCAGTTGATGCCGGCAGGGCTGCTGGTCACGGTGCCGGAGCCGGCGCCGCTCTTGGTGACTGAGAGCGTGACCGGCAGCAGGTTGAACGTCGCGGTGGCGGAGATGGCGGTATTGACGGTGACCGCGCAGGTGCCGGTGCCCGAACACGCACCACTCCAGCCGGCGAACGACGAACCAGCGGCGGGCGTGGCGGTCAGCGTCCTGGTGGTGCCGGGCGTGACGGACTGTGAGCAGGTGGCGCCGCAGTTGATGCCGGCCGGGCTGCTGGTCACGGTGCCCGAGCCGGCGCCGCTCCTGGTGACCGAGAGCGTGACCGGCAGCAGGTTGAAGGTCGCCGTGACCGAGGTGGTCGCATTGACGGTGACCGCGCAGGTGCCGGTGCCCGAGCACGCGCCACTCCAGCCGGCAAAGGAGGAGCCGGCGGCGGGCGTGGCGGTCAGGGTGATCCCGGTACCCGGAGTGACCGACTGCGAGCAGGTGGCGCCGCAGTTGATGCCGGCGGGACTACTCGTTACCGTCCCCGAGCCGCTGCCACTCTTGGTGACCGAGATGCTCGCCGGAGTCGGCGGCGCAGGAACCGAGAGAGAGCCACACGCCGGATCGACACTCGAGCCGGCCGCGTTGACAGACTGGATGCAGATGAAGCCGCTGGTGGCGGCCCCGCTCGAGTGATACGGCGTTCTCAACTGCATCGACGTCGGCGTCACCGTTCCCTGCTGACCTCCGCTGCCATCGCTGAAGCCCGCTGCGTAGCTATACGATGTCGCGCCGCTCCCGGCTGCCCAGCTGACCGTGAAGGTCACACCGGTCGCGTCGGCCCCGCTCTGGACTGCGTTCGGCGCCCCTGGGCTGCCCGGCGGATTGGAAGTCGTGGCGTTGAACGTGGCGGTGACGGCGGTCGGGGCGGTGACGGTCACATTGCACGCACCCGTGCCGGCGCAGGCGCCGCTCCAACCAGCGAAGGTCGAACCGGCCGCCGGGGTGGCGGTGAGAGTGACGGCGGTGCCGGGCGAGAACGTTTGCGAGCAGCTGGCACCGCAGTTGATGCCCGCCGGTGCGCTCGTCACCGTCCCAGATCCAGACCCGCTCCTCGTCACCGACAGGGTCGGCACAGTCGTGCCAGTTGCTGACCCGGTCACCGCGCGCGAAATCGTGTCACCGCTCGCAGAGAAGGTGACGTTGCTGGCAAAGGTGCCGGCCGTGCTCGGCGCGAAGCGGACCGTCACGGTCTGACTAGCTCCCGGCGACAGGGTGAAGGAGCCCCCGGACAGAACGCTGTAGGGGGCGCCGATGCTCGCCGTCCCGGAGATGCTGGCGCCGCCCGTGTTCTGGACCGTGAAGGTGCGATCAGCCGTGCTCCCCGTCGCGACGCTCCCGAAATTCGTGGTCGTGGAGGGCGTCACACTGAAATCGGCACTGGCGATACCACTCGCCGCGCTGGAGCACGCACTCTCGTTGCCCGCGCTATCGATCGCGGTGACGCGGACGAAGTAGGTGGTTCCTGTCGTAAGGGCCGTGACACCCGTGGAGACGGTCTCGCCGCCGCCTGGCGTCGTTGTCGACGATGGCACGGTGAAGAACGATGCACTCGGGCAGGTCGGCGTCGTGGTCGCCAGATAGATACGGTAGCCGCTGAGGTCGTTGAGCTGCGTCCCATCGGAATTGGTCGTGGGTGCCGTCCAGCTCAGGGTTACGGACGCAGCGTGGACGCTGGCCGCGGGTACGACGAGACCAATAGCGGTCAGCATCGCGATCAGCAACCACGAGCTCGCCCGCGATGCCATCCGTGCACGAGTGCCAGTCTTGGTGCCACTCGTCATGGGCCGTCGTCTCCTCGTGATCCATACGCTTTTGGGCTTCACAGCGAGGGGCGTTCGGGCAAGGAGGGTGCCAGAGCGAATGCGCGCCAAAGCCGTGGGAAATCAGCTTCAACTCGCGTTGGGATCGACCGCGCAACGTCAGAGCGCTGACGTATCCGTCAGATGCGGGACAGACTTCGAATCAGAGTGAGCAATAGGTCACGATTTCGAAATCGCGTCGCAATCGCAGAATGGCACGTGCGTCGCCACGTATGATTCCGATGACACGTGAAGAGCGTCGTCTAGCGCGTCGCGCGAGGCGTGGATTCGTGTCCGCGTGACGTGAAATGGACACCGCCGACCGTGAGGAGCGCGGCGAACGATCCGCTGATCATCGACATGCGTCGCACACACGCGTGGTGCGATTGTCCCCGCGTCGCCGCGCGGTACACGTCGCGCGGCGATGCGCGTCACGCGAAGACGATGTCGTGTTCGTCCGGGCTCATGGGCGTCGAGTGGCCAGCAGGTGCCGCAACCCCACTCGACGGTGCGATCCGCGACTGGCCCGCGTCGTCCTCGAGGAGCGCCACGCCCGCCCAAACCCCACCGATAGGGGTCGACGACCGGGTCCTACACGAGACGCAGCCAGTGGCCCCCATGAGAGGTATAGGTGGGGCCGGAAGGCCCCAATTATTGAGCGGTGGTCAGGACCCGGGTGGCCTTGCGGCCAGAAACTGGAAGTTTAGGGGGGGTGGAACTTTAACTGACCCGGCTCCGCCCCGGTCAGAGCCGGGGCGGAGCCGAAGGTCCCGGTCGCTGTTACCCGATGGCGCGTGCGGGTCTCAGCTCGCGGCTATCGATGCCGTGCTTCTCGAGAAGGCTGTGCAGTGTGGGTCGGCTCACGCCGAGCTCGGTGGCGGCGCGGCTGATGTTGCCCCGCGTCCGGGTGAGGGCATCGACGACGACCTGCCGCTCGACGCGATTGCGCGCCTCGCGCAGGGAGAGGTGCTCGGGCAGGCCCGCCGAGGGGATGCCGAGGTCGACCGGCTCGATGAAGCGGCCACGCGCCATGATGCTGGCGCGCTGGATCGAGTTCTCCAGCTCGCGGATGTTGCCCGGCCAGTGATACTTCGCGACGGCCGAGAGGGCCTCCCGGCTGAACCGCAGCTTGCGCCGGTACTCCTGGCCGGCGCGCCGGAGGAAGGCGTTGGCCAGCATGCCGATGTCCTCGGCGCGCTCCCGGAGTGGCGGCAGCGTCACCGTCACCACCGAGAGCCGGAAGAAGAGATCCTCGCGGAACCGGCCGGTGGCGATCTCGTCCTTGAGGTCCTTGTTGCTGGCCGCGATGATCCTGACATCGACCGGGATCGACTGACGTCCGCCGAGGCGCTCGACCTTGCGCTCTTGCAGGAAGCGCAACAGCTTCACCTGCAATGGCAGCGGCATCTCGGCCACCTCATCGAGGAACACGGTGCCGCTGTCGGCCAGCTCGAGCTTGCCCTTGCGCTGCACGTGGGCGCCCGTGTAGGCCCCCTTCTCGTGGCCGAACAGCTCCGATTCGAGCAGGGCCTCGGGGATCGCGCCGCAGTTGATGGCCACGAACGGCGCGTCCTTGCGCCGGCTCTTGCCGTGGACGGCGCGGGCCACCAGTTCCTTGCCGGTTCCGCTTTCGCCCTGGATCAGCACCGTCACGTCCGTCTTGGCCACCAGCGACACCATGCTGAAGATCTCGCGCATCCGCGGCGTGCTGCCAATGATCTCCTCGAAGCGCGCCGCCGACTCGGCCTCGACCGACCGCTGGGCGTTCTCGCTCTCCAGGGTCTGCAAATAGCAGCTGCGGCGCAGGACCGTCTCGTACTCGGCGAAGTCGGCGGACTTGGCGAGGTAGTCGAACGCGCCCAGCGCGATGGCCCGCCGGGCGTTCTCGCGATCGCCGCTGCCCGTCAGCACGATCACCTTGGTGGTGGGAGCGGCGCGGAGGATGTCCTCCAGCGCGCGCAGCCCCTCCTCGGCCGTCGCGGGATGCGGCGGCAGCCCGAGATCCAGGCTCACCACATCCGGGCCGACCTCTTCGATCACCGCCAGTGCTTCGGTGCGGTTCTCGGCGAAGGAGAGCGCATAGCGCTCCCGCAGGGCGTACTTGAGCTGCGTGCGAATGGTCTCGTCGTCTTCGACGATCAACAGTTTCGGCAGGTCGCTCATCGTACGCTCTCCAGGGGGTGACTCTCGACGCCGGTGCATAGCGGCAGCTTCACGGTGAACGTCGTTCCCCGACCTTCCCGGCTCTCGACGAGAATCTCGCCGGCCTGGCTTTCTACCGCCTGCTTCGTCTGATAGAGGCCCACCCCCCAACCGCCCTGCTTGGTCGAGCGGAATGGAGAGAAGAGGTGGCGCTCGCGGTACTCGTCCGGGATTCCGCATCCGGTGTCGGCCACCGAGATGACGGCATAGCCCTGGTCCTCTCCCAGCGTGATGGTCACGGTGCCTTCCCGATCGATGGACTCGGCGGCGTTGGTCGTGAGGTTCTCGACCACGCGCAGCAGGGCGTCCCGGTCCCCATAGACGTGGGTCAGCGGTCGCAGCCGGCGCACGAGCTGTACCTTGCCGTCGCTGGCCAGGGGGGTGGTCGCTTCGAGGATGAGCTCACGGAGGTCGATCAGCTCGCCGCGTCCGGGAGGCTCGATCGTCGTGGCCGAGAGCTTGCCGAGTAGCCGTCGCATGCGCTCGACGGTTCGCGAGAGCGTGATCAGCGCGTCGCGCTGGAACTCCGGCTCGGCCAGATGCTTGGTGGCATTGTCGGCCAGCAGCGAGAGCGCCGAGACCGAGTTCTTGATGTCGTGAATCACCGCGCGCGTCACGGGCGCCGCCGGCCCGTCATGGCTCGCCAGCTCGGCGGCGTCCGCCAGGCGCACGGCGATCATCGATGTCGCGGCCTGCTCGCCCACCGTCCTCAGAAACTCGAAGTCTTCGGCGGTGTAGTCGGCGCCTGTCCCCAGGGGGCCGAGGACGATGAAGCCGAGCAGGCCACCACGCCAGGGGATGGCGACTCCAAGAGCGGCCGGCAAGGCCGGCAGCGTGACCATCGAGAGGAACTCGGCCGGCAGCGGCACGGGCGAGGCGTGCATCCGGAGCCAGGACGGGATCGCCGCCGCCCCGTCGATGACCTCGGCGAAGCGCGGATCGCCGACGTTCGCCGTGAGCCGATAGGAGGCCTGGCCGGGATCGGCCAGGTAGACGGCCGCCGCCGTCGCTCCCGAGGCCCGCGTGACGTCCTCGGCGAGTCGCGCCCCGATCTCGTCGGCCCGGCGCAGGCCGTTCATACGGCTAGTGAAGGTCATCCAGTGCTCGCGATAGTCGTACTTCCGCCGGGCCTGAGGTCGGCCGAGCGAGCGGCGCACAGGACGCGAGATCGAAGTCGGCTGCGATGTTGGTTGCATCGGCGCTGGACCCCATCGCAAGGCCCATGCCTGACGGTCAGACCTCTTATGTGACTGATTTCATTACGGCAAGACTGAACATTGCCCCGACGCTACGCACGCAAAATTTGAGCGGGAAACGCGATCTGTAAAAGAATCGGCGACTTGCGGCCGAAGTCGCCACGCAATATTTGCTGATCGGGTCCCGAATGCAGGCGAAGATATTCGCGAGGGTCTGAGTCGCCGGGGCGGTTCGTCCAGACGCATAAGCGACCTGGCGCCAGCTCGATCCGCAACTCTTGCGCGGCAGCGAGGTCGCAACTCGTCGTTTCTTTTGACATCGCCTAGCGCTGCCCTCAAATTTTTGCGTGCCGGATCTGGGGCCGCGTCCGGGGAAGATAGACAAAACGAATGGATACAGATCAACCGATGCGGGCACGCGCCTTGCGATGCGGCAGCCCCACATGCGACGGATTCCCTTGTCGGCTCCCCTTGTGAGCCTTCGCCGTACGACGGATGGTCAAGGTGTTCGATCACTCGATGACTCCCGGATCGTTGCGATCGGCGGCGGCACCGGCCTGCCGGTCGTGCTCGAAGGACTGAAGCACGCGTTCTTCTCGGAGCTACACGCGGTGCATCCCGAGCGCGATCGGGATCGTCTCACTGCCATCGTCACGGTCGCCGATGACGGCGGTAGCTCGGGGCGGCTCCGGCAAACCTACGGCGTGCTGCCGCCGGGCGACGTCCGGAACTGCCTGCTCGCGCTCGCCGACAGCAACTCCACGCTCGCCGCGCTCTTCAACTACCGATTCGACGGCGGTGACGAGGTCGGCGGACATAGCCTGGGCAACCTCATCCTGACGGCGCTCAGCGGCCTGGAGAAGGACTTCTCGAAGGCCATCGAGCGCGGCGGCGAGATCCTCGGTGTCCGCGGACGCGTGCTGCCGTCGACGACCGAGGACATCCGGCTGCGCGCAGAATTCGCCGACGGTACCTCGATCGAGGGCGAGTCGCGGATCTCCTCGGTACCGCAGACGATCCGTCGGGTCTCGATCGAGCCCGCGGACGCCGCCCCATCGGCGGACGTCGTCGAGGTCATCTCCCAGGCCGATGTCGTGGTGATCGGCCCCGGTAGCCTCTATACGAGTCTCATCCCCGTGCTCCTCGTCCGGGGGCTGCGGGAGGCGATCGAGCGGTCCGGGGCGCGGGTGGTGCTGGTCATGAACCTCACGACCGAGCCGGGCGAGACGGATGGCTATACAGCGGCCGACCATCTGATCGCGATCCGTCGACACGCGCCCGACCTGCCCATTCACGACGTCGTGCTGAACGCGACGCCGATCCCCACGGACCTGGCCCACGTCTATGCGGAGTCCCACGCGGCGCCGGTGGCGCCGAACGTCGAGCTCCTACGGGCGCTGGGCCACCGCCCGGTCATGCGCGAGCTGCTCGGCTCGGGGCCGAAGATCCGGCACGATCCGCACCGTCTGGCCGCCACGATTCTGGAGATCGCTCGCGAGGCACGGACCGGAACGGGCGCCCCGGCCGGGGTCGCAGTGCCGCGCGCGACCGTCACCGCGCGGTAGGACACCTCCGGCGGGCACCGGCCCGCACGCCTTGAGATCGAAGGAGCCAGGGTTTTGCGCGTCGACGTCGAAGAGAATTCTATTCGGGCCGAAGTGGGGTCGCGAGCGTGACCGCGGCCGGCGCTCCGGTGGTGAACGCGCTGAGCATCGACGTCGAGGAGTACTACCACGCGACCATCTTCCAGGAGGCGGTCAACGGGGTCACGACCGGGCTGCCGAGCCGGGTGGTGTCGAGCACCGAGCGCATTCTCGATCTCCTCGCCACGGAGCAGGTGAAGGCGACGTTCTTCGTGCTGGGTGAGGTCGGCGCCACGCACGGGAACCTGGTCCGCCGGATCGCGCGCGAGGGGCACGAGGTGGCCTGCCACAGCTACCACCACACGCTGGTGTCGAGTCAATCCCGCGAGCAGTTTCGCGCGGACATCCGGCGCGCCAAGGCGGTGCTGGAGGACCTCGCGGCCGCGCCGGTGATCGGCTACCGCGCCCCCAGCTTCTCCATCGGGGCCAAGGACCGCTGGGCCTACGCCATCCTGGCGGAGGAAGGCTACCGCTACGACTCCAGCGTCTATCCGATCCTGCACGATCGGTACGGTGACCGGGTCGCCCCGCGCTTTCCGTACGAGATCTGGCGGAGCGGGCACGACGCGCTGATCGAGTTCCCCATCGGCACCGTCCGCCTGGGTGGCATCAACCTTCCCATCGGCGGGGGCGGCTATTTCCGTCTGCTGCCTGGCCGGCTTGTCGAGGCTGGGATCCGGCGCGTCAACGCGGCCGAGCGCAAGCCAGTGATGTTCTATTTCCACCCCTGGGAGCTGGACCCTGACCAGCCGCGGCCGGCGATGGCCTGGCATCGCCGTTTCCGCCACTACGTCGGGCAGGCGCGCCACGAGGCGAAGCTGAAGCATCTCGTCGGCAGCGCATCGTTCGGGACGACGCGTGACGTGCTCCGGTCGTCGTCCGCCCCCCAGAACGGCGAGGGCGCGCGGTGATCCGCGCTGAGGTGTGCCGCTTCCAACCCGGCGAGGATCGGACCTGGGACGCCTATGTCTCAGAGCATCCGGCGGCTGGCGTATATCAGCGCGCCGGGTGGGCACGAGTGATCGAGCGCAGCTACGGCCTGACGCCGGTCTACCTGTGGGCCCGCGAGGATTCCCGGGTGCGCGGCGCTCTCCCGCTCGTCCTCTTCCGGGGGCTCCTGGGCGGGCGTTCCCTGGTCTCGCTGCCGTACCTCGACGAAGGGGGCCTGTGTGCCGATGACGCCGAGGCCCGGGCAGCGCTGTGGCAGGCCGCTCAGGACCTCGCCGGGCAGTACCGCGCGGCGGCGGTCGAACTGCGCCAGGGCCATCCCAGCGGCCTGCCGCTGTCGCCGCTGGGCTCCAAGGTGAGCGTCATGCTCGAGCTCGCCTGCGACGCCGACACGATGTGGAAGCGGCTCGACGCGAAGGTTCGCAACCAGGTCCGCAAGGCCAAAACGAGCGGGCTGACCCCGGCCTGGTGCGGGATGGAAGGCCTGGACGACTTCTACGCCGTGTTCGCGCAGAACATGCGGGACCTTGGCTCGCCCGTACACGCCCGGAGCTTCTTCGCGGCCATCCTGGAGGAGTTCGCCGGCGACGCCCGGTTGATCCTCATCCGGGATGGCGCCCAGGTGGTGGCCGGCGGCGTCTGCATGGTCTTCCGGGACACCGTGCTGGTGCCCTGGGCCTCCGCTCTGCGCCAATGGCGGAGCCGGAACCCCAACAACCTCCTGTACTGGGAAGTCATGCGATCGGCCTGCGAGAAGCGGCTTCACTGGCTCGATTTCGGCCGGTCCTCCCGGGGCGACGGTACCTACCGCTTCAAGATGCAGTGGGGGGGTATCGAGCGCCCACTGCCTTGGCAGGTCGATCCGGGCGAGCGGGCCTCGCTCATCGATTCGGATAGCCCCAGGTACCGCCGGGTGATCCGGGCGTGGCAGGCGTTGCCCGTCCCGGTCACCAGAGTCATCGGCCCGATCATCCGAAAGCGGCTCAGTAACTGAGCATGGGCATCCACGTGAGTTTCCACGGACCCGCAACTCTTGCGCGACTGCTCAGATCGCAAGTCGTCGTTTTTTTTGACAGGCAGGCGGAGGTCAAGTTTTTGCGTGGCAGCCCCCGGGCTGGCTGCCTCAGGACGTCAATGAAACCCAATAGTTGCCGCAGGATGGGATGGGCATGAGCCTTGCGATAGCCCGGACCCTGCGGCGGCGGCCCGGGCATCGGATCGACCGAAGGGGGCTAAGCCTGGCCCGAAGGAGACGACGTGACTGACATCCTGGGTATCTCGGCGTATTACCACGACAGTGCGGCCTGCCTGGTGCGCGATGGCGAGATCATCGCGGCGGCGCAGGAGGAACGGTTCACCCGCAAGAAGCACGACGCCGGCTTTCCGAAGGAGGCCGTGCGCTACTGCCTCCGCGAGGGCGGCATTGGGGTGAAGGATCTCAAGTACGTCGCGTTCTACGACAAGCCCCTGCTCAAGTTCGAGCGACTGCTGGAGACCTACATCGGCTACGCGCCGAAGGGCATCACCTCGTTCCTCAAGGCGATGCCGGTGTGGCTGAACGAGAAGCTCTTCCAGAAGACCATGCTGCAGCGCGAGTTCCAGGCGCTCGACCCGGAGATCAAGAAGCGCGACCTGCCGACCTTCCTGTTCGGCGAGCACCACGAATCGCACGCCGCCTCGGCCTTCTATCCGTCGCCGTTCGACTCGGCCGCCGTGCTCTGCATGGACGGCGTGGGCGAGTGGGCGACGACATCGGCGTGGCACGGCGAAGGCGGCGAGCTCACGCCGCTGTGGGAGATCCCGTTCCCGCATTCGCTGGGACTGCTCTACTCGGCGTTCACCTACTACACCGGCTTCAAGGTGAACTCGGGTGAGTACAAGGTCATGGGCCTGGCGCCGTACGGGCGTCCGAAGTACGTGAAGGCGATCTACGACAACCTGCTCGACGTCCGGCCGGACGGCACCTTCCGCATGAACATGGAGTACTTCAACTACTGCACCGGCCTCACGATGACCAACTCGCGCTTCGATGCGCTCTTCGACGGCCCCCCGCGCCAGGCTGAGACCAAGCTCACGCAGCGGGAGATGGATCTGGCCCGCTCGGTCCAGGAAGTCACCGAGGAGGTCATGCTGCGCCTGGCCCGCACGCTGCACCGCGAGACCGGCAGCGACAACCTCTGCCTGGCCGGCGGCGTCGCCCTCAACTGCGTGGGCAATGGCCGCCTGCTGCGCGAGGGACCGTTCCGTGGGCTGTGGATCCAGCCGGCCGCCGGTGACGCCGGCGGCGCGGTGGGCGCAGCGCTGCTCGCCTGCCATCGCCTGGAGGGCCGTCCGCGCAAGACGACGCCGCCCGAGGACGCCATGAAGGGCGGCTACCTCGGCCCCGCCTTCAGCAACGACGAGATCGAGGGATATCTCAAGACCCAGGACGCGCCGTACGTGCGCCTGAGCGACGCCGGCCTGCTCGATCGGCTGGCCGACGAGCTGGCGGCGGGCAAGGTCATCGGCTGGTTCCAGGGCCGCATGGAGTTCGGCCCTCGCGCGCTGGGTGGACGCAGCATCATCGGGGATGCCCGCAGCACCAAGATGCAGTCGATCATGAACCTCAAGATCAAGTACCGCGAGTCGTTCCGGCCCTTCGCGCCCTCGGTGCTGCGCGAGCGGGT
>Ga0134122_10003794_pt1 | contig 11247 bp, 2 predicted proteins | sample KB302_FD_96461 | JGI IMG/M metagenome (GOLD analysis project Ga0134122, IMG submission 96461) | Terrestrial soil microbial communities without Nitrogen fertilizer from Kellogg Biological Station, Michigan, USA - KB3-0-2 | ecosystem: Environmental > Terrestrial > Soil > Unclassified ...
AAGCTCGATGAGAAGGGCGTTCACGTCGAGACGATCGTCAAGGGCGATGGCAAGGACCGCGTTGCCGAACTCTATGAGGTAATCCCGATCTTTTACCGCGACCGCGCGATCCAGAAGGAAGACGTCGTCGCGAAGATCGAGTTTCAAGCAGGCGGAAACTGGACGGCGCCAACGACGGTATTTACCGAAAAGGTCAGTGCCGTGCGAGTCAGTCGTTTCAAGGGCGCCGTGCTGATCGCATTCGACACGCCACGTCGCGTCAAGCTTTCGCCTGCCGATTGGCAGGACAACTACCTCAGTGGCGCCATCTGCCGGAACTTGCTCATCGACCTGCTGGAGAACGGCGGCCAGACCGCTGTCGTCAAGGATGCCAAGAAAGTCGGGTATCGGATCGAGCCAGGGAGCAAGTGACCGGGATCACGGGGCCAACTTTTCGATGCGCAAATTCATCAAGATGTCGGCGTGTACCGTCGTCGTCATGGCGCTGCTGCTGCCAGCGGCTGCAGGCGCGGCGCCGCTCGCGCAGCGACACCCGTACCAGAAAACGTTGCGGGACTATTTTGCCACGCTCTCGGAGGCCGACTTTGCCGTTGAGCTCAAACCCGTTACTTACGTCGCCGATTACTTCAAGGACATCGACACCGTAGCCCGGTATTGGATGTTCTTCCTGACGCCGCCATACGAAATCCCCAGCCACCAAGGCATCTGCCTGCCGGCAAAGTATTTTACGCTCGCCGCGATCGAATCCGGCGGCGCCGTGAACGTAGGCGGGGGATTCATGAGCGCCAAAGACGTTGCCTGGTGGACTCAGTGGGAGTATCCCGGCAATCCGTATTTTCGATCGAAGCCGGCGAAGCTGCGCGCGTTCGTCATGGCGGCCGCCGACATGATGATGCAGGACGAGGAACACGAAAGCGGCCGAAGCATGCGGTCCGATTTTCTCGGCGGCAGCATGCTGCGCTATGCCTACACTTACCGCGCTACCCGCGACGCCGTGCCCGATAACGTGCAGAAGGCCTATGCCGTCGGGCTGGTCCGCATGTTCGAGAAGCTGGAAAAAATGGCTCCGCATGGATCGGGCGGCTCGGACATGGAGTTTTTTCAGTTGTCGAGCATGTGGTATGCGGCCGATGCGCTGGGCGGCGACTACAAGAAGCGGGCTTTGGATCGCGCGCACGTCGTCATCGACACGATCACCAGCAAGACCGGCTACGAGAAACACGGCGGTGCGTTCGACGTCTCGTACCAGGGCATCGCCTTGCGGTTCCTGACCTGGGGCGCCACGTTGTACAAAGACCCCAAGGTCAATGAATCGTTGCACAAGATGTTGGTGCTCAAGACGCATCTCTCGCTGCCCGAGCCGGGCGGCAAGCTCTTTGGGCCCACGCATTTCAACACGGGCACCGCCGCCGACGCTCCCAACGACCAGTGGGCCTGGCCCTCGCGCGACGTCGCCATGGCCATGATCGACGACACGGCGTTTTACACCATTTGGTCGCGGGTTGGCGTGCCCAACGAGACCGACCTGCGCGCCGCGGTCAAAGCCGGCATCGAAGGGCTCGGCCCGAAAGCGCCGTCCGACGGAAAGCCGGCGCCCTGGGCCGAATCGCACTGGAACGACACGCTCAATTTCGCCTGGGATTTCTATCAGCCGGGCTTTTACACCAAGCTTGTCGGGCTGGCCAAGAGCGAATCGCCGTTGATCCGGCCTGTCTACTCCAGAAAAGAAAACTTCATCCGCGACCTCAACGGCGGCGGCGAGTTCCTGGCCGCGAAATTCGACGACTATGGCGTGGTGATCCACACCGGCGCCATCGCTCAGCAATGGGCCAGCGGCGTGTCAGGCAAGTCGGGCGGCGGAATCTCCGCCTTCTGGACGCCCGACGGCGGCACGGCGATCCTGGGGCGCTGCCGGGCGACCCAAAGCAATGATTTCGACGAATGGACCGATGCCCACAAGCGCGGCCCGTACACCTGGGCCGTGCATGCCATCACCGGGCGCGCCGCCAACGGCAATTACTTCTCCACGTCGCGCATTCGCGACATCGAGCCGAAATACACCGTCGCCGGAAATGACAGCGCCGTGGTGGCGATCAGCGGCGATCTCGCCGGCAGCGCCACGGCCGATCCCCAAGACGATCTCAAGGGCAGCGCCCGCTACAAGCGCGAGATTCGCATCGACAAGACCGGAGTTGCCGTAACCAGCGGTCTCGCGCTCGACGGCAAGGACAAGCTGCAGGAGTTGTGGGAGACGATTCCGATCCACGTCGGGCCGGATCTGGCGAAAACCGAAATTGCCGTCCGCGTAGGCGGCGCATGGCAACCGGCGTCGGATACCCCCACGGAAACGGATCTCGTCCGCGTCACGCGATATGGCAAGCCGGTCTACATCGCCCTGACTAAACCTCGCCGCGTGAAAGCGCCGATCATGGCCGAAGCGAACGCCTACGGCGGCACGTCCGTCCGCAACGTGATGATCGACCTGCTGCCGGTCGCCGGCCAGGCAGCGTCGGTGGCCTATAAGATAGCCAAGGCCCCGTGAATATTCGCCTGGTTCCGAGGTTTCACCAGCGAAGAAGTCTCGCGCGAGTTGGCACCGTGTCTGAGTGGCCTGTGCCCCGAGTCGTCGCTACTTCGATTCCGCACGCGGGGCTTCGGTGACTTGCCGATGGAGCGACGTTGCCAGGCGGATCAACCGCTCTCGCTGCTCAAGCTTTTCAAGCGGTTCGGGAGGCAAGTTCGCCGCGCCGTTTTCAGCTCCCCAGATGGCGCCTGCCATCGCACCAATCGTATCCACATCGCCTTGGATCGCAGCTAGGAATCGCTGCAATTCCATGAAGGTTTGATTTCGAAAGCGTAGCGCCAGATAGACGGCAGTCACGCAGGACTCATGCGCCGCGATTCCATGACCGAGTTGCCGAACTATCTCTGCGGTTGAGACATTCTGCTCAGACTCCAGCCAGGCCAAGGCAATTGCCAATCGCAAAGTAAACGGTTCCAAAGCGCACTGAGCGGTCGCCTGCTGCAAGAGTTCGCGTGAACCGCACCCGCGTGCCGCGAGATCCGTGGCAAGAGCCAGCAGGACAGCTCCTTCCATTCCGATCGCGTGCGCGTGAGTGACGGATGCTGTCAGGGGAGCGGCCTGGGCGAGTGCTTCAGGCCGATTTGCATAAATCAGGCCAAGAACGGGAGCACGCATTGCGGCTCCGTTTCCAAAAGATCCGCTGGGATACACCGATCGATTCGCTTCGCGCCAATCGGCTCCGCGGGAAATCCGCTTCAGCGTTTTGGCAGTGGCCGGTCCGTAACCCCGGCTCCATCGATAGCTGGCCGCGAACCGAGCCGCCAGGTCCTCGGGATCGAAAGTTCCCTTGGCGAGAAAGGATTCGATGAGATCGATGGTCATCTGAGTGTCGTCGGTCCAACGCATCTCGCCGTTTCGAGTGGTGCCGATCACTCGCCAGACAAGTCTCTCGACAATGCCTCCTTCGACGGGCGCTCCCAGTGCGTCGCCCAATGCCAGACCCAGCAAACAACCTTGAAACTGGTCCAGCGTTGCCATCTCTCAATATCGTCCGTTGGCACTGACGTGATGCCGATAACAGGCCCGTCATACCTCGAGCGCTAAGCGGTCACGTCATCCTGTCGCGCGAGGTCGCGAGCCAACTCCTCCAGCAGCGCATCGTCAATCACCGACCAGGCTTCGGCAGGAAGCGGCGCGGCGGAGACGGCCGTTCCGATCGCCGTGCTCTCGCCGGATAGTGCTGCCGCCGGTGTCGGAGCCGCCGACGTGCTCTGGGCGCTTGAGGACGACTGAAGTGACAAGAGCAACGCGACGTCGCTGATTGGCTGGCCGAACAAAGTTCCGGGGGCGTTGCACAATCCATCTTCGAAGGGACGGATGTCGAAATTGTTGAACGAACCGTCGACATTGATATCGCCCCGCAGGACGTAGTCCGCCAACTCCGGATACTGGTCCAGATATGCTGCCGGATCCGTCAAAGCAAGCTCGAAAGGTTGAATGTCGAAGTTGTTGCTGTAGCCGTCGCCGTTCATGTCGCCCAACAATGAGCGGACGACGGATATCGACAGCTGTTCGACGAGCGCATTGTTCGAGCCGGAGCCTGTCGGGCCGCTGTCTTGAACCCGGAATGCAAAGGTCGTCGCACCGCTAGTTGCGCCAGGGAGAACGCGCAGCTTCATCGTTCGCAGCTCGGCGAGCGTGTAGTTGCCACCGGCCACGACGGGCGTTCCGCCCTGCAACTGGACCTCCGCCAGCGAGCTCGTCGGGACCGCTGTGACCGTGTAGGTCAGCGTCTGCGCGGCTTCGTCGGGCCCGCCGCCGGGCGCGTAGTCCAAGGCTTCAAGGCCCAACGATCTTGTGCCGGGGTGATGCGCGACGACGTCGCTGACGCTGCCGGCCACGCGGACGGGGGCGTCGTTCAGAGCCGTGACGTTGACCGTGAACGTGCGCACGAGCGTGTTGACTCCGCCGTTGGCAGTGCCGCCACTGTCTTGCACCGTAACGGTGATCACGGCGCTGCCATTGGCGTTTGCAAGCGGAGCAAAGCTGAGCGTGCCGGCCGCGGCCGGGCTGCTGTAAGTCACCGCCGGATTGGGAATGAGCGAGGGGTTGCTCGAGGTGGCCGTGATCGTAATCGTCTGTCCGGAGTCGAAAACGGTGCCTGCGCTAATGCCGGTCAGATTGATCGTTTGATTGCCCGAGTCTTCTGCAATCGTGATCGGACTGGAGATCGGATCGAGCGTCGGCGCATTGTTGCTCGTGGAGACAGTCAGCACGTATTCGCCTGTCGTGGAAGTAGCGCGTACTCGCGCGACATAGGTGCCGGTGATCGTGGGCATATATGTCAAGTGCGCGTTGCGGCCATCGGCCGCGCCGTTGTCGTTGCTGGCCACGAGCGCGCCGCTCGGATCGTAGAGTTCGACGATCGGATCGAAGGCATTGACGAACTGGCCCGATCCGTCCGCCGGAGTCGCCGTGTGCAGTCCAATCGACTCGCCCGACGTTGCCGAGAAGCTGTACCAGTCGGAGTTTCCAATCACCACGCCGTTCGCATTGTTCGAGTAGACCGCGTCGGCCGCGGCTGCCGTAGTCCCGAACGCCATGATGGCGACGCCTGAGACCTGGCTGCTGGGCGTCAGGCTGCCGAAGTTGAACGCCTGGGCGATGCCGATGTCGCCGCTGGCGTTGTTGGGATCGGCAGGCGAATTGATGATGTCGAAGGGATTGCGGTTGTCGAAGCCCTCTGCGGAAACAGTGCTTCGCGAGTCGGCCGATCCTAAGCCAATCGTCAGGGTGCCACCGGTGGACGCCGTCGCGCGAACAAACTTGCCGCTCAGAACGACGTCATTGAGCGTGACCGTGGAATTCTGGTCAGGATCCAGGTTCTCCAGCGTCGCTACATTGGTGACTGTCGATGTGGAAAGATTCGTCAGACGGGTGGCGATCGTCACGAAGTCGTCGTCTTGATTGAAAAGGACGACGCGCTCGACGCGGACGCTCCCACCGGCGGTGCCCACGATGCGCATGCCCTTCAGATTGCCGGCGCTGAGGTTCTGCATCGTGACGCCGGTAATCTGGCTGACGCCGTTGACAAGATTATTTGTGTAGGTCGAGCCGTTGAAGCCCACGGTAAACGATGCGACCGGCGTGCCTGGTATCACGAACTCCACGCCGTTGTATTTAATGCCGGTGCCGCTACTGGTGCTGCTTATGAAGCTGCCGTCCGTGTTGAAACCGAGCGAGATCTTGCTGCCCGTCAAGATCGTTGGCGTGGCGACCGCCGGTCCACTCAAATCAAAGAAGCCTCCGCCGCCGCCACCCACCACGTAACCCAGCGCCATTTTTGCGCCACCGAGATTCTGTGCCGTGGCGAAGGAATCGTTGGCTTCCGTGTCAAAGGCGGCATTGCGGGTCACCACCAGGTTGTAATTCGATCCGACGTTGCCGCCGAGCCTTGCGTAGTACGTGCCGCTGACAGTCGCCACGAAGTTGGCAATCAACTGATCGACGTTGGTCGACGTGGTCGTGGCGGTCGCGACAAGATCGCCGGCCGGTCCGAGCATCGTAAGGCTCGGACTCGCTGCTCCCAAGCCTGAGGCGGCCAGCGTCACTCGGTCGCCCGCTGCCAGCGTGAACGAATAATTATCGTCTCCCGCCGAAGACAGCAATTGGATCGAATCGATCTCCTCCCAGGTTCCCGAGTTCTGGTTGGTGTTGGTATAGACTTTGACTCCCTTGACCAGGTAGTTCGTGACCGGCCAGGTCACGAGAAAGTCAACGGGCGCTCCTGGCAAGCTCGGATCGACGCCGGTCCACACGGTGTGCAAGACGTCGCTGGTGTCCAGCACGTCGACGCGGGTTACGAACCCGTTGCCCCAAGTCTCGCGGATCGTCACCCCGGTGGCGTAGACGGGCGTCGCGTAGCCTACCGTGATGTATTCCGACGTTCCATTCTGCGAACTTGGAGTCCAGGCGGACGAGTTATCGCCGTACGAGGTCACGTTCGGTGCGCCAAGTGCTTGGACCGCGCCCCAGGAGGTCGTGGAGAATTGCGAGCTGAAGGCGATCACGGTGTTTGCGTATTGGCTCGGCCCGCCGTCACCCGTGCCAAGCACGGCCGCTCGCGCGGCGCCGCCTCCCAAGCTGACGAAGCTCGCGGTCAGATCCTGGGCCGTGGCCAGACTGTTGTTGGTTGCGCCGCCGTTCGACTCTGTTTCGACGGCCGCGTTCAGGATCGCCTGGACCGAAGCCAAACCGGTGCTGCCGGCAGCCCCGCCGATCGTGATCGTGTAAACGCCGGTAGCGCTTGCCCGAACGGTTTGCACCACGGCATTTTGTCCACCGGCCGGAGCGATCGCCGTTCCCAGCGTGGTGGCGTCGGGCGCCAGAATCGCGATGGTCGATTGCAAGCTGCCGCTGGGATCGGCAACGATGGTGATCGTCTGCCCGGCATCGACGCTCAGCGTAAAACTGTCGGAATCGCCACTGGTGGCGATCACGGACGTAATGGAGCTGCTGTAAACGAGGCTTCCCAACGGATTGCTGGCGGTCAGCGGAGTGGTGAAGGCCAAAGTCGCGTTGTCGGAGGTGAAATTTACGACAAAGTTTCCACCGGCCGTGCCATTGCCTGACGGATTCGGAGGGTTGGGCCAGACCGGCTCGCCGTCCAAATCGTTGCCGCTGGCGTCCTCGAATCGTCCGTTGGCACTCAACAACGTGAGCGTGTATCGATCCTCCGGAAGGTTCGAATAGTTGATCGTGAGTACGGTACCGGCAGGGTTATAGCTTGCGGAGGTCGCGGCGTAATTCGTGCTCCTGAACACTCCCAGCAATGAATAGTCGGTGGCATCCAGGTTTGTCGTCAGCATCGGCTCGCTGAACTGCACGGTATAAGTCAGATTGCCTGGCGCGACTGTTCCACCTTCTTGGATCGACGAGGAAACGACCCTCGGAGCGTCGGTGTCGACGGTAAACGTCGCGTTGTATGCCTGGATCGGCGTGCCTTGCAGATCGACGAGCGCGCCGGCGGCAATGGCCACGTTGTAAGTTCCCGCCGTCAGCGTTCCAAACGTGAAGAGCGCGGTGTCTGCATCCACGATGCTGACCGAAGATGCGGGCACGCCGTTGACCGTGAGATCAACTGCCTGGAGCGACGTCTGCAGGAACGGATCGTTGAAATTGACGGTGATTTGCGTGACGTCCGACGTCACTTTCGCCCCATTGGCGGGACTCGTCGAGGAAACTTGAAACGCCGGAGCGGTGTTGTTGGCGCCGCTGACATTCAAAACGTACTCGCCCTGCGTCGCGGTGGCGCGGACCCGCACCGAGTAGTTGCCAGTCACGGTAGGCGTATAGGTCAAAAGGGCGTTGCGCCCGTCGGCGGCACCGTTGTCGTTGCTGGCGACCAGCGAGTTGGTCGTGCCATACAGTTCGATAATCGGATCCAACGCATTGACGAACTGATTGGGTCCGTCGGCAGGGGTCGTTGTGCTCAAAGTCACTGCCTGTCCGGCAACCAGCTGCACGCGGTAATAGTCGTCATTGGTCCGTCCACCGAGAACCTGGCGGGCGGGAGCCAAGAGCTGCGGCAACGAAGTACTGTCATTGGGCTCGGTATCGAAAGTGGCGTTCCTGGTTACGATCAGGTTGTAGTTCAGCGCGTTGGCGCCCGTCAGCTGGACGTAGTACGTGCCGGCCGTCGTCGCCACGAAATTCGAGACGATCTGATCGACGTTGGTCGCGCCAGTCACTCCCTGAGCCAACTGCACGCCGCTGGAATCGAGTAGGCTCAACGCCGGGCCGCTGGAAGGCAGTCCCTCAACAGCGAACGTTGCCGAGTCGCCGGCCGCCAGCGTCAACGAGTAAATATCGACGGTGTCCCCGGTGCCGAGCACAGCGGCGCGCGAGCCGGTCCCGCCCAGACTGATGAAGCTGCTCGTCAGGTTTTGAGCCGTGGCCACGGTGTTGTTGCTTGGGCCACCGTTGGCTTCGGATTCGACGGCGGCGTTGAGAATCGCTTGAACGCTTGTGATGCCGGTGCTCGCGCCGCTGGAGGTTACGTTAACGGTGTAGATGCCTGCGGTGCTGATTACGACATTTTGCAAAACCGCATTCTGGCTGGCGGCGGGCGCTGTCGCGGTTCCCAGCACGCTGCTGTCTGGCCCAAGCACGGTGATCGTGGCTTGCAGGGTTGCCGTCGGATCGGCAATCACGGTCAATGTCTGGCCGGCGTCCAGGGCCAGCGTGAAACTGTCCACGTCGCTCGGCGCCGAGATCATCGTGGTCGTGGTACCGGAATAGACCAGGCTGCCCAGCGGGTTGCTCGACGTCAGTGGGGTGGGAAACGCCAGCGTCGGATTATCGACGAAGAAATTGACCAGGAAGTTGCCGCCCGCCGTGCCGTTGCCGGACGGGTTGGGCGGATTCGGCCAGACTGGCTCGCCGTCCAGATCGTTGCCGGCGACGTCCTCGAAGCGCCCGTTGGCGCTCAACAGCGTGAGCGTGTAACTATCCTCAGGCAGATTCGCATAGTTCAGCGTCAGCACCGTGCCGCCGGCGCTGTAGCTCGACGAACTGGCGGAGTACGACAGATTGCGCAACACTCCCAACAGTGTGAAGTCGGTGGCGTCCAGATTGGCGGCGAGCATCGGCTCGCTGAACTGCACAGTATAGGTCAAGCTGCCGGGCGCGACGGTACCCCCTTCCTGAATCGAGGAAGACACGACCTTCGGCGGATCGACGTCAACCGTGAACAGCCCGGTGTATGCCTGGATCGGCGTGGCCTGCAGATCGCTTACGGCCCCACTCGCAATTGCCACGCTGTACGTCCCGGCTGTAATCGGACCCGGCAGCGTGAACACGGCGGTATCCCCGTCCAGTATGCTGACTGCGGTCGCCGGCGTTCCGTTCAGCGTGAGGTCGGCGGCATCCAGCGACGTTTGCAGGAATGCATCGTTGAAATCGACCGTGATCTGCGTGGGAGCAACTCCCAGGCTGGCGCCGTTGGCTGGATTCGTGGCGTAAACCTGGAAAGCGGGCGGCGCGTTGTCGGCCCCGCTGACGGCCAAGACGTATTCGCCCTGCGTCGTGACCCCGCGCACTCGCGCCGTGTATGTGCCCGTCGCGGTGGGCGTGTACGTGAGCAAGGCGTTCCGTCCGTCCGCCGCGCCGTTGTCGTTGCTGGCCACAAGCGTGCCAGCCGAGTTGTACAGTTCGACGATCGGATCCAAGGCATTGACGAACTGATTCGGCCCGTCGGCAGGCGTCGTGGTGGTCAAGGTGACTGGCTGCCCGGCGATGAGGTTCAAGCGGTAGTTGTCGTCGCCGGGCAGCGGCGTGAGGATCACGATGTCGTCCCAGCCGCGTCCGTCTGTCGTGACCTCGAAATTGTCGTACTGCTGGAACTTGATCTGGTAGTTGGCGCCCAGGGGCATGCCGGCCGCAGTCGCCGCTGCCGCCAGATCGACGCTAACTGTGGAGTACGTGGAAGACGTTGTCGTGGGGGTCCAGATCGTGCGCCAATTGGTGCCATCGTTGCTGATGGCCACCCCATCGCCGTTGGCGTGACCTGTGAACGTGGTGGGAAGCGCGTCGATTTCGTCGCTGTAACTGCTTTGCGCAAAATTCAGCGTGGCCTGCGTCACGGCGGTCAGGTCGACCGTCCAGATCGCCTCGTTCAGGTTGTACGTGCCGCTCGAGTTGGTGTCCATGATCAGCGCGTACGCGCCGCTGTTGGTCCCGGGCGAGCCGGTGACTTGAATTCGTCCGAATGACGTATCGGAGCGATAGGTGGACCACGCTGGTCCCAAGCTGCCGCTTTCGAAGTTCTCGGAGACTTTGGGCGCGAGGCTGCCGTTGCCGGAAATGGCGCCCACAACCTGCGCGGCGGGGGCCAGGATCTGGGCCCCCGACAGACTGTCGTTGGCTTCCGTGTCAAACGTCGCGTTCCTGGTCACGACCAGGTTGTAGTTGATACCGCTGGCTCCCGTCAGCCGGACGTAGTAGGTCCCGGCCGCCGTCGCTACGAAATTGCCGATGATCTGATCGACGTTGGTGGGACCTGCCGCACCCTGGACCATTTGCGTCCCGGCGGAATTGAGCAAGCTAAGAGCCGGCCCCGTCCCGTTGAGTCCATTGCAAGCCACCGTTGCAGTTTCGACCGCCGCGAGTGTCAAGGAGTAAGTATCGATCGCCGTCGAAGGCGTGGGCGGCGCGGTGCTCGACGACAGATAGACGTTGAGGTTGTAGTTGCCCACGGACGTATAGGGCTGCACTTCGACATAGTAGGTTCCAGTGCTTGGAACGATGAACGCGTTGAGAGGAGAATCCGACGTCGGCCCGGAACTCGTGCCATCTTCCAAGCCGATCACCGTGCCACTTGCATTGAGCACGGAAACGCGCGGCCGAAAGCCGGAAGTCGAGCCTGCAGCATCGATCGAGACCAGGCTGCCGGCCGTAAACTGGTACTGATAGAAATCGGCGTCTCCGCTGGTGTTCGCGGCGGTGGTCGTGGACAAGTACTGCACCGCGCGCCAACTGGTGGAGGCGTCATTCGCCGTGGCGGCGGTATTATTCGCTTCGGTCTCCGCCGTCAGCGTTCCGCCGGTGAGCGGCACGAGGCCGGAGTTCTCCAAATAAACGCCCAAATCGTAGGTGCCCGTATAGGAGGAGGCGAAACCCGCCCCCGTCACGTAGTACGTGTCGGCGGTCGTGACGGTGTAGCG
>Ga0134122_10003796_pt1 | contig 11246 bp, 11 predicted proteins | sample KB302_FD_96461 | JGI IMG/M metagenome (GOLD analysis project Ga0134122, IMG submission 96461) | Terrestrial soil microbial communities without Nitrogen fertilizer from Kellogg Biological Station, Michigan, USA - KB3-0-2 | ecosystem: Environmental > Terrestrial > Soil > Unclassified ...
CTTTACCCTCGGCGGCGACGGCGGATGGGACTACATCGTGCCGGATCCTCCCAGTCACCGGATCTACATCGGGCGCCCACGAACGGCCGCGGCCGGGCAGCCGTCCTTCCCGACTCTTTCAGTCTGCTGGTGATCGAGCGAAGTCCCGGACGGTAACGATGTCTGGAAAGAATGCTATGGTGGCGAGGCAGTCGCGTGCGGCGGATCGCCACCATCGACTGTCGTCGGGCGGAGGGGGAAAGAGGTTGACATGCGCGTGTCGAAGCCGCTGACGGTGATCCTGGGGGCGGCAGCGTTGTACGGTGTGCCGGCGGTGGCGAGAGCGCAGGAGCTCGTGCCGGTGAAGACCGAGGTGTCTCTCCCGGATTCCTCGACCGTGATCGCCCCGCCGTCCGACCAACAGCCGGCGCCAGCCGAACCGACGCCGCGCCATACGGGCGTGCACGCACTCCTCAAAGAGTTCGTCGTCGATTTCAAGTATTTGCCGTCGAAAGAAAACCTGTACTGGGCTGCGGCGGGCGGCGGGCTCGCGGCCGCGGTTCATCCCGTTGACGACAACGTGAACGAGGCCTTCCTCGACGCCTCGAGTGGCGTCAAGGACTTCTTCAAACCGGGCGCCGTCCTCGGCCAGTTCCCGACGCTCATTGCCGGCGCGACTGTCGTCTACATCGTGGGCCGGGCCGGCGACAAGCCTCGCGTCTCGCATACGGGTATGGATCTGATCCGCGCCTTGCTCATCTCGGAAGTGATGGTCGAGACGATGAAGTACACCACGCGGCGCGAGCGGCCGGACGGCAGCGGCAAGAACTCGTTTCCGTCGGGTCACGCCGCCGACACATTCGCGTTCGCCACGGCGCTCGAGCGTCATCTGAACTGGAAGTTCGTCGTGCCCGGCTACCTCTTTTCCTCGTACGTGGCGATGTCGCGCCTGCCGGCCAATCGCCACTGGCTCAGCGACGTCGTCTTCGGATCGACCGTCGGCATCATCTCGGGGCGCACGGTCACCGGGCACGAGTTGAACAAGTATCACGTGCAGCTGACGCCGATGCCAGGGGGTGTCGCCGTCACGTATCGCCATGCGACGCCGTGATCGTGCTGAATGACGATCAGGTTGTCGAAGCCGGTGGCCGCCACCTGTCCGTCGACGTGAGACTCTTCGACCTGGGTGACGATGCCCCCGCGCGCCGCGTCGATGGGCGTGCCGATCGGCATCAGGAAGTCATATCCTAACAATGAGGGGTGGCCGCATCTGCTGAACGTCGCGCGGCCAGCGCGGCGAACGCGGCGTAGAAGACCTCGTCAGGAAAGAGGTCAGGCGTGACGATGTGCTGGATGACCAGTCCTTCGATCAATGCGTGGATGACCCGCACGAGCTGATCGGGCGGCATCGGCAGATCGCGCGGATCGAACGTCCGCAGCCACTCGGCCCCGAACTCATAGCTGGTCTTCGTGACCTCGTGCACTTGCGCGCGAAGGTTCGGCGTCTGCAGCGTATAGGCGAGTCCGGTCAGGCGGCCGACCGCTGCGGATCTTCGGTCGTCGAGAGCGGCGATCGTCGCGCGCGCGAGGGCGTGCATCGCGTCGGCGAAGGTCGCGTCCGATTTGACCTTCGGCTTCACCGGCGCCCAGAACTTCTGTCCGAGCGCGATGAACAGCTCGTCGCGGTTCTTGAAGTTGCCGTAGATGGCGCCGGTGGTCATGCCCGCGCGGCGTGCCACCGCTGCCAGCGTCGTCCGTTCGAACCCCTTCTCGCGAATCAGCGCCCGGGCCGCATCGAGCAACGCGGCGCGCGTCCGATCGCGCTTGTCGCCTTTCGGTTGACGGCGGGCGTTGGGCTCGTTTTTACTTGCCATCGCCAATAAAATAGTACATTTATTTAATAATTTCAATATGACTGCCACAGCAAATACTCTGAGTTCCATTGAGAAATCGCTGAAAAGAGTCGTCGATGCCGGCGAATTGGCCGGGGCCGCGACGCTCGTCTGGCGAAACGGCACCGCGCACGTCGAGACCGTTGGCACGTGCAATCTGCTGACGAATGCTCCCGTCGAGCGCGACACGATCTTCCGCATCGCGTCGATGACCAAGCCGGTGACCACGGTTGCGGCGCTGATGCTGCACGACGAGGGGCGGTTCGATCTCGACGAACCGATCACGAACTGCGCACCGGAGTTCACGCGCATGCGCGTTCTGCGGCATCCGGACGGACCGCTCGACGAAACCGATGAAGCGGCACGGCCGATCACGTTTCGCGATTTGCTCACGCATCGATCGGGACTGACCTACGGCGACTTCCATCGCGGGCCGATCGGCCGCGCGCACGCGGAGACGCTGGGCGCGACCATCGACAACCCGTTGACGCCCGACGCGTGGATCGAACGGCTGGCGACGCTGCCGCTGATCGATCAGCCGGGAGCTGGCTTTCACTACGGCTTCTCGAGCGACCTGCTCGGGTTCCTGATCGCGCGGCTCGAACGCAGCGCTCTCGGCGAGGTTCTGAGCCGCCGTGTGCTCACTCCGCTCGGCATGCACGACACCGGTTTCGTCGTTGCGCCGGCGGCGCGCGCTCGGCGTGCGGGCCTGTGCGGCTTCGACGACGAAGGGCATCTGACGCCGTTGTCAGCCACGCCCGGTCGCCAGGCGCTCGACGAGCGGCCAGACGGCATGACGTTCGAGTCGGGTGGACAGGGACTGTGGTCGACGCTCGACGACTATCTCGCCTTCGCGCGAATGCTCATTGGCGAAGGGCCGAACGGCGCACAGCTGCTTCGCCGAGAGACCCTGGCAATCATGACCTCGAACCAGCTGTCGCCGCAGCAGCGCGCGGCGGCGCGCATGTTCGGGCGGCCTCTCTTTGCCAGGGGTCATGGCTACGGCATGGGCGTCGCGGTCGTGATGGAGCCCGAGACGGCCGATCCGCTCCGCGGTCGCGGCGGTCCCGGCACGATCGGCTGGCCGGGTGCGTATGGCGGCTGGTGGCAGGCGGATCCGACGGATCGCTCCGTGTTGATCTTCCTCGCGCACAACATGGTCGAGCTCAACCAGATGGCGAAGGGGATCGGACTCGGCGTCTGGGAAGCGATCGAGCGGTTTCATACGCTCGCGGCGGCCAATGTCTGATACACTGTCGCCTCGTCTACACGCCGCTTCTACGCTGAGCCCCGAACTGCATTCGCTCGCCCACGTTTCCTGTGGGCTGCACGAACTCCTTCTGGACCACGCAGACGAGTCGGAGACACTGGCGCGGAATTCTCCGTGCCTCGGTCCGAGAGGCGTTTTTCAGTTCAGATGAACTGGGAGTTTCACATGTCATCCAAGGGCACTATCAAGCGTATCGTCTCGGACAAGGGCTTCGGCTTCGTGGCCGACGAGGCGGGCCAGGAGTACTTCTTCCATCAGTCGGCGTGCCAGTCGTTCGACTCGCTCCGCGAGGGGCAGTCCGTGACGTTCCAGACCGGACAGGGCCCCAAGGGTCCGCGCGCCGAGAACGTCCGCGAATCCTGAGCGCATCGGCACCATTTCGGGGGTGGGGCGTCAATCGCGCCCTCCCTCGAATCCCCGCCTTCTTCCTTCAACCCCGATCAGTTCTCCAAGGCCTACTGCACCCGCCGCACCACGATCGAGATCGGCGTCGCCCTGGCCGTGACATCCGGATCGGCCTTCGCCGGCGCACTCGAGACCTCGTAGCGTCCGTCGAACATGAATTGATCCACAAGCACCGAGACGACGACCGGCTGTAGGCGGCGCTGCGACGAAGTGAACGCGCCATCCGAGTCGGTGAAGACGACATCCTCGCCCACCTGGATCGCCGCCCCCTCGACGGCCTTGCCGTCCTCGTCGACGACGCGGCCGGTCACGACGTACTTCTCGAACCTGACGTGCGCGGCTGGCGCATGCGGATGGGCCGCGGGGTCGAGCGCGGTTCCATACGCGTAAGCCGTGCCGTAGGCCGTCTGCTTGGTCCGGCCGAGGGCATCGACGTAGGTGCTCAGGTTGAGGCTTGCGTCGTGCGGGAGGCGGATGCGCGCCGACACCTGGAGGACCTGCTGGAACCCCGCGCGGCCCGCCATTGCGAACGGCACGAACACCATCTGCGATCCAATGGCGACGCTGAACAAGTTGCCACGGATCTCGCCACCGTACGACACCGTCGTCGTGCCAGAGGTCCGGGTCAGGGTCTGCGATAGGGTGACCTTCGAGCCGAGCCGCTCGCGCAGCGTGCCCATTCCTATGCGAGTGACTTGCTGGCCAGCGTGGCTTTCGAACGCATCTGCCTGGATGGCAAGGAACCTGGCGACGCTCGCCGTCGCCCCGGCGGTGACGCCTCTTCCGTGCCAGGCCGGAGCGCCGGCGCGACTGCTCAGCGAGTCGAAGAGAGACGCGTGCACCTGGAGACCGGAGGAGGTCGACAGGGAACCGCTGATCCCGTGGAGGCGCGCCCGCAGGTTCGCCGGCGCCGTCGCGAAGTTGTCGATTTGCGTGAGCAGGTTCTGGCGCGAGAACGTCACCTGCCCCCGGCCGCGCCGCTGCAGCCGCAGGAGCACGTTGTCCTTCTCGCTTTCGGCCCCGGAGGCACCGGGGACGGGAATGCGCCCGAACCGCTGCCCCGCGAAGGTGTAGCCGGCGCGAAGCGCCATCCACCTCCGATCCATGGACAGGCTCGCGGCAGCGTAATAGCCGTTGTTGCCGGCGCCCCCGCCAGCCGCAATCGTGGTGTCGGACGCCGGGCTCCACTGCAGCGTCTGGATCGACGTCTGCCGCCTCGAGATCATGTTCTGCGACAGCAGTTTCAACGTTGGCTTCAGATCGCGCTCGTAGAAGAACAGGCCGGCCGGCGTCTCGGCGCGGGCGGCGCTGAAGAAGGGCAGTACGAAACGCTGCGAGGTCGCGCCGGCAAACAGGTAGGCGCGCGAGCCGCCGCGCTTCCGCTCGACGCTGACGCCGCGGGCGATCAGGTATGTGGAGTTGAAGAGATCGGTCGGCAGCGGAAACGGAATGTTCTCGTCGCCGACGCCGACGAGGAACCCGTGCACCATCCCCTGGAGATGGCCCCCGAACAACGGCCGGTCCTGGTAGCCGGCGTCGATGCGCGCCTGGTAGTTCGCGCCGTAGAGCCGGACCGATCCGCCGCGCGCGTCGTACAGCGACGACGCGCCGGCGGTGATCTCGTAGACCTGCGCCACCGCCGTGCCGGGCGCCGCCAGGCACGTAAGGCAGAGAGCCGACAGGGCAGCGGCGCGCACGGCTCGACTCGGCGTCAGATCGCCTGCGCCTGCAGAATCAGCGTGCCCACGAAGAAGCCGGTCCCATAGTTGGTGCCCTTGATGGCCAGCGAGAACGACGCCGGCATGCTGCCGTTGCCATTGGTGGCGACGGCGGCGCTGCTCGCCAGCAATACACTGGACGCCGAGAACGGGCTCGGCTGGGTAAACCGCGACGCGCCGCCACCCTGGATGATCGCTTCGATGTCGCCCGCGGGAACCGCGCCGCCGTTTCCGTTCGACAGCGCACGCGCCGGATCGGCGAAGTAGGCATACAGGTTCAGCGTCTGGCGGTTGACCAGCCCGTTGTAGTTCACCTGCACGTTGATGGGGCTGGTCGTCGGCGTCACCGCCCCATCCAGCTGCTGGAAGTTCCCGGTGCCCGGCTCGAAGTTGACCTGCACGAACAGGTTCTCGGGGTCGAACCAGCTCACATTGAGGTTGTTGGCAACCGAGTTGATCTGCGCCTGCGCTCCGGCTGACATGGCCAGCAACAGCGCTGCGACGAGCGGGTTCCGGATCGATGCGGCTCTCATGTGCACTCCTTCTGTTGTGGGAAGGGCCCGTAGGTCATTGACGTGAGGTCGTATGGCGCGCATCCGCGTCGGCCAGCGGGTGCGTCACCTTCGATTCCCTGAAGCGCAGCACCACCTGGGTCGGCGTCTCGTGCTCGCGCCATGGCAGCCGCAGCTCACGCTGCTGGCCGGGAAAGAACGGGAAGCCGTTGTAGGTCACCTTGCCGTGCGGCGAGCTGACCTCGACTTCCTCGACGCGCCCGTAGTGGACGCCGGTATTGCGGATGTCGACGCTGACGGTGTGGAACTCTTTCGAGGCGTCGCAGCGGAGGAACTCGACGCTGGCGGTGCTGATGACCTGTTTCGGCAGCACGTAGACGGTGTGCGGCAGTTTCAGCGCGACCTTGACCGTCTCGACGTTCGCGGCGGCAATCGTCGCGTAGACGGTGAACCAGGCGGGCAGCCGATCGGACTCGATCTCGTAGCCGACGGTGTAGTTCTGGCGCGGCGCGATGCGGAAGCTCGTTGCGGCGAAGCGGACGCGGACGCCCTCATCGAGCTTGCGATACGCCGGGTCGCCTTTGCTGTCGACACTGAAACTGAGCGGCTCGAGGACCACCCGCACCGGCAACAGCGTCGGGTTTCGCACTTCGAAGGTGCCTTTCACCTTCGCGCCGGCATTGACGCGGTACTCCGTGATCATCGGCGAAATGGCCTGGGCGGCCGCGGACAACGGATGGGCGACCGACGCGCAGAGCAAGACAGCGCCGACGCCGGACCAGCAGCGAGCGTGAACCATGTCGAACCTCCAGCGGCGACAGTCCGGGCGCCGGATGCCGCCGCAGCTACGACGGGCGGATGCGTTCAATCGCGATCACGACCGGCGCCTCCAGGCCGTCGACGCGCACGACCGCGAAGGCCTCGTGGTGCCGGCCGCTGTCTGACACGCCGACGATTTGCCCGGAGATCACCTCGTTGCCGTGCAGCTGTCCGAGGACCGCGGTGGGCGCCGGGAAATACACGTCCTTGACAGCAAAGGCCACCTTGCGACCGATGATCGCCATACGACCCCCTTCACGAAAACGCAGGGTGTGCGCGCCGCCACTGCAGGCGCGGTGCCATGACGCCTCGCCCGGGATACGCCGGTGAGCGCGTCGGATCAGCAGCGATTTCACGCGGTGGGATCGCGAGGATGGCGCGGGGATGTGGAGGCGGAACGATCGTTCCGCACCGGGCGGTCAGCGCTGAACGATCGTTCCGCTCAGGCGGAACGGTAGCGTCGCAGTTTCTTGTAGACCGACCGCGGCGTGATGCCGAGGAGGCGAGCCGCACGCGACCGATTCCCGTCCGCCTCGCGCAGCGCGGCCTCGATCAGCGACCGCTCGCACGACTCCAGCGAACGCGACAGGTCCCAGCTGTTGGCCGCCAGCACGCGAGCGGGATACGTCGTCCAGGCGAGATCGCTCGTCGGAGAAGTCTCGAGCGCCGCGCTGTTGCCGGAGACGCCGTTGGCCGCCGCCGCCACGACGTCATCCCAGACGTCCGGCGGCAGGTCGTGCAGCGTGAGCGGGCCGCCGCCGTCATGGTGCGCCAGCGCGCGGCGAACGAGGTTCTCGAGCTGTCGCGCGTTGCCCGGGAGATCGAGCCTGGTCATCGCCTCGAGAAACGCGCCGTCCGACGGGAGCGCTGACGCCGCGCGGCCCCGGCCATGCAGCCGGACGAAGTGTTCGACCAGCGGGGGAATGTCGGTTCGCCGCTCCCGCAGCGGCGGGATCGTTAGCGAGAAGACATTCAGGCGATGGTACAGGTCGGCGCGGAACGTGCCTTCGGCAACCATCTGCCGCAGCGGCCGGTTCGTGGCGGCGACGACGCGCACGTCGACCTCGGTTTCGGCCTCGTCGCCGACCGACAGCACCCGGCCCTCCTGCAGGACCCGCAGCAGCTTCGTCTGAATCGAGGCGTCGAGCTCGCCGATCTCGTCCAGGAAGAGCACGCCTTTGTCGGCGGCACGGATCAGGCCCTTGCGATCGCGATGGGCGTGCGTGAACGCACCGCGGCGGTGCCCGAACAGCTCGCTTTCGGCGAGCGACCGGCTGATGGCGGCGCAGTTCACCGCGATGAACGGATGATCGCGGCGCTTGCGGTCGAGCGCGTGCAGGGCGCGGGCGACACGCTCCTTCCCCGTACCGGTTTCACCGGTGATGACCGTGGCCAGATCGCTCAGGGCGCTGAGCCGCTGGATCTCGGCGAAGAGGTCCACCATCGCGCGGCTCTCGCCGACGATGCCGGAAGCGTCCATCCGCCGGCGTCGTTGCGTGGCGTCTGCCGCCCGGTCCGCGGCCGCCGCAAGCGCCGCGGCGACGTGCGTCATCAACTCGTCGCGCACCCCGGGCTGCGCGGAGTCCACGACCGCGCCACATCCCGCCAGCAGCAGCCGGCACGCACCGACGAGCGCCGGTCCCTGCGCGCCATCGAGCAGCGCGATGACACCGAAGCCCTGTGTCCCGAGCAGACGGACCGCCGCGGAATCGCGGTCGGCGGTCCCGGTGGCGGTGGCCGTGACAATCGCGGCGGATGGTGTCCCTGATTCGAGCGCGTGGAGCTGCGAAGGCTCGAGCACGGTCGCGACCGCACCGCACGCCGCCACCGCGTCCGCGGCGATGCTCGCGAGTTCGCGCCGGACGTCAGCGGACACGCACACCGGCACGATGAATCGCGCACGCGCACGATCGTGCACCTCCTCCGGTGGGACATGGGCGTGAGGAGAATTCACTCCGGGTCCTCAGGAGCTGCCAACGGATCTGGTGACGGGGTCCGCGCGGAGTCTTGCGCAGTTCAGCTCGGCCTGTCAACGGCAAGATGCGAGCAACCGCGGTCCGGAGAAGTCGCCAGAACGAGCGACTTTCCGGGTCGTTACGTACGTACTGGTGCTAGAAAGCGCGGATGTCGAGGATCGGATGCAGCTCGATGCAGTTCTGCGAACGACCGCGCTGGCCGTGGGCGAAGTCGAAGAAGCCGACGCCCCTGACGCGCACGGTTGTCCCGACGAGGGAGGACACCGCGCGGCCGTTCAGGAGGATCTGGAACATCGCATCGGCGGCGCTCAGGGAGGCGAAGTGCGGCGAGATCACCGCGCCGGCGCAGAGCGCGTCCGGGAGCTCGCTCACCACGGTGAAGCCCGGAGACGTCGGATCCTCGAGCGCGATGTGGTAGTCGCGGTCATCCTCGTGCGCGACAAAGGTGACGCGCCCCACGACCTCGTAGACCCTGAACTCCTCCGCGAAGGCTCGACGCTCGGGCAGATCGCTGCAATGCGTGGCAAACGCGTTGAGGTCGCGGATGGAAGCGGGCGTCGCCGTGTTCACGTTGACGCCGGTCGCGTCATCGTCGGCGAGGGTCTTGACGAACCACCGCTCCACGCCGCACGAGAGGCCGAGGGGCTGCATGGGCGTCGGCGGCGTCGGGAGAGACGAAGAGCCGCCGCCGCAGGCCGCGAGCCCTGCCAGTAGGATGAGTGCCGCTGGGCCGGTGCGAGCAAAGCTCAACCGAAAGGCCTCTCGTCACTGCCAGCTTACCTACTTCTTCTTGTCGGATCCCGGCGGCGCCGGCGGCGCCGCGCCGGAGTAGACGGCTCGCGCGATGCGCTCCATGTTGAGCTCGATCAGATGGTGCGGCCCGACGAGGATCGCGCGGGTGCCGCGAGACACCCCCGCCAGCAGCTGGAACGAATCGTCGGCCTCGACGATCGGCCAGCCTTCGCGGCCCGCGTAGGCCGAGACGACGTGGTCGCGCAGCCGCAGCCGGATCAGCCCGTCGTGCGACTGCTCCGTCATCGCGCGCTGGAAGTAGGCCGGGATCTTGCGCGCGTCGATGGGGATGTCGTCGTGCGAGACCGAGCCGTTGCGCGGATCGACGACGCTGTGATGGCGGCGGCCGTTCTCCGACCAGTCGATGGAGAGGAGCGGACCGGGTCCGCTGGCGATGCGCTCGAAGACGGCCTTCGGCGGGAGCCGCACGGTCCACGAGCCGCGTGGCTTCTCGTCGTTCTCGAGCGAGTAGAGCGTCCCGTCCGCGACGTACGCGGGCGAGCCTCCGGCCGTCCACTGCAGCAGCCGCGGCGCGTCGGGCTTGCCCTGGAACGGCGGGGCGTGCATGTCGACGACGTCGTACCCGCGTCCCGCGGCGTCCCACCACATCACCGCGGCGGCTGTCGGCACGAGCGTGAACGATCGGCCGTTCTTCGTGCCGGTCACGGGCGCGCCGATGATCACTTCGTCGGTGAACCGTCCGTCGACGAGGCGCCGCGGGCCGGGACGCGCGGCCCCGGCAGACGGCAGCACGCGGAACGTCGCGCCGTCGCGCGTGTAGCGCCAGAACCCGGTGCGTGCGGCGAGGACGGGGCACCCTTGCGTCCGCCGCGTGACGCCGTTCGGCGAGAGGCGCGCGAACCGTCCGTCGATGCCCTGGAGACACAGCTCCGGCTCCTCCGGGTCGCGGTTGGCGTAGAGCGTCGCCACCTCCAGCGGAGGAATGGACGGGTGCGTGGGTCGCGACAGGCGCGCGAGCGCCGCCGAGTCGACGGGCAGCGCGAACCAGCCGCGCGTGCTGGTGGCGACGTGAAGCAGACCCTGGAACACGGCCATCGAATTGACCGCGTCGAAGTCGAATCGTCCGTTCACGACGGCGATCGGCTCGCCTCTCCACGTGCCGGCGAGCCGTCCCGCGCTGGAGCCGGCTCGTCCGGTGATGCGCCACGTCCAGACCCTGGCGTCGACGTCGAAGGTCTGCTCCGCGAACGGATCCTGCGCGAGGCGGACCGCCGGCCGCGGCGCCGGTCCGTCGATCTCGACGCGATACGCGCGCGCGCCCGCCGGGGACTCGTAGCGCAGGATGGCCGCGTCGCCGTCGACGCGAAGATCGGTCGCCGTTCGTCCCGTCTCCTCCGGCGGGCCGTCCACCACACGAAATGTGTCGGGGTTGAACGACCAGTTGCCGTCTCGGCTCACGAGGCCGGCCGCCGTCGCGGTCCACAGCGTCTGACGATGGACCGCGATGTCCTGCCAGACGTCCAGCGCGTAGCGGTTTGCCGCGGCGTCCCACGCGAGCGGCGTCCACTCTCCACCCGGCATGCGCATCTCGAAGGTCGGCGCCTCGCGAGGCTGGCCTCGCCGTAGCGCCATCGGGCGCACCAGGCGCAGCCGCTTGCGCTGGAGCAGCGGCGGATTCGCCGCGGAGTCCGCGATCGTCGCGGTTTCCGCGGCGTCGGTCACGATCGTCCAGCCCTGGTTCTCATAGCGCCACGTTCGCGCGCCCTCGATCGAATACAGACCTGGCGCGAGATCGCGATTGCGAGCGCGCAGCATCGGGGCCGGCGCGGTGACGCTGAGGAGGCGGACCGCCGGCCGCGGCGCCGGTCCGTCGATCTCGACGCGATACGCGCGCGCGCCCGCCGGGGACTCGTAGCGCAGGA
>Ga0134122_10003797_pt1 | contig 11245 bp, 9 predicted proteins | sample KB302_FD_96461 | JGI IMG/M metagenome (GOLD analysis project Ga0134122, IMG submission 96461) | Terrestrial soil microbial communities without Nitrogen fertilizer from Kellogg Biological Station, Michigan, USA - KB3-0-2 | ecosystem: Environmental > Terrestrial > Soil > Unclassified ...
CCTTGGCCGGGTTCATCTCCCAGTCGCGGATGAACTCCCGGTCGGTGGTCTCGCTGGTGCTGGCGGGCGCGTAGCCTGGCTGCAGGGCCCGCATCCAGGCATTGTTGGCGCCCTGGGCCGCGCTTGGCTCCGCCAGGGCCGCCAACGCCGCAGCGCCAGCCAGCCCGAGCTGAGCCGTCCTCCAGAACCTTCCTCTCAGCCGCATGTGCCCCTCTGCCCGGCTTCCCGTCCCGACTGCCCGGAAAACAACTGCACGCTGCAGGAGAGAGCAACCCGTGAGAACCCCTCACCCGCCCTTCCCGCGCCGATCCTCGATCGGTGATGCACACCGGACACGCGGCGAGCCGCCGCTATTGCGCCGCATCGAGGGCGAACTGCAGCTCGGCCAGGCGCGCGTAGAGCCCGCCCCGGCGCACCAGCTCGGCGTGGCGGCCCTCCTCGACGATGCGGCCCTCGTCCAGAACCAGGATGCGGTCGGCGCGCTGCACGGTGGCGAGCCGGTGGGCGATGATGAGCGTGGTGCGCCCCTCGGTGATGCGTTCGAGCGCCTGCTGCACCGCCGCCTCGCTCTCTGCGTCGAGGGCGCTGGTGGCCTCGTCGAGCAACAGGACGGGCGCGTCGCGCAGCACCGCGCGCGCCAGAGCGAGGCGCTGGCGCTGGCCGCCCGACAGCGTGACGCCGCGCTCGCCGAGGCGCGTGCTGTAGCCCTGGGGCAGCGCCGAGACGAAGCCCTGGGCGTGGGCGGCCGCAGCGGCGCGTCGCACCTCCTCGTCGCCGGCATCCGGGCGCCCGTAACGGATGTTCTCCAGCACAGTGTCGTCGAACAGCGCCACATCCTGAGGCACCAGGGCGATGCGGGACCGCAGCTCGTGCGGGTCCACGTCGGCCACCGGGAGGCCATCGACCAGCACGGCGCCCGCCTGGGCGTCGTAGAAGCGCAGGATCAGGTTGAAGACGGTGCTCTTGCCGGCACCCGACGGCCCCACCAGCGCCACCGTCTCACCGCGGCCGACGCGGAAGCTGGCACCGTTGAGGGCCGAGACGCCGGGTCGCGTCGGATAGGCGAAGCGCACGTCGTGGAACTCCACCGTGCCCCGCGGCGGCTGCGGCATCGGCGTGGGTCGTGCCGGCGCCACCACCTGCGGGACGGCGGCGTTGAGCTCCATCAGCCGCTCGGCGGCGCCTGCGGCCGTGGCCAGCTCGCCCCACACCTCGGAGAGCTCCGCCAGCGCCCCGCCCGCCAGCACGGCATACAGGATGAACTGGCCGAGCTGGCCGCCGCTCATCTGGCCGGCGACCACCATCCGCGCCCCGAACCACAGCACGCCCACGATCCCCCCCACCACCAGGAAGATGGCGATGGCCGTCAACCCCGCGCGGGCCAGAAGGCGGGCGCGGGCCGCGGCGAAGGCCTCCTCCACCGCGGCGGCAAAACGGCCCGCCACGGCCCTCTCCTGGCCGAAGGCGACCATGGCCCGCACCGCGCCCAGATTGTCGGCGGCGTAGGCCGAGGCATCCGCCAGCCGGTCCTGCGCGGTGCGCGAAAGCCGCTGCACGGCCCGCCCGTAGGCCAGCAGGGGAAAGACGATGGCCGGGATCGCCGCCAGCGCCAGGGCCGACAGGGTGGGGCTCGTCACGAACATCATGATGAACGCGCCCACCAGCATGATCAGGTTGCGCAGCGCCTGGCTGAGCGCCGAGCCCGCCGCCGACTTGATCTGGGTTGTATCGGCGCTGAGGCGGCTCATGACCTCGCCGGAGTGGGTGGTCTCGTAGAAGGCGGGACCCAGCGTGGCGAGATGCCGGAAAACCTGGGCGCGCAGATCGGCCACCACGCGCTCGCCCAGCCAGTTGACGGCGTACATGCGGGCGGCGCTCGCCACCGCCAGACCGAGGCCGAGGGCGATCAGCGCGATGAAATAGCCGTCGATGGCGCTGCCGCCGGCAGTGGAGAAGCCGTGGTCGACCATGCCGCGCACGGCCACCGGCACAGCCAGCATCGCCGCCGCCGAGACGACCAGCGCGGCGCCGGCCGTCAGGAGCATGAAGGGGTAGCGCCCGATGTAGGGCCATAGCGACGCGATAGAGCGTAGCTGACGCGGGCTCGGCAGCTGGCGCCGGCCTTGCGCGGCTTCGGAGGCGGCTTCTGCGGTCTTGGGATCGGCGACTGGCAAGCGACCCCCTCGTGTGTGGTCTCTCAGCGGCGCTGACGGACAATGGCGGGGTAGGCCATCGCTGACAAGCCGGTCAAGTGCCGCGCCACCGGAACCAGACAGTCGCGACGGCGTTAGGCGGCCTTGTGCACGCCGTTACGTGTCGGAGACGGATGTGGATCGCCAGGACGTTAGCCTAGGGAGCGCAAGGGCGTGTGAACCTTTTCGCGGCTTCAGCCGACCCACGGGTGGGGGCGCAGCTTGGGAGTGAGCGAGGACGAATGCCCACACCGCACTGGAGCGAGAAGCGATTCGCCACGGCCGCGGTGCTGGCCGCATTGCCGTGCGGCTATGGCTTCGGCGCCGTGGCGGCCTTTCTGCTGGATGGGGGCTACGGCATCGCCCAGGCTTGGCCTGTGACGGTGCCCCTGTCGCTCATCGCCGCCGTAGCGGTGGCGCTTCTCCCCGTGCTGCGCGCGGAGACGCGCTTCCTGATCAGCGGGGTCGGCGCCATCGCCGCCATCGACCTCCACCTGATGGTGCACCTGCTGGCGGACTACTGAGGGCTTGTGCGCTCGGCCGGAGCCGCATCGGACTGCTCCATGTCCTCTGTTGCAGGCAACGTACGGGAGGCGTGCGCCACCTCCACGTGGCTGCGCTCCGCGGCTCCGATGCTGGTCCCGGAGGTCGGGCGTCCACCCGCCGAGGGAAGGCTTGCCACGTTCAACCACAAGACCGTCAGGATCACCGCCGCAGCGGTGAGCGCGAAGCTGGCCGACATGGTCATGGCCGAGCGGCGACGCCGCTGCCTCTCCGCGGCGCTCCGCTCCGCCAGGAAGGCATCGTACTTCTTGCGGGCCTCGGGATTGCTCAGGAACCTGTACGCCTGCTCGGCCTCCTGGAACGTCTCCTCGGCCTCCTTGTCGCCGGGCTTCAGGTCGGGATGGCAGGTCTTGGCGAGCGTGCGGAAGGCGGCCTTGATCTCGGCCTCGCTGGCCTTCGGCGCCACCTGCAGCACAGAGTAGAAATTCCGCATCGCCGCCGCTCCGGTCACAGTCCGCTCCGGTCGCACCCCGCGAACCGCGGCTCGTTTTCCAACATTCCGTACCGGCCCGAAAGCCCTGGGGTTGTGGAAAAGACCAACGCTCGGCGCGGGGGCGATCCGTCGTTGCAGAGCGGCAACTTTGCAACCCGATATGCGGCAAGGATAGACGGAGCTCCGCTAGCTGATATCTACTAACGCATCTGGTGCGGAAGGATGCTTGTCTTTCCTCTGCAATTCGTGGAACGTCCGCGAGACGACGCGATCCCATCCCGATGCGAGCTGCGAGAAAAGCGAATGAAGCGTGTACTGTTGACGGGCGCCGCCGGAGGGGTTGGGCAGCGGCTGCGCGCGCTGCTCAAGCCGATCTATCCGGAGCTGCGGTTGAGCGACATCAGGACGCCGCCGGACCTCGCTCCGGATGAGCGGTTCGTTGCGGCAGACCTCGCCGCGCTCGACGAGGTCGAGGCCGTGGTGGATGGCATGGAGGGCATCATCCACCTCGGCGGCCACTCGGTGGAAGGCCCCTGGGAGACCATTCTGCAGGCCAATATCGTCGGCTGCTATAACCTGTTCGAGGCAGCGCGCCGCAAGGGCGTCAAGCGCATCGTATTCGCCTCCTCCAACCACGCTGTCGGCTTCTATCCGCGCCACCGGCGCATCGGCGCCGACGTGACGGTGCGGCCCGACAGCCGCTACGGCGTCAGCAAGGCCTTCGGCGAGGCGCTGGGCGCGCTCTACGCCGACAAGCATGGCCTGCGCGTGCTGTGCCTGCGCATCGGCCACGTGCTGGAGGCGCCGGCGGACCGGCGCCGGCTGTCGATCTGGCTGAGCCCGCGGGACCTGGTGCAGCTGGTCAGGATCGGACTGGAGCACCCCGACCTGCGCTACGAGATCTTCTACGGGGCCTCCGACAACGAGCGGTCCTGGTGGGACAACTCGCGCGCCTATGCCTACGGCTACCGCCCCACCGGCCGCGCCGAGGACCACAGCGATGCCGCGCTCGCCGCGCAGGCGAAGATGCCGCCGGACCGTGTGGGCGACTTCTTCCAGGGCGGCCCCTTCTGCAGCGACGAGTTCGACGCCTCTGTGTCTGACCCTCCGGGTCAGACACCGTAACGCGCACGGAAAGCGCGTCAATCCAACGACGACATTGGTGCTATGGTGTCAGACCCAGAGGGTCTGACACCATACCGACCTACAGCGGCTTGATCGCGACCTTGCGCCACTTGAGCAGACCGGAGCCGTGCTGGAGAGCGATGGGCCCGTCGGTGAACAACCCGTTGTGCAGCTCCACGGTTTTCTGGCCGTTGAGCAGCACGCTGATCTGCCGCCCCTTGGCGGTGATCTCGTAGGTGTTCCATTTGCCGCCGGCCTTGGGCATCGGGCTCACCTCGGCGAACTTGACGATGGCGCCGGTGCCGTAGGTCGGGTCCTTGCGCTGGTCGAAGATGTTGACCTCGTAGCAGCTCGTGTCACCGATCTTGGCGGGGTCCTGACAGCGGAGGAAAATACCACTGTTGACGTCGTCGCTGGCCCAGAACTCGGCGTAGATCTGGAAGTCCTTGTACTTCTCCTTGCTGACGAGATAGGCGGGGTCCTGGCTGGTGCGCTTGTCGGCGACGAGCGCGCCGTCCTCCATTCGCCAGTTGGTCTCGCCCACCTTGTTCCACTCGCCCATGGTCTTGTCGTCCACCAGGATGGTCCAACCTGGGCCGGCCTGCCCGGCGCTCGGGGGCGCGAGGCCGGCGACGACCACCGCAACCGTCAAGCCCAGGCCCAAGACGAATGTGCCGTTCCATATGCATCGCATCGTGAAATCCTCCCAAGGCGCTGTTGAGCGCGTCCTCTCCGCCGGCGATTGTGAGTCGGCGCCGGCTTGAGCGGCAGCTTAGAGCTTCCCCGGATGATGCGGAAGATCAGCTCGACTACGGGACGGCGATGCCGGTCAGGTGCCGCTGTCGCCCGGCATTCCATCCGGCATCGGGAAGAACGCGCTGCCACTCCACACACCGAGACCGCACCCCTCCTCGACGGCGATCTCGACCAGATCGTGCACGAGCGCGCGGGTGACGAGCGCCTCCAGGCGGCCGCGCACCCGCAGATAAGGCTTGAGGCCGCTGTTATCGGGCTCGACGGCGAAGCGTAACGGATGCTCCGGGCCGGCCGCGACGATGTCGTCGACATTGGTGCGGAAGATGAGGCTCTGCGACGCGCCGGCGCCGCGCACCTCCATCTCGACCGCCAGGAACGGTGCGTCGTCCACCGCCACATCGATCTTCTCGGCCGGCGTCACCAGGTAATGCCGCCCGTCCGCATCCTTGCGCAGCACGCCGGCGAACAGCTTGACGAGCGCCGGCCGCGCGATGGGGCTGTCCCGATACAGCCAGACGCCGTCGGCCCGGATGCTGAGGCCGATGTCGCCGCAGCAGGGCGGGTCCCACTGCTCGACGGGCGCCGGCTCTCTCGTGGCCTGCGCCCGAATCAGGGCCTCCAGCCCGCCGATGCGATTGGTGCCAACGTCGGACGGCATTTGCGGGTCGACCGATTCAACGGTGCCAGACCCAGAGGGTCTGACACCCCTCAACTCGGAAACTTCGCCAGAGGCTTCGCGTCACCCGAATCGGCCGGAGCCGGCGTGCGCGCCACATTCATCATCATGGCGAGGAAGCTGTAGTAGCCGCAGATCCCCGTCAGGTCGATGACGCCGCGCTCGCCGAACAAGGCCAGCGCCCGCGCGTAGGTGGCGTCGCTCACGCTCCGGCGATTGTGCAGCTCGATGGCGAACTCGTAGGCCGCGATCTCGTCCTCGGCCATCTTGGGCGGGCGCCGGCCCTCGCCAATGGCGTCGGCGATTTCTCGCGCCAGCCCCGCTTCCGTTGCATGGCGATAGTGGTAGGTCCATTCGAATTGCTGGGTCCACTCGCGCGCCGTGATGAGGATCACCATCTCGCTCACCCGCTTGGGCAGCGCGTTGCGGAAGCGCAGGTAGTCGCCCATGGCCTTGGCCCGCAGCATGACCTCGGGCGACCGCAGCATCACCGCGAACGGCCCGTGCGCCGCGTAGCCGCGGCCCTGCTGGAACTCCTCGGCGGCCTTCCGCTGCTCCTCGGTGAGACCTGCAGGTGCAAGCGGGCCCAGGCGCTCGGCGCTCATGATCACATTCCCTCGACTTTACTATTGTTGCGCGATCTTTGCGTTATCATGCGGCGGATTGCTATCGTTTTCAGCACTCTAGCCAGCCTGTCCATATTGTGACCATCATTGCCGACACTGTTTCGTGAAAACCAGCGGTGGAGCGTATATAGTTCAGGGTCATGAGCACACTCACCCAAACCGATGAAGCCATTGTCGCCCGCGTCGAGGCGGCCGGCGAGCGTATCCAGCGCGTGCACAAGGCTGCAAGCGCCGTCGTCTTCGGCCAGGAGCAGGTGATCGAGCACACCCTGATCACACTGCTCTGCGGCGGCCACGCCCTGCTGATCGGTGTGCCGGGCCTCGCCAAGACGCTGCTGGTGGAGACGCTCGGCCGGATCCTGGGGCTCGACGCCAAGCGCATCCAGTTCACGCCCGACCTGATGCCCTCCGACATCATCGGCTCGGAGGTGCTGGAGGACAACGCCGCCGGCCGGCGCAGCTTCCGCTTCGTCAAGGGCCCCATCTTCGCCCAGCTCCTGATGGCCGACGAGATCAACCGGGCGAGCCCCAAGACCCAGTCGGCGCTGCTGCAGGCCATGCAGGAGCACCACGTCACCGTTGCCGGCCAGCGCCATGACGTGCCGGCGCCGTTCCACGTGCTAGCCACCCAGAACCCGCTGGAGCAGGAAGGCACCTATCCCCTTCCCGAGGCCCAGCTCGACCGGTTCCTTCTGCAGATCGACGTGAGCTATCCCGACCAGGGGGCGGAGCGGCGCATGCTGTTCGCCACCACCGGCAACGAGGAGCGGCGCGTCGAGCAGGTTCTGACCGCCCAGGAGCTGCAGACGATGCAGCGTCTCGTGCGCCAGATCCCGGTACCCGACAAGGTGGTGGAGGCGATCCTGAGGCTCGCCCGCTCGGCCCGGCCCGGCACCGGCGCGGGCGCCGACACCGACCGGCTGATCGCCTGGGGTCCCGGCCCGCGCGCCAGCCAGGCCCTCATGCTGGCGGTGCGCGCCAAGGCCCTGATCGACGGCCGCCTCGCACCCTCGGTGGACGACGTGGTGGCGCTCGCCGAGCCCATCCTCAAGCACCGCATGGCGCTCACCTTCACCGCCCGCGCCGAGGGCGAGACGGCCAGCGGCGTGATCAATCGCCTGACAGCAGCTCTAGGGTAAGCTTAGGTGGCGGTGCGCGGATCTGCGAGGGCAACCGGCGGCGGGACAGGCGTCTTCAAGCTTGAAGGCGAGGCACACGTCCTTGCCGACCGTCTTCCGGACTTGCTGCTGGAGTCTCTCAAGGTCGCCAATACGGTGGCGCACGGCATCCATGGCCGGCGCCGCGCCGGCACCGGCGAGACATTTTGGCAGTTCCGGCAATTCCAGGGCGGCGACCCGGCGACAGTGATCGACTGGCGGCGCTCGGCCAGCTCCGACACGCTCTACGTGCGCGAGCGCGAGTGGGAGGCCTCGCACACCTTCTGGCTCTGGCCCGACGTCTCCCCCTCCATGACGTTCCGCAGCCATCTGGCCCCGATTGAGAAGCGTGACCGGGCCATCGTCCTCACGCTGGCCGTGGCCGAGATGCTGGTACGCGCCGGCGAGCGTGTCGCCCTCCTGGGGCTCACGGCGCCGCTCGCCAGCCGCAAGGCCACCACGCGTCTTGCCGAGGCGCTGGTCGCCAACGAGGGCACCGAGCCCCTCAACGCGAGCCTGCCGCCCAAGGCGCGCCTCTCCCGCTTCTCCAGCGCCATTCTCGTCGGCGACTTCCTCGACCCGGCCGAGACGGGGGCCAAGCGCCTCAGCGAGATGGCAGAGAACGGCGTGCAGGGCCACCTGATCCAGGTGCTCGACCCCGCTGAGGAGACGCTGGCTTACGAGGGCCGCGTGGAGTTCCGCTCGCCCGAAGGCGGCGAGCGCTGGATCGCCGACCGCGTTGAGACAGTGCGCGAGGCCTATCATAAGAAGCTTACCGCCCACCGCACCCAGATCGAGGATGCGGCGCGGCGGCTCGGCTGGTCGTTCCTCGTGCACCACACCGACCGCCCGGCCGCCGAGCCCCTGCTCACGCTCATCATGCGCCTGCAGGGCATGACCGGCGATTATCGCTGGAAGCCGCAGGGGGAGGCCGCCGCAGACGCCGCTCGCGAGCCCGAGAGGGACGCTCGATGATGCTCGGCCCCATCGCCTTCCTGAGCCCCTTGTTGCTCGGCGGTCTTCTGGCCCTGCCGCTCATCTGGTGGCTGCTGCGCGCCATCCCGCCGAGCCCCCAGCGCATCGCCTTCCCGCCAACGCGCATCCTGGTGGGAATCGAGAACCGGGAGAAGACGCCCGCCAAGACGCCCTGGTGGCTGACCCTCATCCGCATGGCGGCTGCCGCGCTGGTGATCGTGGCGCTGGCGGAGCCGGTGCTGAACCCCAACCGTGAGACAGCGCTGACGGGCTCCGGCCCTGTGGTGCTGGTGGTCGACAACGGCTGGCCGGCGGCCCCGCAGTGGTCGCAGCGCACCTTCATGATGGAGCGGCTGATCGCCGAGGCAGAATCCCAGAGCCGTCCGGTGATGATCGTGCCCACCGCCAACGCCACCAAGAGCGTCAACCTGCGCATCGAGGCACCGTCCACGGCCCGCTCGACAGCCGCCGCGGTGCAGCCGCAGCCGTTCGCCCCGGACCGTCCGGCGATCGCCAAGGCCATCGCCAGCGCGCTCGGGGGCGCCTCCGGGGCCAGCGTGGTGTGGCTGGCCGACGGCATCGACCACGATGATGAGACGCGCGCTTTCGCCGACCGGCTCAAGGGCCTCGCCTCGGCCGGTCTGGCCGTCATCGAGACAGGTCCGGGGCAGGAGGCGCTGGGCGCCAGCGCCACGGTTGTAGGTGGTGGCCGGCTGGAGGCACAGGTCTTGCGTGCAGAGGCGGGAGGGGCACGCGGCGGCACGCTGCATGCCCTGTCCGGACGCGGCCAGCGCCTGGGATCGACGACCTTCAAGCTCGGGGTCGGCGAGACGCGGGCAACGGCAAGCTTCGACCTGCCGCTGGAGCTCAGGAACCAGGTGACCCGGATCGAGATCGACTCGGAACGCTCGGCCGGGGCCGTGCATCTCCTCGATGCCCGTTCGCAGTGGCACCGCGTCGGCCTCTTCGCCAGCGAATCGCGCGAGCAAGCCCAGCCGCTGCTGGCGCCGCTGTACTACATCGAGCGGGCGCTGGCACCCTTCACGGAGCTCGCCAAGAGCGATGTCGTGAACCTGCCGAGCGCCATCGACGCCATCCTCAAGCGCAACGTGTCGGTGCTGATGCTGGCCGACATCGGCGTGTTGCCGCCTGAGGTGCACGACCGCCTCGCGGATTGGGTCAAGAAGGGCGGCGTGCTGGTGCGCTTCGCCGGCCCGAGGCTCGAGAAGGGCGGTGACGATCTCCTCCCCGTCGCCCTGCGCCTGGGCGGACGCACGCTGGGCGGCGCGCTGTCGTGGTCGTCGCCGCAGGCGCTGGCGCCGTTCGGCGACGATGGCCTGTTCGCCGGCCTGCCCGTGCCGCCCGAGGTGCTGGTGAACCGGCAGGTCCTGGCCGATCCGGCCGGGCTGACGGCCGACGTGAAGGTGTGGGCGCGTCTCAAGGACGGCACGCCGCTGGTCACTGCCGCCCGCCGCGGCGACGGCCAGGTGGTGTTCTTCCACGTCACCGCCAACTCCGACTGGTCGAACCTGCCGCTGTCCGGCCTGTTCGTGGAGATGCTGCGGCGGATCACCAGCCTCGGCCGCCTGGGCGGCGCACCGGAGGGCACCGGCGGCGCCGACGTACAAGATACGGCCGCGACGGCGAACGCCGACGTGCTGTCGCCGCTGCAGGTGCTCGACGGCTTCGGACTGCTCAAGAACCCGCCGCCGACAACCCAGGGCATCGCTGCCTCCAAGATCGCGGACGCACGCCCGAACGCCGAGAATCCGCCGGGCTACTACGGCCCGGCCGGCGCGCCGCGGGCGCTCAACCTGGTCACGCCCAAGACCCTGCTGAAACCGCTGCCCGCCCTGCCGGCGGGCGCCGAGCGGCGCCTCTACCAAGGCAACACGACCCAGCCGCTCAAGCCACAGCTTCTCGCCGCCGCCATGGCGCTTCTGTTCGCCGACATCCTGGCGGTCCTTCTTCTGCAAGCCGGAGGTTTTGCCATGATGCGCCGTGCCCGCCGCGCCGCCGCCATGTTGGCCGTCGCCGCCATCGGGGCCGGGGCGCTGCTGGCCTTCACAGCCGGCCCGGCCGACGCGCAGGCCTCGCCCACCGCCCGCGCGGATGTGACCGCAGTCAAGGCCACCTCCAAGGTGACGTTCGCCTACGTCGTCACCGGCGATGCGACGGCCGACGACGCCAGCCGGCGCGGCATCATCGGGCTCAACCGGGAGCTGGCGAAGCGGACGGCGGTCGAGCCCGGCGAGCCGTTCGCGGTCAACATCGAGACCGACGAGATCGCGTTCTTCCCGGTGCTCTACTGGCCGGTGCTGCCCAACGCCCGCCCGCTGTCCCAGGCCGTCCTCGCCAAGATCGACGCCTACATGAAGGAGGGCGGCATGATCATCTTCGACACCAAGGACACCGGCCAGGGCATGCCGAGCGGCTACAATCTGCGCGGCGACGGCACCACCCCGCTACAGCGCATGCTGGGCAACCTCGACGTGCCGCGCCTGGAGCCGGTGCCGGAGCACCATGTGCTCACCAAGTCGTTCTATCTGCTCCGCACCTTCCCCGGCCGCTTCGAGGGCGGCAGCCTGTGGGTGGAGGCGGAGACCCCGCGCGACAGCGACCAGGGCCGCCAGGCGCGGCGCGTCGACGGGGTAAGCTCGATCCTGATCACCTCCAACGACCTCGCCTCCGCCTGGGCCGTGGACGAGGCGGGGCGGCCCCTCTACCCGGTGGTGCCCGGC
>Ga0134122_10003799_pt1 | contig 11238 bp, 9 predicted proteins | sample KB302_FD_96461 | JGI IMG/M metagenome (GOLD analysis project Ga0134122, IMG submission 96461) | Terrestrial soil microbial communities without Nitrogen fertilizer from Kellogg Biological Station, Michigan, USA - KB3-0-2 | ecosystem: Environmental > Terrestrial > Soil > Unclassified ...
AACCAGCCAGCCTGCCCTACTGTGACGACCTCCGCCACCTACGTGGAGCGCGAGTTGGCGATCAGCATCACGAGCAATTGAGCCGCAGCGGGTCCATGCTCAGTAATTCTCGCGGAAGAAAATGAAATTGCGCGGCTGCGCACCGAACAGGCCGAAGCCCGCGCGGGCGCTCGGATTGGCGGAGTAGCTCGGCACTCCCCAATTGCCCTGCAGGTAGGTCTTCGACTCGGCGGCGAGATCGATGGTGAGGGTGGTCGAGCCTGGTGCGGTCGGCACCGGCGTGGTCGGCTTTGTCAGCTTGAGGTTGCCCGCCCCCAGCGCGAAAGCGCCTCCCAGGCTAATGTTGGCCGCGTTCATGTTGCCCGCCGTGATGCCGCCGGTGTAGGCGCTGAAGCCGAGGTTGCCTGCCGAAAGCGAGGTGCAGGTGTCGGCGGTGTTGGTCAAAAATCCTGTCCCCGTCCAATACTGGGCCTGCAGCGGAATCACCAGGTCGACTTTTTCGCTGCCGGCGGCATTTTGCATGCGTAGCCGGCCGAATCGCACCGCCGTCGTGGCACCGACCTGCCTGCTCTCTGGAGTTCCGCTGTTGTCGGCGTCCAGGTTCAAGTCCGCCGACCTAAGCGTCACGCTGTCCGGATCGCTGGGTGCAAGACCGATTTTTAAAGCGTTGTAGGGTCCGTCAGGCGTCGCATTGCGTGTGATCGCCACCGGCGCGGTTACCGTCGCGGAACCCCCGGACCAGGTCGCGCTCACCCCGGGGATCAGCGAAAGGTCCAGCCGCGCCGTCAGCGGTGTCGGCGCGGTGGAATCGATTGCGCCGAAACTGTAGGACGCCGCGCTGCTGAGCGCCAGGGCGCCGAGCGTCGCGCCAGAATAGCTCGGTGTCAGCGCACCGCCGGCGAATTCGCGCGCACTGAGCGTGAACACGAGGTCCATTCTCTCGCCCATGTAGGTGAAGCTCGAGCCCGAGCAGGCGACGATGTCCGAGCGCGGTGTGATCGAGGAACCGGCATCGATGGTGAAGTAATCCGGCACGAAACGCCCGACCGTTACCGCTGAAGAGCTGATGTAGCGCTGCGCCGTCGTGGAGCCGTCGCTAAGGTCTACGTCCGAGAATTTCCGGTCCTCGATCACCAGGTTGAAGGCGCCGACGTCGCTGTAGCTGGCGGTGGTCGTGGTGATCACCCCGCTTGATACCGAAAAGAATCCGGTCGTGAGCGTGCCTGGCGTCGCGGGGCACACCGCCCCGGCGCCGCATTGGGTCAGCAGCGCGATCGGCTGACCGCCGGCAATAGTGTAATTCGCGGTGGTGGCGGGCGAACCCGCGCCATTCTGCGCGGTCGCGTCAATCTGGAACGGCCGGCCAGCGTTGTGGACAGGTCCGGTGCCGGGACTGGCGGTGTTGCTCAAGGTATTCGTCGTTCCTGCGGTGGTGCGGTTGGCGTCTCGCACCAGGATGCTGGTGAACTGCAGCGGTCGGTTGGCGAACGCGTCGGTCGAGCAACTGGTCACCGTGGGCGAGCCTGTCGGGTAAGTGATGCGGAATTTCACGTTGCGATGGGCGTCTGCTTCGAACTGGCCCGAACTCAGCGCATGCCTGCCGCTGTCCCCGCCGACGAACGTCTGATTTGCAAGCGTTTTGATGAGCGGCAGGCTCGCGCAGGCGACACCTGTATCGTTGACCAGTTCTACCGCTACCGTGCCAGTAAAGCTGGCGATGATGGCATTGGTGGCGTCGCGCGCGACAATATCCGCCGCGATGTCCTGCCCAGCTATTTTGGTCTTGATTACGCCCGTGACAGGGTCGCCGCCGGTGTCCACCACGTTGAAGCTGGCTACAGCTGCGGGCGTACATGGCGATCCGGTCGGCACGACGCCGGCCGAGGAATAATTGACGTTAGTGTCCCGCGAAAAGATCTTGTAGTGATACGGCGTGCCGTTGGTCAGCCCGGTATCAGTACAGCCCGTGCTCGACGTAGAGCAGACCACCGTGCTGCTGCCGATCGTACTGCTGACGGCGTAACCGGTCCCTTCGACGGGAGTATCCGCGACGGCGGAGGTGTTGCGCAGGACGATTACGCTATTGAAGTCACTGTCTGCGGGGTTTGTCCACCCGAGCGACACTTGTCCGTTGCCGGCGGTGCATGAAGCCACTGTGACGTTGGCGGGGGAAAGGTTGTCGATCGTTACTGTAGTTCCGGCGGTGTCCGAGCCCGATTGCGAGTAGGTGCTGGTCCACGAATTGATCTTCGCCGTGACCGCATAGGTTGCTCCCGGGGGCGCGGGCATGTTCGCGTGGCTCTTCGGCGTGACGCGGATTTTGTACTGAGTGGATGCAGTGGTTGCCGTCAGCGTATTGGTCGAAAGCGTGATCGATGGCGTATCGCTGCCGGGATCGGTCACCGAGCCATAGACCGTGCTGCCGCCGTCATTGGTGACTTCAACCAGGCTCAGACCGGCCGCAGTCCCGGTGGCCAGGCCGACGACGACCGCGGTGACTTGATTGCTGCCCTCAGTGGTGACGAACGTAAATGCGTCGTTCATGGTCGCAGCGCCCCCGGGGGCAAGCGATGCGCCTGCCGGGTCGGTGCCGTTGCCTAGCGTCATGATTGGCGGCGGCTTGAGGGCGATCGACATCTTTGCCTGGAGAGAGGAATTTGCCAGCACAGCCGTGGTGGCGGCGTACGCCCCTGCAACTGCCTTCACGCCGTAGGCCGCGGCGAACCCGCCGCCGTTGCCTGCATTGGTCGTATTGTCTGCCGCAGTCAGGTCAGTAAAGCCAGAGAGACTCGCGTTCGCCCACGTGCCGACCTGGGTATTGGTCGTGTTGAAATCCCTGGCATGCGCGACGATGGCGACGACCATAGTGTCCGGCACGGTGGTGGTCCCGCCCGGGATACTTACCGCCGTCGAGGCGGGGGTGGTCGTGCTCCCAGAGGTGACGTCCCACGGATCTCCGGTTGTGGTGACTCCCCGAAACACCAGGATCATCGCCGCCTGGACGCTGCCAGAGTCGCCGGTCGCTACGACACCTTCTGCAGCTGATGTTGCGCGCCTGTAGAACATGGTCAATCGGGTCGAGCCGCCGGTTCCGCCGGTTCCAATCCCCTGCGGGGAGTTCAACACCGCGGTCCAACCTGCGGGCGTGGCGGGAACAGCCTGGTTGTTGGTTTGAATGATTAGCAGGCCGAGGTCGTTGATCGCGTGCGACGCTGGCCAGGCCGCGTTGACGGACCCGGTCCCAGAAACGAAGGCCCCTGCCGCAAAAAAAGTTGGTGCCGCCGCATACGCTGGCGAAACGCCGATGCCGGACACGATGAGTGCCGCTGCAACGATCAGCGACTGTCGGCAGCACCGGTAGAACCTCACGAGGGCTGCGCGCGGAAGCATGACGCAAGAATACCGGGGAGGAGATGGTTCGCAAGGGCGCCGGTCACAGCAACGGTACCAGTCGTCGGCGGGCGTCGGGAGCGGACGAAATCTTTCATGTGGGGCCCTCCCTTCGCTGCAAATAGTCCGCAGCCTTGCAATAGCTGACAGCGAAATTTTCCTTACTGAATGAGCATCGCTGCCAGCTTAGGGTCCGGGAGGCGAAACGCGGCCCTTTGTCGGATAATGAGATAAATCCTTCGGATGTCGTAGTTATACGGCGCGATGGCGGAAAATCCATTGACAACAAAGCGTTACTAGTTTAACTTAAAGTTGGGTCACTGTGTGCTTGGGGTGCGATGAATTGGTTCGGAGCATCACGCAAGGAGCCGGGTTGGCTGGCCATCGCGCTAGACGAGGGCCGGTTGAGCTACGTGCACGGCCGCTATGCGCCGTCCGGCAAGTCAAGCATCGCGCGCTACGGCACGGCTGAGTTCGCGCACAGGTCAAACGCCGCAGAGAAGCTCGCCAAGGACCTGCATGTGAATCGTTACCGCTGCACGACGTTGCTGCGGACGGACGAATACCAGATGCTGCTGCTCGAAGCGCCCGCCGTCCCGCCTGCGGAATTGAAGAGCGCGATCCGCTGGCGCATCAAGGATATGCTCGATTACCACGTCGACGATGCGACCATGGACGTGCTCGACATTCCTCCCGAATCCGACCAGCCGGGCCGCAGCCACTCGATGTACGCGATCGCTGCGCGCAACGAAGTCATCCGTGGCCGCATCAAGGCCTTCGACGAGGCGCACATCCCGCTCGACGTCATCGACATTCCGGAAGTGGCGCAGCGCAACATCTCCGCGTTGCACGAGGCGCAGGGACGTGGCTCCGCGCTCCTTTACTTCAACCAGAATTTCGGTTTGCTCACGATCACCTGCCGCGGGGAGCTCTACCTGTCGCGTCGCATCGATATCGGCATGGCGCAGTTTCTCGGCTCGGAAGCGGAGGCGCGTGATCAGCTGTTCGAGCGCGTGGTACTGGAGCTGCAGCGATCGTTCGATCACTTCGAACGGCAATTCCAGCACGTGCCGGTCGCCAAGCTGCTGCTCGGACCTGAACCCGAGGATACGGGCCTCTACGCGCACCTCAAGGGGAACCTGGATATCGCGGTGGAGCGCGTGGATCTGTTAGAGCGTCTTGGTTTCAACGGGCAGGGTGCACCGCAACCGGCGCTGCAGTGGCAGCTGTTCCATCTGATCGGCGCCTCGCTGCGCCATGAAACCAAGGTGCTCTGAGCGCGCGCCCCGCCGGACAGCCCATGGCCCAACAAATCAATCTCTTCAATCCGATTTTCCTCAAGCAGAAGAAGCACTTTTCTGCGGTCACGATGCTGCAGGCCCTGGCGCTCCTGCTCGGCGGAATTCTTGCGTTTTACGGCTATACGCTGCGCGAATCGCAAGTGCTGGCGCGCCTGGCCGACGAAACTGCGCGCCAATTGAAGTCGCAGAGCGAGCAGGTTGTGCGTCTGACGCAGGAATTCTCGCCACAGGGTCGCAGCAAGATGCTTGCCGACGAGCTCGCCCGCCAGACCGTGCGCCTGAAACAGCGCGAGGACACGCTGAGCGTGCTGCGCACTGGCGGACTGGGTAACACCGATGGCTTCGCCCGCTATCTCAGCGCCTTTGCGCGCCAGTCGATGGCCGGTGTCTGGCTGACCGGATTTACCATCGGCGGCGATGAAGCCGAGCTCCTCGTCACCGGTCGCGTGCTGCAGGCAGATCTTGTTCCGACCTACATCCGCGCTCTTAATCGCGAGGAAGTCATGCGCGGTCGCAGGGTGGCCGAGTTGCGCCTTACCGCGCGCGAGGAGCGCGACGCGCCGGGCACCGCGGCTCCCGGGGCCGGTCCGTCGGCGGCGCCAACCGCGCCAACCGCGCCAGCGCGCCGCTATGTCGAATTCAGCATCAGTGCCGTGCGCGGCAATGCACCTGTCAGTACTCTGGATCAAGCGGTGCCCAAAGCGGATCCCGAAGCGAAGGGGGCGATCAAGTGAAGCGCGTCTGGCAACGCTACGTGGAAAAGATGGACGCTGCCTCGCTGCGCGAGCGCGTCATGATTTTCGCGGCATCTGCGACGGTGCTGATTGCACTGCTCAATGCTTTCCTGATTGAGCCGCAACTGGCCAAGCAGCGGCGCCTGTCCAGCGATATCGCGGCCCGCCAGGGCGAGATGCGGGTCATGCAGGAAAAACTGCAGGCGCTCGCGCTTGCGCGACAGGCGGATCCGGATCGGGAAATCCGGCGTCAGCTCGATGCGCTCAAGCAGAAGGTCTCCGAGACTGAATCAAAGCTGCTCGAGGAGCAGCGCAAATTCGCGCCTCCCGAACAAGTGGGCGTCCTGCTGGGAGAAATGCTGTCGCGCAACCGCAAGCTCCAGCTGGTCGACCTGCGAACGCTGCCGGTGGCGAGTTTTTCCGGCAACGCGGCCGAGGCCGACAAGGCGCAGGCGCAAAAGCCGGCGGCGAAGCCCGCCGCACCCGCTGGCCCTGGCCAGATCTACCGCCATGGCGTCGAAATAACCGTGAGCGGGAGTTACCTCGAGCTGCTCGCCTACCTGAAGGATCTCGAAAAACTGCCGAGCCAGCTCTACTGGGGCCGGCTCGAGTTGATTGCTACAGCGTACCCGCAGGTGACGATGAAGCTCTCGGTTTACACCCTTAGCCTGAATCTGGCGTGGCTGGTGGTATGAGAAATCCAAGGCGATACCTGCTTGCGATGACGATGACGATGGCTGGTGCGCAGGCGCAGCCTCTGACCGACCCCACGAAGCCACCAAGCGCGCTGACTGCGCCAACCGGATCCGCGCTCGCGCAGGAGGAGTTCACCGGCACGCGGCTGCAGAGCATCCTTATTTCCAGCGGACGCAAGGTTGCGGTCATCAACGGCACCATGGTTCCGCTTGGCGGCATGCTGGGTGAGTCGCGCGTGGTCAAAATTACCGAAACACAAGTCGTGCTCCAGAACGGTGCTGAAACCGAAGTCCTGACGATGTATCCGGGTATCGAAAAGCGGCCGGTCAAGCGCATTGCCGCCCGGCGGGGAGAGTCGAGATGAAAACAAGAATCGCTGTCAGTGTTGTGCTGCTCGTGACCGCCGGCTGCGCGCTGCCACCACCGATGAAGCCCGGCCTCGACCCCGGCATCGTAGCCGAAATCAACAAGACCGGCGATCGCAAGCCGGAATCCCGGCCTGATGCGGTCGAGAAGGCGCTGCTGCCGCCGCTGCGCATGGAGATGCCGTCGGCGCGCGGCCAGCCTATCGATCCGCGCTTCGATTTGTCGGTCAACAACGCGCCCGCCGGCCAGGTGTTCATGTCGCTGGTCTCCGGAACCCGCTACAGCATGCTCGTACATCCGACCCTTTCCGGGACGATCTCGGTAAATCTGAAGGACGTGACGCTGCGCGAGGCGCTCGATTCGATACGCGAACTCTACGGCTACGACTACAAGATCGAGGGCACGCGCATCCTGATGCTGCCCGCGGGGATGCAAACCAGGCTGTTCCAGGTCAGCTACATGCTCGGGCAGCGCCAGGGTACGTCCGACCTGCGCGTGCAGTCCGGCTCCGTGACCGACTCCGCAGGCGGTACCGCGCAATCACAGTCGACGCCGGGGGTGATACCGCCATCCGGCGGCAGCACCACCCGCGGACTCGAAAGCAGCCGCGTCTCGACACGGATCCAGAATGATTTCTGGGCGGAGTTGCGTACCTCGCTCACGTCAATCATCGGTACCGGGGAAGGGCGCAACGTGGTGGTTTCGCCGCAGTCGGGGGTGGTGCTTGTGCGTGCATTGCCGGCGGAATTGCGCGGCGTCGAGCAGTATTTGCGTGCGATGCGGATCTCCGTCGAGCGCCAAGTGATGCTGGAAGCGAAAATCATAGACGTCGAGCTGGCGGCAGGACACCAGACTGGAATCAACTGGGCGGCGTTTCCGACGCGAGGATCTTCAGTGGGGCAGGTGTCGGCAGGAACGGTCATGCAACCACGCGGCGATGGCGGCATTGCGACTGGAGCGTCCGGTATCACCGGAAATGCGGGCTCGCTGGCTATTGCAGGGGCGGCATTCGGCGCCAATGCCGGAAGCAATTTGATCAACTTTGCTATTCCGGGCGGCTCCGTGTTCGGGCTCGCGCTTCAAACAGCGAGCTTCGCGGCGCTACTCAACTTTCTTGAAACACAGGGAACCGTGCAAGTACTTTCCAGCCCGCGAGTGGCGACGCTCAACAACCAGAAGGCGGTGCTCAAAGTTGGAACCGACGAATTCTTCGTCACCAACATCCAGTCGGCCACCACGGTCGCGACGGCTGCCGGGACCACGACCGGAACGCCGGTGCCGACCGTGACGGTGCAGCCGTTTTTCTCCGGCATTGTGCTCGACGTCACGCCGCAGATTGACGAGAACAACCAGATCATCCTGCATATCCACCCGTCGGTGAGTCAGGTATCCACCGACAACAAGAACATAACCCTCGGCGCTGCGGGAAGTCTCACTTTGCCGCTCGCAAAAAGCAGCATAAATGAGTCGGATACGGTCGTGCGTGTTCTTGATGGCAACATCGTCGCGCTGGGCGGACTGATGAAACTGGACCTGCGGGACAGTCGAGGCGGCCTGCCCGGCGCCACCGATGGCGCGTTTGGCGGCTTGTTCGGCAATGCGAACAAGCAGGTGGTCAAGAAGGAGATGGTCATCCTGCTGAAGCCGACGATCATCGTGGGCGACCGCAACTGGGAAGATGATCTCTTGCAGACGCGAGAGCGCTTCAATACGCTTGGCGCGCCGCTGCCAGCGCAGAGCGGTCCGGTGACGCGGTGAACTACGTTACCTACTTCGGCTTGCGCGAGCCGCCGTTCGGCATAACCCCGGACACCAGCTTTTTTTACGCCTGCCGCAGCACCCAGGAGGCGCTCAACACGCTGCTGGTCGCGATCTCCAACGGCGAAGGCTTCATCAAGATCACCGGCGAAGTCGGTACCGGCAAGACGCTGCTATGCCGGAAGTTTCTCGCCACCCTGGACGCCGGCTGGGTCAGCGCCTATCTGCCGAATCCGACGCTTGATCCGCGCGGGCTTCTGCTCGCGATTGCCGAGGAACTCGGCGTGACAGTCGACGTGGCTGCCGATCAGCATCGCCTGCTGAAGGGAATTACGAAGTGCCTGCTGGACCTCGCCCGCCTGCGCAAGCGGGTGGTGCTGTGCATGGACGAATGCCAGGCGATGCCGATCGAAACGCTGGAAGCGGTCCGCCTGCTGACGAACCTTGAGACCGAGAAGCGCAAGCTGCTCCACGTGGTCCTTTTCGGACAGCCCGAGCTCGATCGCCGGCTGGCCGATCCGTCGATCCGGCAGTTGCTGCAAAGGATCAGCTTTCAGTACACCTTGAAGGGGCTCGCTGAGGAAGAGGTCGGCGCCTATATCGCGCACCGGCTTGCGGTGGCGGGCTATAGCCGCGAGGCCATGTTCAGCGATGCGGCAGTGCGTGCATTGCATCGCGCCGGACGCGGCGTACCGAGGCTTATCAACATGCTTGCGCATAAGTCGCTGCTGCTGGTTTTTGGCCAGGGCGGAAGCCGCGTCGAGCGCAGCCATGTCAGCGTAGCGGTCGGCGATACCCCGGCGGCTGCGCCGCTGTCGCACGCCTGGTGGCCGAGATTCAGATTTACGCGCGCGGCGGATTAATCCCGCGATCCCGCCCATGAGCATCATTAACAAGATGCTGCAGGATCTTGATCGCCGCCAGGGAGCGTCCGATCCGGAGGGAACGCTCGTTCAGCAGGTGCGCAGCGTGCCGTCCGTGCGCTCCGACCGCGAATGGTTCTGGCGCATCATGGCGGTGCTGCTGATTGCCGCCCTGGCCTGGGTCGCGTGGCTAGTGTGGCAGCTGCAGCCACGCGAGCCGATCGCGACCCCACTGGCGTTAAAGGCGGCGCAAAATGCAACACGCCCTCTTTCGCCCGCGGCCGTACCGGCAGAGCCCAAGCCGGTAGCACAGGTGCCGCTGGTACAGAAGCCCGTCGCCGAACCAAAGCCGGCTGCGGAAGTGGCCGCTGTCGTGGACGCAAAGCCTGTCGCGGAAGCAAAGCCCCCCACAGAGAGTCCCGCGGCTAAAGCGCCAACGAGGACAACACCGGAAAAAAAGGCGCCGGCACGAGTGGCACCGCCAGTCGCTGCCGCGGCCACTGTGCCTGTGCCAGTCGAGAAGGCGGTGGCGAGTACGCCACCTGCAAAGATGCTCGGCCTTGACGTTCCGCCGGCGCGCATACTGCAGGCGCCCTCGCAGGGGGCCGCACGCGTGGAAAAGCGCGATCGCGCTCGTTCGGCAGAGGATCGCGCCGAAAGCGAATTCCGCCGTGGCGCGGTCCTGCTGAACGAAGGTCGAGTCGCCGAGGCGGAGGAGCTATTCGCCGCGGCATTGGGTATTGCTCCTACCCATGAGGCGGCGCGCCAGGCACTGGTTGCCCTGCACCTGGAGCAGGGCCGGATCGACGACGCGCGCCGGCTTTTGCAGGAAGGGGTCGCACTGAACCCGGCCAACACGCGCTTTGTCTCCGTCCTCGCCAGGGTCCATATCGAGCGCCGGGATTTCCCGGCAGCGCTCGCGGTATTGAACGCCGTCAAGGCGCCCGAACAAGCCGCTGCGGAATTTCAGACGATGCGCGGCACCGTGTTACAGCAACTCGGGCGGCATGCCGAGGCGGTCGAGGCGTTCCAGGGCGCGTTGCGGGGTGCCCCGCAGAACGGGGCCGTGTGGATGGGGCTAGCGATTTCGCTCGACAGCGCGGGCAAGAAAACCGAAGCGGCCGAGGCGTTTAGGAGCGCTGCGGCGACTGGAACGCTGAGCACCGAAACGCGGGCTTACGCCGAGCAGCGCGCGCGCCAGCTGCGTTAGGCCGCAGCCTCCGGAACGATCTGTTCAAGCCGGTAACCATAGTTGTAAACCGGCACCACCCTGAAGCCGGTCTCAGAGCGTAAATCGAGTTTCTTGCGGACCTGGCTGACGTGGGTATCGACAGTGCGCGTGGCCAGGTCCCCTGAACGGCCCCAAACCGACTCCTGCAAGTGGCCGCGGGACATCAGCCGGCCGATATTGCGGAACAGAACCACCGCCAGATCGAACTCCTTGGGCGTGAGCTCGACCTTTGCTCCGGCGCGGCGGATTTCGCCCCGCTGCGTATCGATGTCGAAGGGGGGGAAAGACAGCTTTTTGTCTTCCACGCGCGGGTAGGCACGCCTGAGCAGCGCGTGTACGCGCGCCAGCAATTCGTTCTGCCGCGCCGGCTTGATCATGTAGTCGTCGGCCCCGCTTTCGAGCGCGAATACGATGTCCTGCTCCGAGTCGCGTACCGTGACGAACAGGACCGGTACCGTCTGTGAGACGTTGGTGCGCAACCATTGCAGCACTTCCGTGCCCGAAACGTCAGGCACCTGCCAGTCCAGAATGAACAGATCGAAGCTCTCCCGCGTCGCCCGCATCATGGCTTCGCGGCCGGTCAGGTAGCCATGGATGTCGTGCCCGTCCTGTACCAGCCAGCGCTGCAGCAGCGCAAGCTGGTCGGGGTCGTCCTCGAGGATTGCGATGCGCATGCCGGGATGATAATGCCCCCGCCCAAGTAACGAAACCGGGCCGCGAGAGCTTTATTCGGGCCCGGACGGCCTGTGGGCGCTCCCGGTGGATTGGACCTTGCCTAACTGACGGAAACAAGACATAATTTCAGGTTCCGCCGGAGGGGTGCCCGAGCGGCTAAAGGGGGCAGACTGTAAATCTGTTGGCCTTGCGCCTACGTTGGTTCGAATCCAACCCCCTCCACC
>Ga0134122_10003800_pt1 | contig 11236 bp, 10 predicted proteins | sample KB302_FD_96461 | JGI IMG/M metagenome (GOLD analysis project Ga0134122, IMG submission 96461) | Terrestrial soil microbial communities without Nitrogen fertilizer from Kellogg Biological Station, Michigan, USA - KB3-0-2 | ecosystem: Environmental > Terrestrial > Soil > Unclassified ...
CCGGGCGTGCGGCTGAGTCGGAACGACGGGTTGATTCTACCCTCTGTCCTGAAATCGCCAGAGATTGCGGCGGTCTGCCCTTCGAAGGGCCCACTCGCACGAGATGGAATCACCCACTCCAACGCCTTCAACAGGTCCTCGCACGATAGGATCCCCCTCCCTGATGAGCTGGCTGATCGGCATCCTCCCCGGCCTGTGGGTCCTGACACTCGCGATCCTCCTCTCGCTGGCCCTGCGCCGCTGGTTCGATCCTGTCCCTGCTCGCTGCTGGGCGGCCTGGGGAATCGCGCTCGCCATCCTGTTCGGCGCGGTGCTCTTCGGCGGCCGGGTGATGCTGCCGCCCGGCTATCTCGCCAAGGCGCCACCCTTCACCGGGCTCGTGCAAAGCCGACCGACGGGCAACCTGCTGCAAGGCGACCTCGTGTTCCAGATCGCCCCATGGCTGACGCGCGTGCGTGAGGCCTACGCCGCCGGAGAGTGGCCGCTGTGGAATCCCCTCTCCGGCGCCGGCGAGCCGCTGCTCGCCAATCCGCAATCCCAGGCGTTCCAGCCGCTGGCCTGGCTGGCGCTCCCCTTCTCCGTGGCCTCGGGCTTTGGAGTGATCGCGGCCCTGCGGGTGCTGCTGGCGCTCGTCTTCACCTGGCTGCTGCTGCGCCGGCAAGGGATCTCGGAGCTGCCGTCTCTCGCGGGGAGCCTCGCCTATGGTCTCGCCGGCTTCCTCCAACTCTGGCTCGGATGGCCCATGGCCGGCTCTGCGGCCTTCCTGCCGGTGCTGCTCTATGGTCTGGTCCTGGTGGACCAGCGCGGAGCACGGCGCGACGGTCTGCTCCTCGCCCTCGCCACCTCGTGCGTGCTGCTCGCCGGCCATCCCGAGACCGAGCTCCACGTCTGCGCCCTGGCGGGAGCCTTCGCCCTCTCACGGCTGCTCGGCAGGCCTCCGGGCCGCCGGCTCCGGCTGCTGGCGTCGTGGGCGGCGCCGGTGCTCATTGGCCTCGCCCTTGCCGCGCCGGCCGTGCTTCCCGCGGCCGAGTACCTGCCGAAGAGCCTGCGCGCCTCCCTCCTCGATGCCCGCCGCGAGCGGCTCGAAGCCGGAGCCGAAGAAACGGACGAGCAACCGGCGGCGACCGGCCGGCGCTACCACGGCGCCGTGGCCCGGCTGGTGCCGAACGCGGCGCCCAACGCCTTCGGCAACAACCGCCTCGGCGGCTACTGGGGTGACCGCAACGCCAACGTCACCGCCGCGGGCTTCGCCGGCACGGCGACGCTGCTCGCCGTGCTCGCCGCCCTCTGGCCGCTCCCCTCGGGAAAGCGCTTGCCGCAGGAACGGCTGATGCTGGGAACCGCCCTGGTGTGCCTGGCCATCCTGGCGCGGCCTCCCCTGATGGAACAGGCTTTCGCGATCGTCCCGGTCCTCCGCCAATCCGTGAGCTTCCACAGCCGGGTCTCCCTGCTGCTCGACTTCAGCGCGGCGTTCGCGGCGGCCTGCACCTGGGAGCGCTGGCGGCGGGAGAAGGTCCGCCGGCGGCGGTTGGCGGCGGCCGGAGGGGCGCTGGCGGCCTTGCTCGTCTGGGCCTACATCGCTCATTCCGGTCCGAACCCGGCGGCCTTCGCCCGGTTGCGCTGGTCATCGCTCGCTCTCCAGCTCGTGGCGCTGGCCGTTGCCGTCCTGCTGATGGCAAGACGCTTCTCACCGCTCCGCGGAGGAGGTCTCGCGCTGGTCGTGGCCGGCGAGCTGCTGGTTTTTCATGCGCCGGCCCATCCCGCCATCTCGGCCGGCCTGTGGTACCCCGAAACGCCGCCGATCTCGTTTCTCCGGCAACGGCTCGATCCGTGGCACCGCGTGGCCGGCCTGGGGCCGGCGCTGCGGCCGAACGTCGCCTCCGTCTATGGCTTTGCCGACGCGCGAAGCTCGAATCCCGCCAAGCCCGCGGCGTACGTCGAGGCGATCCGCCGCATCAACGGCGCTCCAGCTCCCACCACGGACGGTTTCATCGCCTCGGAGGATCCACTCTACGGGCTCCTCGGTGTCCGCTTCCTGATCACCGCGCCCGGCATCCATCTGGCGGCGCCCTACCGGCTGGCCTTTCACCGCCGCCAGGCCTGGATCTATCAGAACCGAACGGCGCAGGCGCTCCTCTTCCTGCCCCTCGCGTCGAGCTCGTGGACGGCCCTGGACCCTTCGGCGTCCATTCTGGATCTCGAAGCCATCCGGCCGGACTGGCTGCGGGCTCGGGCGCTGCTCACCGAGAGGCGGCTGCTCGCGAGCAGCGTCTATCAGGACGGCAACTGGAAGCTGTTGGCCGGCGGCCGGCGCCGACCGACGATCCTGGCCAACGGCCCGTTCGTGGCCGCCTGGCTGCCGCCGGGCGAGGCGGACGTCGAGCTGCTCTACCGGCCCGGGAGCTTCACTGCCGGGCTGGCGCTCGCCGCCCTGGCGCTCGCCGCCGCGGTGGTCTTCTGGACCCCGCCGCCGCAGACCGCCGGCAGGTCCCAGACCCGCAGCCAGGCGTCGGCGTAGACGGGCTCCCCCCATTCCCGCTCCAGCCGGTCGGCGAGCCTGGCCGCCGATTCCCGCAGCAGGCGCCGGAGCGGCGGCGGGATCTCCGCATCCGAGATCCGCCCGCCGGGCGCCAGCCGGTCCTCCTCGCGCGCCACGTCGCGGTGGACGATCAGGAAGCGGGCGCCGCTGCCGCAGAGAGCCTCGGGACGAGGCGCGACGACGTTGCGCAGGGCGAGCGGGGGGCTGAAGAGAACGCGGTTGGGCGTCGCGACGACGACCCGGCCGCCATGGATCTCCTGATAGAGATAGAAGCTGCGGTTGGCGGCCCAGAAATAGACCCAAGGGGCCTCGACGACCGTCTCGCCGCGAAGCCGGCGATAGAAGGCCGGAACCGCATCGGCGGACACCTTTTGATAGGGCTTGTAGAAACCCACGAAGTCGTCATGGTGCAGGAACGAGCTGCGCCGCATGGCGGGATTCGCGAAGGGGCCCGCCAGGGCAAGCGCCAGGACGAGCAGCGTGGCGGCAAGCCCTGCGATGGAGCGTGAACGCCTCGATTCCTCCGTCTGCCACGGAGTGCCGGCCGCGGCGGCAACCCAGAGCAGCACCAGAGGCAGGACGGGAAGGAGATAGCGGCCGAAAATGACGGGGCCGGCGAGACCCATGGGCGAGAGGATCAGCAGGCCCGCGACGTGACCGCCGGCAACCACTGCAGTGTAGACCGCGAGCCGCCGCTCGCTGCGAAACAGCAGAGCCAGCCCGGCGAAGGCTGCAACCCAGAAGGCAACAGTGAGCCAGCCGGAGGCCGTTCCCGACTGCAACCGGAGCAGGCCGGGCAGCACCTCGCGCCAGGAGATCGACTGCTCGGCGCGCTTGGTGGCGATCAGGGTCAGCAGAGAGTGCCTGGCCGGGAGGAGAAAAAGAGACAGGACGCAAAGGACGGCAAGGCCCAAGAGGACAAGGTCGCGCAGATTCCGGCGGAGGTCTCGGGGGTGCGCCAGCGCGTCGCCCGCGGCGTAGAGAAAGGGAGCTGCGACGATCGGCCCCGCTCCGAGGTGAAACCATACGGCGAGCCCCGCCAGCAGAACGTAGGCGGCGCCGGCCCTCGGCGAGCGGGTGCGCCACCAGACCTCGAAGGCGATGACTGCGCCGAAGGCGAAGAGCACCATCGGCATGTAGGACCGCGCGATGCGGCTGTAGAGGACGAGCGCCGGCGAGATCGCCACCAGCCAGCGGTAGACGAGGATGGTGCGGCGGCTCACTTTGCCGGCGAACGCAGCGGGCAGCGCCAGCAGCGCCACGAGGCCGCAGAGGACCACCGGCAGACGCAGGGCCATCTCCGTGATCGGCAGCCCGGCGAGCATGAACAGCTTGTAGAGCGCCGTCAGCGGGATGCAGTTGTCGGTCTGCTGATAGGTGATGAGGATCTCGGGCAGAGTGAAGCTGAGCGCCGCGCGGATGGCGTGAACCTCGTCGCCGCCGAGGATCTGTTGCGGCAGGTGCCAGAGGCGGAGGGCCATCCCCTCCGCCAGGGGAGCGGCGGTGGCCAGGACCGCGAAAAAACCCTCACCCCTACCCCTCTCCCGCCCCCTCCCATCCCCCCTCACCGGGAGAGGGGAAAAAAGGATCTCTTCCTGCTTTTCTCCCTCCTCTCCCGGTGAGGGGGGATGGGAGGGGGCGGGAGAGGAGGGCCGGGGAGGTGAGGGCCCGACGGCGCCGCTACCAGTCCGCTTCTCGAGGCCCACAGGATCGGGTTTCGTCACATCGAGATCGAGCCTTTGCGGAACTCGGTCTTGTCGAGCAAGGCGTTGACCAGCACGGCCGAGCCCGAGCGCGCGATGCGCACGGCCTCCTGGAGCACCGGTCCGGCGTCCTCGCTGCGCTCGAGCAGCAGGCCGCGGCCGCCGTAACCCTCGGCCACCTTGTGGTAGTCGGTGCGGGCGAGCACGGTGCCGACGTCGTCCTCCAGCACCTGGATCTGCTCGCGGGCGATCTGCGTCCAGCCGGCGTCGTTGCCGACCACGGCGATCACCGGGATACCGTGGCGGGCGAAGGTGTCGAATTCAGCCAGGCTGTAGGCCACGGAGCCGTCGCCGTAGAGGATCCACACGTCCGCTTCCGGCCGGCACAGCTTGGCGCCGAGGGCGAAGCCGCCGCCCACGCCGAGCGTGCCGAAGACGCCGGGATCGAGCCAGGAGAGCGGACCCCGCGGGCTCACCGTGTAGGCGGCGGTGGCCACGAAATCGCCGCCGTCGGCCACCAGCACGCTCTCCGGCGCCAGCGCATGGTCGATCTCGCGGCAGAGGTGAACGGGATTGACCCGCTCGCCGGCGACCACCGCCTGCGCCGCGATCTCCTGCTCGCGCTCGTCGTCGCGCACCCGCAGGGCCGTCAGCCAGTCCGTCCATCGCTTTCCGCCATCGGAGAGAACCGTCGAGATACCATGCAGGAAGAGCCCCGGATCGGCGTGGACGGCGAGGTCCGGCTTGCGGTTCATCCGCAGGTCGGCTGCGCTGCGGTTGACCGAAACCAGGAAGGCCTTGCGGCTGATGTGGCGGCCGTAGTCCAGCCGGAAGTCGTTGGGAATGCCCGCAAGCAGGACGAGGTCCGCCTCGCGCAACGCCTCCTTGCGCTTGTGGCGGAGCTGTAGTGCATGGCCGGAGCCGAGGAGCCCGCGGGCGCCGCCGGCCAGGTAGACCGGCGCGCCGAGCGCGCCGATGGCCCGCGCCAGCTCCTCGGCCTTCTCGCGCGTGGACGACGAGAGCAACACCTGGCCGCCCAGCACCAGCACCGGACGCTTCGCCTTGCGCAGCCGGGAAGCGGCCTTGCGCACGTCGCCGCGCCCGGGAGCTGGAGGCGGGATCGGCGGCGGCGGCGCGGGGGCGCGCCCGTCCGCTCCGGCGAAGAGCCTGGTGGCGTGGCGCTGGAGATAGAGGCGCATGCCGGCGCCGGCGAGCCCTCCGCCCTTGGAGCTAGCGCCATACCACTGGCGCACCAGGGACTCGTCGTAGAGCAGGTCCACCGGGCACTCCAGGAAGACGGGGCCGGGCACGCCGGAGCGCGCCACCGCGAACGCCTTCTCCAGCATCGGCACCAGCTCGCGCACCGCCGAAGCCGAGGCGGCCCACTTGACGTGCGGCTCGAAGAGCGCCATCTGATCGATGTCCTGGAGCGCTCCTCTGCCCTTCAGCAGGGTGGCAGCGGCGCCGCCCAGGAGGACGACGGCCGACTGCGCGAGCTGGGCGTTCTTGACCGCGGTGATGGTGTTGGTGACGCCCGGACCGGCGGTGACGGCGGCCACCCCGGGTACGCCCGTCAGCCGGAAGACCGCGTCGGCGGCGAAGACGGCGTCCACCTCGTGGCGGACGTCGACCACGCGGATGCCGCGCCGCTTGGTGCCGACGAGGATCGGCGAGATGTGCCCGCCGCAGAGGGTGAAAAGAAACCGCACCCCCTGCTCCACCAGCACCGCCGCGATCCGGTCGCCGCCGTTCATGCCTTGCCTCCCGCGTCCAGCACGTGGTGCTCCAGCGTGAAGCAGACGAACGTGCCGTTCATCACCGCCTCTTCGCCGCGCCGCACCTCGACCCGCACCCGGCTCTTCCGGCCGTCGCTCTCCTCGACGCCCGCAGCGGCGACCAGCCGCTCCCCCACCGCAACCGGTTTCAGGAACCGCACCTCCGCGCTGCCGAGCACGACGTTGGGATGATTGACCGCCAGCATCGCGGCGTAGTCCGCCAGGCCGAAGACGAAGCCGCCGTGGATCAGCCCGCGGTCGTCCGCCGCCATTTCGGGCAAGGTCACGAGCACCACGGCCGCGGAGCCCTCGGCGATCTCCAGCGGCTCGCCGCAGAGGCGCCGGTCGATGGCGAGGTGGGTGGCGGCCGCGAGCACGGCGCGGATTATATGCGGGGGTGAGGTCGATCTAGCTCGGGGGGCTCGGCTTCCTCACCCGTCGCCAGAGCCGCCGCAGGCCGATCAGGACGGCAACGATGACCAGCCCCACCGGCAGCAGCACGATCACGGCGAAGATCGCGAAGTCCGCGAGCCAGCGGAGGAAGCCCACTAGGGACCGGGCGCTGGAGCGCACTGTGTCGCCGGGGCGCCACTGGTCGCCCGGCACCACGGGTTTGGAGGCCTCCGAAGGCACCAGCACGAGGTTGATCGTCGAGAGGGCCGCGAGCTTGTCGAAAGAATTGAGCTGAGTGCGGATCTGCTCGATCTGCGAGCGGATCTCCACCAGCTCGCGATAGATCTCCATGATCTCCCCGGCCTTGCGTCCCTGCTGCCGCGACTCGGCGAGGAGGGCCAGCAGCTCGGCTTCTGTAGCCTGCAGCGTGCGCATGCGGGCGTCCAGGTCGATGTACTGGTCGGTGACGTCCTCCACCCTCTGCTGTTCCTGGTTGATTCGCACCGCGAGCCCGCGGATGACCTTCAGCGCCTCCTCCACCCGCTCCACCGGCACGCGCACCGTCAGCGAGTAGTACAGCAGCTCGCCCCGCCGCTCCCCGCTGGAGCTTGCCACGTAACCGCCGAGTCGCGAGACCAGCGCCTGCACCTTGCTCGCCGCTTCCTCCGTGTTCCGCACCTCCAGTTGCAAATCGAACGTGCGGATCAGCTTGCGCGGGATGATCGGTGCCCGGTTTGCGGCGGGAGCCGCCGGCGGTGCAGCCTTGGCTTGGGCTTGCGCCGGCGCTACTCGAAGAGCAGCCTCCTGCGCGGGCGCGGCAGCACTATCGGGGATGGCGAAGCCGCCGACTCCGGCACTCTCTTCTTTCTTACATGAGAACAACAATAAAAAGATCAATCCCGCAACCGCGAATAGGGACCGCCGCATTCGCCGACCTCCTGTGAAAACCGGCTCAGTATGGCATCGTTGGATGTAGGATGATCTCGAAAACCACTCCCGAACTGTAAGACGGAGGCAGATCATCCATGGTTCCATCGACGAGGCCGGTCTTATCTCTCGCGGTGGCGGGATGGGTGCTCGCGTCCACGACCGCCGTTGCACAAGGGGGATCGGGCCTCGCTCCGGAGACCCTGGCGCAGTCGACCCCGCTCTTCGCCTTTCAGAGCGAAGGCAACCGCGGGGGGGTGGTCTTCCTGCGCAGCGGCAGCGCGCAGGAGCACGATCCGCGCATCTTCCTCGGCTCGCGCGATGGCTGGCGGCTGATCCAGGTCCCCGACGAGCTGCACAATACGAGCTGGGTCTTCGCCGGCCGCTCGGCCGTTGGAGATGAGCTGTGGGGAATCACTCAGGCGACCGTCGACGGGCCGGGTCCCACGCTGCGGTTCGTCTCCAGCGCCAACGGCGGACGATCCTGGAGAGTGCGCGGCGCCCTCCAGAAGATCTCGCGCTACGCCGTGGTGGACCTGTTCTCGGTGAACGCCGACGGCAAGGGGACCCTGTTCCTCCGTCTCGACGACGATCCCGGCCCCGAGGCCCCGCGCCTCGGCTATTACGTCTACCTGACCAAGAACGGCGGCAGGAACTGGTCCGCGGCGATGTACTCCCAGGGCAAGCCGCTGCCGCCTCCCGCCATGTTGATGCCCCCCGATCGCACCTTCGACGGCCAGCAGCCCCTCGATCCGGACGCCTGGGAACGGCTCTTCGTGGACCTGCAGCCGGCGGGGTGACTACTTCTCTTCCATGTGGGGGTAGCGGAAACCCTTCGGCGGCACGAAGCTCTCCTTCATCGCCCGCTGCGAGGTCCAGCGCAGGAGGTTGGCCATCGAGCCCGCCTTGTCGTTGGTGCCGGAGGCGCGGGCGCCGCCGAAGGGCTGCTGGCCGACGACGGCGCCGGTCGGCTTGTCGTTGACGTAGAAGTTTCCCGCCGCGTGGCGCAGGGCCCGCGAGAGGCGGTCGACGGCCTTGCGGTCCTCGGCGAAGACGGCGCCGGTCAGGGCGTAGGGGCTGGTGGTGTCGACCAGCTCCAGGGTGCTCTCCAGCTCCCCGTCCTCATAGACGAAGAGGGTCAACACCGGCCCGAAGATCTCCTCGCGCATCAGCTTGAAGCGTGGATCGGTCGTCTCGACGACCGTCGGCTCGATGAAGTAGCCCTCGGACTTGTCACCCTTGCCGCCGGCCAGGATCTCGGCCTCGCTGGCGCCGCGGGCGTGCTCGACGTAGCCCATGATGCGGTCGAATGAGCTCTCGTCGATGACCGCCGCCATGAAGTTGCGGAAGTCGAGCGGCGAGCCCATGTCGATCGACTCGACCTGATCGAGCAGCCGCTCTTTGACCCGCGGCCAGAGGGATCTCGGCACATAGGCCCGCGAGCCTGCCGAGCACTTCTGCCCCTGGTACTCGAAGGAGCCGCGCACCAGCGCCGTCGCGTAGGCGTCCACGTCCGCCGAGGGATGAGCGAAGACGAAGTTCTTCCCCCCCGTCTCGCCGACGATGCGCGGATAGGAGCGGTAGTTGGCGATGTTGTCGCCGATCGTCTTCCACATCGACTGGAAGACCGGCGTCGAGCCCGTGAAGTGGATCCCCGCGAGCTCCGGGTGCGCCAGCACCGGATCGCCCACCTTGCTCGCCCTGCCCGGCAGGAAGTTGATGACGCCATCCGGGAAGCCCGCCGCCTGCAGCAGCTTCATGACGAAGTAGTTCGAGTAGACGGTGGACGAAGCCGGCTTCCAGAGGACCGTATTACCCATCAGTGCCGGCGCGGTCGGGAGGTTGCCACCGATGGAGGTGAAATTGAACGGCGAGACGGCGAAGACGAAGCCTTCGAGCGGCCGGTACTCGACGCGGTTCCAGACGCCGGGCACGGACCACGGCTGCTCCCCGTAAAGCACCCGCATGAAGTAGGGATTGAACCGCCAGAAGTCGATCAGCTCGCAAGCGGAGTCGATCTCGGCCTGGAACACGGTCTTCGACTGGTTGAGCATGGTGGCGCCGTTGACGGTGTCGCGCCAGGGTCCGGCGAGCAGGTCCGCCGCCCGCAGCAGGATCGACGCCCGCTCCTCCCAGCTCGTCTCGCTCCACTCCTTCCAGGCCGCCTTCGCCGCCGCCGCCGCGGCCGACACCTCCGCGGCGCCGGCCTGGTGATAGGTGGCCAGCACCCGCCCGTGGTCGTGCGGGCAGACGGCCTTGGCGGTGTCGCCGGTGCGCACTTCCTTGCCGCCGATGAGGATCGGGATCTCGATCTCTTCGGAGAGCAGCTCGTCCAGGCGCTTCTTCAGGGATTTCTTTTCCGGGGATCCAGGCGCGTAGGAGCGGACCGGCTCGTTGGCAGGAACGGCGAGGGGAAAGATGGCGTTCGACATGCGGGGGATCGTATCCGGAGCGCCGGACAGGGCGCAACGCGAAGGTTGCGCGCTATCCCTTCAGTGCCGCCCAGGCGAAGATCAGGAATCCCGCGATCAGCAGCGTGCCGCCGATCGGGGTGATCGCGCCGAGCCAGCGCGGACCGCCGAGCGCCAGTCCGAAAACGGTGCCGCTGAAGACGGCGCTGCCGGCAAGCAGGCACCAGCCGGCGGCGGCGACCCCGCGGCGAGCTCCCTGCGCGCCGAAGAGACCCACCAGGACCAGCGCCAGGCCGCCGTACATGAGGTAGCGCGCCGCGGTCTCCCAGAGCTGCAGCTCATGCGGCGCGAGCCGTGCCGAGAGGGCGTGAGCACCGAAGGCGCCGGCGATGACCGCCAGGGCGCCGCAGAGGGCACCGACGAAGATCCAGCTCACGCGACCTCGCCGAGCCGCCGCACCGAGACGATCCTGTCGCGGGGGACCAGCAGGCGGTCGTACTTCTTCCAGACGCCGAGCTGGGCGGCGCGTTGGAGGTACTCCTCCTTGGAGCGGCCGCCGTCGCCGTCGCGGTGGACGTCGGCATCGTTGAGCAGAATGCCGCGGTCGTCCTCGTCGTCGCACCGGCCCACGAAGATCTCGGGGCCGGTGGTATCGACGACGACGGTGATGCCGTGCAGCTCGCTCTTGCCCTGGTGGAAAGTGCCCATCTAGATGGCCGGCACCGCGCAGTGCTCGGCGAAGACCTGCATCAGGTCGTGCGCCACCGTCTGGGCGTCGCGCCCCTCGATGCGGTGGCGGGGCATGAACCAGGCCAGCTCGCCGTCTTTGAAAAAGGCGATGGACGGGCTGCTGGGCGGGATGTCCGGTAAGTAGGCCCGGGCCTTGGCGGTGGCCTCGAGGTCCTGTCCGGCGAAAACGGTGGCAATGCGGTCCGGCCGGCGGTCGCCCTGCAGGGCCAGCCGCACGCCGGGGCGCGCCATGCCGGCGGCGCAGCCGCAGACGGAATTGACCACCAGCAGCGCCGTGCCGCTCTTCTCGTTCATGAAGGCGTCCACCTCTTCGGGCGTCCGCAATTCCTTGACGCCGGCGCTCGTCAGCTCCTCGCGCATCGGCCGGACCAGTAGCTCGCTGTAGGGCACGTTGGCTCCTCCTTGTCACGCCCCGGGGGCGCATTGGGATTCCTATTGTACGTCCAAGGGCTGGAAACCCGGCAGCGGAGGCTGCGATTCCCGGCAGGTTCGCCTTGCCAGCCCGGCGCTTCCGCACCGGGCTGGCGAAACGTCGCCCCGAGGGCGAAACGGAATCGGTCCTCGCTTCGGAGAAGCGACGACTCAATAGCCCAGCGCGAAAGCGCCGGGTTGCTGGCGGCCTACCGGTAGCGGATCGTCACCCCGAACCGGAAGACGCGCGGCGAGAGCACCTCGATGGTCCTGTACCGGTCTGCCGCTAGAGCGAGGGCATTGCGGTCGGTCTGGAGCAGATAGTGC
>Ga0134122_10003802_pt1 | contig 11233 bp, 11 predicted proteins | sample KB302_FD_96461 | JGI IMG/M metagenome (GOLD analysis project Ga0134122, IMG submission 96461) | Terrestrial soil microbial communities without Nitrogen fertilizer from Kellogg Biological Station, Michigan, USA - KB3-0-2 | ecosystem: Environmental > Terrestrial > Soil > Unclassified ...
CCGCCGTACAGGCGTTCCCGTCGTCGATCGCCACCGGCACGTGGTGCACGCCCGTCTGCACGTCGCACGAATCCGTCGTGCACGCGTCCTGGTCGTCCACCACCGCCGGCGCGTGGTGCACCCCGGTCACCGCGTCGCATGAGTCCACCGTGCAGGCGTTCCCGTCGTCGATCCCCACCGCCACGTGGTGCACGCCCGTCTGCACGTCGCACGAATCCGTCGTGCACGCGTCCTGGTCGTCCACCACCGCGGGCGCGTGGTGCACGCCCGTCGCCGGGTCACACGAATCCACCGTGCACGCGTCCCCGTCGTCGAACGCGATCGCCACGTGGTGCACGCCGGTCGCCGGGTCGCATGAATCCACGGTGCAGGCGTTCTGGTCGTCCACCACCGCCGGGCCGTGGTGGATGCCGGTCACCGGGTCGCACCAGTCCACCGTGCACGCGTCCCCGTCCTCCACCGCCACCGGGTCGTGGTGAACGCCGGTCGCCGGGTCACACGAGTCCACCGTGCAGGGGTTCCCGTCGTCGATGTCCACCGCCGCGTGCCGGATGGTCCCGGTGGACTGCTCCATGGAGTCCACCGTGCACGCGTTGTGGTCGTCGATGTCCGGACCGCCGCCGCAGTTGCAGCCCGACCAGAGGGTCAGCGCGGCGGCACACCACACCAGGGCTTTGACGCGGGGAACGCGGAAGGGGAACGGGAGCACGAGCGCGCCAATGGTACCACCTCACCCCGACACGGGCCGGCGGCCCCTCCACTGGCGGACCGCGCGAGCGGCGATCACCGCGATCACCACCACCGCGACAGCGATGAGCAACACCCGCCCCACCCGGGTCACGTCCCGCAGCGCGATCGCACCAAACCGGAACCCCAGCCAGACCAGCAACGGCACGGTCACCATCGCCGCCGCGCCGTCGGCCGCCACGAACTTCCTGAACGACAGCCCGGAGTTGCCCGTGATCAGGATGGTCGTCGCTCGCAGGCCGGGCACGAAGCGGACCGCCGCCACGGTGAGCGCCCCGTAGCGGCGGTAGTAGGAGCGCACGCGCTCGACGCGCGCGGGGGTGAGGACCTTCGAGAGGTGTCGGTGGCGCGCCGCCCGTGAGCCGAGGTGCCGGCCAATGCGGAACAGCATCGCGTCCCCCACCAGCACGCCCACCCATCCGCAGAGCATCATCAGCGGCAGCGACCCACGGCTCTGGGCGATCACCATCCCGCCCCCCAGGAGCACCAGGTCCTCGGAGACCGGCGCGCCCACGCCCGCGACGCAGAGTAGCCCCAGCACCCCGAAGTAGGAGTAGTGCGCCAGAAGCTCCGCGACGTGGCCTTCCACGGCACGAAGGCTGGGCACGGCCCCTCGGCCGCGGAAGCGTCAGCGGACCGGCGGAGGCTCTCCCCAGTCCACCACCTCCCACTTCCGCCGCAGCGCCTCCCGCTTCAGCCGCCCGTCCGGGTTCACCACCACGGGCCGCCCCACCTTCTCCAGCACGGGCAGGTCGGAGAAGGAGTCCGTGTAGAAGACGCACTTCTCCAGGGTGACCCCGCGGCTCTGGGCGAACGCCTCCGCGTACTCCAGCTTGCCCGGCCCGAAGCACAGCCGGCCCGCAGAGCGCCCAGTGTGCGCCCCCGACCCATCCACCTCGAAGCGGTTGCAGAAGGCCGCGTCCAGGCTCAGCTCCCGCGCCACCGCCTCCGCCAGGTACATGGAGGTGGAGGAGAGGAGGGCCGTCACGTCGCCTTGCTGCTTGTGCTCGGCCAGGGCCTTGAGGCCGCCCGGCCGGTAGGCGTTCTTCACGTGCCGCTCGTAGAAGGACTCCACGTTCTGGCGCACCTCGTCGACGGTGGTGCCCTTGAGGGTGGAGATGGCGACGACGATGGCGTCCTCCAGGCGCGCCCGCCCCAGCCGGTAGAGGGCGAGGTAGTACATCGCCCGCGTCACCTGGAAGACGGTGAGGCGACCGTCCCGCAGCTCGCGGATCACCCACGAGGTTCCGGAGTTGATCGAAAGGAGCGTGCGGTCCAGGTCGAAGAACGCGATCCCCAAGACCCGGGCATTGTACATTCCCCCGCCCCAGCCCCAAGGGACCCAATCAAGGAGCGCGAGCGATGCCACGGACGGTCAAAGGCGGCCTGATCCAGCTGTCCACGCCGAAGTCGGAGGGGACGGTGAAGGAGATCACCCAGGCGATGACCGAGAAGACCCTCGGGTTCATCCACCAGGCCGGGAAGGCCGGGGTGCAGGTGCTCTGCCTGCAGGAGGTCTTCAACACCCCCTACTTCTGCCCGGCCCAGCAGCCGGTCTGGTACGACGCCGCGGAGAGCGTCCCCGGCCCCACCGTGGAGCTGATGCAGGAGCAGGCGAAGAAGTACTCGATGGTGATGGTGGTCCCGCTCTACGAGCGCGAGATGGCGGGCGTCTACTACAACACCGCCGCCGTCATCGACGCGGACGGGAAGTACCTGGGCAAGTACCGCAAGAACCACATCCCGCAGGTCAACCCGGGCTTCTACGAGAAGTACTACTTCAAGCCCGGCAACCTGGGGTACCCGGTCTTCAAGACCGCCTACGCCACCATCGGCGTGTACATCTGCTACGACCGCCACTTCCCCGAGGGCGCGCGCATCCTGGGCCTCAACGGCGCGGAGATCGTGTTGAACCCGTCCGCCACCGTGGCCGGCCTCTCGCAATACCTGTGGAAGCTGGAGCAGCCGGCGCACGCGGTGGCCAACGGCTACTTCGTGGGCGCCATCAACCGGGTCGGCACCGAGGCGCCCTGGAACATCGGCAAGTTCTACGGCTCCTCCTACTTCGTCGACCCGCGCGGGAACTTCGTGGCCACCGGGAGCGAGGACAAGGACGAGCTGATCACCGCCGACCTCAACATGGACATGATCGAGGAGGTCCGGAGGACGTGGCAGTTCTACCGCGACCGCCGCCCCGAGACGTACGACCTGATGGTGAAGCAGCTGCCGTAGTCGGAGGAGGACGACCCATGGCCAAGACCCTGATCAAGAACGGCACCGTCGCCACCGCGTCGGATCTCTTCAAGGCGGACGTCCTCATCGAGGGCGAGAAGATCTCCCTGGTGGGCACGGACCTGAGCAGCGTGCTCAACGGCAACGTGGACCGCACGGTGGACGCTTCCGGGAAGTACGTCATCCCCGGCGGCATCGACCCGCACACCCACCTGGACATGCCCTTCGGCGGCACCACCTCCGCCGACGACTTCGAGACCGGCACCCGCGCGGCGGCCTTCGGCGGCACCACCTCGCTGGTGGACTTCGCCATCCAGCCCCAGAAGGGCGCGCTGCGGCAGGGCCTGGACGACTGGCACAAGAAGGCCGAGGGCAAGGCCTGCGTGGACTACGCGTTCCACATGATCATGCGGGACGTGAACAAGGACACGCTGGCGGAGATGGACACGCTGGTGAAGGAGGGCGTCCCTTCGTTCAAGCTGTTCACCGCCTACCCCGGCGTGTTCCTGGTGGACGACGCGTCCATCTTCCGCGCCCTGCAGAGGACCGGCGAGAACGGCGGGCTGATCTGCATGCACGCCGAGAACGGCCCGGTGATCGACGTGCTGATCGAGCAGGCGGTGGCCAAGGGGAACACCGCGCCCAAGTATCACGGGCTCACCCGCCCGCCGCGGCTGGAGGGCGAGGCCACCAACCGGGTGATCGCGCTCGCCGAGGTGGCGGGGGTGCCGGTGTACATCGTCCACCTCTCCGCCAAGGAGGCGCTGGCCGAGGTGCGCGAGGCGCGCGACCGCGGCGTGCGGGCGTTCGCCGAGACCTGCCCTCAGTACCTCTTCCTCTCCCACGACAACTACGAGGAGCCGGGGTTCGAGGGCGCCAAGTACGTGATGAGCCCGCCCTTGCGCTTCAAGGGGAACGAGGAGGCGCTCTGGCAGGGGATCAAGCAGGACGACCTGGCGCTGGTGGCCACCGACCACTGCCCGTTCTGCTTCAAGGGCGAAGGGCAGAAGGAGCTGGGAAGGGACAACTTCTCCAAGATCCCCAACGGCGCGCCGGGCATCGAGACGCGGATGAGCCTTTTGTGGGACGGCGGCGTGCGCGCGGGGCGGATCGACATCAACCGCTTCGTGCAGATCACCAGCACCGGCCCGGCGAAGATCTTCGGCCTCTACCCGAAGAAGGGCGCCGTGGCGCCGGGGGCGGACGCGGACGTGGTGGTGTTCGACCCGGACAAGGAGATCCGCTGGTCCGCCAAGACGCACCACATGCGCGTTGACTACAACCCCTACGAGGGCCGCGTCACCAAGGGCGCCCCCACCCACGTCTTCTCCCGAGGCGAGCTGATCGTCGAGAACGACCAGTGGAAGGGGAAGTCAGGGCACGGGCGGTTCATCAAGCGCTCGAGCCCGCTGGCCCGCTAGAGGGCCGTCGGACGGCGGCAAGGCGCTCAGCGTGAGCGTGGTCATAGGGCGAAGTGGAAGGAGACCTTGATCAGCTTGCCGGCCTGGTTGGTGGTGAAGTCCACCATCGCGTTGTCACCCTCGTCGGGCGAGCTGTACGTCTCCGTCTTCTCGCCCTTCCCGGTGGAAACCTCCGGCTTCTTCTTCCAGTCAATCTTGAACTGCTTCACCATCTCCGAGTCCTTGAAGCCGGTCTTCACCGCCGCCTCGTCCGCGAAGCCGCCCGGCGCGGTGAGGGTGGTGATGCTGGTCTCGGGCGGGAGGTTGGCGAACTCGGCGGTGCCCTTCTCGAGCTGGTAGGTGAGCGTGGAGAAGTCGCCCTCCCCCTCGTGCACCCACTTCACCGTGCATGACTTCGCCGCGCCCAGCTGCTTCACCGCGAGCTTGAACAGCTCACCGCCTTCGACGGCCTTGCGCGCGTCGCGGGTCTTCGCGTCCTTCGGGCCTTCGCCCTTGCACTTGAGCGCGGGATCGGCGCCGAGGATCAACAGCGCGAACGCGAGCGCAGCGGTGGTCATCCCGCGGTTCTAGCGCTCTGCCCGTTCGGCTGGAACTACGAGGCGTTGTTGTTGGCGGCGGCGGCGGCGACCGCGTCCGCCTCGCTCTTCCCGGCCGGGGCGTCCGCCTTCCGCTCGCCCATGGACCGGCCCACGATCTTCACCTCGCCCGCCACCATCACCTTCTTGAACGCGGAGCCCAGCTCCGGCTCCGGGGGCTTGGTCGCCGGCTTCGGCGTGGGCTTCTGAGGCTTCTTCGCCTTCTTTTGCTGGGCGTCCTTGTCGGCCTGCGCCTTCTTCGCGGCGCCCTGGTCGTCCGGCGCGGCCCGCGCCTTCTGCGGCTGCTGCTGGAACTCGTCGCGCTCGCGCGCGGGCTTGCCCTTGCGGAACTCCAGCACCTGCGCCGGCTCCGCCTTCTTCTTTCCCTGCGCCGCATCGACGGACGCGGAGGCCTGCGGCTCCTGCTTCGCCTTCGCCTGGCCCTTGCCCTCGCCCTGCCCCTGCGCCGGCGCGCCGAAGTCCTTCTGGCCACCGGAGAGGTCCAGCCCGCCGCCGCCGCCGCGACCACCACCCCGGCCACCGCGCCGCGGGGTGTCCTCGAAGGCGTCCTGCTGGTAGCGCTGGAAGAAGCTGGGCCGCTGCGGGAGCGGCTGGATGCTCTCGACGGGTGGGCGCGCGGTCGCGGCGGTCCCCGGGCCCTGTGGACCCTGCGGGCCGACGCTGCTCAGTCGACCCAGGAGGCTATTGATGCCTCGCGAGATGGGACCTACGGACATCCGCACCCCTTCCCCGATAAGGAGCGCAAGGGTCTCACGCGGCCCGACATGTCGGCAAGTCGCGGTGCGTCATGAAAAGACAGCGGGCGCCGCCCCCACCCGAGGAGGGAACGACGCCCGCCCACACAACAACGCCTATCCTTGGAGTAGAGCACGGATCGAATTCGAGACTGAAGCCTATTGTGATGTAGGAGTATTATTTCGAATCGCCCCCAGCGTCCTCATGAGTCGCGGGCCTTTGCCCGGGCGGCGCGCATTGCGTAATCCAGCCCGCATGACCGCCACGCGCATCGAGAAGGACACCTTCGGGCCCATCGAGGTCCCCGCCGACAAGCTGTGGGGCGCGCAGACGCAGCGCTCGCTGCAGAACTTCGCCATCTCCACCGAGAAGATGCCCGCGCCGCTGATCGCCGCGCTGGTGCTGGTGAAGAAGGCGGCGGCGATCGTGAACATGGAGTCCGGCGGGCTGAACAAGGAGAAGGGCCAGGCCGTGGTGAAGGCGGCGGACGAGGTGCTGGCCGGCAAGCACGACGGCGAGTTCCCGCTGGCGGTGTGGCAGACCGGGAGCGGCACCCAGAGCAACATGAACGTCAACGAGGTGCTGGCCAACCGCGCCTCGGAGATCCTGGGCGGCGAGCGCGGCGAGGGCCGCAAGGTCCACCCCAACGACGACGTCAACAAGGGCCAGTCGTCCAACGACGTATTCCCTACCGCGATGCACGTGGCGGCGGTGGTGGCGGTGCGCGAACGGGTGCTCCCCTCGCTGCGCGCCCTGCGCGACGCGCTGGACGAGCGGGCGAAGAAGTTCCGGACCATCGTGAAGATCGGCCGCACCCACCTGCAGGACGCCACCCCGCTCACCCTGGGCCAGGAGCTCTCCGGGTACGTGTCGCAGCTGGATCACTCCGCGCGGCACATCGAGGACTCGCTCCCGCACCTGTACGAGCTGGCGCTGGGCGGCACGGCGGTGGGCACGGGGCTGAACGCGGCGCCGGGCTACGCCGAGCGGGTGGCGAAGGAGATCGCCTCGCTCGCCGGCCACCCCTTCGTCACCGCGCCCAACAAGTTCGAGGGGCTGGCGGCCAACGACGCGCTGGTGCAGGCGCACGGGGCGCTCAAGGGCCTGGCCTGCGCGCTGATCAAGATCGCCAACGACGTGCGGTGGCTGGCGTCCGGCCCGCGCTCCGGCCTGGGAGAGCTCACCATCCCGGAGAACGAGCCGGGCAGCTCCATCATGCCGGGCAAGGTGAACCCCACCCAGTCCGAGGCGATCACCATGCTGGGCGGGCAGGTGATGGGGAACGACGTGGCCGTCTCCTACGGCGGCGCGTCGGGCAACTTCGAGCTCAACGTCTTCAAGCCGCTGATCATCCACAACTTCCTGCAGAGCTGCCGGCTGCTCGCGGACGGGATGAAGAGCTTCCGCGAGCACTGCGTGCAGGGCATCGAGGCCAACCTCCCGCGCATCGAGGAGAACCTCCAGCGGTCGCTGATGCTGGTGACCGCGCTCAACCCGCACATCGGCTACGACAACGCGGCGAAGATCGCCAAGACCGCCCACAAGGAGGGGACCACCCTCAAGGAGGCGGCGGTGAAGCTGGGCCTGGTGAAGCCGGAGGACTTCGACAAGTGGGTCCGGCCGGAGAAGATGGTGGGGGAGATCTGACCGGCGCGAAGTAATGAAATGTCCGGCCGTCGTTTTCTCCCGGCGAACTCGACGAACGAGGAGCGACGACATGAACGGAGCTGGTCTTCGCAGGTCCCTGCTTGCCGCGGCGCTCACCCTGGCCGCGCTGAGCGGGTGCGCGCATCGCCCCGCCAAGCCGGACTCGTCGGAGTCCACGGACCGGCCCCCGCGGGAGGCGGTCGAGCTCATCCGCGACATGTCGTTCGCCGACCAGGACCTGGACGTGCTGCTGGCGCAGATAACGCTGGTGGGCGACGCCAACCGCGCGGTGGAGCTGCTGAACGCGGGGAAGGTGCAGGAGGCGGCGAAGGTGATGACGCCGGAGGCGCGTCACGCCGCCGGCCCGGGAGCGGCGCTGGCGGACGCGCGGATCAAGCAGCGGCTGGGGGACGCAAAGGGCGCGGAGGAGGCGCTGCGCGGGGTGCTCCGGGAGACCGGGATCGAGGCGCGCTGGCGCCTGTGGGCGGCCCACGCGCTGAAGCAGATGGGGGCGAAGCTCGACGAGGACGTGGCGGACGTCCTGCTGGGCGTGGTGGTGGAGACGCCGGGGGACGCGGGCCTGGAGACGCTCGCCATCTACCCGGATCTGAACATGCGCTACATCCCGGAGGACGGGCCGATCCTCGGCTACGACCCGGAGGACGGGCGGCTGAACGAGGCCATCGCCGCCATCGGCCCTCCCGCCCAGGCGGTGTACCTCAAGGCGCCGCTGGTGGCGGAGGGGCCGCGGCCCGCGCTGGTGAAGGACGAGTTCCGCTTCACCTTCCTCACGCCGCGCGGCCCCCGGCGGGTGCGGGAGAGCCTGGACACGGTCAACACGGGCCAGTACCAGGAGGTCTTCCGCGGCTTCGCGAACCTGATGCAGACGCTGGTGAAGCTGCACCAGGACGCGCAGGGCGAGCAGCGCTGATCTACGCCGCCCAGTTCTCGACGCGCAGGCCCGGCACGCGCCCGAATTCGCGCCCGTTGTTGGTGACCAGAGTGAGCTTCCGCGCGATCGCGTGCGCGGCGATGAGAGTGTCGAGCGGACCGATGGGCGTCCCAGCTCGCTCTAGCCTCGCGCGCACGCTCGCGTACGCGGCCGCGTCCTCCGAAGTGAAGTCGATGATCCGGAGCGGCCGCAGGAAGCTTTCCACCAGCCGGAGCGTCTTGGCGGCCGAGTGGCTCTTGGCTGCTCCGGTCCGGAGCTCGGCCTCGGTGACTACGCTGATCGCGACGTCCACGCGTTCGTGGGAGAGGAGGTTCCGGAGAACGAGCGGATTCTGCTTGAGCGCATAGATGCAGATGTCCGTGTCGAGCAGGAACTTCACTCGAGCTTCTCGCGACGGTCGGTCTTGCCCTGGGGCGGCCGGGCGAAGTCTTCGCCGATCCCGGCAAAGGACTCCACGTAGCCCTCCGGCCACTCGTTCGCGGGCTCCAGGATCACCGCGTCGCCCTCACGCCGGACGAGCACCGAGTCGCCTTCGAACCGGAACTCCTTCGGCAGCCGGACGGCCTGGCTCCGGCCCGTCCAGAACACTTTCGCTCGCTTGGCGTTCGCGCGACCCATGATACCTACCAATGATAGGTACCATCGCGACCGCGTTCAAGCGGCGCTACGCCGCCGGGGACGCGGGCGCGGCGGCGGGGTGTGGCTTGAACCGCATCCCCAGCGCGTACAACCCGCCGGCGAGGAGGAACCCGGTGAACCACGCGTAGACGTAGAGGTCGTCCCAGAAGGTGGGCGGACCGGAGAAGGCCCCGGCCGCCTTGAGGAACCCCGGGATGTTGGGGAGCACGCCGGCCGCCAGCGCCCCCACCGCCACCCAGTTCACGCCCGCGTACCGCCCGCCGGTCCGGTAGAGGTCCGGCACGTCCAGCTCGCGCTTCCGCAAGATCCAGTAGTCCACGATCATGATCCCCGCGATGGGCCCCAGCAGCGCCGAGTAGCCGATCAGCCAGGAGAAGATGTACGCGCCCGCGGAGGCCAACAGCTTCCACGGCACCATCGCGATCCCCACCAGCCCGGTGATCAACCCGCCGGTCTTGAACGAGATCAGCCTCGGCGCCAGGTTGGCGAAGTCGTTCGCCGGGCTCACCACGTTGGCGGCGATGTTCACCGAGACCGTCGCCACGCCCACCCCCAAAAGCGCGATCACCGCCACCAGCACCCGCACCCCGCCCGACGCGATCACCGGCCCCGCCATCCCCGCCGGCGCCTCGGGCGAGGTGAGCAATGAGAGGATCTTCACCGGATCCCACAGCTCGCTCGCCGGCAGCCCGGAGAAGATCGCCTGCGCCGCGCTGGTGATGATCACCCCCATCGCCGAGAACGCCACCATCGTGGTGGGCAGGCCCAGCGCCTGCCCCATCATCTGCTCGCGCTGGCCCTTCCCGAACCGGGTGAAGTCCGGGATGTTGAGCGACAGCGTCGCCCAGAACCCGATCATCCCCGTCAGCGACGGCACGAACACCTTCCAGAACGCCCCGAACGTCTCGAACTTCGACGGCTGCGAGAGCATGGGCCCCAGCCCGTCCGCCCGCCCCACCGCCCACACCAGCAGCACCGCCGCCATCACCAGCACGATGGGCGCGGCCCAGTTCTCGAACACCCGGACCGCGTTCATCCCCCGGTAGATGATCCAGATGTTCAACCCCCAGAAGAGGAGGAACGTGGGGGCGGAGGAGATCGACAGCCCGAGGATGGACGCGTCCCCGCCCAGGTGCGCGTACCCCGGCCACAGCGCCACCACGAACGTCTTCAGCGCCTCGCCGCCGATGAACGTCTGGATGCCGAACCACCCGCACGCGACGATCGCCCGCAGCACCGCGGGCACGTTCGCCCCCGCCGTCCCGAACGAGGACCGGGCCAGCACCGGGAACGGGATCCCGTACCTCGTCCCCGGATGCGCGTTGAGGAGGATCGGCGCCAGCACGATCACGTTCCCCAGACCGATGGTGAGCAGCGCCTGCCACCAGTTCATCCCCACCGACACCAGCCCCCCCGCCAGCATGTACGTGGGGATGCAGTGGGCCATGGAGATCCACAGCGCCGCGAAGTTGTACGTGGTCCAGTTCCGCCGCGCCGGCGGCACCGGCGCCAGGTCCGGGTTGAACAGCGGGCTACTGGCGACGTCCGGCGGGAGCTCCGCCAGGGCCTCGGCGACGTGCGCGGGATCGTGCATGGCGGCGAAGCATGCCCCACCCCAGCAGCGCGAGCCACGTTCCGGCCCCGGAGAAGCCCCCCGCGCCGCTCGCCGAGCAGCCGAGCCCGGGGATACCCCGGTTGTGCGCGATCACCCGGCGGGTGATCAGCCCCAGGTCGTCGCAGGAGGTGGCGGGCAGGTTGCGCGGGTACGTGTCGCAGAACGCCTGCGCCGACCCGATGTCGATCACCCGCTTGATCGTCTCCCCCACGTCCGCGGTGGGCTCCATGGTGGAGTGCAGCCGCGAGTCCTCCGGGAGGACGTGCCCCAGCCCGGTGAGGTGGCCTATTTCGTGGGTGAGCGTGTTCTGCACGTCGGTGGCCACGCAGTCCACGCCCTGCCGCTCCGGCGCGCAGGGCGGCGAGCCCACGGTGGTGAAGAGGAAGTAGTCGCCGTCGAAGTGCGGGGAGGCGTTCAGCTCGATGTCCGCGTCGAGGATGTTCCCGGACTTGAAGCTGAAGGTGGTGGTGGTCAGCCCGATGGTGAAGTCCGGGTAGTCCCAGCACCGGTAGCGGTTGGCGCAGTCGCCCTGGTCGAAGCAGGGGTCATCCTGTGGGACCACGTCGCGGCAGGACGACTCGCGGAAGATGAGCACGTTCTCGTTGGGGCCGTCCTTGAGGTACCCCACCGGCGCGTCCTGGAGCACGCC
>Ga0134122_10003803_pt1 | contig 11231 bp, 9 predicted proteins | sample KB302_FD_96461 | JGI IMG/M metagenome (GOLD analysis project Ga0134122, IMG submission 96461) | Terrestrial soil microbial communities without Nitrogen fertilizer from Kellogg Biological Station, Michigan, USA - KB3-0-2 | ecosystem: Environmental > Terrestrial > Soil > Unclassified ...
AGCTGCGTCACCAGCGGCGTGCAGCCGCCGCAGGTGGTGCCCGCCTTGGTCTTGGTCTTCAACCCACCCACGGGCGTGCAACCCGCCGAGATGGCGGAGCAGATGCCGCCCTTCGAGACGTTGTTGCACGAACAGATCTGCGCGGTGTCGGGCAATGCGCTCACGCCATGCCCGGCGGCCGGCGCGGCGCCGGCGGCCGCGCCGGCCGGGAACAGCATGGTTTCCGGGTTCTCGGGCAGCGCCATCGCATTGGTCACGGTCTGGTGCCACATCGAGTAGTCAGCGGTGTCGCCGACCATCACGGCGCCGATGAGCTTCTTGCCTTCGGCATCGACCACCAGCTTCTTGTAGACCTCGCGGCGCTGGTCGAAGAATGAATAGACGCGCGCGCCGGCAGTGGCCGCGTGCGCATCGCCAATGGAACCCACCTCCACGCCAAGTAGTTTGAGCTTGGTGCTCATGTCAGCGCCGGCGAACACCTCGCTCGGCATATCGAGGATGCGCGCGGCGGCAATGCGCGCCATCTGGTACCCCGGCGCCACCAGGCCGAAGATGCGGCCTTCATAGGCCGCGCATTCGCCAATCGCGTAGATGGACTCGTCGGACGTGCGGCACTCGCCATTGATCGCGATGCCGCCGCGCGGCGCGACGTCCAGCCCGCTCGCCTTCGCCAGCTCGTCGCGCGGCCGGATGCCGGCGGAGATCACCACGACGTCGGTCTCCAGCGAACCGCCGTCGGCGAAGTGCATGCGGTGACGCGCGGATTCGCCGTCGTCGATGCGCGAGGTGTTCTTGCCGGTGTGCACCAATACGCCGAGACCTTCGATGCGCGAGCGCAGCAGGCTGCCACCGCCCTCGTCCACCTGCACGGCCATGAGCCGCGGCGCGAATTCGACCACGTGGGTAGTGAGGCCGAGATCCTTGAGCGCCTTGGCGGCTTCCAGGCCCAGCAGCCCGCCACCGATGACCACGCCGCGCGTGGAATTCTTGCCGGCCTCGCTGATGGCCTCGAGATCGTCGATGGTGCGGTAGACGAACACGTTGGGACGATCGCGCCCCGGGATCGGCGGCACGAATGCGCTCGAGCCCGTGGCCAGCACCAGCACGTCGTACTCGTACTCGGCGCCACTCTTCGTGACCACGCGCTTGCCGGCACGATCGATGGAGCTCACCGGGTCGCCCGAGTACAGCTCGATGCCGTTCTTGTCAAAGAACTCGCGGCTGGTGAGCGTCAGGTCTTCGGCGCTGCTGCCGGAGAAAAATTTCGTCAGGTTGACGCGGTCATAGGCCAGCCGCGGTTCTTCCGCCAGCATGGTGATGGAAAAATCCGCAGGCTTGTCCGCGCACAGCGTTTCGAGAAAACGCTGCCCGACCATGCCGTGCCCGACCACGACAATCCGCTTTGACATTGCTGGCTGGCCCTCGTCCGATGGAGCAATGGGCTTTGTTAAGCAACGGATGTGCCAAGGAATTCGGGAGCTGGAAATCGAGCCGGGGGCCCGGCTGGGCGCATTGCCTCAGCGCGGTGCATGGGGTCGGTGCACTCGCCTCAGGAGCGGGCATTCGCGCGCTGCAGAGCGCGCTCACTAGTGCTCGCTTCATCGGGTACCTCCTCGGGCATCGGACTCGAATTTTTGCACCAGTGTCTTCGGTGCGACCAGTCGCCAGGCGCGCTCCATGAGATCCGGCAGAGCCGCGCGCGAAACCTTGTCCAGCCGTACCAGCACCAGTGGATAGTTCTGGTAGTGATCGGTGATGTAGAAAGTGTCTGGATCGGCCTGCATGAGGATCTGCCGATCCAGCAATTCAGCGCGCAACACCAGCACCTCGCTGTCCTCGAGCAGTCGCGCCATCATCTTGCCGCGCACTTTCAGTGAAGGCGTGCCATATGACTTGGAGATCTCCACCTCGGGAAGCTTGCAGGCCACGGCTGCAACGGTCTGGAAGGTGACCCGGCTCATCGGAGGCGCGCGTAGATCATGGCATCGATGACCTGGCCATCCTTGTAGACACTGTTGCGCGCCACTCCCTCGCGCACGAAGCCACATTTCTCCAGCACGCACATGGATGCCGGATTCCAGGCGAACACCGGCGACTCGAGCCGCACGAGATCGAAGTTCGCGAAGATGTAGTCCGCCGTGGCGCGCACCGCGGCCGTCATGATGCCGCGGCCCCAGTACGGCTCGCCGAGCCAGTATCCGAAGCGCCCGGACTTCGAATGGATACCCTCGCCGATGTCGAGGCCGATTCCGCCTACCGCCGTCCCGTCGACTTCGATGGCCCAGTGAGTACGCGGAGTCATCCGTTCCAGCAACCCGAACCAGGAGTCGGCATCCGCGGCGGTGTAAGGATGCGGAAAGCGGTGCGCGAGGTTGCGCGCCACGTTGCGATTGTCAGCGAGGCGCAGCAGTGAATCCTTGTCGCTCACCTGCCAGTCGCGCACCCGGCAGGCACCACAGTCGAGGTTCATGTCGGGTCCGGCGGGACTAACCACTTTTCCAGCCGCACCGCATCCTCGACGCCGCGGTAGTAGCCCGGCGCGATGACCCGCTCGTGGTAGCCATGCTCGCCGTAGAAGTTGCGCGCCGCGGCGTTGTCGCGCCGGCATTCCACGTGGATGGAACGGATTCCCGCATCGCGCGCGACCTGCTCGAGCCAGCCCAGCAGGCGCCGGCCGAGACCGCGTCGCTGGTGGGACCTGCGTACCGCGAACAGCAGCAGGTGCGCGGCAGCGTCGCGATAACTCATGATGCCGAAGGCGGCGATCGCAGCTCCATCGCGCACCACCGCCACGTTGATGTCGGGATCGACGATGGCGCGCTCGACGCGCCCCTCGGTCCAGCTCCAGCCGAGCCCGCGCTCGATGTGATCGCGCGACAACTCGGCAATCGCGCGCGCATCGGCGCGAGTAGCCAGCACGATCGCGGACTCGGTGATCATGGTGTCAGCCGGGGATCTCGGCCTCGACCAGCTTGGCCAGCAGCACCAGGGATTCCTGCCATCCGAGGTAGCACATCTCGGTGGGAATCACGTCCGGGATTCCTTCCTGCACGATGTCGATCTCGGTGCCACAGGACACCTTCCTGAAGTTCACCGTCACGGTCATCTTGCCGGGCAGGTTGGGATCGTCGAACACATCGGTGTAGCGCAGCTTCTGGCAGGGGACCATCTCGAGGTATTCACCCCCGAAGGAATGTCCGCTGCCGCTGTTGAGGTTGGTGAAGGACATTTTGAATTTCCCGCCGACGCGCGCATCGATCGAATGCACCTTGCCGGTGAAGCCGTTCGGCGGCAGCCACTTGGCCATCGCATCAGGATCGATGAAGGCCTTGTAGACGCGCTCGGGTGGTGCGCGCAGAACGCGGTGGAAGCGTACGGTCCCTGGCATGGCGCTGCTCCTTGGAAAGCCCAAGCCGATGTTAGCGGAGCCGGCGTGAAACCGGCATTCGAAAAGTGACTCAGCCCAGCGAACGTACCGCGGCGCGCCCGAACCACTGCCACTCGGCCGCGCCGGCGGCGACGCTGCCGATGATCAGCATGCTCGGCGCCTTGACCTGCTGCATGACCGCGTCGCGCTGCATGGCCTCGACCGACGACACGACCACGCGCTGCTCGGTGCGCGTGGCATTCTCGACGAACGCCACCGGCGTGTGCCCGGCGACGCCCGAAGCCAGTAGTTTGTCGCGCAGCGCGCTCAGCCGGCCGATGCTCATGTAGAACGCCAGCGTCTCGCGCCCGGCGGCGAGATCCGAGAAATTGAACTGCGCGAGCTGCTCGTCGCTGTTGCCGGTGAGGAAGCGCACCGCCTGCGCGTGGCGCCGATCGGTCAGCGGCACGCCCGCATAGGCGCCCGCGGCAATGGCCGCGGTGATGCCGGGCACCACTTCGAACGACACGCCGTGCGCGCGCAGCCAGTCGATCTCCTCGCCGCCGCGCCCGAACACGAACGGATCGCCGCCCTTCAGTCGCACCACGTATTCACCGCGGCGCGCGTGTTCGACCAGCAGTGCGTTGATCTCTTCCTGGGTGGCACCGCCACCGCCGACGAACTTGCCGACGTCGAAGCGCGCGGCATCGCGGCGCGCCAGATCCAGCACCTCCGGCGACACCAGGCGGTCGTGCACGATGACGTCGGCCTCCTGCAGCGCGCGCAGGCCCTGGATCGTCATCAGCCCCGCGCTTCCGGGACCCGCGCCGACCAGCACCACGTGGCCTTGCGGCAACGCGCTTTCGTCTTCCAGTGCCTTGCGCGTGAGTTCTTCGGCGTTCTGCTCGCGGCCCGCGCGCAGCGCGGCGGACACGGGGCCGGTGAACATCCAGGAGAGGAAGCGCCGCCGTGCGCCGAGATCGGCGAAGCGCGCCTTGATGCGCTCGCGCCAGCGATCGGCGAACGCAGCCAGCGTGCCCAGCGAGCCATCCAGCAGTGTCTCGAGGCGCTCGCGGATCAGGCGCGCCAGCACCGGCGATGTACCGCCGGTGGACACCGCGATCTGCACCGGCGAACGATCGATGATGGCCGGCATGATGAAGCTCGACAGCTCGCGATCGTCGACCACGTTGCAGGGGATGCGCGCCGCGTTCGCCGCGGTGGCTACCGCGGCGTTGACCGCGCGATCGTTGGTCGCCGCGACCACTACCCAGGCGTCGCGCACGTCATCAGCCGTGAATACACGCGCGTGGTGCGTGAACGAGTGGTTAGCCAGCGCCGCCGTAAGTGCCACGCCCAGCTGCGGCGCCACCACCGTGACGCGTGCGCCGGCATCCGCCAGCAGCGCAAACTTGCGGGCCGCCACTTCGCCACCGCCCACGAGCAGCACGGGCTTGCCGGCCAGGTCGAGGAATAGTGGGAAATAGCGCATCGGGTTTACAAACCGAGGGCACGCGCCAGGCGCGCACCGTAGGTGATGATGTAGCTCGCGCCGGCCCGGCGCAGGTTGTACCAGCTCTCGGCGAGCCCGGCTTCGAAGTTCAGGAAGTCCTTTTCCGCGAGCAGCACCAGCGAGGTGTATTCACCGCTGACCTGGTAGGCGCCGACCGGCAGCCCGGTCTGTTCGTGGATCGGACGGATCAGGTCTGCCGAAGGCTGTCCGGGCTTCACCATCAGCAGGTCCGCGCCCTCTTCCGCGCAACGCCGGCTGGACGCCAGTGCATCGCTGCGATTGCGCACGTCGAGCTGGTAGCTCTTGCGATCGCCGTACTGCGGCGCCGAGTCCGCGGCGTCACGGAACGGGCCGTAGAAGTTGGACGCGAACTTGGTGCTGTAGCTCATGATCGGCGCCAGGTCGAAGCCGGCGCCGTCCAGCACGCGGCGCAGGTGCGCGACGCGCCCGTCGTTCATGTCCGAGGGCGAGACGCCATCGGCGCCATTCTTCACATAGGTGAGCGCGAGCGAACCGAGCTCCGCATGCGTCGCGGCCAGGTCCTGGCGGCCGCGCGCGTCGTGCACGTGGCAATGGCCGGACTTGGTGAAGCTGCACAGGCAGGTGTCCACCCAGATGGACGCGTTGTTTCCCGCGCGCTGGCGCAGCTTCTGCAGCGCCGTGCCGACGAAGTCGGCGGCGAACTTCTGGTCCGACTTCTGCGCCGGAACCGGGAACAGCAGGAACTGGCGCACCCCGGCGGCCATGTCCTTCTCGAACTGGGTGACCAGCGAGTCGAGCGTATGGCGCGAATTGCCGGGCAGCCCGTCGAGCGGCGCTTCCTTCGCGAGCCCCTCGGCCAGGAACAGCGGCTGGATCAGCTGGCTCTGGCCAAAGCCGATCTCGGACACCATGTCGCGCAGCGGCGCCGTCGCCCGAAGTCTCTGCAGTCGTTTCATTGCTTCAAATCCTGCCTTTCAGCAAGCCGGTTCGTCCAGCCTAACGGGCCAATTCCCGTGGATTGTCACGACTCGTTCACGGGCATCCCCGCAATTGTGCGGCGGTGCCCGCGGCCGCGCCGGGCCGGTGCAGGCGGCTGCCGCTACTCGATGGCCGCCTTGGCCGGGTCGTCGACGCCCAGCTCCTTCAATCTCGCGATCAGCCGGTCGTCGCGCGCTCCGAGCTTGTATGCGCCGAGGTAAAACTTCTTTGCGCCGTCCTTGTCACCCTTTTCATAGACCAGGTCACCGAGCACCCAAAGCGCGGGTGCGTTCGGCTTGATCTCGTACGACTCCTTCGCGTCGGCGAACGCGCCGTCCGGATCGTCGAGGTTGACGCGCGCCTCCGCGCGGCCTGCGAGCGCCATGAACGAACGTTTGCGGGCGAGTGCACGGTCGAATTCGCGCTTCGCCGCCCAGGAGTGCTTCGTCTGCAGGTAGTTGTACCCCAGGTTGACGTACAGCTCGTGGTTTCCGGCATCCAGGCCCACCGCCACCCGGTTGTCGAGCGCGGCGCGATCCCAGGAACCGTCGTGCAACACCCAGAGCGTCGCGCGCGTGGTGAGAGCCTGGGCCTTTGCCGCCCCGTCTTTCGCGAGGAGAAACGCTTGCGTGCAATCGCCGATCAGCTTGTTCACCTTTGGATCTTTGCCATCGAGTTCCTGCATGACGCAGCGCCTGGCTGCCTTCTTGTCACCGGCTGAAGCGCGCAACAGCGCCACTTCCTCGAGCTGCGCGACGGCGTGCGCGCGCGCCTTCTCGTCGCCCTCATCCTGCGCGAGTTTCTCCGCCTCGGAGAAATCCGCCGCGGCGTCGTTGAACATCCCTAACCACAGCGCCGCATCACCGCGCGCCGCCAGCGCGCCGCTCGTCGGGTCCATCTGCTGGACGCGCGCGCGATCCTGGTATGCACCCTGCAGGTCGCCACTGAAACCGCGGGCGTAGGCGCGCTCGCGATAGGCCGCGGCACGATCCGGCCGCAGCGCGATCTCGCGATCCAGGTCGGCAATGGCGGCGGCATACTCGCCGAGCTCGCCGTTCAGGTACGCGCGCTCGTGCAGGCAATCGGCGCAGTCGGGAAACGCGGCCAGTGCGCCGTTGAGGTCGGTGAACGCATCGTCGTAGCGGTACTGCTCAATGGCAACATAGGCACGCGCCTGCAGGAATACCGCGCGCTTTCCCGCGTCGGCTTCCTGCGCGATGGCCGTGTCGCAGGCGAGCCGCCACTGCGGCTGGGTGAATTCCTCATGGAGGTTGCAGGGAGTGCCGGTGTTGGCGGCGCTGCTGTCGGCGGCGCCCGTTTCAGCGGCGTTCGCCACCAGGCTGACTGACAACAATGCGGCACAGGCCGCCTGCGCGCCAACGAATCGGCTTATCACGTGAGGTCTCCCGTGGCCGCGCGGCGCGCGGCGCTCGTCAGCCTTCCAGGCCGTGGATGCCGCACTCGCGTTTGAGACCCGCGAAACGCAGCTCCTCGGCCGACTCTACTTCGTGTAGCGCCTTGGTGGAATGCCAGTCGCCGATCGAGACGTATCCCTTGTCCCACAGCGGGTGGTACGGCAGGCCGTGGGCCTTGAGATACAGGTACACGTCGCGATCCGACCAGTCGAAGATCGGATGCACCTTGAAGCGGCCATCGCGTACCTCGAGTGGATTGAGCTTCGCGCGGCTCTCGGCCTGGCTGCGGCGCAGGCCCGCGAACCAGCTGCGGATGCCGAGCGTCTGCAGCGCGCGCCGCATGGGCTCGACCTTGCGGATCTCGAGATACTGGTCGAGTCCTGCGCGGCCCTGCTCCCACAACTTGCCGTGCTGCGCCTCGAACTCGGCCACGCCCTGGTGGCCGGAGAAGGTGCGGATGTCGAGCGCCAGCTGCTTGCGCAGCGACTCGACGAATTGGTAGGTCTCGGGGAACAGGTAGCCGGTGTCGATCAGGATCACCGGGATGGCCGGATCCTGCCGCGTGACCAGGTGCAACGACACCGCGGCCTGCGCGCCGAAGCTCGAGGTGAGCGCGAACGGGCCCGGAAGATTCGTCAACGACCAGCGCACCCGGGTCTCGGCGTCCACCGAGCCTAACCACTCGTTCAGGCTGCCTGCCGCGTCGGCATCGCGCGCAAATTCTTCCGGCGACAACGTGAGCCGCGGCGCGTCCGGCAGCGGGTCGAGCAGGAGTTTCTCGCGCACCGCGGACTCGCTCACGGGCGCTTCTCCGGCGTGAGCAGGTTCGCGCGCCACAGGAAGTCGCCGAAGCGTTCGTCGGCCTGGCGCTCCACGGCGTAGCGGGCGAAGAGCTCGTCGAGCACGCCGAGGATGGCGCCCTCGTCGATGTTGTCGCGATAGATGACGTTCAGGCGCTGGCCCACGGCGTCACCGCCGAGGCGCAGTGTGTAGCGGCCCGGCGCGCGCCCGATGAGCGCGATCTCGGCGAGATACGGCCGCGCGCAGCCGTTCGGACAGCCGGTGATGCGCAAGGTCAGCGGAATGTTCTTGAGCGAATACCGCGCGAGCACGCCTTCGACCTTCTCGGTGAAGCTCGGCAGGTAGCGCTCGGCCTCGGCCATGGAAAGACCGCAGGTCGGCAGCGCCACGCAGGCCAGCGCGTCGCGACGCACCGGGCTGGTCAACAACGACTTCGCCAATCCGTGATCGGCCACCAGCTGGTCGATCTTCATGCACTCGCTGGCCGGCACGTTGGCGATGATCAGGTTCTGGTTCGGCGTCAGGCGGAAATCGCCCTGGTGGATCTGCGCGATCTTCTCGATGCCGGTGAGATGCAGCGCGCCCGGACGGTCCGCCACGCGGCCGGACTCGATGCGTAGCGTGAGATGCCAGCGGCCATCGTGGCCGCGCAGCCAGCCGAAGCGGTCGCCCTGGGTAGTGAACTTGAACGGGCGCGGCGGCGGCAGGTCGTAGCCGAGGCGCTTGAACAGCTCGGCCTTGAACCAGTCGATGCCACGATCGTCGATGGTGTACTTGAGGCGCGCGTGCTTGCGATCGGTGCGGTCGCCGTAGTCGCGCTGGATCATGACCACGGTCTCGGCCACTTTCAGCGTCTGGTCCGGGGTCAGGAAGCCGATGACGTCGCCGATGCGCGGATAGGTCTGCGGCTCACCGTGCGTGGCACCGAGCCCGCCGCCGACCACCAGGTTGAAGCCCAGCAGCCTGCCCTCTTCGAGTCCTTCGGTATCGAGGATGGCGATGAAGCCCAGGTCCTGCGAGAACACGTCCACGTCGTTGTGCGGCGGAACGACGATAGCCGTCTTGAATTTCCGCGGTAGATAGACAGGACCGAGGATGGGCTCCTCTTCCGGCGGGCCGACCAGCTTGTCGCCGTTCAGCCAGATCTCGTGATACGCGCGCGTCTTCGGCTTGAGATGCTCGGAGAGCTTCACCGACCAGTCGTAGACCTCCTGGTGCAGCTTGCTCTCGACCGGGTTGGCGCTGGCCATGACGTTGCGGTTCACGTCGCCGCAGGCGGCGATCGAATCGATCAGCACGGCGTTCATCGCCTGCATGGTCTTCTTGAGATCTTTCTTGATGACGCCGTGGACCTGGAAGGCCTGGCGCGTGGTCATGCGCAAGGTGCCAGTCGCGTAGGTGCGCGCCAGGGTCGACAGTGCCAGCCACTGCTTCGGCGAGACCACGCCGCCCGGCAGGCGCGTGCGGATCATGAAGCTGTACGCCGGCTCGAGCTTCTGGTGCTCGCGCTCGGCACGCAGGTCGCGGTCGTCCTGCATGTAGCTGCCGTGGAACTTGATGAGCTGGGTATCCGACTCGCGGATCGCACCGGTCAGCGGATCCTGCAGGCTTTCGACCAACGTGCCGCGCAGGCCGCGCGAGGCCTTCTTGATCTTCTCCACCGCGGACTCGGGCTCATGCTTCGGAGCCAGATTCGACGCAGGACGTTCGAGGACTTCAGTAGACATCGCGCAGGTACCGTCCGTCAGCGGTGAGATCGGCCACCCAGGCCTGGGCATCGTCGGCGTCCATGCCGCCCTGCTCGCGAACCACGTCGAGCAACGCGGCGTTCACGTCCGGCGCCATGGCCGTGGCGTCACCGCATACATATAGATAGGCGCCGTTCGAGAGCCAGGCGTACAGGTCCTTGCCGGCTTCGCGGAGGCGATGTTGCACGTAGATTTTCTGTTCCTGGTCGCGCGAGAACGCCACGTCGAGGCGCTGCAGCGAGTTGCGCTTCAGCGCCTGCTGCCACTCGAGCTGGTACAGGAAGTCGTGGTACAGCGAGCGGCCGCCGAAGAACAGCCAGTTGCGGCCCGATGCGCCCGCCGCCTCGCGCTCCTGCACGAAGCCGCGGAACGGCGCCACGCCGGTTCCGGGACCGATCATGATGATGTCGCGCGCACCGTCGGCCGGAACCCTGAATCTCTCGTTACGCTCGATCCACACCTGCACGCTGGAATCGACCGGCGTGTTGATCACGAAGTCCGAGGCCGCACCGGCCAGCAGCTTGCGGTCCGTGTCGCTTCCGACAATAGCCACGGTGAGATGCGCTTCGTCGCCCACGGCCGCGGGGCTCGAGGCGATCGAATACACGCGGCCGGTCACGGGGCGCAGCGCGGCGACCAGCGCTTCGGGAGTCCACTCGGCCGGGTAGCTGGCCAGCACGTCGGACACCTGGCAGCTCGCCGTGAGCTTGGCCATGGCGCCGGCATTGCCCAGCAACTCGGAGATGTCGACGCCGGCCTGCTTCGCCACGGAGGTCAGCAACGGGCGCGCGATACGCGTGATCTCACGCTCGTCGCGCAGCCACTCGAGCAGCGTGTGGGTTTTGCCGTCCTGCGTGACACTGGCGCCGGCATCGAGCCTGGTGGCCTTGAGCACGGCAGCGATCGCGGGCTCGGGATTGCGATGCACGATGCCGAGTGCGTCGCCGGGCTTATAGAGGTTCCCGAGACCGGGGAAAGCGAGCTCGACGTGGCGCACTTCGCGCAGCGCGCCGCGACCCACGATGCGCTGGTTGGCCAGCACTTCCGCGATGGCGGGCTGCTCGCGCTTGAGCTCGGCAACTGCCGGTGCGGCGGGTCCGGGCGCGGCCGCGAAGGCTGCGGCACCACCGGCCGGCGCAAACTTGTCCTTGATGTCGCGCACCCGTGCCAGCGCATCGTCGGCCCAGGTCTGGGCGAGCTTTGCGAAATCGACGTCGCAATCGACACGCGGCAGCAGCCGCTTGGCACCGAGCTTGGCGAGCCGCTCGTCGACGATGCGGCCGGCTTCGCAGAACTTCGGATAGCTGGTGTCGCCCAGCGCGAGTACCGAGTACTGCAGCTCCGGCAGCTGCGGCGCGCGCTTGGTGCCGAGGAATTCGTAGAGACCACGCGCTTCGTCCGGCGGATCGCCATCGCCGTGCGTGCTG
>Ga0134122_10003805_pt1 | contig 11231 bp, 10 predicted proteins | sample KB302_FD_96461 | JGI IMG/M metagenome (GOLD analysis project Ga0134122, IMG submission 96461) | Terrestrial soil microbial communities without Nitrogen fertilizer from Kellogg Biological Station, Michigan, USA - KB3-0-2 | ecosystem: Environmental > Terrestrial > Soil > Unclassified ...
TACCCAGCACCACCACGCGGCTGGCCGTACGAACGTCGTCGGCCTTGAAGAACTCCCCTTGAGCGATCTTGTAAGCACGAATGTCCACGTAGTCCTCATTGGATCCCTCAACGCGGGTCTGCCAGTTTTGATTTCCGAAAACAAATTGACCCTGAGCCTGGGCTATGGGCGTTGCCAATGCGATCGTCGGCAGATTCCTGATGGCATCCACGTCGTCGGACGTCAGCGACTGGCCCTGGTCGGCCGCCTGTCTGGCGCCGCCACCACCCTGGTAGTTTCCGCCGCCACCCTGAATTTGCAGAACATTAACACCCAGGCCGGCCACTTGTTCCTGCACGAGCTTACTCGCGCCTTGCCCCAGAGACACCATTGCGATCACGGCTCCTACCCCGATCACAATGCCGAGCATTGTCAATGCGGTCTGGATTTTGTTCTTGCCCAGCGCGTGAATCGCCATTTTCTGAATATCGAGAAGTCTCATGAGTGTGCCGCCTCCAACGGATGCTGCAGGGTCAGGATGTCGTCCTCCGGCAGAATTGGCCGGTCTTCCTGAATCAGTCCATCACGGAAACGAACCAGCCGCAGGGCATGAAGCGCGATGTCCGCTTCGTGGGTGACAATGACGATTGTCATGCCGCGCTCTTTGTTCAGATTCTGGAAGATGTTCATGATCTCATTGGCCGTCGTCGTGTCCAGCGCGCCCGTCGGCTCGTCGGCAAGAATCATCGCCGGATTACTGGCCAGGGCGCGCGCCAGTGCAACACGCTGTTGCTGGCCGCCGGAAAGTTGGTTCGGAAGACTGGCGGCTTTTTCGCCGAGTCCAACGCTTTCGAGGGCCTGGCGGGCCCGTTCCCGCCTCTCGGCAGGCGCCAATCCGGCGTAGACCATCGGAAGTTCGACATTCGCAAGCGCGCTCGTTCGCGGAATCAGATTGAACGACTGGAATACAAATCCGATCTTCGTGTTGCGCGTATCGGCGAGATTGTTTTTGGACATCGTCGAGACGTCGACGCCGTCAAGGATGTAGGCGCCGCTGGTCAGCCGATCGAGACAGCCAATGATGTTCATCATCGTGGATTTTCCAGAGCCCGATGGGCCCATCACGGCGACAAACTCTCCGCGCCGAACTTCCAGAGATACCCCGCGCAGGGCGTGGACTTCGATTTCACCAGTCCGGTAGATTTTGTGCGCTTCCTTCAACGAAATGACCGGGACGGCCGAAGTGGATCCGTTCAATTCGGTTCCGCTCCTTCCCGGCGCCGCGTTCATTAGAATCCTCCCCGGCCCCGGTTGCCGCCGCCGCCGACATTGGGTACAAACGGGGCGTTGGTTGCGGGACGTGCGGCTGGAGTTGTCGTGATCTGGCTGAGATCGCTCACAATGACTTCAGTTCCCGCCTCAAGATTCGGTGCCATGACCTCCGTGCGCGTTCCGTCGGTGAGGCCGGTTCTCACTGGAATGGGTTTCAGCGGACCGGGCTTATCTTCAACCCACAACACCGCGCGCTGCGTCCGCACCTGGCCTCCACCTCCGCCTCTTCCGCCACCACCACCGCCGCCGGCGTTGCCACCTGGTCTGTTGCCACCACCGCCGCCTCCACCCCTCCCACCGCCGCCTCCTCCCCTGCCACCGCGGCCTCCCGCGCCGCGGTTTCCTTGCCCCCGTTGTCCATTCGCACCGGCACCCGAGCCTTCACGCGGGGCCGCAGCGCTTCCCGTAACGGATTGTAGTGGAGGAGCACTCTGAGCAGCCGGAGCTTCCGCAGCCGGCGGAGCTCCCGGTGCAGCCTGCAGGATTTCCGTGATCTTCTCGGGCGTGACGCCAGTGGGTGTGAACCGCAGGGCGGCGTTCGGTACCGTCAGTACGTCATCATGTTCATCGACAACCATGGTGAGATTGGCCGTCATGCCTGGCTTGAGCTTGAGCTGAGGATTCTCGACTCCGACGATGACGCTGTACGTCACGACGTTCTGCACGGTCTGGGGCTCGAGACGAACCTCTGAGATCTTTCCAGTAAAAAGATCGGATCGATAGGCGTCTACGGCAAAGGTAACCTGGACGTCCTTTGTGATTTTCCCGATATCGGCCTCGTCGATGTTGGCCTTCACCTGCATTTGAGCCAGGTCGTTCGCAATCAGGAACAGTACCGGCGCCGACAGACTCGCGGCGACGGTCTGTCCGATATCCACGCTCCGCGAGATGACGACACCGTCAACAGGGGAATAGATCTTGGTGAGATCGAGGTTGATCTGGGCACGTTCCAGCTGGGCTTTCGCGCCGACAATATCGTTTTTTGCCTGCTCGATAGACGCCTCCCGGGAACGGCTCTGCGCCTGTGCCGACTGGACGGCCGCCTTGGCCTGGTCGACCTTGGCGGCGGCCGACTGCGCATTCGTTCGCGCAATGTCATAATCGCTCGCGGAGGCGAGACCCTTTTCCGTCAGCTGCTTGGCTCTCTCGTACGCCAATGCGGCCTGCTCGCTGGCGACCTGAGCCACTTTCACGTTCGCTTCAGCCTGTACCAGATTGGCTTCCTGGTTGAGCAGATCCGCCTGCGCCGACTGCAGCCGGGATTGGGAGGATGCGAGTCCCGCCTGTTCGGTCAGAACCTGCGATTGGAAAGTTCTTGGATCGATCTCGGCCAGCAACTGGCCCTGCTTGACCACGGAGTTGTAATCGGCATGGAGCTTCGCGATCTGACCGGATATCTGGCTGCCCACCTGAACCGTCCGAACAGCCTCCAGTGTTCCCGTCGCTTTAACGGTGATACGGATCGAACCGCGCTCGATTTTGCCTTTGATCAACGTGCTTTCCGCATTCTTGTTGCGGCCAAGCGCCCAATATCCGGCCGCCGCCACGATCGCAAGCACGATAACAACTCCCGCACCGACGTTGGCTTTGGATCTCATTCTCGGATTGTTCCCCGCATCACTTCCTCTTCGGCTGGAAGTCAACTGATCCAATTGGTATAGCACAGCCATTCATGGAGTGGAGTCCGAAAAAAAGGCGAGGGACTGACAAGTCAATCCCTCGCCTGAAGGGTGAGGTTGGGACATTCAGGAAAGGCGGGCTCGGCCTTATCGGCCCGGACCAGGCCCTCGACCGCGGGTATTTTCCACCCTTAAAGACGAGATCTGGTCGTTCCAGGCCAGCAGCAGACTCATGCGAAGACGCGCAAGGTCTGCAATGTCCCGATCCACAATAAGATTTTCGCCGCGAAACTCGCTATCGCGGAAAACCATGACCCGCGCGCGGCCAAATAAGCGTATTGAGGATATTCGATCGTTCCAATTGCTCAGCCTTGCCAGGTCGCGTATTTCTTCTCCCTCACTCCAGCAGTAAGAACGTCCTTGAAACGCGGCATGCTCGTAGACGCAAATGCCGTCTCGCGGCTCACGCGGATCCGATTGCCGGCCGCCTGAACCCTGAGGAGACCGCACGTCCGAAACAATCCGCAGCGATCGAACATGATCGTTCCATCTCTTGCTATCGCTAATCGTCCGATAATCCAGATTCGAAACATCCGCAGAAAATTCTGCGCTACGCCCTCGAAAGCTTTCGTCATCGTAGACAATGACCCGCAGATTTCGGCCGTAGAATCGAATGGAAGATATGGCGTTCTTACGATTACCCAGATTGGATACTTCATCGCCGGCAGAGTAGCACTGTTCCCATCCCTGGTAGTTGGCATCCTGATAAAAACAGACCTTCTGATTGTCTCGCTGATTATCTCGGCGATCCCCGTCCCTGTCGAATTGAGATGCCCATCCCGTTGCCGAAAAACCCAAACCGAGAATCAAACCGAGAGTCGCAATGGAGGATACTTTCATAGAGCTCTCCTTTTCAGAACTGCCATGCCAGATTGAACATGAGGCTATAGACGCAACCAATCCTTTTTCGGTTTCATCCTATCGTATGGGCGTCGGCAACAACACCTACGGAAGTTTCTTCCTACGGCTTCATTGTCGGGCGGATGATAACTTCGCTGATGAAGCTGTTGGCTTCCTGCAGCACCAGCATTCGAACGGCGTGTGCAATATCCGCGGGCGATAACATCCGCTCCCGGATTTTTGAGGACTTGTTCGAGGAGCCGAGAAAGTTCGTATCGGTCGATCCAGGGCAAATCAGGCTGACGCGGACTCCATGCTGACGAACCTCTTCGGCAAGGGACTGCGTGAAGCCCACCAGCCCGAACTTGGACGCACAATAAACGGCAAGATTCGCCGATCCGACTTTTCCCGCAATCGACGCGATATTGATGATATGGCCGGTTCCGCGCGCAATCATGGAGGGCAACACGTAACGGCAGGTGAGGAAGACGGATTTCAAGTTGGTCTCAAGAATCGCATCGTAGTCCGCATCCGTAAAATCGACGACCGGTCTGGAGACACCAGTGCCCGCGCAATTCACAAGAATATCGACCGGTCCAACCTGCGATGCCGCATGCTCCAGCAGGCGGTGCACTTCATCCTTCTTCCGGACATCGGTGAGAATTGCGCTTGCCGTTCCGACCGTCGATTCGATCAACTGGGCCGTCTCTTCCAATTCCGTAGCGCCTCGCGAGCCGATAACGACACGAGCGCCCATTCGGCCAAGTTCGATTGCGATGGCCCGGCCGATTCCCCGCCCTGCGCCGGTGACCACGGCAACTTTTTCTTTGATGTCTCTCATGCGGCCGCCATATCGCGGCATAGTATATTGTTTCGTAATGTCCCCAAAGGCTTTAAACCACAAGTCCACGAGGGTGTCTAACCCGGCATGGAGCGCTCTTTGGCTGTGCCAACAACAGTGACGTCACACGTCGCGGACGAGGATAACAATCTCGTTGAGCGCTATCTGGCCGGTGATATGACGGCCTTCGACGAGTTGATGATCCGGTACGAGCGCCAGATTTATCGCGTGTGCTATCGCTTTGTAAATAACCGCGATGACGCGATGGATCTTGCCCAGGAAGTCTTCATCAAAGCTTTTGAACACCTGGCGGATTTTCGGCGGGAGTCCAGCATGAAGACCTGGCTCTATCGGATCGCCATGAATCACTGCATCAACCACGTCAAGAAAAACGCCCACGAGTTCGTTGAAATTACCGAAGGTGTCGGAAGCACGCGGCCTTCGGTTCAGGCAGATATGGAGGAGCAGGAACAGCGCGAACAATTCCGCATCCTGGTGAAGAGGCTGCCTCCAAAGCAGAAAGCGATTCTCGAGATGAGAATCCATGAACAGCTCAGCTACGAGGAGATAGCGACCATGTCGGGCAGGTCGATCTCCACGATAAAAGCGAGTGTGTTTTTTGCTCTGGAAAAGCTCCGAAAACTGGTAAAAGAACCGAGAGAAAAACCGGCTAGAGGCTGAAGTATGGCGATATTTGGACATCTGAAGGCAGAAGAGTTCATCAACCTTATTGAGGGCGGCGAATTGCCCCTGAAGCAGCGCACCCACTTGCAGTCCTGCGCGCAATGCACGGAGGCGTTCGTTTCCTCGCAAAGCTTTCACGCCGAAATATCAAAGTCTGCCGCGACTTCGGCCCTGGACGACCAGGAACTTCCCGAGCCCGACTGGTTTCAGTTCCGCGCCGATGTCCGCAATGCCATGCTGTCGCGCGCAGCTCAACGTCAATCCAAACCGAGTTCCTGGACTGGCTGGTTTTTGCGGCCTGCCATGACCTGGGGCCTGGCGGTCGCCTTCACCGCGGGATTGAGTGCGGGCTTGCTGATCTGGAATCGGACGGGAACACCTGTGCCGACACCTCAGAGCGAGAGCGCCGAGTCCGTGGATTCATCGGCCATCGCAGAGGATGCTTCTCTGGAAACGGCAATCGATTCGAACTTGTCATCATGGTCTCAGACCAGCGTTTTTGAGGAGCTGTCCCAGCTCGATGACGATCAGGCGGAGAAGCTTCAGCGACTGCTGGAAGCGGATCTCCCGGGGGGGCCAGTTCAGAAATGAGAAGTCGGATATACATTCTGATACCGGCCACACTCATTGCCCTGATGAGCGTCCCGGCTTTGGCGCAACGGACCGTTGCACCCCCGCAACCGGCGCAACGCGGCCGGGCAGCCGTGCAGCAACCGCTGCGGGATGCAGCCAAGACAAAGGCCGATAAGCAGGCGGAAAAACAGGCCGGGCAACTGCCCAGGAATCCGGCTGTCGATCCGGCTAAGAGAACCGAACAGCAGAGAAACCAGACGGCGCTTGCCGTTGTCGCTCGCTATGTCGGCGGATTTCAGAAGAATGTCGGACTGACCGACGAACAGACTCAGAAATTAAGCCCTCTCCTTGGAAATTTTGTCCGTCGCCAACTGATGTTGGCACAAAACAGAACCGATGCTATTAAGCGGCTGAACGAATTGACGGATCAGCAGGCCCCACAGGAAGAAATCCAGGCACAGAGCAGGCTTGTGGATACGACAGAAACGCAGCAGAACAACACGCGGAGAAAGTTCTTCAACGACATTAATCCCGAACTCTCGATTCAGCAGCAAGCGAAATTAAGAATATATTTGGAAAATACCGGACAAGATCTCCATCAGGCGATCCAGAAAAGCACGCAGTAAGGCGCCATCAATTTACCCCTCACCCGCCGCTTCGCGGCACCCTCTCCCTTCGGGAGAGGGATACGATTATTGATCCCCCACCAGCAGAATCTGAAGATCCATCAAATTGGTTTGCGTCGGTCCGGTAACTATCAGGTCGCCGGTCGCCTCGAGCAAATGGTAGGAATCGTTTTCTTCCAGAAACTTCATTGGCTCCAATCCCAGCTGAACCGCTCGTGCGCATGTCAACGGATCCACCAATCCGCCTGCGGCGTCTGTCGGCCCATCCGTGCCATCCGTGGCGACGCTGGCAAAGCAACACGGTGGCGGCACCGGATCCGAAGCCATCGCAATTGCCCACGCCGCAGCCATTTCCTGATTTCTCCCACCCAGGCCGTTTCCTCGTACCGCGACGGTCGTCTCGCCGGCCGCCAGCACGCAAGCGGGCGACTGAACCGGCATGTCTCCGATTCTGGTGAAAAGACGCGCCACGTCCTTCGCCTCTCCTGCCAGCCCCGTTCCGAGATTCACGGTATTGAACCCCAGTTCCTTCGCCTTCTTCGAAGCGGCATCCACGAGCAATTGATTGTTCGCGATGATCCGGTTATCGACAGACTGAAACACCGGATCGCCCGGCTTGGGGTTCTCGGGAATCTGTCCGCGCGCTCCCGCCATCAAACGCTGCAGAATCGTCTTTGATGGGTTGACACCGTATTTCTGAATCGTCGCCAGGGCATCCGCAAACGATGTCGTATCCGGCGCGGTTGGACCCGACGCAATGAAGTCGAGCGGATCTCCAATCACATCCGACATGATGAGGGAAATCACCCGTGCCGGCGATGCCCATCGCGCAAGCTGTCCGCCCTTGATCCCCGAAAGATGTTTCCGAACACCATTGAGTTCCTGGATCGTCGCGCCGGCCCGGAGGAGAAGCTGCGTGACATCCTGCTTTTCCTCCAGCGTGATTCCCTCCGCAGGAGACGGCCACAGCGCAGAACCTCCACCGGAAATCAGGCTGAGCACAAGATCGTTTGTCTTAAGATCGGAAACCAGTTCCCGCATGTCGCGCACGGCACGCACACCGTTCTCGTCCGGCAGGGGGTGCCCCGCTTCCACAAGTCGAATGCGGTTCAGCGGCAATTCATGACCGTACTTGGTGACGACCAGTCCGCCGGAGATGTGCCCTCCCACAATTTCCTCCACGACCTGGGCCATCCGTGCGGCGGCTTTTCCAGCTCCGACGACAATGACTCGGCCATCAAGACGGAGCTGTTTTTCGCCGACACTCAGGACGCCATGGGACACCTGAATGGCATTGTGAAGACAGGTGGCGGGATTTGCAGCGGCTAACGCGGCCTCCCAGATTTTCCGGGCGGACTGCCGAAGTTGAGAGACCGTCATCCCTAGGGTTTATACCCGCGCCCGGAGGGCAAGTCAACCGGACCGGCATGCTACACTTGCCCCACCATGAAGGCAGGCGTGCCGGCAACAGATACCACTTTTCTCACCACGCTGGTGGAGATCAACCACGAGATCACGTCCATTCTCGATCTCGACCAGCTGCTGCGAAAAATTGCGGAGCTGACCCAACGCGTCATTCCCTATCAGATTTTCGCCATTTTTCTGGTGGACGAATTGCGCCAGGAACTCTACTACCGATTTGCCATCGGCCATACCAAGGAGATGGTGCAAAGCCTCCGGATTCCATTCGGCGAAGGTCTGATCGGAACAGCGGCTTTGGAACGCAAACCCGTTGTGGTTGACGATGTCCGCGACGATCCGCGCTACATCGTCGCGGTGGAAGCGGCGCGATCCGAGCTCGCCGTCCCTCTGATCGTTAAGAACCGCGTCGTCGGCGTTCTGGATATCGAGAGCCCGGAAATCGGGTATTTTCGCGACCAGCAGGTCCGGCTTCTGAACCTGCTTGCCAGCCAGATTGCAATTGCCATCGAGAATGCAAACGTCTACGAAAGCGAACGGCGAAATCGCCAGATGTTGTCCCTGCTGTACGATGTCAGCCTCGACATGAGCTCCACGCTGGAGGTCGACGAAGTCGTGCGCAAGATTGCCGCCGCCGTAAAGTCGACGGTGAACTACCACATCTTCTCGATCTTTCAACTCGACGAGCGTTCGAATCTGCTGCACGTCAAGACCGTCATCCGCTCCAACGAACGTGAGAACCGGAAATTGAGCGTCCCTATCGGCAAAGGATTGGTGGGGACTGCGGCGCTCCTGAATGAGCCGGTGCGCGTTGCCAATGTGCTCGACGATCCGCGATACATTCTCGTGCATCCGGAAACCCGTTCGGAAATTGCGATTCCGCTGGCGCACAAGGGACGGGTTATCGGAGTGATCGATCTGGAAAGCACGGAACTGGATTACTTCACCGAGTACCACCAACGTCTCCTGCAGACGCTGGCTTCCCGAATCGCGGCGGCTCTGATTAATTCCCAGCTTTACGCCAAAGTCTCCGACAACGAACGCCGCATGGACCGGGAAATGAAAATTGCGCGCGAGATCCAGATTCAATTGATGCCGGAAGAAATCCCCACCGTGCAGCTGCTGGATATCGCGGTGACGTTCAAGCCGGTCGCGCATCTTGGCGGCGACCTCTACGATTTCATTACATTTGATGATGGACGCCTCGCGATCGTGGCCGGAGACGTGGCAGGCAAGGGCGCTCCGGCGGCGCTGTATGCGGCACTGTCGAGCGGGATCATACGGACTCGAGCCACCCGGAAATATCCGCCGGGACAAATGCTCGAACTGGTGAACAAGACGTTGTTCTCCAGGCCGATTGAAAGCCAGTACTGCGCGCTGACTTACGCCATTTACGATCCTCAGACGCGCAAGATCATTCTTGCCAATTCCGGGCTGCCTTATCCGATCCTGGTGCGCGACGGAGTCCCCCGTTTTCTGGAGCTCGGCGGAATCCCGGTTGGGCTATTCCCGGATTCCAAGTACCAGGAAATCGAAATGGAGTTGTTGGAAGGCGACGTTCTGGTGTTCTACACCGACGGTCTGGTGGAAGCGCGCGACGAGACCGACGAAGATTTCGGCCTCAAGCGCCTCGCCCAAACCGTGCGCGAACACTGCACCGAAAGCGCGCGCGATATCGTCACAGCCGTGAATCAGGCCGTCGACGCATTTATCGGCCGTGTGCCTCCGCACGACGATCGTACGCTCATTATGGTCAAGATGCATTTGATGGAGTCGCCCGTTTGAGCACTGCCGCCATTTCCGCGTGAATCCGGCCGTTTGAAGCCAGAATCTCCTGCTTGTAAATTGAAAACGGTCCGCAGGAAAAATCGGTGATCCGGGCGCCGGATTCCTCTGCAATCACACTGCCGGCGGCGGTATCCCATGGCTGAAGTTTTAATTCCCAGAAACCATCGCAACGCCCGGCGGCCATGTGACACAGATCCAATGCCGCGGATCCGCCCCGGCGCACCGCCTGGCTTTCCATCAGGAATCCTCGAAACTGCCCGAGTGGAAGTTCGATGCGCTCGCGAAAGTCATAGGGGAAACCCGTCAACAACAACGCGTGGGATAACTTGTCCACATCGGAAACCCGAAGCCGCTCGCCGTTCATGAAAGCGCCGGTGCCGCGCGCACCACTGAACATTTCGTCGCGGCACGGATCGTAAACAGCTCCCGCGGTCACGATGCCGTTCTCTTCGACCGCGATCGAAACACAATAGAACGGATATTGGTGGGCGAAATTCGTGGTTCCATCCAGAGGATCAATGATCCAACGTACCTTGGCGCCGGGCTGCGATTCCGTGACTCCGGATTCTTCGGCAAGGATGGCGTGATCGGGATAGCGACTCTGAATGCCATGAATGACGAGCGCTTCGCTTTCCTTGTCTGCAATCGTGACCAGGTTGGCGCGCCCCTTGAACTCCACTTGCTTCTCACGGTCCGCGTAGTATTTCAGTATGTCACCGGCATGGCGCGCCAGTTGGACGGCTAGATCGAGGTATTCCACAAACGATGCAGTGTATCATTCGACGGAAGCGAAGCAGTGCAGTTCCATGCCAGATGGACCCGGAAGTAGTCTGTTCGGGCGACTTTTTCGTGTAGGATGATTCCCATCGAAGTGAATTCCATGCTTGGACGGAAGATCTCGCATTACCGGATTCTCGAGCGGCTGGGTTCCGGCGGAATGGGCGTTGTCTACAAGGCCGAGGATTTGAGCCTGGGCCGGCACCTTGCCCTGAAATTCCTCCAGCGCGATATCAACCCGGCCGAGGACACGATTGAGCGATTCCGGCGGGAGGCGCGTGCGGCGTCAAGCCTGAATCACCCCCATATCTGTACGATCTACGAAGTGGACTCCCAGGATGGCGAAGCGTTTATCGCCATGGAGCTGCTCGAAGGCAATGGTCTGGACAGCGTGTTAAAGGCCGGGCGGCTGCCCATATTTCAGGTCCTCCGCATTGCAATTCAGATTGCGGACGCTTTAAGAGCCGCCCACTGCAAAGGGATCGTTCATCGCGATATCAAGCCTGCGAACATCTTCGTGACAATGCGCGGTGACGCCAAAATCCTCGATTTCGGCCTCGCAAAAGTGGACGCTTCCCGAATGTTGCCATCCGACGAAACTGGAATCACATGGACCACCGGATCGCTGACCGACCCCGGAATTGCAGTGGGTACCGTATCGTACATGTCGCCGGAGCAGGCACGCGGACTCGA
>Ga0134122_10003808_pt1 | contig 11230 bp, 10 predicted proteins | sample KB302_FD_96461 | JGI IMG/M metagenome (GOLD analysis project Ga0134122, IMG submission 96461) | Terrestrial soil microbial communities without Nitrogen fertilizer from Kellogg Biological Station, Michigan, USA - KB3-0-2 | ecosystem: Environmental > Terrestrial > Soil > Unclassified ...
ATCTACCCACCTGGAAGGCCTGAATTATCTCGTGGATGCGTCGCAATCCGTGCACCAGTGATGGCCCCGGCGACAGCACGTCCTCGCCGGGGATCTCGTGCACCTGGCCGGCGGCCACCGCGCTCACGCGCCGCCAGCCCGGACGGGCCAGGATCGCGGCGGTGTCCACGGGCTTGCCGCACCACGAGGCGAGGATGATCTGCGGGTCGCGGCGCGCCACCTCGTCGGCGGTCACGATGCGATCCTTGGCGCCCCCGTGCTCGCGAAGCTCCGCGAAGACGTCCTGGCCGCCGGCGATCTCGATGAGCTCGGACACCCAGCGAATGCCCGCGATCATCGGGTCCATCCACTCCTCGAAGTAGACGCGCGGGTGATCCGGCCAGTTCGCGGAGTACTCGCGGATCTGCTTGACCTCGTCGCGGACGTCGTCCACGACGCCGCGCGCGGCCGGCTCGAGCCCCAGCGCCCCGCCGATCAGGAGGATGGCGCGCAGGACGTCGTCGAACGAGCGCTGGTTGGTGCAGAGCACGGTGATGCCGGCCGCGATGAGCTCGCTCACCACGTCGCGCTGCAGATCGGAGAACGCCAGCACGAGGTCGGGCTCGAGCGCCAGGATCTTGTCGGTGCGGAACGTCGTGAAGCCGCCCACGCGGGCCTTCTCGCGCACGGCCTCGGGCCGGCGTGCGGTGCCGGGCACGCCCACCACCCGATCGCCGGCGCCCAGGGTGAAGGCGATCTCCGCGGTCTCGGCGGTCAGGCAGACGACACGCTGGGGAAAGTCGACGCCCGTCTTGCCGTACATCGGCCCGCCCGACCCCGGCCCGTCAGCCGGCGTGCGCGGGCTTGAGGACGTCGGCGAACGGGCTGTGACGCAGCCACACCGGCAACGCCTGCACGAGCGGGCGCGGCCCCTCGAACTTGAGGCCGCCCGCTCGCAGCGCGACCGTCAGGTCCAGGTGCCCCGTGTGCACCTTCGCCAGCGTGGCGACGTCCGCGTGGACCACGACGTCCACCTCGAAGCCGGGATCGCGCATGCACACGTCACCGCCCGTCTTCTCCAGCACCAGCCAGGCCGTGCGCAGCTGCATGAAGCGCGCGGGGACGCCGCGGAACTCGAAGCGCAGGACGACCCGCGGCTTGGGCAGGTGCGAGACGTCGGCGCGGCGGTGCATCGCCCACATGAGCAGCGAGGGGTCGAGGTTGCTCGGCGCGAACTGCTGCCCGGCGTGCCGTTGCCCCCAGGCGCCGAGGCGCTCCACCACCTCGCGGAACTCCTGGCCGGCCTTGGTCAACCGGTAGTCGCGACCGCGGCCGGTCTCCAGCGGCGAGCTCTCGATGACGCCGGCGTCCTCCAGCTCGCGCAAGCGCTGCGCGAGCAGCGTCCGGGAGATCAGCGGCATGCCGCTGCGGATCTCGTTGAACCGGTGAGAGCCCGAGAACAGCTCCCGCAGGATCAGCGGGGTCCAGCGCTCCGCGAAGACTTCGGCGGCGACCGCGACCGGGCAGAACTGGCCATAGCCTTTCATGGCCCCGACTCTAGGCAGGCGGCGCGGCCCGGGCAAGTCCATTTTTTGGTCTTTCGCGGATCGCGGCGGCCTGCGATCTTCGTCGCTGGAGGACGCGCACCATGACACCGACTGAGACCGTCCCAACCGATCGCACGTCGCGGATCGCGTGGGTGACCGTCGCGGAGGAGCTGCTCCCGGCCTTCGCCGCTCGCGCCGCCGGCCACGACGACGACGACACGTTCGTCGCCGACAACTTCGCCGACCTGCGCCGGCAGAGGCTGTTCTCGGCTCCCATCCCCGCCGAGCTCGGTGGCGGCGACGCCTCGCCCGCGGAGATGTGCGAGGTGCTCCGGATCCTGGCGCATGGCTGCTCGTCCACGGCGCTGGCGTTCGCCATGCACACGCACCAGGTGATGATCCCGGCCTGGCGCTGGCGCCACGAGGGCGCGCCGGTGGAAGGCCTGCTGCGCCGCATCGCCGCCGACGAGCTGATCCTGGCCAGCAGCGGCGGCTCGGACTGGCTGGCCGGCTCCGGCAGGGCCGAGAAGGTGGACGGCGGTTTCCGCATCACCGCGCGGAAGATCTTCGCCAGCGGCTCGCCGGCCGCCGCGCTCTTCTCGACGATGGCGGTCTACGAGGATCCCGCCGAGGGGCCGATCGTGCTCCACTTCGTCATCCCCTTCACCGCGCCGGGCGTGAAGATCCACGACAACTGGCGGACGCTGGGCATGCGCGGGACGGGCTCGCACGACGTGACGCTCGACGGCGTCTTCGTGCCCGACGCCTCGATCGGCGTGCGCCGGCCCTCCGGCCGCTGGTCACATCCCTGGCACATCGTCGCCGCCATGGCGCTGCCGGCCGTGTACTCCGTGTACCTCGGCGTGGCGGAGGCCGCGCGTGACGCCGCCGTCACCATGGCCGCACGCCGTCGCGAGGACCGCACGACGCAGGAGCTGGTCGGCGCGATGGACACCCAGCTGGCGGCGGCGCGGATGGCGTGGCGCTCCATGGTGGGCGCGGCCAGCGTCGGCCGCGTCGGTCCCGACGTCACCAACGAGGTGACGATCGGCCGCACGCTCGTGGGAGAGGCCGCACTGCGGACGGCCGAGCTCGCCATGGAAGTGGCCGGCGGCGCCGGCTTCTTCCGGAGCGCGGGCCTCGAGCGGCTGTTCCGCGACATCCAGGGCGCGCGCTATCACGCACTGCGCGGCGCCGACCAGCGGCGCTACGCCGGGCGCATGGTGCTCGGCCTCGACGTGAACGACTGATGCTCGCCGTGGCCGGATCAACTGAAAGAAAGGAGCACGCGATGCGTAACACGTGGACTCGTACATGGATCGTCGCTGTCGCCCTCGGGCTCATCGCTACGGTGTCACCCGCCGGCGCCGATGTCGTCAGTGATGCCAACGCGAAGGCCGCCGAGATCGCCTCGAAGGCTCCAGGCACGCCGCCCGCGGTGCGCTTCATGGCCATCACGCAGGTCTCGGTCTTCGAGGCCGTGAACGCGGTCACCGGCAAGTACCCGGCCTTCCGCGCCAAGATGACGCCTGCACCCGGGGCCTCGGTGGACGCCGCCGTCGCCGCGGCCACCCGCAGCGCGCTGCTGAAGGTCATGCCCGGCCAGCAGACGGCCATCGAGGCGGACTACCAGGCCGCGCTCAAGGCCATTGCCGACGGGCCGGCCAAGGACGCAGGTATCGCCGCGGGCGAGCAGGCCGCGGCCCAGATCGTCCAGATGTGCGCCGACGACGGCTTCATGGCGCCGGACATGTACCGGCCGCACGCGGCGGCGGGCGTGTACGTCCCGACGGTGCTCCCGGCCGTGCCGCACTGGGGCAAGCGGCGCCCCTGGGTCATGACGAAGGCGGATCAGTTCCGTCCCGGTCCGCCGCCCCACCTGAAAAGCGACACGTGGACGCGCGACTACAACGAGATCAAGGCCGTCGGCGGTAAGAACAGCACGGTCCGCACGCCCGAGCAGACCGCCATCGCGAAGTTCTGGGAGGCGACGGCGCCCAACGTCTACTGGCCGGTGGCGCGCTCGATCACCAGCCAGCCCGGGCGCGACGTCACCGAGAACGCGCGCCTGCTCGCGGTGGCGGCGATGGCCATGGACGACGCCCTCATCGCCGTGTTCGACGCCAAGTACCACTACAACTTCTGGCGGCCGGTCACGGCCATCCGCAACGGCCACGACGGCAACGACGCCACCACGCGCGAGCCCGGCTGGACGCCGTTCATCGACACGCCGATGCACCCGGAGTACCCGTGCGCCCACTGCATCGTGTCGTCGTCGCTCGGCGCGGTGCTGGCCGCGGAGATCGGCAACGGGCCGAGCCCGACGCTGAGCGCGTCCAGCGTGACCGCACAGAACGCCGTGCGCACGTGGGCCACGGTGAATGACTTCACGCAGGAGGTCGCCGTCGCCCGCATTTACGACGGCGTGCACTACCGTAACTCGACGGTGGTCGGATCGCAGATGGGCAAGAAGATCGGCGAGCTGGCGGTGCAGACCTTCCCGAAGCCGGTGAAGTAGGCGGCCTCATCGCGGAGCGTCCCGGCGGGACCGGGACGCTCCGCGAGTCCGCGGACACTTACCCTTCGTAGACCTCGCGCTTGGCCAGCCCGCGCTGGAAGCTCAGATACTGCTCACGCGTCATCGGCGGCTTGTTGGTTTTCAGGACGTCCTTCGCGCCGCTGGCGCCGTCGGCGAGCAGGTCGACGACCATCCCGGCCAGGCCCTTGGCCGTGCCGAGATACGCGAGCTGCTGGTCGACGATCATGTAGTCGGCGCCGTGGCCGGATCCCGTCGCGCCGCCGATGTAGGGATGGAGCACGGGCATCACCATGCTGAGGTCGCCCATGTCCGTCGAGCCGGTGCGGTGGCCGATCTGCCGGAAGTTGTCGGCGCCCACCAGCGCGGCGGCGTTCTCCTTGTACATCTTCGCCATCGTGGCGTCGCAGGTCATCGGCATGTAGCCGGGCAGCGTCTCGATCTCGACCTTGGCGCCGAGCGCGAGCGCGCCGGCCTTGAACGCGCGATCGACCTTCTTGTTGGCGTCGAGGATCGCCTCCACCGTGCGCCCGCGCACGTACGTCTCCAGCCGGACCTCGCCGGGGATCACGTTCACCTGCGAGCCACCGTGGGTGATGATCGGATGCACGCGGATCGTGTCCTCGTCGCGAAACGTCTCGCGCAGCGCATTGATCGCGGCCAGCCCGATCTGCGCAGCGTAGAGCGCGTTGATCCCCTGGTGCGGCGCGCCGCCCGCGTGCGAGGCGCGGCCGACGTACTTGATGGTCTTCACGATGCAACCGTTATTGGAGACCGGCACCCCGGTCTGGCCGTCCTCGGTGCGCGACGTCGTGTGGATCATCATCGAGAGGTCCACGTCGTCGAAGTGACCGAGGCGCAGCAGCTCCGGCTTGCCGCCCAGGAACTCCAGCTTGCCGGCGCGCGCCTGGCTGATGCGCCACTCGATGTCGCCGTACTCTTCGGCCGGTACCGCGAAGAACACGACGCGGCCGGCGAGATGGTCGAAGGCCTTGGAGTCGAGCAGCCCCATGGCGGCGCCGAGCAACCCGGCGACCTGCGCATTATGGCCGCAGGCGTGCGCGGCGCCCGTCTGGGGATCGGCCACCGGATGGCCGGTGACGACGAGCGCGTCCAGCTCGCCGAGCACGGCGAAGGTGGGGCCCGTGCCGGCCCGGCCGGCCACGTCCGCCCGCACGCCGGTCATGGCGAGGCCGCTCTTCGCGGAAAGCCCCAGCCGGCTAAAGGTTTCCTCGACGAGCCGCGCGGTCTTGACCTCCTTGAAGCCGAGCTCGGGGTTCTTGCGGATCTGCTCGCCGAGTTTGACGATCTCCTCGGAGCGCTTGTCGATGGCCTGGTAGACGCGCTGCTTCAATTCGTTTTTGGTCATGGCCAATCCTCCGCGCGATATTCTACTCGCCCATGGACTACCACCACGTGATCGAGGCGGCGGGGGCCATCAGCCTCGGGATGGTCGCCTTCTCCTATCTCGTGCGCTGGTTCGACCTCGGCCCGCGCCCGCGCCGCCGCTGGCGGTTCGTCGCCACCGGTGTCGTCTTCGGCGTGCTCGCCCTCTTCCTCATGCGCTTCCGCATCGATGTCGGCGGCGACCGCTTCGTGGACACGCGCGTGATTCCCATCGCGCTGGCCACGCTGATCGAGGGTCCGGCCGCCGGGGCGGTCACCGCGGCCATCGCCATCGGCTACCGCATCTGGCTCGGCGGCAGCGGTGCCGTGGCCGGCGTGCTGGGCATCGTGGCCACGACGCTGGCCGCCGCCGCCGTGCGCGCCTGGGCCAGGCGCGATGGCGGACTGCGGTTGCGTCACGGCGTGCTGCTGGTGATCGCGGTGTGGGTCGTGACGGCGGGGTCGTTCCTGGTGCTGGGCGCGCGCGGGCTGGCGATGTTCGAGCCGGTGTGCCTGCCGCTACTGGCGATGATCGCGATCGGGCTCGGCGTGGGCGCGCGGCTGTTCAACGACGTGGCGGCCGGGCAGGCGGCGGAGGCCGCCAGGCGCGATGCCGCTCAGCTTCGCGCGGTCGCCGCGCTGGCCCGGGCGGCGGCGCACGAGATCAACAATCCCCTCACCGCCGTGCTGGGCGGCCTGGTGCTCGTCAACCGCAAGATCAACCCGGACAGCGAGGAAGCGAAGTGGCTGGGCCACGCCAAGCATGCCGCCGAGGACATCCGCGACATCGTCAAGCGGATGAACCGGATCACGTCCATCGAGGAAGTCCCGTCCGCGGGACCCCTGCCCGACATGCTCGACATCAGGAAGTCGAGCTCTTCTTCCTGAGCCGACGCGGCGTGCGGCGGCCGCGGCCGCCGAGCGCCTTCAGGTAGAGCTGCGTGGCTTCTGACGGCCACTCCGCCGACATGATCCCGGAGATCACGCCGACGCCGCGCGCGCCCACGGCGATCACCTCGGATACGCGGTCCGGCGTGATTCCGCCAATGGCCAGCACCGGGATCTTGAGCTTGCGCGCGACCGCGCCCAACCGCTCGAGGCCCTGCGGCTCGCCGTACGCGCGCTTGCTCGGCGTGTCATAGACGGGCCCGAAGACAACCCAGTCGGCGCCCTGGGATTCCGCCTCGAGTGCGTCCTCGAGCGAGTGCACGGAGGCACCGATGCGCAGGTTCCGCCCCGCGATGTCGCGCATGTCCTTCACGTCGAGCGAGGTGCCGGTGCGTTGCACGGCGTCGGCGTTGACGGCGAGGGCGACGTCGACGCGGTCGTTGACGATCAGCATCGCGCCAGTGTCGCGCGTGAGGTTGCGAAGCTGGCGACACAGGATGGCCAGGTCCTTGCCGGACAGATCCTTCTCGCGCACCTGCACTGCCGGAAGGCCGACGGCCAGGCACTCGCTGATGACGGTAACGAGGTCCCGGCCGTTGGTCTGCGAGCGGTCCGTGACCAGCGTGAGGCTTAGCTGGTCCAATCGGGCAGGCCCTCGAGCGGCGAGGACGCTGTCGCGTAGAGCTTCTTGCCGATGCGCCCCGACTTGTAGGCGAGTCGTCCGGCTTCGACGGCGAGCTTCATCGCCTTGGCCATCGATACGGCGTCGCGCGAACCGGCGATGGCCGTGTTCATCAGCACGCCGTCGCAGCCGAGCTCCATCGCGATGGCCGCGTCGGAGGCCGTGCCCACGCCCGCGTCGACGATGACCGGCACCGTGACCGACTCGAGGATGATCTTGATGTTGTAGGGGTTGCGGATGCCGAGCCCCGAGCCGATCGGCGCGCCCAGCGGCATCACGCACGCGGCGCCGGCGTCCTGCAGCTTCTTGGCCATGATCGGATCGTCGTTCGTGTAGGGCATCACCGTGAAGCCTTCGCGCGCCAGCGTCCGCGTGGCCTCGAGCAGGCCGATGACGTCAGGGAACAGGGTGCGTTGATCGCCGATCACCTCGAGCTTCACCATCTCGCCCAGCCCCGCTTCACGCGCCAGGTAGCACGTGCGGATCGCCTCGTCGGCCGAGTAGCAGCCGGCCGTGTTCGGCAGCAGCGTGTAGCGCTTGGTGTCGATGTAGTCCAGGATCGACTCGCCGCTCGGCAGGCTCACGCGCCGCACGGCGACCGTGATGATCTCGGTGCCCGACGCCTCGTGGGCGTCGCGCATGACATCCATCGTCGAGTACTTGCCCGTGCCCACGATGAGCCGCGACGTGAACTCCTTGCCACCCAGGACCAGGTTCGTGTCGTACATGCCCCTACCCTCCTACCCGCCACCCATCGGGCGAACGATCTCCACCTTGTCGCCTTCGTTCAGGGTCACCGCCGCGTAGGTCGCCTTGGGCGTGATCTCGCGGTTGACGGCGACCGCCGTGTACTCGCGCTTGACGGCGAGCAGGGTGAGCAGGCCCTCGACGGTGAGCCCAGGCTCCACGTCCATCGGCTTGCCGTTGACGTTGATCTTCACAGACACAAAAGGCCGCTCCCCTTTACCAGGGTGCGGCCGTCAATCCGTCCGCCGCCGTGTTCCCTTCGCCGGCATTACCCGGATCAGGTTCGAGGGGTCCCGGGCCGCACCCGGTTCTCAGGAATCCTCCCCCCACGACGACGGGGGAAAGTATACACCCCGGCTCTGCGCTCTTTCACCTGGGGCGCCGGCGTCATCGAACTGTGTCTACTTGGCCTCGCCGATGGCCTTCACCGCGTCGGGATTCTCCAGCGACGAAACATCCCCCGCCGGCTTGCCGAGGTAGGTCGCGCGAATCACGCGCCGCATGATCTTCGCGCTGCGGGTCTTCGGCAAGTCGCGCGTGAAGAGGACCTTCTCCGGCTTCAGCGCCTTGCCCATCTCCGAAGCGACACGGTCAGACAGCTCGCGGCGCAGCGGCTCGGACGCCGTGTTCCCCGGCCGCAGCACCACGAAGCACACGACCGATTCGCCCTTCACCTCGTGCGGCACGCCGATGACGCCGGCCTCGGCGACCGCGGGGTGGCCCACCAGCACGGACTCGACTTCCGCGGGGCCCAGCCGCTTGCCGGCGATCTTCAGCGTGTCGTCCGAGCGGCCCTGGATGAACCAGAAGCCGTCGTTGTCCACGAAGGCCCAGTCACCGTGGACCCAGACGTGGGGCCAGCGGGACCAGTACGTCTCCTCGTAGCGCTGCGGATCCTTCCAGAAGCCGGCCGTCATGCCGGGCCAGGGCTTGGTGATGACGAGCTCACCTACCTCTCCGCGGACGGGCCGGCCGTCGTCGCCGAAGCACTCCGCTGCCATGCCCGGGATCGGACCGGCGAACGAGCACGGCTTGATAGGCGCGATGGGGAAGCAGCTCAGAATGCCGCCGGAGATCTCGGTGCCGCCGGTGTAGTTGATGATCGGAACCTGCGCCTTGCCCGCGTTCTCGAAGAGCCACTTGTACGGCTCGGGGTTCCAGGGCTCGCCGGTCGAGCCGATGATGCGCAGCGAGGAAAGATCATGCGCGTGCACGTGCTCGGGACCGTGCGGCATGAGCGCGCGCACCGCGGTCGGCGACATGCCGGCGACCGTCACGCGATGGCGCTCGAAGAGCGCCCACAGGCGATTGGGCTTCGGGTAGTCCGGCACGCCCTCGAACACCACCGCCGTCGCGCCGTGAAAGAGCGCGGCGGTGAACGCCATGGGGCCCATCAGCCAGCCGAGGTCCGTCAGCCAGAACAGGCGATCCTCCTGGCCCACGTCCATGCAGTAGCCGAAGTCGTGCGCGGTCTTGATCAGAAAGCCGCCGTGCGTGAGCACCGCGCCCTTGGGCTTCCCCGTGGTGCCCGACGTATAGATGATGAGGCACGGGCGATCGGCCTCCACGGGCAGCGCCGGCGCGCGATCGCTCTGGTTCGCGACAGCCTCGTGCCACCAGCGATCGCGGCCCTGCGTCCACGGGATGTCCCGGCCGAGGCGGCGGTAGACGAGTACGGTCTTCACCGAGGGGCACTGCGCGACGGCCTCATCGGCGACCTCCTTCATCTTCACGATCTGCCCGCGCCGCTGGAAGCCGTCGGCGGTGATGAGCGCCTTGGCCTCGCAGTCCGACAGGCGCGAGGCCACCGCGCCGGCGCCGAAGCCGGAGAAGCACGGCGTATAAATCGCGCCGATCTTCACGACGGCCAGCGTCGCGATGGCCGCCTCCGGCGACATCGGCAGGAAGATGCCGACGCGGTCGCCCTCGCTCACGCCCAGCGCCTCGAGCGCGTTGGCCAGCCGGTTCACCTCGGCGGCCAGCTCCGCGTACGTGAGCGTGCGGCTCTGGCCGTCGTCGCCCTCCCAGATGATCGCGGGCTTGGCGCCGCGGCCGGCATCCACGTGGCGGTCCACGCAGTTGTCGGTGAAGTTCAGGCGGCCGCCGGGAAACCACGTCGGCCACTCGATGCCCCGCGAGTCGTCCAGCACGCGCGCGTACGGCGTGGTCCAGCGCACGCCGAGGTCCTTGACGACGGCGTCCCAGTACCACTCGAGATCGGCCATCGAGCGGCGCTGCAGCTCCTCCAGCGTCGCGATGCCGTGCCCCTTCATGAAGCGCGCGATGCGGGACTGCTCCAGGTGCTTCTTGCTCGGCCGCCAGACGATGCTCTCCGTGCTCATGGCGCCCTATTCTACTTGCGCCCCGGCGCCGACGCGCGCCGCGCCTCGGCTCCGAGCGCCAGGCTCAGATACCGCACGGTCTTCGTGCCGTCGTGGATGCTGGCGCGGCCGACCTCCGCGAAGCCCAGCGCGGCGTGGAGCGCGTCCGAGGCCGGGTTCGGCGGCTCCACGTTCACCTCACAGACCACGCGATCGTGGCCGGCGACCCGCGCGCAGCGGACGAGGTCCTCGTACAGCAGCCGCGCGAGCCCGAGGCCGCGCGCGCCGGCCGCCACCACCACGCGATCGACGTACACGAAGCGAGGATGGCGCGCGCGGAACCACTGGTAGTTCGGGCTGTCGTAGCTGGCGCCCTGGTCGAACGCCAGCAGGAACGCGTCCAGCTTGCCCACGCGCCGCGCATAGAACGCCTGCCCCAGCAGCGCGAACAGCTCGCCGGGCCCCAGCCACGAGAGCTCGGTGGCGTGCGCGTTGTTCAGCGCCAGCACCTCGCCATGGAGATCGCGCGAAATCGGCAGCGGCCCTCCCCGGATGCTCATCACGTCACTCCTTGCCATCCCTGAAACGCAAAAAGGCCCGCGACCACCGGGCGGTGATCGCGGGCCTCGTGCTGTCGAGGGACTGTTCGAGTCGGTTACAGGTCTCGCGGGCCGCGCACCGCTACCGCCGGCGCTGGGCATCCCATGGGGGATCCCAGCCGCGACTTCTCGGTAGCTCGGTGGCACCCGCGAATCATGTGAAGCGGGATGATAATCGGCGCGGGCGTGCCTGTCCAGCCCGATTGTGATAAACGTTCCGCCATGCCTGACAACGTCACCCTCGCTCGCGACGGCCTCATCGCCACGGTCACCCTGAACCGCCCCGACCGGCGCAACTCGCTCAGCGACCCCATGCTGACCGACCTGGGCGCCGTCTTCACCGAGCTGCGCGACGACCACACCACGCGCGTGGTCATCGTCACGGGCGCACCGCCGGTCTTCTCGGCCGGCGCGGATGCCGGGCTCAAGAGCAGCATGTCGGCCGAGGAGAAGCGTGAGGCGTTCGCCACGCGCAAGAGCCAGTTCCGCCGCCTGTTCGAGCGCGCCAACACCGTGCTCGAGGGCCTGGAGCAGACGACCATCTG
>Ga0134122_10003809_pt1 | contig 11229 bp, 6 predicted proteins | sample KB302_FD_96461 | JGI IMG/M metagenome (GOLD analysis project Ga0134122, IMG submission 96461) | Terrestrial soil microbial communities without Nitrogen fertilizer from Kellogg Biological Station, Michigan, USA - KB3-0-2 | ecosystem: Environmental > Terrestrial > Soil > Unclassified ...
CGCCGAGCCGCAGCTGACGCGGCTGGTGACCGAGCTGTACTCGGTGGATCCGGACGAGGCGTTCTCCCAGGTGCCGTACGAGAAGGGTTGCCTCTTCCTCCAGGTGCTGGAGGACGCCGCGGGCCGCGAGAAGTTCGACGGCTTCCTGCGCGCGTACGTGAACCGCTTCCGGTTCCAGTCGATCACGACGAAGGACTTCCTCAAGCTGCTGGAGGAGACGCTGCCGGGACTGGCGAAGAAGGTGGACGCGGACTCGTGGCTGCACGGCGAGGGCATCCCGCCGGGCGCGCCGCAGCCCAGGTCGAAGAAACTGGACGAGCTGCAGGCATGGGCCGGGAAGATGCCGCCCGCGGACGTGGCGAAGGCGTGGAAGCCCAACGAGTGGGTCCTGTACCTGGAGGCCACCGAGCACCCCGCCCCGGCCCCCCTCATCTCCGACCTGGACCAGTACTTCCACCTGACGAAGAGCACCAACTACGAGGTGCTGGTGAGCTGGCTGCAGCTGGCGGTCCGCTCGAACCACGCGCCCGCGCTGCAGCGGACGGAGGAGGTGCTGGGGGCGGTGGGCCGGATGAAGTACCTCAAGCCGCTCTACCGCGCGCTCCTCCACGCCGAAGACACCGCGAAGCTCGCCCGCCGCTGCTTCGACCGCTACCGCGACCGGTACCACCCCATCGCCCAGCAGGTCATCGAGGGGTTGCTGCGGTCGTCTCCGATGGGGCGGTGATGTGATGAGAAAGGCTCACGGGTCCCGCGGGGAGATTGTCGCGCCAGCGGTGAGACAATCTTCTGCGCTCTCGCGCGCCTCCTCCTTCGACGAGGTCCTCGCCCTCATCGAGGCCGCCAAGCGCCGGGCCTACCAAGCCGTGAACACCGAGCTTGTGGGTCTCTACTGGCGAGCACATCAACCGCAAGCTTGACAGCGCTGAGCGGGGTGAGGGCACGGCTGATGCGCTCGCAGCAGCCATCGCGCTGGAGCATTCGTGGGTTTCGAGCCCAAACCTGTTTTCGGATGCGTCAGTTCTATGAGACGTACCGGCCGACGAGAAAGTCTCACCGCTGGTGAGACAATTATGGTGGACCCACTGGTCACCGAGTAGAGCGCGAGCGACTCGGTCAGCGGGTAGCGCCCTCCGCGCGATGCGCTCGCTCTTCGGGAGTCGGGGGCCTGACCTTCGTTTGCCACTCCTTAGCGCTGGCGCCGAAGGTCGAGTAGTTCCTTCGAGCTTCATCCAGGCTGACCCGGTTGGCGCCTCCGGTGTAGGTCGGGTCGCGGTACTGCGCGTCATCATCCTCCCAAAAACACACCGGACAGATGGCGAAGGTCCCTGGCGGTTTCTCGACGAGCGTCGGATGGCCGCAGCACGGGCATGGATAGGCGTTCATTGGATCTGTGTGAACCAATAGGTGATGCCCTCCTCGGGTCGGAAAAATGTCCGGATCGTGCCCTCCGCGGTACCCACCGCGAACTCATTCGTTCTCATGTTGTACCTGAGGATGTCGCCATTGGCCCGCGTCGCCCCGACGATCTCGCCCTCGGGTCGGCTGTTCAGGAGTTCTTGAGCGCGCCGCAGGTACTCCTCCCGTGAGATCTGTTCGGCTCCCCATTCCCTCGCGTGCTTTTCGAAGTGCCGTTCGAGCTCGCCCTCCGGGAAGGCCCATGCACGTTGAGGGGACGCGACGGCTGCGTTCCCCACACTGGCCATGTGGGCCTTCGTAGGCCCAGGTCCACCGAGCTGAGAGAGCCCCACAACGACCGGCGCGTCGAGAGCTCCGACCGCAATGAGCTCCCGGATCACCTCCGCCAGCTCGACGGAAGCCGATCCGTTGATGCCAGCTGCCGCCGTTCCTGCGCTTATGAGCATCGGGAGCGGCGGCGACGGGGGTCGGCCAGCCACAGCCAGGTCCGCGGCGGCGGTCGCCGCATCGTACGTCGCCACGACCAAAGTCCCGATATCCCAGACGAGCTTTGCAACCTTGAGGCGCTCGGTCTGGCCACCCACCCGGGACGCCCAGCGGTCCAGCGAGCCAACCCACGCCGCGTACTCCGGCCCGTGCTCTGCGAGTGCCGCGGCGATCCCATCCGGATCCTCATTCAACGCTGCGGCCAGGAGAGGCCCAACCTGCTGCACGAAGACCTCTTGCATCGCCATGATCCGGCCGCTGGGAACACCGATGCGGTCGGCGTACTCCGAGAATGCGTGAACCGCGATGGCGAGCTCGAAGACTTGTGATGACAGGAACAGCGCCTGATAGATCCGCCCTGCGTTCCTCGCCTGGCCTTCGACTGCCAATTGCCGCGCGTGCTCAAGTCGGCCGCAAAGCAGGGGCAGGGTTTCATCCTCGAAGTAGATCCTGAAGGATCGCGCGAGCGGCCCGCGCAGGTCCTGGACGGCGCTGGCCATGCGCCCCGCTCGCTGAACGAGCATCCCATCCACCTGGGCGAAGCCGCGCGGCAACGTCAGCGCCGGCCCCGGCTCTCGAATGATCTGGCACTGGCCCCTCAGTCCCGGCGTGCACGCCGACTGGGCGGCGAGCAGCAGCCCCAGGGCGCGCCGCATGATCGATCGCTTTCCAAGCACCATCATGATCTCCTCCACTCTCGAGCGACTGCTGCGGTCGTCTCCGCTGGCCCACCCTGGGGTCACCCCGGTGGCAGCGTCACGTTCGGTCCTGCAGCCCGGAGGAACCCCCCTTCGACGAGCTCGTCGATCACGACTCGGACGAGGTCGGCCGCGCTGCCGCTGACCCGCTCCGAGCCGAAGAGTCGCACTACCTCCTTCGGCAATGCCTCCCTCTGAACGCTGAAGGACTGCTCGACGAGGTGCAGGACCGCCATGCGGATCTCCTCCGGCGCAATCCGCGACATGGGTCGGGCCACGCTCTCCGTCGGCTTCCGGAACGTGCGCGGGCTCGTCCTGCCAGCCGGCCAGAGGAATAACGCACGCGACTCGACGCCGTGCTGAAGGGCCAGCTTGAGCGCCGCATCGAAGTTGGCGCGCACGTTGGACCCGGCGCGTCGCACTTCCGCCAACTCCATCAACCGGTCGAGTGCCTCATCCTCATGGATGGGCCACTCGGTCTCGACGATCAACCGGATCGCCCGCGCCAGCGCGCTGCGCTCGGATGGCTCCATGAGGACGTCCCTCTTCAACCGCTGACCCGAGAAGGCCTCGTACGGCACTCCTTCCGGGTACCGATGGGTCAACTTCAGCGCGGCAGGAGGGGGCACACCCGGAGGTCGACCCGGTTGGGTGAACTCCTCGACCGGAGCAGATGCTGCCCTGGGTACCTCGACGAGCACGCCGCTTCGCCGCGCGCGACTCATCTCGATAGCCCGGTTCACCTCTGCAACGAGCGCCTCCAGCGCGGCGTCGCGGTTCTTGAACCAGTCCGTCGACCACACGCGATACAATTGCCAGCCCATCTCTCTCAGAGCTTCCTGGCGAAGCAGGTCGCGATCGCGCGCCGTACGCGACGAATGGTACGTGGCTCCATCGCACTCGACGCCGATCGCGTATCGGTGTGCCTCCACCGGATCGCGGACGCCCAGGTCGATGCGGTACGTGCCGACCCCGACCTGAGGCTGGACCGAGAAGCCGCGCCCCTCGAGCGCCACTCGCACGGAGTCCTCGAAGTCGTTGGTTTCTCCGTCCGTGATCTGCCCGGCTCCTCGATCGAGCAGTCCTCCTCGGGCCGCGTATTCCAGGAAGCTCCGCAGCGCGGTGCCACCCCGGTTGGTCGGGCTCAACCCCGAGAGGTCCTGTCCGGCCAGCGTCGAGACGACGATCGTCTCCAGACGCGCCCGGGTCACCAAGACGTTCAGCCGACGCCACCCGTGCGCCGAGTTTATTGGACCCAGGTTCAAAGACATTCCACCAGCCTCGTCCTTGCCGTAGCCGACCGAGATCACGATCCGATCACGCTCGTCACCTTGAACGTTCTCGAGCGACTTGATGAAGAGGGGCTCGGTCGCGTGCTGTCGCAGAGGCTCAAGGGCGGCCGGGGCTGTCGACTTCTCTTCCTCTATGGCGTCCTCGATCGCCTCCCGTTGCGCAGAGCTCATCGCGACCACACCGAGGCTCTCGTCCGGAAACGCGCGCGCCAGATCAAACACCAAGCGCGCGACACGACGCGCCTCGATCCGATTGGTCCTGCTCTTCCCTCGATCGTAGGCCCCCTCGGGGACGGGGACGAGTCGGACCCCACGCCCTGCCTGCTTGTCGAACGCAGGCGGGAACGTGATCAGGGAGTTGTCGTAAAATTCGTAATTAGAGAACTGGATGAGGCGATCGTCTTTGCTTCGATAGTGCCACTTCAGATTGCATTCCCGGAACGCTGGGACGACGGCCACGCACTGGTCGAGCACCGACTCCAGCGGCTCCACGTCCGCGTCGTCCTCGTCTTCCTCCTCGGGAGACGCCTGGAAGAAGTTGGTGGGCGGCAACTGCTTGGAATCACCCGCGACTACGACCTGCCTGGCCCTCAGGATTGCCGGGATCGCCTCCGGCGTCGGTAGCTGTGACGCCTCGTCAAAGACGACCAGATCGAAGTGAACGCGATCAGGAGGTAGGAAGGTGGAGACCGAGATTGGACTCATCAGCATGCAGGGCTTGAGCGCCTGCAGCGCATTCGGAATCTCTGCGAACAGCTTCCGCAAGGGCTTGATCCGCTTCTTCTTCTGGAGCTCGCGACGAAGGAGTGAAACCTCTCCCCCGGCCACGTTCGGCGCCCCTTGCAACTGTGACCGGGGAGCACGCGCGCGAGCGACGATCGCGCGCCGTGTGGCGCGCTGGACGCGTTGATCGTGCGCAGCAAACTCCTCGAGCAACTTGGCATGCGTCCGCCCGGAGAACCGTGCCAGCGCCGGCTCGGCGGCAATCCGGGCATTACACCAGGCCTCCCAGAAACGACGTTTCAGCGCTTCGCCCGCGGACCGAAGCGACAACGCCTCCGTCGCCTTGAGCAGGCTCTCCAACTTGAAGGCCTTCACGTCCGCCAGAGCGGCCGACATCCCGGTCCACTCGTGGATCCGGGCCATGGAGGCCAACAACTCTTCGCCGCGCTCCACCAAGGCCCCCATCGGGCTACGTCGGAGGGGCTGACTGTCACAGAAGCCTCCAGGCCAGCCCTCATCGAGTGCGGTCGCCGCAGCCGCGAGCGGCGTGTTCCGCTGCGGGAGCAAATCGAGCAGCGAACGGGCAACGTGCCGCGCATCCGGGCTGAGCTCCGCGAACGGGACAGGCGCCAGCCCAGCGGTCCGCAGGCCCTCGCGAAGCACGCCTACTGCGCGGTGCGACCGGGCGAGGCTTCGAGCCTCGTTCGCCGTCGGCAGTCGCCCACCACAGATCTGCTCGAGCTCCCCCAACAGGCGTGCCTGGGACGTCTCGAATGCCTCGATCTCGTCACAGAGGCGGAGGTAACGCGCGACCGCGGAGAGACCTCGCTGCTGGCCGGGGAGGACGACCTCCGCGACCGCGCGCTTCCAGCGGTAGTAACCGGGCCGGAAGATGCGCGTCCAACTTGCGAACTCCTGGAGGCCTCCGCGGAACAGGCGCTGCGCCTCCGTGCGCTGAGGCCGAATGAGCCCCTGGAGCTCTGCGGTGGCCGCTGCGAGGCGATCAGCAGCGGCCGCGAACTCCTCGAGTTGCCCAGCCCTCGTAGCGAGGAGCGCAGGCGCGGTTACCCACCATTGCGCCGGGAGCGACTCGACCTCCATCATCGCCGCGACCCCAGAAGCGAGGTGCTGGAGCTGAGCGAGCGATACTCTGGCCGGTTCCGGGATCAAGCGTAGTCGTTCAGCCGCCACGACGATCTCGCGGCAGTCGTCCATCATCCTTCGCAGCGCCGCATCGACGCCTTGGATTGCCTCGGGCGTACTGGCGAATCCTCGCCAAGGGTGACGAGCGCGTTCCCGATAGACCTGCTCGTGGCCTTCGAGCTTCTCCAGGGCTTGCACGACCCGACGCAGGGCCTTGGTATCGACCGAGAGGACGTTCGACCACGGAGGGGCGAATGAGATCGCTGGTGCGTTGGCCAGGCGCTCCAACTGGCCAAAGGCTTGGTACAGGGAAACTCCCAGCGCCGGTTGCTTGGCATGCAGCGATCGCACGTATGCGTTCAGAGTGTCGCGGCGCTCCATCAAGTCTTCGAGGCGTTCCGACAATCCAGGGTCACCTTCTGGCTCATCCTTTCCCAGGATCCGGCGCAGCTCTTCGGCAATCTTGGCCTTTCCAGCTTTCGTGCTATGCGCCTCGAGACAGAAGTCGCCCAGCCCCTCGCGTTCGAGCCACCGGTGGACCACCTCGAGTGCGGCCATCTTCGCGCTCACGAAGAGCACCTTCTTGCCTCGTCCGAGCGCGTCGGCGATGAGGTTCGTGATCGTGCGGCTCTTGCCGGTACCCGGCGGGCCGTGCATCACCAGGTGGGCGCCCTTCGCCGCGTAAGTCAGCGCCTCCAGCTGACTCGAGTCAGCGCCGAGGATGGTGAGGGGCGTGACGGAGCCTGGCGGCAGGACGTCGAGGTCTGAGGGCAATGACTCGCTCGCACCAATGTCGGAGCCGGCCCCTCCCAGGCTCCGAACGACGGGATGCTCCGCTGCCGCATCCGCCATGATGTCGAGATCCCGGTAGAGAACGAGCCCTTCGAACGAGAGCGTCGCGAGCCAGCTCTCGTCCTCCAAGGTCCAGCCGCGTTCGGCCGCGAGGGAAGACATTTCGCCGAAGAACGCGACAATCGTCCTCTCTGACCAGTCGTCCGGCTCGGCCGGTAGGCGCACCTTATGGCGCTCTCTCAGATAGAGCTCCAGGGCAGGGTTGAGCTGGAGCTCTTCATCAGCGCGTTCCAGCAGCAGTGGCTTATCCGGCCCTTCATTGGAGAGCCGGCAGGGGACAAGCAACAGAGGGCTGTGACAGTCCTCCCCAAGTTTGGGGTCGGACCACTTCAGCATCCCCACGGTGAGGTGGAGAATCGTGACGCCGCGCTCTTCGACGCTCGTCCGGGCGTTGTCATACAAGCGCCTGAGCTTCCTGAAGAGATCCTGAGGAGGTTGGGGTGCCAGTTCCACGTCCCCCGCCTCGACCGTCCACTTTGCCTCGGCATCCGGGTCGGTCCGATCGCGGCGATTCGATCCCCGAACCAGCGGGAGGCGGACGCCCGCACCCTCTTCCTCGAGGTGGAGCGCCAATGCCTGCCCGGACGGTCGAACGATCTGGAGTTTCGTCGCACGAGAGTGATTGATGCAGAGCAGCGGATTCCGGCCGCTCAGATCCAGCAGCCGCTCCCGACAGCGCTTCAGGAAAGGCGCGAGCACATCCGCCTCGCGCGGCACATCACTCATCTATGGTCCTCGCCCGTTCAAGGATAGCGTGTGGGCTGCCGCCCCGAGCGGGGCAGTTGGAGTTCCACGACCGTCAATATGGTGGACATGCCCGCTCAGGGCCCAACCAGGCGGGATTGACCGCTGAGCTCGCCGCTCAAGATCGGGCTGAACGTCCCCACCGCGGCGAGCACCAGCTGTCGGGTGGGCCGCGTCATCGCCACGTAGAGCGCGCGGCGCGAGGCGGGGGACTCCGGGTAGGCGGGCGCGGAGGCGTCCGGGACGATGACGTGGTCGAACTCCAGCCCCTTCACCTCCGCCACCGCGGTGGCGTGCGCGCCGGGGGCGAAGTCGAACTCCCCGCCCAGCGCCAGCTTCATCTCCACCCCGCGCCCCAGCAGCGCCACCATCCGCCGCGCCATCTCCGACGACCGGCACACCAGCGCCACCGAGGCGCGCGAATCCGACGCCAGCAGCGCGCGCAGCTCGTCCACCGCCCACGCCGCCAGGTGGCACTCGTGGTCGAACCGCACCTGCGCCACCTCGCGCTCCCGGCCGGGCGCGGGCGGGCGGGCCCGGACGCCGGCGCGCACGTCGCGCGCGAGGTCGGTGACGCCGGGCGGGCACCGGTAGCTGACCTCCAGCGTGACCGTCTCGAACGCGCGGGCGCTCAGCTCGCGCATGGTGGCCTCCCACCCCTGGAAGCACGCGGACGGGTCCACCTGCTGCTCCGCGTCCCCGGCCACCACCAGCGTCCCGCCCTTCGCCACGCTCCTCCCCACCAGCGCCAGCTCCAGCGGCGCCAGCTCCTGCGCCTCGTCGAGGACGATCAGGTCGTAGGGCCTGGGAATGGTGGGCTTCTTGCCGCGGCGCTCGGCGCGGAGGCGGTCCAGCTCGAACAGCACCGCGTAGTCCTCCGCGTCCACCGACCGCGCGTCCTCCTCCGGCGTCCCCTCGTCCAGGTCGCGGTCGTCCACCGCCCGCCGCCGGTCCTCGTCCACGTGCTGCAGCCTCAGCTCCGACGGCTCGGAGAACTGGATCTTGGTGTGCTCGATCATCTCGTCCACCGCGGCCAGGCGGACCTGCTGGATGGACTCGCGCGCCACCCGGTCCATCAGGTCCCGGTCGCCGTAGAGGTGGATGAGGTCGTCGCGGTTGGCCCAGGCGCTGATCGGCGCGCGCTTCACCGGCGCGTCCTCGTCCGCCTTGGCCGCCCGCCGCTGGGCGATCTCCGCGATGGCCGCCCGCATCGACGGGTCCCGCTTGAGCGCGATCACCGAGGCGGGCGTGCTCCGGCTCTCCTTGCGCGGCAGGTCGCGGAACGCCTTCCGGGCCTGGTGGCGCGCCCAGTCGTCGAAGCGCCACACCTCCACGCCCTCCAGCTCCATCCGCTGGACCAGCAGCTCGATCAGGCGGCGCAACCCGTCCGTGGGGACGATCACCGCGGCGCGCATCCGCTTCTTTCCCCGCCGCTTCAGCCACGCCAGCCGGTGGAGCGCCACCGTGGTCTTCCCGCACCCGGCCTCGCCCAGCACCAGCGCCGACCGCTCCGGCGGCAGCTCCACCACCCGGCGCTGCGCCGCGTCCAGCTCCACGTCCACCGGAGACACCGCGCGCCGCTCGGCGTCCCCGGCCCACAACACCCGGCCGGGCGCCGGCTCCGCGCGCCACTCCTCCGACCCGCGCTCGCGGAGCAGCACGCCGTCCGCGGCCATCACCTTCACCAGCTGCCCGCGCTCGAACCAGACCAGGTTCCGCTCCAGCACCTTCCCGGCCACCGTCTGCCCGCCCTCGATGGGCAGCTCGTAGTCGTCGCCTTCGCCGCACTCGAAGAAGACGGCGGAGAGCGGCGCCTGCTGCCAGTCGATGATCGACACCGGCCCGGCGCTCCTCGTCCCCAGCCCGAGCAGCAGGTCCCGCTCCCCGCCCGCGGTCTCCACGCGCAGGTGCGCCAGGTAGGGGACGGCCACCTTGGGGAGCAGCTCTCGCGCGACCTGCGCCAGGTGGAGCTGGGCTTCGAGGCGTCGCCGCTGCGCGGGGCGGAGGGTGGCCATGACGGCGCATCTGTCGCCCGGAACGGCCGGACGAAACAAGCTCCCGGAAATTCGCGGGCTCTGCTCTACTGTATCGGGGTCTTCGCCAGCCACTGCGGGAGGGTCATCACCCCCGGGTGGATGGCGCGCACCGCGGGGAGGTCCGCCGCGTACCCGGACGACCCGAACCACTTGATCATCGTCCGCAGGTCGAACGGCAGCACGCCCAGCATGAACGCCGGGTACGGCAGCGCGCGCTCCTTCTTCCCCGTCTTGGCGCGGTAGGCGGCCTGGATCTGGGACAGCACCAGCTCGTCCCCGGCGATCTCGATGGCCTTGCCCAGGTACTTCTCCCGCTCGGCGAAGGCGATGGCGCCGATCTCGCCGATGTCGTCCACCGCGATCAGCTGGAGCGTCTTCTTCTCCCCCATCGCCGCGTAGAGCATCCCCAGGAAGATGGTCCGCGCCATCCGCGGCGTGGCCAGGTTCTCCATGAAGAACACCGGCCGGAGGATGGTGTGGGGGATTCCCAGCTTGCGGATGTGCTCCTCGATCTCGAACTTGCTCTCGAAGTGGGGGATGCCGCTCTTCCGCTCCGCCCCGCCCACCGAGCTGTAGACCAGGTGCTCCACCTTCGCCGCCGCGGCCGCCTCCGCCACCGCGATGCCCTGGCGCTGCTCGTCGCCTTCCTTCTTGCCGATGGTCTGGATGGAGAAGGCGCCGTGCGCGCCGCGCATCGCCGCGTCCAGCGAGGCCCGGTCGGACAGGTCGCCCGCCACCACCTCCACACCCTGCGCCTTCAGCTTGGCCGCCTTGGGGCTGGCGGTGTCGCGGGTCAGCGCGCGGACGGCGAAGCCTCGCTTCTGCAGCGCCCGGAGGACCGCCCCGCCCTGCTGGCCGGTGGCGCCGGTGACGAGGACGGTCTTCACGACTTCAGGTCCCTGGCGGCGTCGAGGCGCTTCCGGGTGGTGGCGAGATACCCCGCGTCGATGTCGACGCCGGTGTAGTGCCGCCCCAGCATCATCGACGCCACGCCGGTGGTGCCGCTCCCGTTGAACGGGTCCAGCACCCGCTGCCCCTCCTGGGTGGAGGCGTTGAGGATCCGGATCAGCAGCGACAGCGGCTTCTGCGTCGGGTGCTTCCCGAACTCCTTCTCCGACTTCTTCGGCGTGGTCATCTGCCACAGGTCGCGCATCTGCTTGCCGCCGTTCTCCGCCTTCATCCGCGCGTAGTTGAACGTGTGCTGGAGCTTGCCGGCCTCGTGGGGGGAGGCCCAGATCAACAGCTCGGTGGAGTGGGTGAAGTAGCGGCAGGAGAGGTTGGGGCTGGCGTTGGGCTTGAACCAGGTGACGGTGTTGAGCAGCTTGAAGCCCAGCTGCTGCATCCCGAAGCCCACGGAGAAGATGACGTGCTGGGTGCCGGAGACCCAGATCGTCCCGGTGGGCTTGAGCACCCGCTGGCAGGCGCGCAGCCAGCGCACGGTGAACTCGTGGTCCACCTCCACGCCCTTCGACTTGTCCCACCCGCCCTTCTCCACCGGCGCCCGCCGCCCCGCCTTGCAGGTGAAGCCGCCGTTGGAGAGGAAGTACGGCGGATCGGCGAACACCAGGTCGAAGGACTCGGCCGGCATCCGGTCGAGCAGTTGGAGGCTGTCGCCTTCGTAGAGGGTGTACCGCGGGCTCTTGTGGAAGACGTGGTCCTCGGAGGACCGCGGGGCGTGCAGCGGCGTGACGTCGGCGGCGGCGGACATGGGCGGCCCGAAGGTTAGGCCGGACCGATCGGCGCGCAAATTCCAGGGCGGGTCAGCACCGGCTCCCTCAGGCGGGCGAAGGCACCGGTTGGAGCGCGGCGGCCGACTGGAAGTCCGCGTAGACGGCC